>ERZ1026848.1821-NODE-1821-length-11114-cov-8.725744_pt1 | contig 11114 bp, 6 predicted proteins | sample MGYA00380154_ERZ1026848 | MGnify/ENA primary metagenome ERZ1026848 (study PRJEB33269, sample SAMEA4719790) | human gut metagenome | biome: human-associated habitat; feature: organic feature; material: feces | place: Cameroon | collected 2013-10 ...
GGTCTTAGCGGTGGCGGCGGGGAGGGTCAGGGTCACATCCTCCGCCGTGGGGGTGCCGGAGACGGTGATCTGGGTGAGGCTGTCACGGGTGACGGTGATGCCGTCCTTGGACAGATTGGCCGCGTAGTCCTCGGGGAAGTAATAGCCGTCTGCGGCGGTGATGGTCACATTCGCAATGGGCCTGTTCTTCAGAACCGTCTGCTTCAGGTCGCCGGAGGCGGTCATGTTCTTGCCCGGGGTGACGGTGACGGTGCTGGACTCGGCGATGATATAAAGCTGGTTCTTGTCGGTATCCAGCTTCACCTCATAGCCCTCATCGCTGGTGAAATAGTCCTTGCTGGTCGCGTCGCCGGTGATATAGACGGGGCTGATGACGCCGTTATTCAGAGGCTTCACCTCGGTGGTGACACCGATGTCGGAGCCTGCGGCCAGGCCCTTCACGGAGGGGAGCATGGTTCCGGCAGTCACTTCAGGGAAATAGAGGTTGTTGTCCACGCCTTCAGCCTTGTTGCCGGTGATGATCACCTTGCCGGACAGCTCAAAGACCCAGCCGTTGTTGTAACGGCTTTCGGGAATGATACGGGCATTCAAACCGCCGCCGCCCCAGTTTTCGAGCTTGGTGGCCGTATTGCCGGTGATGGTGGTGTCGCTGATCTTCACGGGGCCGGAGGCGTTGATGCCGCCGGCGCATTTGGCGGTGTTATTTTCAATGGTGGCATTCTTGATGACCGCAGGGATATAGGGGTCCTTTTCGGTCCCGCTGCCCTTGGCTCCGGAAATATACACGCCGCCGCCCAGGCTATCCCCGCCGTTATTGCCGGTAATGGTGGTGCCGTCAATGGTGAGGGCGCATTCGTATGCGTGGATGCCGCCGCCGCCTTTCGCAGCGATGTTGTCGGTGATGTTGGCTTTGCCAATGGTGAGGGTAGCCTTCTTCGCGTAGATGCCGCCGCCCTCAGCCGCAGAGCTGCCGGTGATGGTGCCGCCGTTGATGGTAATGGTGCCGTACTCACCGTACACAGCGCCGCCGTAGCCGGAAACGCCACGGGTACCGTTATCTTTAGCGGTTTCAGCGGCCTTGCCGGTGATGGTGCCGCCGTTCATGATGAAGTTGCCGTATTTGGCATACACGGCGCCGCCGCTGCCGTTGAGGGCCTTGCCGCTGAGGGAACCGGCGTTCATGATGAAGGTGCCGCTATTCATATACACCACGCCGCCGTTGCCGCTTTTAGAGTAGGCACTGATGGAGCCGCCGTTCATGACGAATTTGCCGCCCTTCATCCACACGGCGCCGCCATTCTGAATAGTATAGCTGGAGCTAAGGTCCGTATCATAGCCGGTGAGCTTGCCGTTCCACAGGGTGAAGGTGGAGCCGGAGGTCAAATACACATTCCGGGAGTACCAGCCGCTGCCGCTGATCGTGCCGGGCTTGCTCTCGTTGCAGTCAGTAACGGCAACATCATTGCCGTCATCGACATCGATGATCGCGTTGTCCCCGGCACCGGTGCTGATGCCCAAGCCATTGAGGCAGAGGTTGATGTTCTCGGTGGGGGCCCAGGCTTCGTTATAGCCCCGCAGCAGGTAATAGTTGCCCGCAGGCAGGTCTTTCAGCTCGGTAACGCCGATCCAGTTGAGCTTTTCGTGGGTGTGGGTGCTGTCGGCGGTGTTTTCCCCGGTGCCGCAGACGCAGTGGGTGTGGCCCTTACCGTTGTGCCACAGCTCCAGGCCGGTATTCCCCGAGGTCAGCAGGGGGCCGGAGGTGCTGGTGGTAGGCCGCAGGACAAAGCTGCTGTCGTCCACGAAGAAGCCCTTGGTGCTGGTGTTGCCCGAAACCACCAGAGCGGGAACATCCCAGGCACTGAGGCCGATGGAGCTGGTGGTCTTGAAGCCGCTGTCCGTGGTGATGGCGCAGCGGGAGCCTGTGTAGCCTATTATCATAACATTGCAGGTGACAACGGTCGTCATGTCCTGATAGTAGGCATTATAGGGAATCCGGGACTTGTTGTTCTGCACCACGACCTTGCCGGTGAAAACGGGGGCGTTGGCGCTGTCCACAGTGATGCCGCCGCCGTGCCACTGGGATTCGTTATCCTCAACGGTGGTATTCTTGATGGTGGCCGTGCCCTTGCCGTAGAGGTAGATGCCGCCGCCGTCGCCGTGAGAGAGGTTTTTGGTGATGGTGCAGTTTTCAATGAGGGTAGTGCCCGGGCAGCCGCTGTTGATGGCGCAGCCCCGGCTGTTTTCGTAATTTACATTTTGGGTGTTATTGGTATTGCCCGTGAAGGTGCAGTTCTTCACCGTGAAGCTGCCCGTGGTTGCGCCCTTGTCCGTGAACCAGAGGGTAGGGGCGCCCATGGTGTTATTCTTAAAGGTGCTGTTCGTCACCGTGACCTCGCTGCCGGTGGAGGCCACCAGGAAGCCGCTCTTGTTATTAGAGTATTCGCAGCCGCTGATGTTGACGGTGGCGCCTGTAGCCGAGATAAAGGTGCTGCCGGTTTTCTCCTTCACGGTCACATTGGTCAGGTTGAGAGTACTGCCGGAGTTAGTTTCGATTTTGTTGCCGCCGGAGTTGTAGGAATAGCCGGTGATGTAGCCGGGGGTCGCGGTGCCATGCTTGCAGTCGGTGATGTTCAGAGTGCCGCTGTTTTTGAAGTAGATGGGCTCGCTCTTGTGGCCGTTGAGGCAGACATTTACGGTGTTATTCGCGCCCACGGTCACAGTGCTGGACATCTTGGAATCCTGCAGCAGGTAATAGCTGCCGGTGGCATTGCTGGGAATGTCGGCCAGCGAATAGACGGGGGTGTAGGTGGTGCCGTCGGCATGGGTGTGAGCCGGTATCATGGCCAGCACATCTTCGCCGTCGCCGTCACGGACCAGGGTGATCTTTTCCGCCTCGAAGGCGAAGCGCTTGTCGCCGTTACAAATATCCTTGCCGGAGTTGGCGATGACCGCGGTACCCTCTGCCTTCTGAATGCGCGCCAGGGGCAGAGAGAGGGTGATGCTGCTGCCGTCCGCCGGACCCGCCGGAGCTGTGAGCTTCTTCTCGCCGGGGAGATAGAGGTTGTACCCGGTGGTTTTTTCGGAGGTATTATTCCGGACGGTGATGGTGCCGGTGCCCAGGTTTACGGTGCCCTTGGTGTCCAGATAGAGGCCGCCGCCCTCATACACAGCAGTGTTGTCCTCGATGGAGCCGCCGCCCAGGTTCAGGGTGCCGCCTACGAACACGCCGCCGCCGCGGACGCTCTTCGCAGTGTTGGTATACTGCTCCTTCATGGTGTTGGACTTGATGGAGGCGTTGTCGTTCATGGTGAAGGTGCCGCCGCTGGCCACATAGACGCCGCCGCCCTGGGCGTTGCTGTCGGCGTAACCGCTGCGGACCAGGTTACCGCTTATGACGGTGTCGCCGGACATGGTGAACTTGCCGGAAGCGCCCACAAAGACGCCACCGCCCAGGTGTTCAACAGCGTTATAGTCCTGCTTGGCGATGTTGTTCGAGATCTGGGCATCGCCGGACATGGTGAAGGTGCCGTTGTACACGGCCACGCCGCCGCCGTTGCGGGTGGCGGTGTTGCCGGTGATCTCGCCGCCGGACATCTTGAAGGTGCCGTTGCTGCCGACATAGACGGCGCCGCCGTTGCTGAGCGACTTGCTCGTACCGGCGGTATTATTCTTGATAACGCCGCCATACATATAGAACTTACCGCCGTTTACATTCACGGCGCCGCCATTGTAGGCAACAGCCCAGGTCGCTTCTTTATTGCTGGAGTAGTTGCCGGAGATCTCACCGCCATAGAGGTTAAAGACACCGGTGGAGTTTACCAGCACGCCGCCGGTGTAGGGCTTGGTGCTGGTGGGCTGCAGTGCATCGCCCTGGTTATCCTTGATGGAGCCGCCATACATATTAAATGTACCGTTGACCTCCACAGCGCCTGCCAGGAGATCGTTCTGATACGCGTCCAAGCTCAGGTCGCAGATGCTGCCGTTATAGAGGTTGAAGGTAGCTCTGGCGCCGATGACAACGCCGCTGGCCTCGTCGACACCGCCCGAGGCTTTAATGTTGCCGGTGATCTTGCCGTCGGTGCCGCAGTCGGTGAGGTCAAACCTAAAACTCCATGAGTCTTCCAAATTGATGGCCGCCGTACTCCTCTTGGCGTGGATGGCGTGGCCGTTGAGGCACAGCGTGACCCCGGAGGGAGCCTTCCAGGTCTTGGTGAGGGTCACATCATTCAGCAGGTAGTAGCTGCCGGAGCCCTTGATCAGGTCCAGGCTGCTGACGCCCTTGCAGGTGATCTTCCCATGGCCGGTGCCGGTCTCTTGGCAGTCGGTACGGCCACAGATGCAGTGGGTGTGGTCCTCCTTGCCCACCAGCTCAAGACCGCCGGTGGTGGTAGCCTTGAGCTTGGTGTCGGTGCGGTCGGCGGTGAAATAGCCGGTTTCGCTGTCGTTGTCATAGCCGGTGACCAGGGTGGAGGGGATGTTCGCCCCGGAAATGCCGATCTTGCTGCCCTCGGCCAGGCCGGAGGCATCGACGGTCTTCTTGGCGGCCAGGTATACATTGTTGGAGCTGCCCGAGCCGGTGTTGCCGGTGATGTCGGTAACACCGCTGACAGTGAAGGTCTTGCCGGCAAAGTACACGCCGCCGCCCAGCGCCGCAGAGGTGTTGCCGGTGATGGTGGTGCCGCTGATGTTCAGCGTCACATCGCCGGAGTAGCTGTCGTGGGATTGGGCATAGATGGCGCCGCCGTTACTGTTGGCGCTGTTGCCGGTGATGGTGCTGTTCTTGATGTCCAGGTTCACTCTGCCGTAGGCATAGATGGCACCACCCTGAGAGTAGTCGGCGGAGGTGCCGGTGGAGGAACAGCCGGAAATGGTGGCGCCGTTCATGGTGAGGCTGGCGGTATCCTTGTCCTGGGACCAATCAGGCTTGCGGTTGATATAAATACCGCCGCCATTGGAGGTGTTCGTGCAGTCTTTAATAGCGCTGCCCTTTTCCATGACCATGCTGCCCATCAGCACGCGGACGGCGCTGCCGCCGTTAATGGCAGAGCAGTTTTGGATCGTAGTCCCCTGGCCCAGGGTCAGCCGGGCAGTAGAGCCGGTCATAGAAATGAATCCGTTCTTTGCCTGTACAGCCTCTTTGTTGCCGTCCAGGGTAATGTTCCGGAAGGTCACATCGGAGCTGTAATAGTTCAGATTGAATACATAATCTGTATTGCTGGATGTGGGCGTAAACGAGGCGGAGCGCTTCAGGGTGAAGACGCTGCCCTCCTGGCTGCGGATGGTGACTGTGCCGCTGATGGACAGCGTCTCCGTCAGCTCAATGTCCTGCGTCACGACGATGTCGGTGGCCTTGTCGGAAACCGCTTGTTTCAGTTCCTCGAAGGTGCCGACTTTCGTCGCGCCGTCCGCTGCCCACACCGTGGCCGGGACCAGGCTGAGGGCCAGGACCAGGGCCATGAGCAGGCTTCCTATGCGTTTTTTCATTCTTCTTCCTCCTTGGGATGGGTTTCACCCAATTTATTTTCTTGCAAATTCTGACATTTCATTTATAATGGAGTATAGTCCGTACACCGGTGTACGATGCAAGTCTTTTTTGAAAAAAAACTTAAAATTTTCTTAAACTGAACGGAGGAACCATGGGACACGACAATCCGCGTTTATTATCGATAGGCGAGGTGGCAAAATCTCTGCACATCACCCGCCGCATCCTGCTCAACTACGAGGACAAGGGCCTGCTGCACCCGGATGTGAAGGAGGGCAGCAGCGGCAACCGCTACTATACCCCCGAGACCCTCACCCGCATCCGCGCTATAAGGCGGCTCCAATCTCTCGGCATTAGCCTGGACGAAATTAAGCTCTACTTCGATGACAAGGCCGACCTGCGGGAATTCATCGGGCGGCTGGAGAAAATGCGCGATGAGCTGAACCTCTGCATCGAGAAGCTGCGCCTGCGGGTCACCGAGAGCGGCGAGGATGCCATCCAGGTAATGGAGATCCCCGCCCAAACCGTGTATGTCCGGCGCTACGCCTCCCCCACGGTGGAGGAGCGAAAGGAGATATTCCGGGATGTGATACCGGCGGCTATGCGGTTATACGGCACGGACACGGCCAAGCGAATGTACTTCATCGACTACCCGCTGGCGCAGCCGGACCAGGTGGGATTCTGCGTGGCCGTGCCCCAGGGGAGCCACGGCGAATTCGTGGAGGAATGGCCCGCGGAAAAGGCGGTGTGTATGTTCTTCCACGGGGACTACGATGAAATTCCGCAGATATGGGAAAAGATGATGGCCTACGCCCGGGAAAACGGCCTGCGCCTCAAGGGCACCTGCCGCAACATCTACCTGGAGGGTCCGCCCCACCACACGGACAAAAGTAAATTTGTCACCCAGGTGGCCATGCCTATTGAGTAATGCCGCGAAGTGTGATATAGTAGTTTGAATTGGTTTTACGCAAGGAGGATATTATATGATCCAGTGCTTTGATAAGGGCGTTTTCCTGGAAAAGGGACAGCTTTGCGAGAGTGCCGGGGTGCCGGCGGCCCGGGCCCAGGAGAACACCATGGCCTGGCAGATTCTGCAGGCCCACAATGTAAGCGGCGATCCGGAGCGGCTGCAGGTGCGCTTTGACGCCATGGTGTCCCACGACATCACCTATGTGGGCATCATCCAGCAGGCGAGAGCCTCGGGCATGAAGGAATTTCCCCTCCCCTACGCCCTGACCAACTGCCACAACAGTCTGTGCGCCGTGGGCGGCACCATCAACGAGGACGACCATATGTTCGGCCTGTCCGCCGCCAAGAAGTACGGCGGCATCTATGTGCCCGCCAATCAGAGCGTCATCCACTCCTACGCCCGGGAGGAGCTGGCCGGGTGCGGCAAGATGATCCTGGGCTCCGACTCCCACACCCGCTACGGCGCCCTGGGCACCATGGCCGTGGGCGAGGGCGGCCCGGAGCTTGCCAAGCAGCTCTTGAGGAACACCTGGGATGTGCCCATGCCCAAGGTGGTGCTGGTGTATCTCACCGGAACGCCTAAAAAGGGCGTGGGGCCCCACGATGTGGCCATCGCCCTGGTGAAGGCCACCTTTGAGACGGGGTTTGTAAATAACTGCGTGCTGGAGTTCTGCGGCCCGGGCATCCGGGACCTGCCCATTGACTACCGCAACGGCATTGATGTGATGACCACCGAGACCACCTGCCTCTCCTCCATCTGGGAGACGGACCAGGTGACGGAGGGCTTCTTCCGTACCCATGGCCGTCCCGAGGACTATAAGCCCCTGCACCCGGGCGAGGTTGCCTGGTATGACAAGTACATTACCATTGAGCTGGACAAGGTGGAGCCTATGATCGCCCTGCCCTTCCACCCCTCCAATGCCTACACCATTAAGGAATTTTTGGCCAACGCCGAGGAGATCCTCAAGGGCGTGGAAGAGGACGCCCGGCGGCGCTTCCCCAAGGCGGACCCCCACCTGACGGACAAAATTCACGACGGCGGCGTGTGGGCTGACCAGGGCGTCATCGCCGGGTGTGCCGGGGGCTTGTTTGACAATATCGCAGAGGCGGCGGACATCCTCCGGGGCAAATTTACCGGGTCCGGAGCCTTCAGCTTCGATGTGTACCCCACCTCGGTACCGGTTTCCCTGGAGCTGATGAAGCTGGGTGCCACGGCGGATCTGCTGGAGTCCGGGGCCATTATCAAGCCCAGCTTCTGCGGCCCCTGCTTCGGTGCGGGAGATGTACCCGCCAACAACGGCCTTAGTCTGCGCCATACCACCCGGAACTTCCCCAACCGGGAGGGCAGCAAGCCCGGCGAGGGACAGTTTGCGGGCGTGTGCCTGATGGATGCCCGGTCTATTGCCGCCACCGCCGCAAACGGCGGACGCATCACCCCGGCCACGGACCTGGACTACACCCCCGTACACCACGAATATCATTTTGATGATACCGTGTATAAAAACCGCGTATACTACGGCTTCGGCAAGGCAGACCCCTCTGTGGAGCTGCAGATGGGCCCCAATATCACCGACTGGCCCAAGATGTACCAGCTGAGCGAGAATTTGCTGGTGGAGCTGGCGGCGGTGATCCACGACCCAGTGACCACCACCGATGAGCTGATCCCCTCCGGAGAGACCTCCTCTTACCGCAGCAATCCCCTGCGCCTGGCCGAGTTCACCCTCAGCCGCCGGGTGCCGGAGTATGTGGGCCGCTGCAAGGCCGTGGCAGAGCAGGAAATGGCCCGGCGAGAGGGGACCTTGAGCGAGCATCTGCGCCAGGTGCTTTCTCAGGTGGGTGATGCCGACCGGCTGGCGGAAAGCACCCAGTTCGGCTCCTGCGTCTTTGCCAATAAGCCCGGCGACGGCTCTGCCCGGGAGCAGGCCGCCTCCTGCCAGAAGGTACTGGGGGGCTTTGCCAATATCTGCTATCAGTTCGCCACCAAGCGCTACCGCAGCAACTGCATCAACTGGGGCATCCTGCCCTTCACGCTGGACGAGGGCACGCCCTTCGACTATGAGAGCGGCGACTGCGTGTTCGTGCCCCACATCCGTCAGGCGGTGGAGCAGGGCCGGGAGGACATCCCCGCCAAGGTCATCTGCCGGGACGGCAGCATCCACGACCTGCTGCTGCACATCAAGGGTCTGACGGCGGATGAAAAAGAGATCATTTTGGACGGCTGCCTCATGAACTACTACGCCGCCCGGAATAAGGAGTGAGACCATGGAGAAAATCAAAATGACCACCCCCCTGGTGGAGATGGACGGCGACGAGATGACCCGCATCCTCTGGGCCATGATAAAGGAGCAGCTGATTTTGCCCTTTGTGGATCTGAAAACGGAATACTATGACCTGGGGCTGCTGCACCGAAACGAGACGGAGGACCGAGTGACGGTGGAGGCCGCCAATGCCACCCGGCGCCTGGGTGTGGCCGTAAAATGCGCCACCATCACTCCCAACAAGCAGCGCATGGAGGAGTACCCTCAGCTGACCCAGATGTGGAAGAGCCCCAACGGCACCATCCGCTCCATTCTGGACGGCACGGTGTTTCGCGCTCCCATTCTCATCGACTCCATTCACCCTGTGGTGAAGAACTGGAAAAAGCCCATCACCATCGCCCGGCACGCCTACGGGGATGTGTATAAGAGTGTGGACCTGCGCACCACGGAGCCGGGGGTCTGCACCATGACCTTCAAGGGCGAAAGCGGCGCAGAGCAGACCATCACCGTGCAGAAGGTAGACGGCCCCGCCGTCTGGCAGGGCCAGCACAACAAGGAGTCCAGCATCCGCTCCTTTGCCCGCTCCTGCTTCCAGTATGCCATCGACACCCGGCAGGACCTGTGGTTTTCTACCAAGGACACCATCGCCAAGGTCTATGACGGTGAGTTCAAGCGGGTGTTTGAGGAGGAATTTGAAAACTACAAGGCGGCGTTTGAAAAGCTGGGCATCACCTATTTTTACACCCTTATCGACGACGCCGTAGCCCGGGTCATCCGCTCGGAGGGCGGGTTCATTTGGGCCTGCAAGAACTACGACGGCGATGTGATGAGCGACATGGTCTCCACCGCCTTCGGAAGCCTCGCTATGATGACCTCCGTGCTGGTGGCTCCCGACGGCACCACCGAATATGAGGCCGCCCACGGCACCGTGACCAAGCATTATTACAAGCACCTGAAGGGGGAAAAGACCTCCACCAACCCCATGGCCACCATCTTCGCCTGGACCGGCGCTCTGCGCAAGCGCGGCCAACTGGACGGGCTTACTGACCTGGAGAATTTCGCCGGGCAGCTGGAGGGAGCCTGCTTTGACACCCTGAACCAGGGCACCATGACCAAGGATCTGGTGGGCCTGGTGGACGAGGGCGTGTCTGCCCGCGCCGTCACCAGCGAGGCGTTTATTGCCGCCATCCGGGAGAACCTGGAAAAGCGCCTGTAAAACAGAAAAGGCTTGCCATCTTTTACTTGAGAGATGGCAAGCCTTTTGACCCGGCCGGAAAAGCGCGGCTTTCCCGGCAGATTTATTCACTTCACATTGGGTACCACGCCCAGAATGACCAGGGGCTCGGTGCCGGTGTTCACTACACTGTGGCTGTGGCCCGGAGGGCAGTAGTGGGTCATGCCGGGGCGGATGTCCACGGTCCGGCCGTCATCGGTGCAGACCCCGGTGCCGGAGAGGAAGTGCATCACCTCATAGCTGCCCTCATGGACATGCGGGCCGATGGTGCTGCCGGCGGGCAGAGTCAGAATCAGAATTTTTCCCTGCTCGTCCTCGAATTTGCGCACCAGCGCCTGTCCCTCACCGCCCTTAAAATGGGGCACGGCTACCTCCTGCATGGAAGAAAAATCCAAAAACATAGCCATTTCTCCTTTGCGTTATTTTGCTGCCGGCAATCCGGCGCATCCTTATAGCCGAGTATAGCAGAAGCCTGCGCTTTTTTCAAGAAAGGAGCCACGATGAAAGACAAAAATACCGAGATCCGCGAGGCCATCGACGCCGGAAACCGCGCCTTGAGCGCCCTGGAGGAGGCCGCCCGGCATTTGCAGGCCGCCCGGGGCCTGGGATTATGGGATATGCTGGGCGGCGGCTTTCTCAGCAGCCTCCTCAAGCACTCCAAAATGGACGATGCCCAGCGGGCCATGAACCGGGCGGAGCAGGAGCTGCGGGCCTTTGGCCGGGAGCTGGCGGATGTACAGATGTATGCGGACATTCAGCTGCGCTTTGACAGCTTCACCCGTTTTTTTGACACCTTCTGCGACAACTTCTTTGTGGATTGGATGGTCCAGTCTCAGATCCTCCAGGCCCAGGACCGAGTGGAGGAGGCCCGGCAACGGGTCTGGGAAGCCGTGCAGCAACTGCAATTTTTGCAGGGCGCATGATTGCCCCCATCCTGCACTTTACTACCCGCAGGGAGGCTCCCGCCCCGGGAGCCGTCCGTCCCTGCAAATCCCCCACCACCGCCAAGCCCCCATTCCCCGGAAGCAGGGAATGGGGGCTTGAGACTGTCGAAAAACCCTCCGGGTTTTTCCGACAAAAGGATTGCGGTCTGCTGCGCGCATAATTTGTCCGTCACAGACGGACAAATTCCACACTGGCAGCCCGAGCTGTATTTTCTCTCACGCACATG
>ERZ1026848.1830-NODE-1830-length-11075-cov-9.583757_pt1 | contig 11075 bp, 8 predicted proteins | sample MGYA00380154_ERZ1026848 | MGnify/ENA primary metagenome ERZ1026848 (study PRJEB33269, sample SAMEA4719790) | human gut metagenome | biome: human-associated habitat; feature: organic feature; material: feces | place: Cameroon | collected 2013-10 ...
ACCTTGCCGCAGCAGTAGATCGCCCAGCAGTTGGGGGTGTTGTACATGGAGCCGTTGTCGGCATGGGTCTTGTAGCTCATGTAGACGGGCATCTTGGGGTCGATGTCCTCGCGGATCAGATCCTCGCGGATGATGACCACCACCATGCCGGCGGGGCCCACGTTCTTCTGCACGCCGGCGTAGATCATGCCGTAGTCGGACACGTTGCAGGGCTTGCTCAGGAACATGGAGGACTGGTCGGACACCAGGACGTGACCCTTGGTGTTGGGCAGCTTGTTCCAGGTCACGCCGTGGATGGTCTCGTTCTCGCAGATGTACACGTAGTCGGTGTCCTCGGGGATGTCCAGATCGGAGCAGTCGGGGATATAGCTGTAATTCTTATCCTTGGAGGAGGCGGCTACGATGACCTCGCCGTACTTCTTAGCCTCGGCAATGGCCTTCTTGGACCACGCGCCGGTCTCGATGTACACGGCCTTGCCGTTCTTCATCAGGTTCCACGCCACAGCGGCGAACTGCAGGGTAGCGCCGCCCTGGATGAACAGCACCTTGTAGTTGTCGGGGATGTTCATCAGCTCGCGCAGGTCGGCCTCGGCCTCGTCGACGATCTGCTGGAACACCTTGGAGCGGTGGCTCATCTCCATGACGCACATACCGCTGCCGCGGTAGTTCATCATCTCGTCGCGGATCTCCTCCAGCACGGGCTCCGGCATCATGGCGGGACCGGCGGAGAAATTAAAAGTACGACCGTATTTCATGTGGTTTTCCTCCTATTTGTATATTGTTGGGTCTTCCTTGTGCCTTTTGCGTTTGGTAATATATAGTATACGGCAACACCGCGCCATAATCAACAGGGAAAATGAAAAAAAGTCAGATAAACTGAAAATTTTTCAGCCCTGCTGAAAGTTTATCCGACAGGGTTTGACACACTCCCGCATAGATGGTAGAATAATCGTCTGCAAAGAGAACGTTACAGGAGGCGGCACGGCCATGGAGAAGGTAAAGGAGCGCATCACACACTACAGTCTGTACGTCACTGCCCTGCTGAAATGGCTGGCGGTGGGCGCATTGGTGGGCGGCGTGGGCGGCTTCGTGGGCGCGCTGTTCCACCTGGGCGTCGACTGCGCCACCAACGTCCGCCTGGCCCACCCTTGGATTTTGTACCTGCTGCCCCTGGGCGGCGTGGTCATCGCCCTGCTGTACAGGCTGTGCCGGCTGGAGGGCGCGGGCACCAACGCCGTCATCGAGTCCGTCCACTTCGGCAAAAAAATACCCACCCTTTTGGTGCCGCTGATCTTCGTCTCCACGGTCATCACCCACCTGTGCGGCGGCAGCGCCGGCCGTGAGGGCGCGGCGCTCCAGATCGGCTACCGCACCGGCACGCTGCTGCGCCTGGGGGAGAAGGACCTGCCCCTGGCCACCCTCTGCGGCATGGCGGGCGTGTTCTCCGCCCTCTTCGGCACACCCCTGACGGCCACCATCTTCGCTCTGGAGGTCATCAGCGTGGGTGTGCTGTACTACGCCGGGCTGCTGCCCTGCATCACCGCCTCTCTGACCGGCTACTACATTGCCCTCCTCATGGGTGTGGAGCCCACCCGCTTCACCGTGGCCATGCCGGCGCTGGCCTGGCCCACCCTGGGCCTTGTGGCGGTGCTGGCTGTGGGCTGCGCTCTGGTGAGTATCCTCTTCTGCCGCGGCCTGCACATCACCGAGCACCTGGCCGCCCGTGTCCTGAAGGATCCCTTCCTCCGTGCCGCCGCGGGCGGCTGCGTGATCGTAGCCGCCACGCTGCTGCTGGGTACTACGGACTATAACGGCGCGGGCATGGATGTGGTGGCGCGCGCCCTGTCCGGCCAGGCGGACCCCTGGGCCTGGCTGCTGAAGCTGGCCTTCACCGCCGTCACCATCGGCTGCGGCTTCAAGGGCGGCGAGGTGGTGCCGTCGTTCTTCGTGGGCGCTGCCTTCGGCTGCTTCATGGGGGGGCTCCTGGGCCTGCCTGCGGGCTTTGCCGCGGCCATCGGCCTGGTGGCGGTGTTCTGCGGGGCGGTGAACTGCCCCGTGGCGTCGGTGCTGCTCAGCGTGGAGCTGTTCGGCTCTGCCGGGGCGCCCTACTTCGCCGTGGCCTGCGCCCTGAGCTATCTCCTCTCCGGCTACTGCGGCCTGTACAGCAGCCAGACCATTCTCTATTCCAAGCTCCGTGCGGAGTTCATCAACGTCCGCACCCACGAGTGACAAAAATGTAAGCTCAGACCGGGGAAATGTAAGCCCATTCGATGGCCGCGCATTTCCCCGGTCTGCTATAATAGGCCCCGTAAAGGAGGCATGGATATGCAAATTCTCAATGTAACGGGCCTGAAAAAGGTCTATACCACCCGTTTCGGCGGCAGCCAGGTCACGGCGCTGCGCCAGGTGGACTTCTCCGTGGAGGAGGGGGAATATGTGGCCATTATGGGCGAGTCCGGCTCCGGCAAGACCACCCTGCTGAATATTCTGGCGGCGCTGGATAAGCCCACCGCCGGCCGGGTAGAGCTGGACGGGCGGGACATGTCCGCCGTCCGGGAGTCCGACGCTGCGGCCTTCCGCCGGGACAACCTGGGCTTCGTGTTCCAGGAGTTCAACCTGCTGGACACCTTCACCCTGCGGGACAACATCTATCTGCCCCTGGTGCTGGCGGGGCGGCCCTACCGGGAGCTGAAGGACCGCCTGGATCCCATCGCCCGCCAGCTGGGCATCCTGGAGCTGCTGGACAAGTATCCCTACGAGGTGTCCGGCGGCCAGAAGCAGCGGGCCGCCGTGGCCCGGGCGCTGATCACCCATCCCCGGCTGATCCTGGCTGATGAGCCCACCGGTGCCCTGGACAGCCGCTCCACCGATGAGCTGCTGGACCTGTTCGCCCAGATCAACCGCCAGGGTCAGACCATCCTCATGGTCACCCACTCCGTCAAGGCCGCCAGCCACGCCGGACGGGTGCTGTTCATCAAGGACGGTCAGGTGTTCCACCAGCTGTACCGCGGCCAGTGTACCGACGAGCAGCTGTACCAGAAGATCGCGGACACCCTGACCATGCTTCAGGCAGGCGGTGACCGGGCATGAAGCTGTACCGTCATCTGGCCTGGGACGGCATCCGGAAAAACAGCCGCCTCTACGTACCGTACCTGCTGACCGGCGTAGGCGCCGTGTCGTTTTTCTACATTCTTGTGGCCCTGGCCCGGCTGCCGGAGGGAACCCTGCCCGGCAGCGGCTCCGTGCAGGTGATCCTGAATCTGGGCAGCTTTGTGCTGTGGGTGTTTTCTCTGCTGCTGCTGTTTTACACCCATTCCTTTCTGATCCGCCGCCGGAACCGGGAGTTTGCTCTGTACAACGTCCTGGGCATGGGCAAGGGGGACATTTCCCGCATTCTCTGCTGGGAGTCTCTGCTGTCCGGCGGCCTGTCCCTGCTGGGGGGGCTGGCCCTGGGCGTGGTGCTGAGCAAGCTGGCGGAGCTGGGCCTTATGCGGGTCATGGGCCTGGAGGCGGACATGACCTATCGGGTGTCTGCGGGGGGCCTGCTGATGGCCCTGGGCCTGTACGGGGCCATTTACCTGCTGATCCTGCTGTCCGCTCTGCTGCGGGTCCGCCGCTCCACCGCCATCCAGCTCATGCGCAGCGAGGCGGTGGGGGAGAAGCCGCCCCGGGCCAATTGGGCCCTGGCGCTGCTGGGCGTTCTGCTGCTGGGGGCGGCCTACTACCTGGCTGTGTCCATCCGGGAGCCTCTGACGGCCCTGACCTGGTTCTTCGCCGCCGTGCTGATGGTCATCGCCGCCACCTATCTGCTGTTTATCTCCGGCTCCGTGACCCTGTGCCGCCTGCTGCAAAGGAATCCCCGGTTCTATTATCGGAAGCGGCATTTCGTGTCCGTTTCCTCCCTGGTCTACCGCATGAAGCGCAACGGCGCAGGCCTTGCCTCCATCTGCATCCTGGGTACTATGGTGCTGGTGATGCTCTCCTCCACCACCTGCCTGTATTTCGGGGCGGAGGATTCCCTCCGTACCCGCTATCCCCGGGCGGAGAACGTTACCGTCTGGTACACGGACCGGGAGGACCTGTACCGGGACCACTCCGACCTGCACACCGCCGTCGTCACTGCCGCCCGCAGCCGTGGCGCGCAGATGCAGGACCTGCGGGAGTACCGTTCCTCCTCCTCGGCGCTGACTGTTCGCAACGGCGTCCTGCAGGGCGCAGGCGGCAGCATCAGCGATGCCGTTCAGTTCACCGCCATCCCCCTGTCGGACTACAACGCCGCCATGGGCGCCCGTCTGACCCTGTCCCCGGGCCAGGTGTATATCTGCCATGGCCGGTCCGACTACCGGGAGAGCACCCTGTCCTTCCCCGGCGGCGCTGTCTGGCAGGTGAAGGGCCTGGTGGACAACCTGGCCTCCGGCGGCGACTCCGCCAGCGTGGTCACCCAGCTGACGGCCATCGTCCCCGACGAGGAAATAGCGGACATGGACCGCCTGATGGAGGGCATGAACACCGGCGTGTCCCGCAGCTGGAGCTGCGGCTTCGACCTGGGTCAGGAGCCTGCCTGGGACGGGGGCGACCCTGTGGCCGCCGCCATCCGGGAGGCGCTGGAGTCCCGGCAGGACGATATCCGCTTCAACGTGGAGTCCCTGTCGGAGAATCGCGACGATTTCTACGGGTCCTACGGAAGCCTCTTCTTCCTGGGCATCCTGCTGAGCATGGGCTTCTCTCTGGCCGCGGTGCTCATCATCTATTACAAGCAGATCTCCGAGGGCTACGAGGACCAGGCCCGCTTTGACATCATGCAGAAGGTGGGCATGACCCGCCGGGACATCCGTTCCAGCATCAACAGTCAGCTGCTGCTGGTATTCTTCCTGCCGCTGCTGCTGGCGGGGCTGCATCTGGTCTTCGCCTTCCCCTTTGTCCATAAGCTGCTGCTTCTGTTCAACCTCTGGAACACCCGCCTGCTGGTGGGCACCACCGCCGCCAGCTTCCTGGCCTTTGCGGTGCTGTACACCCTGGTGTACCGCGCCACCTCCACCGCCTATTACCACATCGTCAGCGACGGAGGGGACCGCTGATGCGCCGGGCCGCGTATCAGGCGGTGTTGTGGTGCGGCGGCGCGGTAACGGTGCTGCTGGCGGCGGCCGCCGCCATGACCGTGTCCCTTACGGACCGTCTGCTCCGGAAGCTGGAGCCATAAAAAATCAACCCCGGAGGCATTCTGCCTCCGGGGTTGAACGCTGTTGTAAACGCCTCTTTTATCAAAAAAAGCAGGGCTTTTTTTGATATTTACATCCACATGGCAAAGGGCCGCAGCAGGCCGCCCAGCACTCTGTGCAGCAGGGGCCGGTGCTCCCAGTCCGCCCGGGTCACCTGCCGGGACTTTTCCATAATGCCGTCCATGTCCTCCAGCAGCGTCTCCATGGCCGGCGCGCCGTACAGCAGGGTGCCGCACTCGAAGTGCAGCTGGAAGCTGCGGTAGTCCATGTTCACGGATCCCACGAACGCCGCCTCCCGGTCCGCCAGCACGGTTTTCCCGTGCAGCAGCCCCGGGGTGAACCGATAGATCTTCACGCCGTGGTTCAGCAGCTCCCCGAAATAGCTCTCCGCCACCATAAAGGCGAACTTGTGGTCCGGGATGCCGGGCATCATCAGCCGCACGTCCACGCCGCTGCCGGCGGCCATGCACAGGGCCTTCTCCATGGACTCGTCAATGGCCAGATACGGCGAGGTGATGTACACCATGTGCTTGGCCCCGCCGATCAGCTGCAGAAATGCGTCCTCGGCAGAGGACACCGGGTTGCTGTCCGGTCCGTCCGCGATGGGCTGCACAAAGCCCTGCCCCGCCGCGCTGCTCTGGGGCCGGTAATAGTCGTGCTCCTGCTGCAGGGAGCCGCCCATGCGCTCCCACATATAGATGAACTCCCGGGTCAGAGTCCAGCAGGCCTGGCCCTCCAGCCGGATGCCGTCATCCTTCCAATAGCCGAATCGCTCGGTGATGTTGGCGTACTCGTCGGCGATATTGGCCCCGCCGGTATAGGCGGTGTCCCCGTCGATGCAGGCGATCTTCCGGTGGTCCCGATAGTTGAAGTACAGCCGGTTCACATAGTGGTGCACCGGGTTGAAGATCAGCACCTCCGCCCCAATGCGCCGCAGCTCCTCCACGGCCTCCTCGGGCATACGCATCATGCTGCCGAAGTCGTCGAACAGCACCTTGATCTCCACGCCCTGTCCGGCCTTCCGCCGGAAAATATCCATCAGCCGGTCCCACAGCTGCCCCTCGGCCATGATGTAAAACTCCATGAAAATGAAGTGCTCCGCCTGCTCCATGCGCTCCAGCATGTCCTCCAGATACGCCTCGCCGGTGGGCAGATACACGGCCCCGGTGCCGGTGTACAGGGGGAAGCCCTGCCGGTCCAGATACGCCGCCAGGCGTCCCCACTCCGGGTGCTCCCGCCGCAGCTTCTCCACCTGGAGGCGGCTGGCCTCCCGCCGGGCCTCGGATTCCTGGGGCCTGGGCAGCTTTTTCAGGTCCAGCCGCTTCTGGGGATGGTCCCCGTTCCACAGCCAGTACAGGATCAGCCCCACCACCGGCACCGTCAGGATCAGCAGGGTCCAGCCCAGCTTATACGAGCTGCCGCCGGGCCGGCTGTTGATGCGGAAGGCATAGGCCAGAGCCAGCAGCTCCAGCACTGTGTACGCCATAGCCATCCGCTGCCGCAGCAGATCGCTGAGAAACAGCACCAGCGCGATCTGGGCCAGCAGCAGCACCGCCACCAGTCCCAGCCGCAGCGCCGCGGATATGCGCCGCTCTGTCTTTTGCTGCACATGTGGTTTCTTCAACGGAAATCCTTCCTCCTTTCCCACTGTCCCCGCCGCTCATCGGCGGTGTATGGGTATCTAAGGGTGTCTGTTTTGCGGCCCGCTGAGGGCAGCGAGCTCTACAGCCTTGGCTCTCCCTCTGGGAGAGCTGTCGGCGCAGCCGACTGAGAGGGCCTGCAGGGGACGGACAACCCCCGTTTGCCCGCAGGTCACTGCTGAGAGGACCGCAGCAGCTCCTGCTGAATGTCCCACAGCTTCCGGGACAGGTCTACCACATACTTGTGGGGATAATCGAACCGCTTCACCTCGTCCCACAGGGTGTCCACCTGCTGGCGGCAATAGGCCTGGATCTCCTGCAGAGAGGGGGAGTCATACACCCGCCTGCCGTTGAGGAAAATAGGCACCAGCAGCTCCCGGGCCGTGAAGTTGTACACGGTTTTCTTTTTCCAGGTGGCCATGGGGTCGAAGATCTCCATGTCCTGGCTGTCGTCCACCGTCTCGTCGTGGAGGGTGATCAGGTCGGCAATGGCCTTGCCGGTATCCCGGCCATAGAAACGGTAGACCTTCTTGAAGTGGGGGATGGTGATCTTCTCCACGTTTTCGCTGACCTTGATCTTGGGGATGATGTTTCCCTCATCGTCCTCCACCGCCGCCAGCTTGTATACGCCGCCGAACACCGGCTCGGACCGGGCGGTGATCATCCGCTCACCCACGCCGAACATATCGATCTGGGCGCCCTGCAAAAACAGATCCTGGATCAGATACTCGTCCAGGGAGTTGGACACGGTGATTTTGCATTCGGTCCACCCGGCGTCGTCCAGCATCTTCCGGGCCTTCCGGGTCAGATACGCCATATCGCCGGAGTCCAGCCGGATGCCGCACTTGGTGATGCCCATGGGCTTGAGCACCTCATTGAAGGCCCGGATGGCGTTGGGCACGCCGGATTTCAGGGTGTTGTAGGTATCCACCAGCAGCGTGGCGTTGGTGGGGTAAATTTCGCAGTACGTCTTGAAAGCATCATACTCCGTGTCGAACATCTGCACCCAGGCGTGAGCCATGGTGCCCCCGGCGGGCACGCCGTACAACTGGTCGGAGATGGTGCAGGCGGTGCCGCCGCAGCCGCCGATATACGCGGCCCGTGCGCCGATGATGGCGGCGTCGGCGCCCTGGGCCCGGCGGGAGCCGAACTCCAGCACCGTGCGGCCCCGTGCAGCCCGGACGATGCGGTTGGCCTTGGTGGCAATGAGGCTCTGGTGGTTGATGGTCAGCAGGGTAAAGGTCTCGATAAGCTGTGCTTCAATGGCCGGAGCCCGCACCACCACCAGGGGCTCCTTGGGGAACACCGGGGTCCCCTCCGGCACGGCGTAAATGTCGCCGGTAAACCGGAAATTGGCCAGATATTCCAGAAATTCCTCGCAGAACAGGTTCCGCCCCCGAAGATACGCAATGTCCTCCTGGGTGAAGTGCAGGTTCTCGATGTAGTCGATCAGCTGCTCCAGGCCCGCGGCGATGGCAAAGCCGCCCTGGTCCGGCACCCGGCGGAAGAACACGTCAAAATACGTGATCTTATCCTTGAAGCCGTTCTCGAAATACCCGTTGCCCATGGTCAGCTCATAAAAGTCGCAGAGCATGGTCATATTCAGCTTTTCCTCAATGTTCATCCTTCAATACCTCAGATTTTCATTATACTTGCAGGGGTGCCCGCCTATTATAGCCGGTTTCCGCCCCCAATGCAATCGTTTGCTTTACGCATCCCTGCGGAAATAGTGCTTGGCGCAGAATTCCCGCCGCACCTCGATGCGGCCCTCGTCTGCCAGCCAGTCCACAAAGTTGGCAAAATTCCGCTCCACCACGCTGAACTTGAACTCATTGTGGGTCCGGACGTTTTCTTTTTTGCAGAAGGTATAGATCCACTGGTCAAAGGACATGCCGTCCTCCAGGCAGTCCAGCACCTCCTGTCCCTTGTCCAGGATAAACGCAAGGTTCCGGTCGATCAGCGGCCCGATATCCGTCAGCACCTGCTTGTGGGCGATGATGTATGCCGGGCACCGCAGCGCCCGCAGGCTCTCCTTGCTTTCCAGGTCCCGGGCGATGAACATGCTGGTGGGCAGCTTGGCCCCCTGGATCTGCCCCTCGTCGATAAGACAGTCTCCCACATAGGCCACGTTGTCCGGGGTCACAATGCCGATGTGTCCGGCGGAGTGTCCCGGCAGCTGCAATACGCCGAACCGCGCCCCGCAGAAGTCCACATGGTCCGCGTCGGCGGGGATGATCACGTCCGCCAGAAAGCACTCCTCCAGGAAGTATTCGTGGCTCTTGCCATAGGTCAGGGCCACATAGTTGGCCCGGTACGCATCGGGATTCACGGAGATGCCGGCCTCGATGATCTGGGCCGCCGCCTGGCAGCCGTACCGCTGCTGCAAGTAGCGGACGTTGCCTGTGTGGTCAAAGTGGGCGTGGGAGCACAGAATCCCCCGCAGCCGGAACCCGTTGTCCTCAATAAGATTCGTTAGGGCGCTGCGGTCCAGCTTGGCGTATCCCGTGTCCATCAGCACGATGTCCGTGTCCGTCAGCTTATATACCGGCATCAGCGCCGTGGCCCCCACGGCGGCATAGGTTCTTCCGTATACGTGCCGCAGCTCCATGCAGCATTCCTCCTCTGCAAGTGTATTGTTTATCTAAAGAAGCCTCGCAGAGTTCGCGGCCCGCAGGCCGCGAATCAAGTTCAATTCATTTTTCGCGGCGGCATGTACGTCGCGAAAAATACTTTGCGCGGAGAGAGTGTGTTCGTGGGCGCTTGCGCACACGGACGCGCGGGTCGGAGCGAGAACTCTTTCACCACAAAAGAGCCCAGCTCTTTTGTGGTGAATTGATTATATACCCTTCGACGGGAAAAAACAACCTCGGAAAAATTTCCGTTTACCCCCTATGCAAAACCAGAAAAATAAGGTAAAATACACCTAAGTATAGATAGGGAGGATTCTGTCAATGGACGAACCGAAGTATAAGCGGGTGCTGCTGAAGATCAGCGGCGAGGCCCTGGCCGGCGACAAGCACTTCGGCCTGGACTTCCAGGTCATGGGCCGGGTGGCCGACGTCATCAAGGAGTGCGTGGCCATGGGCGTCCAGGTGGGCGTGGTCATCGGCGGCGGCAACTTCTGGCGCGGCGTCAAAAACGGCGAGGGCCACATCGAGCGCACCCGCGCCGACCATATGGGCATGCTGGCCACCGCCATGAACTGCATGGCCATGGCCGACGTGCTGGAGCAGAAGGGCGTGGACGTGCGGGTGCAGACGGCGCTGGAGATCCGGGCCGTGGCGGAGCCGTATATCCGGGCCCGGGCCATCCGCCATCTGGAGAAGGGCCGCGTGGTCATCTTCGGCTGCGGCATTGGCTGCCCGTTCTTCTCCACCGACACCGCGGCGGTGCTGCGTGCGGCGGAGATCGAGGCGGATATCATCCTGCTGGCCAAGAACATCGACGGCGTGTACGACAGCGATCCGGCTAAGAACGCCGCGGCTGTCAAGTTCGACTCCATCACCTACGACGAGGTGCTCAAGCGCCATCTGGCCGTGATGGATTCCACCGCCACCAGCCTGTCCATGGACAACCACATTCCCGTGCTGGTGTTCGCGCTGAAGGACCCCTACAACATCGTCCGCGCCCTGCGCGGCGAAAAAATCGGAACAATTGTGAAGGAGGCATAACCCCATGCTGAAAGACGAGTACAAGATTTACGAGGAAAAAATGAAAAAGAGCATCGAATCCGTTGCCAACGACTTTGCCGCCGTCCGCGCAGGCCGTGCCAACGCCTCCGTGCTCAACCGCATCCATGTGGACTATTACGGCACCCCCACCCCCATCCAGCAGATCGCGTCCGTGGCCTCTCCCGATCCCCGCAGCCTGGTCATCACCCCCTGGGACGCCTCTGCCCTCAAGGGCATTGAAAAGGCCATCCAGGAGTCCGACCTGGGCATCAACCCCCAGAACGACGGCAAGTCCATCCGCCTGAGCTTCCCCCAGCTGACGGAGGAGCGCCGCAAGGACCTGGTCAAGCAGATCCGCAAGTATACCGAGGGCGGCAAGGTGGCCGTGCGCAACATCCGCCGCGACGCCATGGAGAATTTCAAGAAGCAGCAGAAGGCCTCCGAGATCACCGAGGACGAGCTGAAGATGGCGGAAAAGGACCTGCAGAAGCTGACCGACGACAGCTGCAAGGAGCTGGATAAGCTCCTGGAAAACAAGGAAAAGG
>ERZ1026848.1836-NODE-1836-length-11056-cov-4.305518_pt1 | contig 11056 bp, 12 predicted proteins | sample MGYA00380154_ERZ1026848 | MGnify/ENA primary metagenome ERZ1026848 (study PRJEB33269, sample SAMEA4719790) | human gut metagenome | biome: human-associated habitat; feature: organic feature; material: feces | place: Cameroon | collected 2013-10 ...
TGCGATGGGAATGTGATAAAATTAATCTGATTAAGTATTTCTTCATATCAAGGGGGGAGAAATTTGTCAGAGCTTATACAGATAACCACGCCCACCGCCCCGAGGGACTATGCCCAGAACAACAACAGCACCCGTCATAACGAGATACAGCAGAACCCCACGGGACAGGTCTTTGATCTGGGAGATCAGACAAAAATAGTCAAGACCAACGACAGGGGCGGGGACAATGCGGAGCGCAATCTCAAAGATGACAGCGGCATACTTATGCGCTCCTCCGCAGATGCTGTAAGAAACCCGTCCTCTGCCCTGAATGCGGCAAAGGAGCTTATCTCCACAAAGGCGCTGAACATCGTCCGTGAGAGCGGGGACACCGAAGCCCTGAGCAAGCTTACTGAGTTTGCCTCGGAGGTAATGCTGAGCCCGTCAAATCTTTCGCAGGATATGGCTGCCCAGCAGAAAAACGCCACCATTTACGGCGATAAGCTGTGGAGCGTTTTAAAGGAGCTTGCAGACCTTTCCGCCAAGAACGGATTTTCGGGAGCGGAGGAGTTCAGAGCCGCTCTCGGTGACTTTGCAAAGGCGGCGGCAAGCGTTTCCGCAAAGGACGAGATCTTAAAGTCCCTTTCCGCAAATTTCAAATACCTTTCAGCCGAAGCAGCCCCGGGAAAAGCAGTTTCGGACGAGCTTCTTGCGGCGTCAAAGGCACTTTCCGGCCCTGATGCGGCGGCGAATTTCACATCTTTGAAGCCAACTCTTTTAAAACTTCTGGGCTACACGGAAAACAGCCTGCTTTTAAATGACAACACTAAAAATCTCTTGCCCCTTATCGTGCATAATATTTCCCGATACAATGATGATCCCGACGCTCTGCGGAACAGTTTCGATTCACTGCTGATGATGACGGAGAGCCTGAATGTTCCTGCGGAGCAATTGGAAAAAATGGGGCTTGACAAAAATATGCCCCTCACCGATAATCTTGACAAGCTTTTTGACAGCTTTGTAAAAAATAACGAGTACCTTTCCCCCGAGGCAAAGCAGTCCGCCCTTATAAGCTCAGATGAAGCGGCTCACGAGGCACAGCTCCGTTCATCTGTAAATCTCCTTGCAGCGGGCGCAAAGCATATGGCGGCACGTATCCCCGAGGATACTCTTTCAAAGGTGCTCTCAACGGTTGACTTCACAAGGGGCGATGAAGCTGTGAGAAAGCTCCTCGGAGCGGTGATACCTAATACCCCGGGAATGAGAAATGCCCTCCGGAGCCTTTTTGACGAGCTTGAAGCCACAAAGGACCTTGATGCGCTTATCGACCGCCTTAACGTTATCCTTGAAAATATCGAGGGTGACAGCAGCGAGAATATGATAAGCCTTGCACAGGGGCTGAACACCGCTCTCGGTGAAATGGCACAGAGCGGACAGTATAAGATTTCCACCGCAACATCAATGGAGACCCTTACGGACTTTCTCTCCAAAAACATAAACAGCAGCATTCTCCATTCACTTTCTGGAGCAACACGGAGCGATATGGTGCAGAATATGCTGACAGCTCCGGGCGTTTTCACCCCTCTCATACATCAGTTCGTGCCCCTTGACGCTTTCGGCATAAGGGCGTTCGGTGAGCTGTGGGTCGATCCCAAGGCGGAGGAGCTTATCGAGAACAGGAAAAAGGGTTCGGGAAAAAGCGACGAAGCAGGCTCCCATATGCTGCTCTGCTTCGACATCGAGGACACGGGATATTTCGAGCTGGAGATATACGAAAAGGAAAAGAATATGACGGTGATGCTCCTGTGCCCAGAAAGAATGGAAAATGCCTTTGCGCCTATCAGGGAGACTATCCCGAAAATTGCGGAGGCAAACGGATATCACGTAACTGCGGCACTTGTTGAGGGACTGAAGGAAAAGCGCTCCCTCGATCAGGTGTTCCCGAAGCTCGGAAATCAAAGGAGTGGGCTTAATGTCAAGGTCTGATAACAAAAAAAGTGCGGTCGCACTGAAATACAATCCCGAAAAGGACTACAGCCCTATCGTTGTGGCTGCGGGTCACGGTCACGCTGCGGAGCGGATAATCTCCCTTGCGGACGAAAGCGGCGTGCCCATTTACCGAGACGACAGCGCTGCGGCGGTGCTCACGATGCTTGATGTGGGACAGGGCGTTCCCCCTGAGATGTACTCGGTGGTGGCGGCTATTTACGTTGAGGTAATGAAGCTTGCAAAGGAGCGGCAGGAGGAGAAATAACGGGCGATATAAACTGACCGATAAATCGGAATCGGGCTGTGCCCGACGCCGCTCGTTCTATAATTTATTTGGGCATCAGACTATCGGCTCGGTAACGGTACATTCTTGTTCGGTATATTTATAATGTAGGGGACGGGTCTCCAGTCCCGTTATCCCACATCTGAGAAGCGGGACGGGAAACCCGTCCCCTACAGCGGTATGAAATTGATCAGCCCGATTCCAATTTGTGTAAATAATTATGCTCCGTCCTTTCACCAAGGGCGGATTTTTTTGCGTACATTTAACATCACTTTCCAAAAAATATGTTGATAAATTCCGCACAGTGTAGTATAATATAAAATGTATAACTATTTATTATTGAGAGGATATGATCTTTCGTGACCAAGGCAGAAAAATTCTTTTCTGATATGAAAAATAAAAAAATCGCCTTTATCGGCGTGGGCGTGAGCCATACCGACCTGATAAAGCTTTTCTGCGCAAAGGGACTTGACGTTACCGTTTGCGACAAAAAGACCGAGGGGCAGATGAAGGAATATACCGAGCTTTCCGCAGCGGGAGCAAAATTCTCTCTCGGAGAGAGCTATCTCGATGGAATGGCAGAGGGAAAGTATGACGTTGTTTTCAGAACTCCCGGAATGTACTACTATAACGATGTCCTCACCTCCGCAAGACATCACGGAACTGCCGTTACATCTGAAATGGAAGTCTTTTTCGACCTCTGCCCCTGCCCCATTTATGCGGTGACAGGCTCTGACGGAAAGACTACCACCACCACTATCATCGCCGAGCTCCTTGCAGCCGAGGGCAAGACCGTACATAAGGGCGGAAACATCGGCAGGGCACTTCTCCCCATTATCGAGGAGGTAAAGGAAGATGATGCCGCTGTTGTGGAGCTTTCAAGCTTCCAGCTTATTTCAATGAGACGTTCCCCCGATGTTGCGGCTATCACCAACATCACTCCCAATCATCTCAATGTCCACAAGGATATGCAGGAATATATCGACGCAAAGGCAAATCTCCTGCTTCATCAGAACGCTTTCGGCAAGGCTGTTCTCAGCGCCGACAATGAGACTGCCAAAAATCTTGCTCCCCTGGTAAGAGGACAGCTTGCATTTTTCAGCAGGCGTGAAAAGGTGGAGAACGGCGCATTTCTCCGTGAGGACGGAATGCTCTGCTACAATGATTACGGCACCGTCACCCCCGTTGTCCATATGAACGATATCAGGATACCGGGACTTCACAATGTTGAAAACTATCTCACCGCCATTGCCGTAACGTGGGGAAAGGTTAAGCCCGAAACTGTTGTGAAGATCGCCCGTGAATTCGGCGGGGTTGAGCACAGGATCGAGCTTGTACGAGAGCTTGACGGCGTTAAATACTACAATAACTCCATCGCCTCCAGCCCCACCCGTGTAATAGCCTGCCTGAACACCTTTGCACAGAAGCAGATAATGATAATGGGCGGCTCAGACAAGGGCATTTCCTTTGAGCCTATGGCTGACCTTGTGTGCGAAAAAGTAAAGCTCCTTATCCTTATGGGTCAGACCAGGGAGAAGATAAAGGCAGCAGTTATGGCATCACCCAAGTTTGCGGACAGCGGACTTGAAATAATCATCGTGAATGATATGGCGGAGGCTGTGAATACAGCCCACAGTCACGCAAAGAGCGGCGATATCGTGTCACTTTCCCCCGCCTGCGCAAGCTTTGATATGTACAGAATGTTTGAGGACAGGGGCAATCACTTCAAGAGCCTTGTAAATGCCCTTTGATGAAAGGAAAAGACAATGAACACAAAAGAGCTTACCGAGCTTATAATGCGCATAGCCGATTCGGAGGGCATTTCGGGAGACGAGACCGCCACCGCAGAGCTGTGCAGAAATGAGCTTTTAAAATACACGGACGATGTTCAGATAAAAAACGGCAATGTTATCGGAAATTTCGGCAAAAGGAGAAAGAACAAGCCCCACGTTCTCCTTGACGCTCACCTTGACAGGGTGGGGCTTATCGTCACAAGCATAACCGAGGACGGCTTTGTCAAGGCTGACTGCATAGGCGGTCTTGACAGGCGTATTTTCCCAGCACAGAGAGTCGTTATCCACGGTGCTGAGGACGTAAGCGGCGTTATCTGCACTCTGCCCCCTCATCTTAAAAAAGACAGCTCCGTTATGGATAAGGACAGCATTTACATCGACCCCATTCTCCGCAGAGGAGCAGTGAGGGAGAAAATTTCAATGGGCGACCTTATCTCCTTTGACAGCCCCTGCACCGAGCTATTAAACGGACGCATCTGCGGCGCAGGACTTGATGACCGCTGCGGCATTGCCACCATAATCAAGGCAGTTTCCGACCTTGGGGGACAGTATGACACTCTCCCGTTCTCATTCACCGTCCTTTTCTCAACACAGGAGGAGGTGGGCGAAAGAGGAGCCTGCATCGGTGCATTCGACATTGACCCCGATATATCCATTGCCGTTGATGTAAGCTTTGCCCTCTGCGGCGGCGAAAAGCCAAGCAAGTGCGGCGAGCTTTCAAAGGGCTGTATGATAGGCACAGCCCCCTCTCTTGACAGGGAACTTTCCCGCTGGATAATAAAGCGTGCAAAGGAAAAGAATATCCCGTATCAGGTTGAGGTAATGAACGGTATGACGGGCACAAATGCGGACAGATTTTCCGTTAACAAGTGCGGTTCAAGAGCCGTTACACTTTCAATTCCCCTCAGATATATGCACACCCCCGCCGAGGTGATCGACGTGGCTGACTGCGAGCTTACGGCAGAGCTTATCACTGATTTTTTAAAGGCAGGTGACAACAGATGAGCGTTAAGGTAAACAAGGAGCTGCTCCGAGACCTGCTTAAAAAGCTCTGCGAGCTGGACGGCGCATCGGGTCAGGAAAATAATATTATCAGGTTCATTTTCGATACTATCGGAGACAGGTGCCGGTGCCGTGTGACACCTCTCGGCTGCGTTATCGCTGATTACAAGGGCGAAAACAGAGCCGCTTCAAAGCTAATGATATCCGCCCATATGGACGAAGTGGGACTTATCGTTACGGGCATAAACGCCGACGGAACGCTTAACATAAACTGCATCGGCGGCGTTGAGGCAGACGCTGTTATCGGCAGACAGGTACGCCTTGAAAACGGCATAATGGGCTCTGTAGGCTCCTGCGCCGTTCATAATATGACCGAGGAGCAGCGAAAGACTGCCCCAAAATTCGACAGCCTTTACATCGACATCGGCGCAAAGGACAGAGAAGATGCGGAAAAGTACGTATCTCTCGGAGATTATGCATATTTCACCTGCGGCTATGCGGAAAGGGACGGAGTTATCCGCTCCAAAGCCATTGATGACCGTGCAGGCTGTGCGATAATGCTTGCAATGATACTTGAAAATGCCCTGCCCTATGACTGCGCATTTGCTTTTGAGACACAAGAGGAAATTGGACTCAGAGGCGCAAGAACGGCTGCATTTGACATTGAACCCGATTTTGCCCTTGTCCTTGAAGCCACCACCGCCGCAGACGTGCCCCTTTCCGAGGGGGACAAGCGGTGCTGCATTCTGGGCGAAGGACCTGTTGTTTCCTATATGGACAGGAGCACTATCTACGACAGGGAGCTTTATAAGCTTTCCATACAGCTTGCCAAGGATATTGGCGTGAGACGGCAGACAAAGACTGTTGTTGCAGGCGGCAATGACAGCGGAGCTATCCACATAAGCCGTGGAGGAGTACGCACCTGTGCGGTGTCCGTTCCCTGCCGCTATCTGCACACACCCTGCTGCGTGATAAACGAAGAGGATTATTTCGACAGCTATGCACTTAGCACAGCAATGGCGGAAGAGATACTTTCGGGCAGGGTATGATACAGCTCATAACCGCCCCCGAAGAGCTTGTCCTTGACCAAAGCTATTACAGCGGCAGGATAAAGGCAGCCTGCGATGCATACGGCACAGGCTATGATTTTTGCAGGCTGTACCGCTCGGATAAAGGCAGCCTGCTCATCTACAATTCCTCCGCCGTAATAAGCGGCGAGTGGGACGATATTGGGGAACTTAGCAGCTTTATTATGATAAATTCCCCCGAAACGGTGGAATGCCCGCCCGATATCGGAGAAAGGCTCGGACTTGACGGCTATACTGCATATCACAGAACGCTTTTTGAGAAAAAGGCATCACCGCCCGGGGAAAAATACACCGAAACGGTGTCGCTGATGAAAATGTATGATATCGTCAGGGCGGCTTTCGGAGTGTCCGAATTTGACCTGTGGTATGCTGATATGTCCCACAGGATACGCCACGGCGTTTCACAGGCGTTTATGTGTGATAACGTTTCCTGTGCCTGCATCGACTTTATTTACGGGGAATACGGATATATTTCCCAGGTTGCCGTCAGCCCCGAGCAGAGAGGAAATGGCTATGGCAGGAAGATCACCGATATGGTTTCGGGAGAGCTTGCGGGAATGGGAGCAGCGACCCGCCTGTGGGCATATGATGACGTATATGACTTCTACCGCAGGCTTGGCTTTGAGCCTGCGGCATATGATAACATCTACAAGAGATAAAAGGAGATATTACAAATGGCAGAAATTTTTGACCCCAAGCCTGTTGTACAGAAGGGCTTTGAAATCGAGGAAAGAATACTTAAGGCGGCTGCAAAGGCTGAGGAGGCCTGCGAGGGCGCATTCAAGGAGATAGACAGGGTCGCAAGACACAACGGCGAAAAGGTGCTCAAGGCATTCATCGACAACAAGGTAAGCGACGTATGTATGAAAGGCAGTGCAGGCTATGGCTATGATGACCTTGGACGTGACACCCTTGACAAGGTTTTTGCACAGTCTGTGGGAGCGGAGGACGCACTTGTCCGCCACAGCATAGTTTCGGGCACTCACGCTCTTACCATAGCCCTTTTCGGCGTTCTAAGAAAGGGGGACAGAATGGTCTCCCTCACAGGCAGACCCTACGACACCCTTGAAGAGGTCATCGGTCTCAGAGGCAGCGGAAACGGCTCTCTTGCAGACTACGGCGTGGAATATGAGCAGGTTGACCTGACCCCCGACGGCAAGCCCAATGTTGCGGAGATATTCCAGAAGGTAAAGGGCGCAAAGCTTGCATATATCCAGCGTTCAAGAGGCTATTCCCTCCGTCCCTCCCTCACCGTTGACGGCATTGCCGAGATAGTCAAGGCGGCAAAGGGCGCAAATCCCGACATTATCGTTATGGTTGATAACTGCTACGGTGAATTTGTTGAAAAGACCGAACCCATTTCCGCAGGTGCTGACCTTATCGTGGGCTCCCTTATCAAGAACCCCGGCGGCGGAATTGCGGAAACAGGCGGATATATCGCAGGAACAAAGAAGCTTGTTGAGCAGGTGTCCTATCGTCTTACCTGCCCCGGAGTGGGAAGAGAGGCAGGCTGCTCCCTTGACCAGAACAAGAGAATGTATCAGGGACTTTTCTATGCTCCCGAAGTGGTGGCAAATGCCCTTAAGACCGCAACATTCACAAGTGCCGTTATGACACAGCTCGGCTATCAGTGTTTCCCTGCACCCGACGAAAAGAGGGGAGATATAATCACAGCCGTGCTTATGAAAAATGAGCAGAACCTTATTGCATTCTGCAAGGGCATTCAGAAAGGCTCCCCTGTTGACAGCTTCGTTTCCCCCGAACCCTGGGATATGCCGGGCTATGACAGTCAGGTGATTATGGCGGCAGGAGCCTTCAACAACGGCGCATCTATCGAGCTTTCCGCCGATGCCCCCCTCAGAGAACCCTATGCTGCATATGTTCAGGGCGGACTTACATACGCCACGGGCAGAATGGGTGTGCTCTGCGCATTGCAGGAGATGTTTGAGAAAAGGTGCCTGAAGCTGTTCTGATAAAGTTCGAGAAGTTTATGCAGAGAAAGGAAGATATGCTGTGATGTATCCGTTTTTAACTCTTGACGACGAAACCGAGATAACACATTCCGAGTATCTCCCGTCGGGGAAAGTAAAGGTATATGTGGAAAAACCCGATGAACAAGACTGCTTTCATCATATGGTATGCTATCTTCCCGATTATGCGGTGGAAGAGGTCTTCGGTTTTAACAATGATGAAGTTGCAAGATATATGGAGATAATACGCTCGACTGCACATCTTATTATGGAATTTGCACAGGAAGGTGGTTTTGAACGTGCCTCAGGTCTTTAAAATAGGCTCATACTGGGTGTATTTCTGGTCAAATGAAAATGAACCCTTAGAGCCTGTGCACGTTCATATTGCCGAGGGCAGACCGCAGGCAAACGGTACAAAGATATGGATAACCTCCTGTGGAAAATGCCTTCTTTCAAATAACAATTCGCAGATACCTGAAAAGGCTTTGAAAAATATTATCAGGGTCATTGAAGCAAGAAGCGGTGAAATAATTGAAAAGTGGGAAAGCTTTTTCGGAGAAGTGCGCTTTTTCTGCTGATTTTAATAAATTGAGAAAGGAAGTACCCCAAATGTCAAAACGCTATGAAAGACTTATGAAATGCTACGAAAGCTTTAAGGCAAAGGTAGACTTCACCCCGAAAATAGCTCTTATCCTGGGATCGGGTCTCGGTGACTATGCCGACGGCATCGACATAAAGGCAACGCTTGATTACAAGGACATCGAGGGCTTTCCCGTGTCCACCGCCCCCGGTCATAAGGGACGCTTCGTTTTCGGCTATGTGGGCGATGTCCCCGTTGTGATAATGCAGGGACGTGTCCACTATTACGAGGGCTATCCTATGGAGGACGTGGTGCTCCCCGTAAGGCTTATGAAGCTTATGGGAGCGGAGGTGCTCTTTGTTACCAACGCCGCAGGAGGCGTAAACTGGCACTTTGAATGCGGCGACTTTATGCTCATAAACGACCAGATATGTATGGCTCCCTCACCCCTCATCGGCGAGAATCTTGACGAGCTTGGCCCCCGTTTCCCCGATATGAGCGAAATTTACAGCAAAAAGCTCCGTGATATCGTGAAAAAATCTGCCCGTGACCTTGATATCCCCCTCAGAGAGGGCGTTTACATTCAGCTCACAGGTCCGAACTATGAGTCCCCCTCGGAAGTCAGAATGGTGAGAACTCTGGGCGCAGATGCTGTGGGAATGTCCACCGCCTGCGAAGCCATTGCCGCAAATCATATGGGTATGAAGACCGTGGGAATTTCCTGCATCTCAAACCTTGCCTGCGGTGTGTCCAACCGACCTCTCTCCCACGCAGAGGTACAGGAGACTGCCGACAGGGTAGCACCCCTTTTCAAAAAGCTCATCACTGCCTCTGTGCAGAATATCGCAAAGGAGCTGTAATGTCATGATACGTGAAGCAGTATATGATGACCTTGACGGGTTATTGGAGCTTTATACCCATCTTCACGGCAATCCAATCCCCGAAAAGAGCGAAAGCCTTGCAAAGCTGTGGGACGGCATTATGGCGGATAGATCACATCACATCATCGTTGCGGAGGAGGACGGGAAAATAGTCTCCTCCTGCGTGTGCGTCATTATCCCAAATCTCACCCACGGTCAGCAGCCGTATGCATTTGTGGAAAATGTGGTCACTCACCCCGACTGCCGCAAAAAGGGGCTTGCCACGGCTTGCCTTGAATATGCGGGAAAAATTGCGGAAGAGGCGGGCTGTTACAAAATAATGCTCCTCACAGGCTCGAAGGAGGAAAGCACTCTCCGATTTTATGAGCGTGCAGGCTTTAACCGCAATGACAAGACCGCTTTTATCAGGTGGCTATGATACTGATAACCAATAAAACTGTAGACAAAAAATCTTCGCATAATCCATATATGCAAGATTATGCTCGATTTTTTGTACAGTTTTTAATTGGTTCTTAGTATGAGATACATATGACATTATGTAAAGTATTTCCTTTTAAAATACTCCCGTTTTGTGCAAAAGCTGAATTTTATATCCAAAAGCTGTTTTTTGCATAATTGCTATTGCAATATGTGAAAACGGGTGGTATAATATAATTGTATTGTATCCGAAGTTGTATTGTATCCCGAAAGGGAATGATAACAAGGAGGATCTTTTTATGAGGGAAAAAACAAGAGCACTTGTGGGAACAGGCATTCTTACAGCAATAGTTGCCGTTTTGCAGGCACTTTCCGTAGGGATCAAGTTCGGCCCTTTCAGCGTAACGTTTGTACTTATTCCAATAGTAGTCGGTGCGGCACTGTACGGATATAAGTCGGGTGCGTGGCTGGGCTTTGTTTTCGGAGCAGTTGTACTCTTCACCGATGCCGCTGCTTTTATGGCAATAAATGTTCCCGGAACTATCATCACCTGCCTTTCCAAGGGAATCTTGGCAGGACTTGGCGCAGGACTGGTCTATAAGCTCCTTGAGGGCAAGAACCGTACCGCCGCCGTTATCGCCGCCGCTGTGGTATGCCCTATTATCAATACGGGCGTATTCCTTCTCGGCTGCTCTGTATTCTTTATGGACACCATTTCCCAGTGGGCAGAGGGCGCAGGCTTTGCATCTGCCGGCGCTTACCTTATCTTCGGAATGGTGGGACTGAACTTTGTTGTTGAGTCCGTTACAAACATTCTTCTCAGCTCTGTTATCGTAAAGATACTGAATGTTGTGAAGAAGCCCGCGGCTGCAATGTAAGCCGCAACGGCTGCTGTATAAGCCGCAAAATAGGGGAGAAGCTGTATGGCTCTCCACCAATGAACTGTAAAATCAAAATGTGATACAATACATATCGACGTAAAGCCGCAGAAAGGTCTCTGCGGCTTTACGCTGATTTTTTTGATTTTTTGTAATTTATACTAATAACCAATTAACCTATAGACAAATCCTCGGC
>ERZ1026848.1841-NODE-1841-length-11031-cov-25.799016_pt1 | contig 11031 bp, 9 predicted proteins | sample MGYA00380154_ERZ1026848 | MGnify/ENA primary metagenome ERZ1026848 (study PRJEB33269, sample SAMEA4719790) | human gut metagenome | biome: human-associated habitat; feature: organic feature; material: feces | place: Cameroon | collected 2013-10 ...
GGCCGGAAGGGCCTTGCATTATTCCACGAGACACAAAAATTTTTACAGACTCGGGCGGCAGGCTCCTTAATGCCGGGGATGGTCATCAGAACGTCGACCAAAGGTCGGTCCTGAGACTGCATCTTTCGAAGCAGCTCAAGCTGAGCCGCGATAGCGCTTTGCAGAAAATCCAAATGCTGTCTGATCAGCATAAGTTCTTCTCGAAGCGGCTCGGAGATAGCAAATCACAGGGCATCGGCAATCTTCTCGGGACTCGGCGTAGCCGTTTCCCGTGCTCGGCAATGATCTCGACTAGATCGGCTTCGCCGGCCGGAAAGGCCTCGACAATGGCTCGTGCAGCTTTGCCGTCGATGTCGCTGAGCGCGTTGGTCACACGACACCCGACAAAGTTGAAAACCTTGATGTAGCGAGCCTTGTTGCGGGCAAGTTCCCTGACCAGGTTCGAGTGTTGGCGGGCAACCATGCGCTGCTCTCGGAAGCGGCGTTCGGGGACAAACGAGGCGCTCACTTTTCCGAGACGTCCGTATTCGGCCAAGCGCTGAGCGTCTTGCATATCTGTCTTGCGGCCAGTAATAGCCTTGAAGTCTCGGGCATTGATCAGAGCCAGCTCGTTTTTGGTGAAACCGACATCTTCGAGTGCCTGATAAGGGCTGACCCACAGAACGCCGGTCGATTCCATCACGATGCACTCGGGGCCGCAGGCCCGGCACCAGTCGGCAAACTCAGCGAGTTGGGAAGCACTGGTTCCGAATTCACGAATTTCCGTATGGATCGCGTCTTTTTCGATGTCGCAGTACTGAAAGGCGCAGACAAGAATGCTGTGGTGGATGTCGACGCCGATGCAGCTGCTGAAAGCGGCCTTGACGACGGGAAGGCCGTCGGTGCTCGTCGTCAGATTGACGGGCGGACCGCATTTGGCGAGGGATTTCGTAGAATTGACCATAAGACCTCCTGAAACAGGTTTATGGGGGTCTGGTCCCGGCGCCTTATCGCCCCGGTAAGGAGAAAAAAGCAGACATCGACCTTGACGCCGATGCTCATTTTTTCACACGCCTGATCTAACGATCAGAGCAATATAGGGTGCGAAATCGGGAAAGCTGCAATTTTTGTTCGCTGGTGGTCTTATTGGCCGACCAGCAAAAAAACTTACGCAGTCTGATGAGCGCGCCGGGGTCTTCTGCTTTCATCATAGAGGGTGACGAGCGCGCCCGCTATGTTAATTTTTGTCCGCTTCGGGCGCATCGCTGCGCCGAGCGCTTTCGATGAGTTCCTGCGCGGCCTGAAGCGTGGCTTCCGTGATCTGCAGGCCGCCGGCCATGCGGGCGATTTCGCGGATGCGTTCCTTATCCGTGAGGGGCTTGAGCGAGCTCGTGGTCACATTGTCGTGGCTTTGCTTTTGCACGAGCCACTGCTGATGCGCGCAGGCGGCCACCTGCGGCAGATGCGTCACGCACAGCACCTGACGGTTCTCGCCGAGGCGGCGCAACAGACGGCCGACCACTTCGGCCACGGCTCCGCCGATGCCGCTGTCGACTTCGTCGAAGATGAGCGTGGGCACGGGCGTGATCTGCGCCGTGATGACGGCGATGGCCAGCGAAATGCGCGCCAGCTCACCGCCCGAAGCCACTTTGGTGAGTGGCCGCGGCGTGGCGCCCGCGTGACCCGAAACGAGAAATTCGCAGCGCTCCAGCCCCCCGGCCCAGGGCTCGCACGCCGGCAGCGTGATTTCAAGCCGACCGCCAGTCATGGCCAGATGCTGCATCTGTTCGGTGACGGCCTGCGAGAGCTCCTGTGCGGCCTTTACGCGCGCCTGCGTCAGGGCCGCCGCGCGCTTCATGAACACTTCCCGGGCCTTTTGTTCGGCTTTCTGCAGTAGCTCAACGTCGGCGTTTTCCGTCAGCTCCTCCAGGCGGCTTCGCACTTCCTGACGGTATGCGTAGAGCTCTTCGGGGGCGCGGTGTAGCTTTTTGGAGAGCTTCCAGTACATCGACAAGCGCTCATCGATTTCCGAGAAGCGGTTTTCATCCACGTTGAAGGCGTCGAGATGCCGCGAGATGTCGCGCGAGATATCGTCGAGCACGGCGGCGGCCTCCGAGAGGGACTCCTCGTACTGGGCCAGAGACGGATCGAACTTGGCCGCGGCCGACAGTTCGGCCTGCGCCTGCGTGGTCAGGCTCACCGCCGAGACGTCGCCCTGCGAGAGCGCCACGGAGGCGGCGCGGATATGTCCGACGATTTCGGCGCTGTTGGACAGAAGGGCATGTTCCTTGGAGAGTTCCTCCCACTGGCCTTCCTGCGGATCGAGTTCGTCAAAAAGCTCGTTGATCCAGCCCAGGCGCTCGGCCTCGGCCTGCAGCCGTTCGGTGTCCTGCGTGGCCTGCCGCAGCACGCGGGCGCGCTCCTGCCAGTCGACCCAGGCCTCGCGCACGGCAAGGCGCAGCGGCTGCGTGTTGCCGAAGCCGTCCACGAGCTGGAGCTGATGGCTGGTTTTGAGCAGCGACTGATGGGCGTGCTGGCCGTGGATGTCCACGAGTCGCTCGCCGAGTTCGCGCATCTGCGTGATCGTCACGGGCGTGGCGTTGATCCAGGCGCGGCTGCGGCCCTTGACGTCGACCGTGCGGCGCAGGATGACGGTGTCGGACTCGTCGAGTCCGGCAGAGGTGAGCCACTTTTTCACGCGCGGGGTCACGTCGAATTCGGCGCACACCTCGGTGCGCTCGGCGCCTTCGCGGATCAGGCCCGTGTCGCTGCGCGCGCCGAGCACGAGCTCGAGCGCGTCGATGAGAATGGATTTGCCCGCGCCGGTTTCACCGGTCAGACACGTCAGCCCCGAAGAGGCCTCGGCCGCAAGCGAAGGGACAATCACGAAATCCTTAAGAGATAAAAGCTCAAGCATGAATCGTTTCTCGAAGTCAAAAAAGGGGTCGCTGGGAGCGGCAAAAGGCAAAGGAGGCGGCCGTTACTTATCAAGCGGTAGCGGGTGAATGATCTGCGCCGGCGTGGTTTGGTTCTGCAGCGGCGTGTGCACGGGGCGCTCGGCCTGCGGCAGATAGTTCCACTTGAGCTTGCGGCGCAGCAGATCGAAGTGGTTGTAGCCGACCGGATGCAGCATGGTGAAGCGCTCTTTGCTCACCTTGACGCGAAGCACGTCGCCGGCCTGCACGTCGATGAGCACCTGCGCGTCGAAACTGGCCACGGCGCTGCGGGTTTCATTGACCTCAATGTCGATGGTGGTGTGAGAGCCCAGAACGATCGGACGGTTCGAAAGGGTGTGCGGGGCGATGGGCACGAGCAGCATGCTTGCCACCGACGGGTGCATGATCGGGCCGCCGGCGGCCATCGCATAGGCGGTCGAGCCCGTGGCGGTGCTCACCAAAACGCCGTCGGCGCGCTGCACGGACATCTGCAGACCGTCGACGTAGACGGTGTATTCGACCATGCCAAGGGCGCGGCCGTGGCTGATGCCGATGTCGTTGACGGCGATGCCTTCAAAGAGCTTCTTGCCCTCGCGCCAGACGCAGCCTTCGAGCAGATGCCGCTCGTCGGCGACGTACTGGCCCTGCAGCATGGCCGGCAGCAACCGATGCATGTCTTCGAGCACGATGTCCGTGATAAAGCCCAGACGGCCGGCGTTGATGCCGATCACGGGAATGCCCAGACCCGCGGTGGCGCGCGCCGCCCCGAGCATGGTGCCGTCGCCGCCGATGGCCACGGCCACGTCGCACTCGCGCACGATGCTCTCGGCGCAGCCCGTCTTAAAGGGGCAGTCCAAGGGCATGTGGGCGGCGGCGTTTTCATCCAGACAGGGCACGCAGCCCGTCTGCGTGATCAGATCACACAGCTCGCTCACGTAGCGGGAGATGTTTCCCTGCGGTTTGGCAATAACGGCAACGCGCTCAAACTTTGACATGAATTCAGTGGCTTGAAAGTTGTCCTCGTACCGATGAGTGTAGCAACATCGGACGGCGAAGAGCCCGCCGACAAAAACCGACCGGTGTCCGCGGGACGCCGGTCGGAAGTTTCAGAGCTTGTCGGCTTGGAAGCGATCAGTCGTCAAAGGTCGGCGTTTCCACGCCGAGCACCTTGTGCAGCTTCGGACTCGTGGTCGTGTACTGCAGGAAGACCTTCTTTTCCGGGAAGACGTACTTGGAGGCGCCGAAGGCGGCCAGGGCGCATTCGTGAAAGCCCGAGAGGATGAGCTTTTTCTTGCCCGGGTAGGTGTTGATGTCGCCCACGGCGAAGATACCCGGAATCGAGCTTTCGAACTTTTCGGTGTCCACGACGATCTGCTTGCGCTCGAGCTCCAGTCCCCAGTCGGCGATCGGGCCGATCTTGGGCTGCAGGCCGAAGAACACGAGCAGGTGGTCCAGGGGCATGCGGCGCACGACGCCGTCGCCGCCCGTGACGCGGATTTCGGTCATCTTGCCGTCCTTTTCCTCAAAGCCCGTCACCTGGCCGACCTCAAACTGCATTTCCCAGTTTTCGCACAGCTCGCGCATGCGGGCCACGGAGGAAGCGGCGGCGCGGAAGCCGTCGCGGCGGTGCAGCAGCACCACGCTTTCGGCCTTGCCCACGAGGTTGAGGGTCCAGTCCAGGGCCGAGTCGCCGCCGCCGCAGATGACGACGTTCTTGCCGGCGAACATTTCCGGATCGCGCACGCGGTAGTGCAGCTGGGTGCCTTCGAACTTTTCGATGCCGGGCACGCGCAGGGGACGGGCCTGGAACGAGCCCACGCCCGCGGCGATGATCACGACCTTGGCGATGAAACGGCTGCCCTTGTCGGTTTCGATGTCAAAGCGGCCGTCCTCGCGCTTGTGCACGACGGTGACCTCTTCGCCGAGGTGAAAGGTCGGTCCGAAGGGGTGAATCTGCTTTAAAAGATTTTCGGTGAGCTCGTAGGACGAGTACACGGGCACGGCCGGAATGTCATAGATGGGCTTGGTCGGGTACAGCTCCATACACTGCCCGCCGACGTTCTTGAGGGAGTCGACGACGTGCGCCTTGATTTCGAGAAGGCCGAGCTCGAACACCTGGAAAAGACCCACCGGGCCCGCGCCGACGATCACCGCATCGGTTTCAATGACCTGATCGGTGGGTTCGGCAACGTTCAGAAAATCTTCAATAGCCATGACTGTTTGGTTTGTACCGTCTGAGAAAGACATGAAAGCGCGGCCCCGAAAGCGGGCGCGCGCACAAAAGCCGCGCGCAGGCTGACAAAACCTGCGCGGCGATTTATCGTAGGCAGGTATTTTCGCACAGGCTCCGCGCCTTTTGGATCCATCAAAAGGAGGACTTTTCCGCACGGTTGCGGCTCAGTTCTTCTTCTGATCGAGCACCTTTTGGCGCGCTTGGCGCAGCTTGGCGTCGATTTCGCTCATCACGTAAAAGTCGCCGTCGTTGGCCTTTTGCGCGAGCTCAAACTGATAGACGGCCGCCTGCGCGTTGTCCAAAAGGGCATACATGTCGCCCGTGGCCGCGAAGGCCTGGGACTTGCGGCCGAGTGCCTCGTAGCTGCGCGCCAGATACATGTGGTAGTCCGGGTTGGCCCGCGGCAGGGCGCTTTGGTTGCGCAGGTAGCGAATGAGCTCTTCGTGCCGGCCGCTCTGATAGAGCAGCTCGACGTAGTTGGAGGCGGCCAGGGCCGAGTCCGGGTACTGCGCCGTCACGTTTTTGGCCAGGGTCAGGGCCGCGTTCTTGTCGGCGTCCGTTTTGGCCGTCAGATAGGTTAGGGACGAGAGCTGCTTGTCGATGTAGACGTTGTCGCGCGCAATGGCCCGTTTGGCCGCACGGGCGGCCTCGAGGGCCTTGTCCTTGCGGTTCATTTTCTCATAGGCCACCGACAGACCGTACTGGGCGGCCGCAAGGCTGTAGCCCGAGGGATTTTTGCCGATTTCGGTTTCCAGACTCTTGGAGACCTGCAGCCAGCCGTCGTAGGTCGTCTCCTGCAGCACGCGGGCGCGGGCCTTGACGAGGAAAAAGTCCAGGCTGTCGCGGTGCTTGACGGGCGCCAGGGCACGCGTGCGGTTTTGCATGTCCGTCATACGCTCGCTCGTCATCGGGTGGGTGGAGATGTAGGCGGTGCTTGCCGTCTCGTACCAGCGGTTGTTTTTCTGCAGGCGCTCGAAAAAGTCCTCCATGCCGTGCGGGTCAAAGCCCGCGTTCTGCAGGGTCGTCAGGCCAAAGCGGTCGGCTTCGCGTTCGGCGTCGCGCGAGTAGCCGAGCTGTTTGCTCAGCATCGCCGCCTGCGTGCCGAGCACCACGCCCATGGCCGCGTCGCCCCCGGAGCTGCCGCCTGCGCGGGCGGCCAAAATGGCCAGCAGGATCGAGCCGATGGTCATCGCCAGCGACCCCTTGCTGTTTTCGATCATGCGCGCGATGTGTCGCTGCGTGACGTGCCCGATTTCGTGGCTCATGACGCCGGCGAGTTCGCTTTCGGTTTGTGCGGCCACCAACAGGCCCGTGTGCACGGCGATAAAGCCCCCCGGCAGGGCAAAGGCGTTGAGCGTCTTGTCGCGGATCGGGAAGAAGAAAAAGTCGTAGGGCGAGGGATCGGCGGCGGCCACCAGGCGCCAGCCCAGGCGGTTGAGAAAGTCCGTGATTTCCGCGTCGGGCAGATAGGTCTGGTCCGCGCGCACGCGCCGCATGAGCTGCTCGCCCAGACTGCGCTCGTCCATGACCGTCAGATCGGCCCCGGCCACGTTGCCCAGACTGGGCAGATTGAATTCGCCCACGCCACCCGAAACCTGCGCGCGCACCGCCGCGGGCGGCAGGGCCAGCGAAAGACTGACGGCGATCACGGTGAAGGTTTTGGTCAGGCGCACGAAAGACAATCCGGTCAGAGCAAACCCCTGCGAACACGGGCGTTTGCGGTCAAAAAGGGAGCGAAGTCAGACACTTCGGTTGTGTATCATAGCGGCCTGCGGCCGAAGTAAGACTTTTTCGGCCGAACCCAAAAGAAAGAGTTGCTACCAAAAATGTCAGAACTCACGCACTTTGATCAGGCCGGCAACGTGCACATGGTCGACGTCGGCGCCAAGGACGAAACCCACCGCATTGCCCGCGCGCAGGGCACGATCCGCATGAAGCCCGAAACCTTCGCGATGATCGCGCAGGGCACCGCCAAAAAGGGCGACGTGATTGGCACGGCCCGTCTGGCGGCCATCATGGCAAGCAAGAAAACGGCCGATCTGATTCCGCTGTGCCACCCCATCGCTCTGACGCGCGTGGCCGTGGACTTTGAGCTCAACGAAGCCGACAGCAGCGTGCGCTGCGTGGCCACGTGCGAAACCTACGGCAAGACCGGCGTGGAGATGGAGGCGCTCACGGCCGTGCAGATCGGTCTGCTGACGATCTACGATATGTGCAAGGCCGTGGACCGCTTCATGCGGATCGGCGACGTCAAGCTCCTTGAAAAGGACGGCGGCAAGTCGGGACACTGGGTGGCTCCGGCCTAAGGGCGCGAGCCAAACACACTCCTTCGCTTCGAGACCCTCTGAGCGGCGGGCGCAACGATAAGGGCGGCCCGCCCGTTTTTTCAGCTATGCAGCCATCAAACAGTCTGCGCGCACTGGCCGCCGTGGCCTTTAGCGACTCCGTCCCCGTGATGATGGGGTATCTGCCGCTCGGCTTCGTGTTCGGCTTTCTTTTCGCACAGGCGGGTGCCGAGGCCTGGATGGCGCTCGTGTGCTCGAGCATCGTCTACGGCGGCGCTTCGCAGTACATGATGGTGCCGATGGTGGCCGCGGGCGCCTCGGTGCCGGCCATCGCCTTCGCCACCCTCGTCATCAACCTTCGGCACATCTTCTACGGCGTCTCGCTTCTGCAAAAGGTCCCCTCCAAGGGCTGGGCGCGCTGGTACATCGCCTTGACCTTGACGGACGAAACGTATTCGCTGCTGTCGATCATGCCGGTGGGCACGCCGCTGCCGCGCATGATCTTTGTCTGCTTTTTCAACCACCTGTGGTGGATCCTCGGCGGCTTTGCCGGGGCGCTGGCCGGGGCCAACATCACGATCGGCCTGACCGGGCTCGATTTTGTGCTCACGAGCCTTTTTGCCGTTCTGACGGCCGAGCAGTGGCGCAACCGCAAGACCGCGCTGTCGGTTTGGGCTGCGCTCGTCGGGTATGCGCTGGCGCGCTGGGCCGTGCCCGAAAACGCGCTGGCCGTATCGATCGGCTTTTGCGCCGTCGCCGGGCTCGTCTGGGGCGCCTCGCGCAAAAGCAAAACCAACGGCGCCGTCATCGGGGAGAACTAAGCCATGGACATCGGGTATCTCTTTTTGGTGTTTTTCGCGATGGCGGCCGTCACCTTTGCCGAGCGCGCGCTGCCCTTTGCCGCGAGCAAGTGGCTGCAAAAGCAGCGCTGGGTGCGCAACCTCGGGGACTTTCTACCCCTGGCGATCATGGTGCTGCTGACCGTGCATGCGGCCACCGACGCGGCCGTGGCGCGTGCTGGATCGGCTGCGCCCGAGGTCGTGAGCATCGCCTTTGCCTTTGCCCTGCAGTGGATCATCAAAAATCCGCTGCTGTCCATTTTCTCGGGCACGGCCCTGTACGTGGCCTGGGTCAACGGCTACCTGCCCTTCTAAAAACGGCCGGGCGGCCGAATGGACTAAAATTCACCATTCCGTCCGCGTCGGGCTTGAGGGCCCGCGCGTGAAAGATTTCACCGACACAAGACATGACCGATAAAGACATTGCCGAAACCGAGGAAGGCGCTGCGCGTCCCACGAACTTCATCCGCCAGATCATCGAGAACGATCTGCAGCAGGGCAACAATCTGCCGCGTTACTGGTGTGGACATCCGGCTCCCTACGCCGAGCAGCTCGACAAGGGCCAGCCGGACTGGGCGCGCATCCGCACGCGCTTTCCGCCCGAACCCAACGGCTATCTGCACATCGGTCACGCCAAGAGCATCTGTCTGAATTTCGGTCTGGCCGCCGACTATAAGGGCGTGTGCCACATGCGCTTTGACGACACCAACCCGGTCAAGGAAGATCAGGAATACGTCGACGCCATCAAGGAAAGCGTGCGCTGGATGGGCTTTGACTGGAAGAGCCACGGCGAGGACAACCTCTACCATGCCTCCGACTACTTTGACTGGATGTATCAGTTCGCCGAACATCTGATCAAGACAGGTTACGCGTACGTCGACGAGCAAAGCGCCGACGAGATGCGCGCCAACCGCGGCACGCTGCGCGAGCCGGGCAAGAATTCGCCCTTCCGCGACCGCACGCCCGAGGAAAACCTGCGCATCTTCCGTGCAATGCGCGAGGGCAAGCACCCCGAAGGCTCCATGGTGCTGCGCGCCAAGATCGACATGGCCTCGCCCAACATCAATCTGCGCGATCCGGCCATCTACCGCATCCGCTTTGCCGAACACCAGAGCACGGGCACGAAGTGGTGCATCTACCCGATGTACACGTTCGCGCACCCGATCGAAGACTCGCTCGAAAACATCACTCACTCGATCTGCACGCTCGAATTCGACGATCAGCGCGCCTTCTACGACTGGGCCCTGGAGCGCATCGTGCCGGTGCTGCGCACGCCGCAGTACGAAGAGGCCAAGCGACTGATCGGCGAAATGGCCGCCGGCCGCGACGAGCGCGCCCTGGCCTTTGCCCGCGCCGCCTTTGCGGCCGAAGCCAAGCTCGGCCAGAGCGAACCCGAAGAGGCCATGCGCGAGATCTTTGGCCGCTGGGCGCAGACGGGCGGTCCCGAAACGCTCGACTCGACCGAAGGCAAGAGCTTCTTTACGCTGCTGCAGGCACACACCGAACACTTCACGCCGCTGCTGCAAAGCGCCCTGTCGGTCGTGCGTCACAACTTCTTCCTGCTCTCGCACCAGTACGAATTCAACCGTCTGAGCCTGACCTACGTGGTGCTCTCCAAGCGCAAGCTCATCGCGCTCGTGCAGCAGGGCCTCGTGGACGGCTGGGACGACCCGCGCATGCCCACCCTTGTGGGGTTGCGCCGCCGCGGCTTTACCGCCGCCGCCCTGCATAAGTTCGTCGAAAACTGCGGCGTCAGCCGTGTGGCGGGCGGCTGGATCGACTACGGCGTGCTCGAGCAGGCCCTGCGCGAAGACCTCGAGAGCGCCGCCGAGCGCCGCGCCGGCGTCGTGCACCCCTTGAAGCTTGTGATCGACAACTACCCCGAGGATTTGAGCGAAGAGCTCGTATGCCCCAATCACCCGCAAAAGCCCGAGATGGGCACGCGCACCGTGACGATGAGCCGCGAGCTGTGGATCGAGGAGGAGGACTTTGCCGAAGTGCCGCCCAAGGGCTACCGTCGCTTGACGATTCCGGCCGACGGCACCCCCGCCAAGCCCGTGCGTCTGCGCAACAGCTATGTGATCGTGCCCACCCGCGTCGACAAGGACGCCGACGGCAAGGTCGTGTGCGTGCACGCCGATTACCTGCCCGAAACCAAGAGCGGCACGGCGGGCGCCGATTCGGTCAAGACCAAGGCCGCCATCCACTGGCTTGACGCCAAGACGGCCGTGCCGGCCGAGTACCGCATGTACGATCGCCTCTTTACGGTGCCCCAGCCCGACGCCGCCGAGGACTTCCTGACGGTTCTCAACCGCGACAGCAAGTTCGTCTATCAGGGCTACGTCGAGCCCAACGTGGCCGCGGCCGCGCCCGAAACGCGCTATCAGTTCGAGCGCGTCGGTTACTTTGTGACCGACCTCAAGGATCACAGCGCCGCGCATCCGGTGCTGAACCTGGCCGTGGGGCTGCGCGACAGCTGGGGTAAGAACGCCAAGTAATCCACGAGGCGTTTTCGGAGCCCGGTTCGTTGCCGGGCTCGCCCACGCGATTTGAAAAAAAGGTCTCTTCGGAGGCCTTTTTTTCGTGCTCGGAGGCTTGGCCTTTTCTGTAAAGATGGCCCCGTTTTTTTGCAGTGCCTCAACAAAGGGGTAGGTCGGGGGTAGCTGGGTATCACCAATTAGGGGGGTAAGCAGTTGTGACTTCTATCTTGAAAGTCGTCGAATACACACCTCACTCAATCTCTCCGAGGCTGAATTCTT
>ERZ1026848.1849-NODE-1849-length-11011-cov-8.983206_pt1 | contig 11011 bp, 10 predicted proteins | sample MGYA00380154_ERZ1026848 | MGnify/ENA primary metagenome ERZ1026848 (study PRJEB33269, sample SAMEA4719790) | human gut metagenome | biome: human-associated habitat; feature: organic feature; material: feces | place: Cameroon | collected 2013-10 ...
AAAATAAAACAGCACCCCCGGGGTCTCTTGCATAACAAGAGACCCCGGGGGTTTTTCTTTGCCTATTTTTCCTCTATGTGTGAGGGCATGAAGCAAGGTGGCCGCCTATCCTCACCCTTGCGGGAAATACGCTTTGCCTATAGGGCGAATAACGCCTGTTACACGGTGATTATCTTCAGCCACTCAATATATTCCAGGGCCAATTCCGACAGCACTCGAGAGGGGTTACAGATATACCCGATCTCGATTTGCCCCAGGTCCGTGATGGGCACACTGACCAAGGAGCGGCGGCGGTCCTCCTGCGTCAGATAGCCGGAGCCGGTCACATAGGCATCGCCCAGTGCCAGCAGTGAATACGCCATCGCCCGGTCGGACACCGAGATGATCTGCTGCTGGGGATTCCACTGGCGTCTGCTCGTCGTGAATCGGGCCGAGGAGGGATGACACTCCTCGTAAGAAATAAACGGGTATTGCTGGATGTCCGCCAGTGTAACGCTTTTACGCTCGGCTAAGGGATGCGTATTTTGGATGTAAATATGCAGCAGATCATATTTCAGATGCTGAAAAAATATATTCCGCCGATTGCATGCCTTGATGATGGCGCTGCGGCTGTCGCTGGTGAAAAACAGCACGCCGATGTCGGAGCGATTGGTTTCCACATCCTGCAGCACCTGATCCATGTTGCCCTCAAAATAGCCCAGATGATATTTCTGATTCTTAGGCTGGCATACAATATGCTCAAAGGCATCGATACCGGAGACATGGTGCAGGGAGGATACGCAAAAATACTCGCACTCCCCCTTGTGGTTTTTATACTTGTCATCCAAATCCTGGTAGATATTTGTCAGCAGCTGTGTGTCCTTCAGGAAGGCCTCTCCCTGGCGCGTCAGCGATATGCCCTTACTGGTTCGTTCAAAAAGAACCATGCCATATTCCCGCTCCAAATTTCGGATCGACTCGGATAGACTGGATTGGGAGATGAACAGCGACTCTGCTGCCTTGCCGATAGAGCCTGCCTTGCTGACGGCCCGGACATATAGTATTTGCTTCAATGTCATCGTTTTCACCTCATACTTGCGCTGCTGCCGCAGACGGAGACCTCTCGCCACTGTTTGCCCCAACCGACACCGCTGGACTGGTAATTGTGGGACATTTTTCTGATTTTAGCATCATTCTTGTTAAAAAGCAACCTCCGACATTCTAAATTAACCTCCCAAAAACCCTGTTTTTACCTGAAAGCCATCGGTCTTACCGATGGCTTTACATCGCTTATTTGTTCTTCAAATTCTACGGGTGCAGGCGTATAATGAGTTCACGCAAAATACCAGCCATGGAAAAGAGCCGGACTGCTTGCCCGTATCAACCCATGGAGGGAGCGCCCCTGAAAGGAGGAGCCTATGATAGCCGAACACGCGCAAACCGCCACCGAGGCCCCCATTGTTTTACAGTGTGTTGACCTGTGCAAGTGCTATAACGGTGTCGTACAGGCCAGCGATCACATTAATTTCACCTTGCGCCGCGGCGAGGTACACGCCTTTCTGGGGGAAAACGGTGCGGGAAAGAGCACACTGATGAAAATGCTCTACGGCATCGAGCAGCCCGATGAGGGGCAGCTGTTCCTTTCCGGCGAGCCTGTGGTGCTGAAAAGCCCTGCTGACGCCATTGCCCACGGCATCGGTATGGTACACCAGGAGCTGATGCTGATTCCGCACCTGACGGTGGCGGAAAACATCACCCTGGGGCAGGAGGTCAGGACCAGATGCGGACGGCTGAAAAAGCAGGAAGCGTCACGCAGTATCCGGGAGCTGGCCGCCTCCTATGGCTTAGACATAGACCCTGATGCGCTGGTGGACAAGCTGACCATCGGGCAGCGCCAGCGAGTGGAGATCGTCAAGCTGCTGTATCGCAAGGCGGACATTTTGATTTTCGACGAGCCCACCGCCCTGCTGACGCCCCAGGAGTCCGACGCGCTGTTTGATGTGCTGCGCCGTCTGCGGGAGCTGGGCAAGTCCACAATTTTCATTACGCATAAGCTGCGGGAGGTCTATCAAATTGCAGACCGCATGACCGTGATTCGGCAGGGCCGGATCATCGGCACCACCACCCCCCAGGAAACCGGCATGGAAAAGCTGACGCAGATGATGGTGGGCAAAACGGTTTCCACCGGGCGCCGCCGGCCCCATCCCATTGGGGCGGAAGAGGTGCTGCAGGTAAAGAACCTCAGCGTGCAGAGCCGTGGCGGCGCCGCTGTGCAAAATGTCACCTTTTCCATTCGCTCCGGCGAGGTGCTGGGCGTAGCGGGCATCGAGGGCAACGGACAGACGCCCCTGGCGCAAGCCCTTCTGGGCCTTTGCCGCCCCTCCTCCGGCAGCATTCTCCTGGACGGACGGGAGATCACCGGCCGCACGACCAAGCAGATTCGGGATGCCGGCGTGGGCAGCATTCCCGATGACCGGCAAGGCATGGGCCTCATCCTCAGTATGCGGCTCTTTGAAAATATGCTGCTGAATGCCTACGACGAAAAGCCCTATGCCAAAAGCCCGCTGCTGGAGGACTGGACGGCCGCCCGCCGTGATGCGCAGGCTAAGATCGCCGATTACAGTATTGCGGCCACCAATGAGTCGGTTTTGGTCGGCACCCTCTCCGGCGGCAATCAACAAAAAATCGTCGTCGCCCGGGAGCTTGACCGGGGCTGCCGGATGCTCATTGCCGCGCAGCCTACCCGGGGCGTTGACATCGCCTCGGCGGATTACATCCAAGGCCGCATTTTGGCCGCGGCGGAACAGGGCTGCGCCGTGCTGCTCATTTCCAGCGATCTGGACGAGCTGATCAAGGTTTCGGACCGGATCATGGTGCTGTTCCGCGGGCAGATCATGGGATTTGTGGATGCAGACAATGCCACCCGTGAGGCCTTAGGACGCATGATGCTGGGCGAAGCCCACTGACCTTCCCTTATTGATCCTGCTGCCGATTAAACGGCAGCTTAGAATGAACCGTGCAAAAGGAGGAACTAAAATGAAGTTTACAAATGTGAAAAAATGGCTGGCCATGCTGCTGGCGGTCTGCTCGATGCTGTCCCTGGTGGCCTGCGGGAAGTCCGACAAGGATTCGGCAGGTGACGATTCCGAGAAGGCCACTAAGGTCGCCGTTGTGTTCGCCTCCAGCGGACTGGGAGACAAGTCCTTTAACGACGCGCTGTATGACGGCATGAAGAAGGCGGAGAGCACCATGGGCATCCAGTGGGTATATTCCGAGCCCAAGGATGATGCCGAGTACGAGGGCCTGATATCCGGCTATGCCGACAGCGGAGACTGCGACCTCATCATCTGCCTGGGCGGCAGCCAGAGCTCCAGCCTGGAAAATGTGGCCCCCAACTATCCGCAGCAGAAGTTTGTGATCCTGGATGCTGTGGTGGAGGGTGACAACATCCGCAGCTACACATGGCGCGATCAGGAGCTGGGCTTTTTGGCCGGCTTCCTGGGTGCCAGCCTGTCCGACACCAATACGCTGGGCTTTATCGGCGCCCACGACATCCCCCTGTGCAATCTGGGCGCTGCCGGTATGATTGCCGGAGCCCACTATGCTAACCCTGACTGCCAGGTGCTGGTGGACTATGCCAACGGCTGGGCAGAGGTCAACGGCTGCTATGAGCTGGCCACATCCATGCATGAGCAGGGCGCCAGCCTGCTGTATCACACCGCCAGTGCCGGCGGCCTGGGTATCCTCAATGCCGGCAAGGAGAAGAACTTCCTGACCATCTTCTTTGACGGCAACCTGAATGCAGATGCCCCCCAGACCAACATTGCCAGCGCCATCCGGGACTTCCCCGCTTGCGCCCAGGAAGCGATTCAGGATGTCATTGACGGCAAGTTCACCGCCGGCGCCATCGAAAAGGGCCTGGCAGAGAACAGCCTGTACCTGGATTTTGACGGCTCTGCCTATCAGATCCCCGCTGATGTGATGGAGAAGTACAATGCGGCGGTGGCTGCCATCAAGGACGGCACCATCGTGGTTCCCAGCACCATTGAAGAAGCAAAGGTGTGGAAGGCGGCATAAATCGTCAAGTACACAACACGGGGCTGAAGGCCTGCCTGGCCTTCGGCCCCGAGCCTTATCGGCAGAGATAAATCATCTGCGCAAGGAGGGACACTGTGAAAAAAACAAGGATTCGATTGTCGCTGTTTTCGTTGGTTCTGGCGCTGGTGCTGTTCGGGCTGACCATACGGCTTACCGGGCGGGATCCTCTGGTCGTATATTGGAGCATACTCACCGGCTCCTTTGGCAGCACCAAGAGCTTTCTGAATGTGCTGGCATATATGCTGCCGCTGATCATGACCGGTCTCGGCGCGGCGGTGGCCTTCCAGAGCGGTGTTTTCAACATCGGCGGTGAGGGACAGGTGCTGGTGGGCGGTCTGGCCTCCGTTATTGTGGGCCTGACGGTGCCGCTGCCGGCACCGTGGGGCTGGCTGCTGGCACTGCTGGCGGGCTTTGCAGCCGGCGCTCTGTGGGCACTCCTGCCCACCCTGTTTGCCGGGCGAAACCTGACCTCGCTGTCCGTGGCCACCATTATGATGAACTCCATCGCCGCCCTGCTGACGGAGTATATTGTCAAAAGCTATTTTCAGCGGCCCGGTGCCAGCAACACGGAGACCGTGGTTGTTAACGAGGGCAGCATTTTGCCGCGCATTTTCCCCAGCACGCAGTTTAACTACGGCGTTCTTGTGGCGCTGTTTTGCGTAGTCGTCGTAACCTGGATGCTGTATAAGACCCCCTTTGGCTTTTCCCTGCGGGCCATGGGCAGCAACCCCCGTGCCATGCAGCAGGCCGGACTGCCGATCTATGGCCGGACGATTGCCGCCATGTGCATCAGCGGCGGTCTGTTTGCCCTGGGCGGGTCCATCCAGTGCCTGGCGGTATATAAGCGCTTTGTCATGGGCTTCTCCCCCGGGTACGGCTGGGACGGCATTACCGTGGCCACCCTTGCCATGAATTCGCCTGTGGGTGTGCTGCTGAGCGCCTTCCTGTTCGGAATGCTGCGCTCCGCCTCCATCAGCATGAGCCTGACCAGCCAGGTGACAACGGAGATGATCTCCGTGCTCCAGGGCTTTATTGTCATGCTGGTGGCCTCTCCGGATGTGTGGAATGTGCTGGGCCACCTGTGGCAGCGGCTCAAGAGCTGTGTCGGCCGGGGCCGGAAACAGGAAGGAGCTGCTGAATAATGGATTTTTGGATCTCATTTGCCAACTTTTTTGCCTCTGCCATCCGGCTGACCGCACCCATTGCATTGGGCACCCTGGCCTGCACCATCAGCGAGCGGGCGGGCGTCATCAACATCGGCATTGAGGGCTCCATGCTCTTCAGCGGCTTTCTCGCCGCCGTGGGCGCCTACTATACGGGCAGCCCCTGGGTAGGGCTGCTGTGCGGCTGCGCCGCCGGTGCATTTCTGGCGCTGATCCTGGGGGTGCTGGCCATTTACTGCAACGGCCAGCAGATCGTGATCGGCATCGGCCTCAACCTCTTCGGCCCGGGCTTTGCCTATATGATGATGCGTGCCCTGTGGGACACCACCGGCATCTCCCCGTGGGTGGAGGGCTTTCAGGCCGTGAATATCCCCCTGCTCTCCCGCATCCCCATAGCGGGCACCATGCTCAGCGGCTACCCGGCCTGCATCTATTTGGGCCTGCTGGCGGTGGCAGTTATGCAGTATCTGCTGCATCGAACCGCCTGGGGCCTGCGGATTCGTGCCGTGGGCGAAAACCCCGCCGCCGTGGCCACCCTGGGCATCAATGTCTACCGCCTGCGAATGCGTGCGGTGCTTCTGGGAGGTGTTTTTGCCGGTATGGGAGGCGCTGTCATGTGCCTCAGCTCCGCCAATGTGTTTGTCAATGATATGTCCGCCGGGTCCGGCTTTATGGCCTTTGCCGCCAACCAGTTCGGCCAGTGGTCTCCCGTCGGCGGCTATCTTGCCACGCTGCTGTTTGGCGTGATGCAGGCGCTGCGGATGCGCCTGCAGAGCTTCGGCATCGCCACGCAGCTGACCCAGATGCTGCCCTATCTGGCCGCGCTGATCGGCATCAAGCTCACCGGTATGCGGATGCGGGCGCCGGCGGCCAATGGCACCTCCTATCCCCATCCGCTCTCCGCTCCCTGTCTGCGCCGGAAAAGCGCCGGGGAATCACAGTCGAAAGGATCGAAGGCATGAATATTACATTTCACGAATGCAGATATATCCTGCACCTGAAGGATTACGACAGCGGTGTCTTTTTCTACCGCGAGGTACTGGGCCTGCAGCCCAACTATAACTGGTCCATCGTCCCCGATCAGAAGGGCTACCGCTTCTACATGGGCAGCGGACGGCTGGAGATCACCCAGATCCCCTTTACCCCCCGGCAGGGACACAGTGAGTTTTTGGCCCAGTGCTCCGACCTGCCTCTGTGCATGGAGCGGATTTTGGAGGAAATGCCCCACATCGAGATCCTCTCTCAGGATGCCCGGCAGGTAACCCTCCGGGACACCGAAGGCAATCTGGTGCATCTGCTGCAGGACAACAGCCCCTGCAGCGGCGGCGATGTGGATAAAACGGATATGTTTACCGGCACCTTTACCGGCGTGCTTTATGAGGATGATTTGGCGGCGGCGCAGAGCTTCTACTGCGACCGGCTGGGGCTTCCGCTGCTGGAGCGGCAGTCGGACGCGCTGCTGCTTCAGGCCGGCGATGCACAGCTGCTGCTGCGCAGGCGTCCGGCAGGCTGCACCCTGGGCCCGTCCATGATCGGCCTGGAGGCCAGCAGCGTCAACAAGCTGTACGACCGCTTCAGCCAAAGCCCGGACTATAAGGAGGCCGGGGTGCTGCGTGACACGGACTTTGATGCGCGGCGGCTGTTCCAGATGTACGACCCCAGCGGCAATGTGGTGGAGATCTACGCCTACCTGCGCAATGTGCGAGAGGAAATTTTGATGCACTGATTATAGAAAGGGAAAAATATGTGGCGCAAAGAATACAGGATCGTTTATTATTCCTGGGAGTTTGACACCCTGCAGTCCTTTTATCGGGATCTGCTGCGTCTGCCCCAGATGTATGGCTGGTACACCAGCCCAGTGGATCGCGGCTGCAAGTTCAAGATCGGAGACAACCGCCTGGAATTGATCTGCCGCCATCCCACCCTGCCCCAGGGCCCTGCGGGAATGCGGTTAGAGGCAAAGGACATTGAGCTGTGCTACGCCAACCTGAAAAAGGAGCCTCGGGTCACCGTTATCCGCCCTCTGCAGGCTCATCCGTGGGGCGAATACAGCTTCTGCATCAAGGACCCCGTGGGCAACTGGGTGGAGGTCTACCAGCGCTCCGAGCAGTATCGGCCTATGGGGGCCGATGACGGCGGCTGCTACTTTACCGACGAGTATACCGCCATTCTTTTTGCGGAGGATCTGGAGAAGATCACCGCCTTTTACCGGGATTCCATGCAGATGCCCGTGGTCACCTCCTGGGATCGGGGTCCCGAGGATCGGGGCTGCCGCCTCCGCTCTGCCGGCGGCTTTACGGACATTCGGCAAAAGACGGAGAACACGCCCCAGGGCCCTGCGCTGACCACCATTGAGGCCGAGGATGTCAACGCCTGCTTTGCGTGGCTGGAGAGCCGCGATGATGTGGAGGTGCTGCTGGGGCTTACCGATACCTGGTACGGCGACCGGATTTTCCAGATCTGCGATGAGGAAAAGAATGTGGTGGAGGTGCTGGCCTATCGCCGCAATATGAAAAATCGGGACACGCTGCCGCAAGAGGATCCGTCATGATGGAGAGGATACTGATTCGAAACGCGGATGCTGTGGTGACCTGCGATCCGGCGGATCGGGTGCTCTATAACAGCGACATTCTCATCTGCGGCGGCCGCATTGAGGCGGTGGGGAGCAGCCTTGCCGCCGGTGACGCCCAGATCATTGATGCCGCAGGCAAGTATGTTTATCCCGGCCTTGTTAATACACACCACCATTTTTTTCAGGCCTTTGTGCGCAACCTCATGACGATTGACCGCCCGGGGCTGACGCTGATGCAGTGGCTGGATGACATCTATAAGGTTTTCGTCCGTATCGACGGGGATGTGATTTTCTATGCCAGCGCCGCCTGTATGGCAGACCTTATTAAGCACGGCTGCACCTGCTCGGTAGACCACCAGTACTGCTATACACCGGCCACCGGCAAGCAGGGGGTGGACCGGCAGATGGAGGCCGCCCGTCTGATGGGCTTTCGGTTTGTAGCCGCCCGCGGCACCAACACCCTGCCCCGCTGGAAGGGCAGCACCATTCCCGATGAGATGTGCGAGACAACAGCGGAGTACCTGGACGACTGTCAGCGTCTGCTGGCGCTCTATCACGACCCGGAGCCTTTCTCCATGCGGCAAATCGTGTTGGCCCCCTGCCAGCCCATCAACTGCACCGAGGACACCTTCCTGGAGACCATACGCCTGGCCCGCAGCGCCGGCGTCCATATGCACACCCATTTGTGCGAGGGGGAAAACAGCAGCATGGTGCGCCGCTTCGGTGTCCGCTCCCTGGAATGGTGCCGCCGTATCGGCTTTGTGGGCAGTGACATTTGGCTGGCCCATGGCCGGGAAACGCTGCCGGAGGAATATGCTCTGCTGGCGGAAAACCATATGGGCATTTCCCACTGCCCGGCCCCCACCATGCTGGGCGGCAGCGAGATTTTGGACATCCCCGGTATGCGCAAGGCCGGCATACCCATAAGCCTCGGCGTGGATGGCTGTGCCACCAACGACGGCTCCAATATGCTGGACACCCTGCGCCTGGCGTACCTGATGCAGACCTTTCTCAGCAAAAAGCGGGGCGGTTGTCCCTCCCCCTATGAGATGCTGAAGCTGGCCACTGTGGGGGGCGCTGAGATGATCGGGCGTCCGGAGCTGGGGCAGCTTGCCGCCGGGAAGGCGGCGGACCTCTTCATGGTCGATGCCCGGCGCCTGGAGTACGCCGGTGCTCTCCATGACCCTGCATCCATGCTTGCCAAGCTGGGCGTCACCGGCCCCGTCTGGCTGACCATGATCAATGGCCGTGTTGTTTATCGGGACGATCATTTGACCGGCGTAGACGAGGCGAAGCTGCTGCAAGAGGGCGAGCAGGTCTGCACCCGTGTGCTGCGGGATACCTGCGAGGCCTTTGCGCCCTATCGCCGCAATCCGCAATAGGAGGAAAGGAAAATGTCATATCTGGACTTTCAGCTGCTTCTCTATGTGTCGTCGGAGCAGTATGAGCCTTGCCGTACCTTTTACGAGCAGGTATTTGCGACACAACCGTTCTATGGCTGGGACGAGGGGCCGGAGGACCGGGGCGTTAAGTACGATCTCGCCGGCACAAAGCTGGTGCTGCTGACCCAGGAGAATCCGTTCCCCACCTCCGGCACCGTACATTTCCAGCTGCAGGTGCCGACTCTGGAGGACATCTACCCCCGGGCGCAGGCAGCCGGTGCCGTCACCCAGGAGCCTTTCTTCCGTCCCTACGGCTGGCATATGTTCCGCATGGCGGATCCGGCGGGAAATCACATCAATATTTATACCGTGCCAACCACCGCCGAATAAAGCGCACCGAAACCGTAAAAAGCTAAGGGAGGCAGCTTACGAAACAGAACCGTTTCGTAAGCTGCCTCCCTTTTTTCGTTTTTAATTGCCAAGGCTCACGGCATCACCCGGCGGGCTACGCGGAAAAATTCGACATTCTTTCCGAAATGGGTTGCAAAGTTCCGCCGGATTTGTTATAATTTGTGCGAAAAACAAAAATGCGGCAGTTTACGGGTGTTGCAGCACCCGCAAACCTGCGCAGGTGCATCACCACCTACACAACGACCTTATGGTCGCACCGCATGGGATATTATACGCCATTCTGCCACTTTGCGCAAGTGGTGGTTTTGTCGTTTTTCCCGGCGGTCGTGTTGCATTAGGAAGATCACATCTTCTTACGCTGTGTAGGCCCAAAGCCTGCACGGCGTTTTTGTTTTTCGCCCCCCCGGAGAGCCCGCCTCTCCGGGGGAAATCTGGCGGAAAACGATATAAAAAGGAGGACACAGCACCATGGACCTGAAGGAGTATCTGCGGCGGGTGTATGAACTGGAGAAGAGCTGCTATGAGCAGAGGAGGCTGATCGGGGAAGTCAGCGGCAGTCTGCGGAGTGCGCAGAATCCGAGGTATAAGGCGCACAGCGAAGATGAGGACGCACAGCCATTTTCAAAAAACATTGGCTATTACATTTTTTTGCTGCTTTACATTGAAGGAGGTACATTTATCTTCGCTGCTTTTACTGGGGCAGGGCTTGCGGGAGTAGTACAACATGCTCTTCGTGTATTTTCCATAGGTCTTGTTCTGTGGCTCATTGCCGTTTTGATAAGTGAGGCAAATAGAAAAAAGCGCCGCTCTGCGCTCAGCCAGGAAAACCAGGGCATTGATAGCTACAACCAGACCCTTCAGCGGCGCTCAGCTACGCGGGCTGAGGCGCTTTCCCGGCAGCTTACGACTTTGAAAAACGCTTTTTCTGACACCCAGCAGACCCTCCAGAGGTTTTACGGGCTCAATGCTATTTACCCCAAGTACCGCAATTTTGTGGCGATTTCTATGTTTTACGAGTACCTGTGTTCCGGGCGGTGCTCGGCGCTGGAGGGGCATGAGGGGGCTTACAATATTTATGAGCAGGAAATTCGCATGAACTTGATCCTCAGCAAGCTGGACGAGGTCATTGCCCACCTGGACCGCATTGAGGACAACCAGTACATGCTGGCCAGCGCCATCCGCGAGGGCAACGCCAAGGCAGACCAAATTTACCGGACGCTCCAAAATGTAGAGAGCAGCACCGCCGCCTCGGCGTATTTTAGCGAAGTTTCTGCTATGAATACCACTTATATGGCGTGGTTTAGGAAGAATTTGTGAGGGTTTGAGGATTGGGAAAACCCCCACCCGCTGTTTGTGGCGGGTGGGGGTTTTTGAGTGAAGAGTGAAAAGCTATTGGGGGACGGGGG
>ERZ1026848.1865-NODE-1865-length-10960-cov-24.274186_pt1 | contig 10960 bp, 8 predicted proteins | sample MGYA00380154_ERZ1026848 | MGnify/ENA primary metagenome ERZ1026848 (study PRJEB33269, sample SAMEA4719790) | human gut metagenome | biome: human-associated habitat; feature: organic feature; material: feces | place: Cameroon | collected 2013-10 ...
CGTTGCGCGCGTCCGCGCCGCCGTCGTTCCAGAGGCGCAGCGCGACGATGACGCCTTTTTTCGCGGCCTTTTCAGCAAAGTTCCAGACCTGTGTCAGGTAAGAAAGCTCCTGCTCGTCCGCGCCGTCGTTGCCCTCGAAGCTGTGGAGCGAGACGCTGATCTTGTGCAGGCTCTCGGCGGCAAGCAGCTCGTCGGAACGCTTTTGGAGCAGCGTGCCGTTCGTCGTGATGCAGATCTTCATGTCCCGCGCCTTGGCGAGGGCGAAGAGCGTCGTAAGCTCGGGGTGCAGCAGCGGCTCGCCCATCACATGCAGGTAGACGTACTGCACATACCCCTCGAGCCGCGAGAGGACGAGGCCGAATTCCTGTGCGCTCATCGTGCGCGGCTCGCGCTTCGTCTTGGGGCAGAAGGAGCAGGCGAGGTTGCAGCGGTTCGTGATCTCGACATAGGCTTTTTTCAGCATCGCGCGGCTCCTTTCGTGAGGTCGGGGGATAGATTTAAATATTTTACCATATCCGCGCGATTTTGCAAAGCCTTTTCCCTTGCGCCGCGCCGCGGCGTCTGCTATGATACTACAGGCAAACTTCCATCCTCCAGAGCGAAAGGAGAAACCGCATGACCGTCACGTTTATCGCCCACAGCGCGTATCTTGTCGAATGGGACAAGTTTTACACGCTCTTTGACTATACCTACGAGCCCGACTACACGGGCGCGCTGCCGGAATTAAACCCCGAAAAGCCCTTGCTCGTCTTCGCGAGCCACAGCCATGAGGACCACTTCGACGCCAAGGTGTTCACACTTTTGGAAAAATATCCCGACACGCGCTTTTTCGTCTCGCGCGATACGCGCCTCACCGAGCGCAAGCGCCAGTGGCTCAACATCTCCGACGAGGCCTTTGCCCGCACGACCGTCCTGCGGCCCGACAGCATCCTGCTCACCGACGTTGCGGGCGAGGATTTGAGCATCCGCGCCATCAAGTCGACGGACATCGGCAATGCCTATCTTCTGCGCGCTGAGGGGAAGATGGTCTACCACGGGGGCGACCTCAACTGGTGGAACTGGGAGAGCGAGGGCAAGGCTTACTGCAACAACATGACCGTCCACTACCATGCGGCCATTGAAAAGCTCGCCTCCGCCGTGCGCAACGAGGCGACGGACAACAACATCGCGCCCGAGATCACGGCGGCGATGGCGCCGCTTGACCCGCGCCTTGGTGAAGGCAGCGAGGGCCTCGGCATCGAGTATCTGCTGAAAAACGTGACAGTGCAGCACGTTTTCCCGATGCACATGTGGAAAAAGTATGAGGTCATCGACCGCTACATCGCCGCGCACCCGGACGAAAAGGGCATCATCGCGCGCATCACGCGCGACGGTCAGCAATTCGAGATTTGAAAATAAAAAGGAAAGCGCCTTCCGCATCGCGGAAGGCGCTTTCCCGTTCGAAGGGGATTTGTGGAGAAAAAACACTGACGTATTTTTTACTGGCTCACTGCCGTGAGAGGCATTTTGAGGATCTGACCGACGAAAATGACCGAGGGGGACTTGACGGTGTCCTTATTCAGGTCATAGATCTCAGTCCAGCGGTTGCCATTGCCGAGCTGCTTGCTGGCGATCTTCCACAGGCTGTCGCCGGAGACGACGGTGTAGGTATCGCTGCTCGCGGGCTGGGAGGGCTTCTCAGGCTGCGTGGGCTGGGTGGGCTCGGCGGCGGTGCCGTTGCTCACAAGCGTGGTGCGCGGGTCGTTGCCCGTGTAGCGGTACATGGGGAAGTTCTTGCTGTCCTTATCGTAGTCGATCTGCTTGTACTGATAGAGCGTGCCGTCGTAGCCGTTGGAGTCGGTGACGTCGGGCTCGCAAAGCATGGCGATGACGTTGCTGGCGACCTGATCCATCGGGAAGACATAAGCGCCGCTGGCGAAGGTCACGTCGGCGGTGTCGCGCAGGCCGGCCTCAATGCCCTTGGCCTTGCCGTTCACCATGTAGTCGCCGACATAGTAGTACTGCTGGAGGCTTGCGGTGGTACCGGCGTTGAGCTTGTAGTACTCAGCGCCCTGATTGTCCATGATGTAGAGGATCTTCTCAATGTTGGCGGTGTCCGCGGGAATGACATAGGCGGTCGGGCGGACGCGGCTGCGGGTCAGAGTGTCGTTCAGGGAAAGGGGAGACGCCTTGCTGACCTTCTCACTACCGTCGGCGACGCTGTACTGCACGGTCGCGGCGGTGTAGTCGGTCAGAGTCTTGCCGGACTTGGTCTGATAGAGGGCGAGAACGTCGCTTTCCTCATAGGTCTTGCCCTTGGCGACAACATCGGCACGGGCGGCGGCGACCGCCTTCATGATCTCGTCGGCGTGCTCGGCGGCATAGGTGATGTAAGAGGTGGTGGCAACTTCCTGAGAGAAGACGCGGCGCTCAAAGTTCTGGCGGCCGGCGCCAATGCCGCGCGTCTCAATGAGGAAGGAAACCGCATTGAACAGGCCGAAGTAGGCGCGGCCGATGGGGTTATTGACGGTGGTGCCGTAGTGATTGACGCGCAGGCCGGCGTTCGTAGCGTCGGAGAAGGCGCGCTTGGCCATGTCGAGACCGATCTTCGTCACGGCGGGGTTGTTGTTCAGGCTGGTGGCGGGGGTGGTCTCAAGATCGTCCGCATTCTCCATGTATTCACCGGCGCTCGTCCAGTCGTCGTTGTAAGCGCCGTAGAAGGTGAACTCATGCGTGTCGAGGACAACCTCGCTCATGAACAGGCGGTAGGCGGTGTGCAGCTGGGCAAGCTCGGCTGCCTTGAGGGACATATGGTCGCGGTTCATATCAAAGCCGTCGTAGGTGGCGCGGCTGAAGAGATAGGAGCCGTCGGGATTGATGCGGGGGACGATGACAATGTTGATCTTGTCGAGCAGGGCCTTGTAAGTGGGATCGTTGACAAAGTTGTCGATCATCACGAGCGCGCCTTCACCGGCGGCAGGCTCGTTGGGGTGGATCTGCGCCTGATACCAGACGTTCAGCTTGCCGTTGCCCTTGACGATCTTGGCGGCCTCGGCGAGCGTGGCGTTCGCGGGGATCTCGGAGGTGGTGAAGAGTGCCAGGGGGAGGTCATACTTGTAGTTCGGGGTCGTACCGGCAGAGTAGAGATGCATGGTGCCGGAAGCGGCGTCCATCTTCTTGAGGAAGGCCATCAGCTCTTCCTGAGAGGTGAACTCGTTGGCGGCGTGCTTGCCGTCGAAGGCGGGGGTGGTGTAGTTCTGCGGCTCGAGGGCGAAGTGCTTGTTGATCTCCTCAGGCCAGAAGATAAGCATACTGTCGCGGAGGTCTACCTTATAGGAGGCGGGGGCCTTCTCCGGCTTGATGGTCGGCTCGAAGCCGTTGCCGCCGAGCTTGCCGCCGATGACGGAAAGCTTCTTCACGCCGGCGGTGAGGTCGGCCTCGGTCACGTTGAAGAGCTGGAGAATGTTGTAGTAGCCGGTGCCGTGCACATGGTAGGCATAGGTGCCGGGAGCGGTGACGACGTAGCTGCCGTCAGCCTGCGGGGTGATTGCTTCGAGCTGGGAGAAGATCTCTTCTTCCTTGGCATAGCTGTCTGCGGGGTAGCCCTTGTAGACTTCGAGACTGACGACCTTGGAGGATTCGTAGTTGGCGGAATAGTCAAATTCCAGTTTGGCGCTTTTCTCTGCTGCGAGCGTGCTGGTCATCAGCATCGTGACGACCATCGCGAGAGTCAGCAGACAGCTCAGGGATCGCTGCATCATTTTTCTCATAGCTTCTTTCTCCTTCTTAAAAACTGTCGGCATCGGAACATCATGCACAAACGGAAGAAAATTTACCCGTTGATTCCTGTTGACAATACCGATTTGGATAAGTAAACTGTAACTATTAAAGTCGCCTTTAAGTCAATGGGTTTTCGCGCGGTCATCTTAACAGTTTTTTGAGGAGATTTTCGTATGCCTTATACAATCGGAGAAGTGGCACGTATGATGAATATTGCCCCATCGACCCTGCGCTACTATGAAAAGGAGGGGCTGCTGTCTCTCGGTGTGCGCGCCAGCAATGGGCAGCGAACGTACACAGACGACGATATTGCAACGCTTTCGATCATCGAGTATCTCAAATTCTGCGGGCTCCCGCTCAAAGAGATCCGCTCGTTCCTGCCGCTTGTTCAGCCCGGCGGAGAGACGCTGGAAGCGCGCCGCGCGATCATGGCCAAAGAGCGGGACAATGTCCTTGCGCAGATCGCGGCGCTGCAGACGAAGCTCGAACGGCTGGAATTCGGCTGCTGGTATTACGAGACCGCGCAGCAGTATGGCTCGGTGCTGCCGCTGTATGAATTTTCAGAGGAATGCTTTCCGCCGGAGCATCGGAATGTTCTGCGCGAGGGCTTTCGCCTGCCGCTCACGCACGTGCGGGCAAAGCTTGAATGGTGAAGTAAAAAAGGAGTCCTGAGACGCATGGTCTCAGGACTCTTTTTGTCATGGCTTTATTTTTTCCTGTCCCACGGGTGGCACTGGTAGGACTGCTCCTCGCTCATGCCGAAGTAGCGCAGGTCCGTGCGCCCGTACTGGTCGCCCCAGGTGACGTCGATGTGGTACTGCGTGCCGTCCAGCGTCGCGAGCGTCCAGATGTGGCTGTCGTTAAAAAGCGAGGTGCACTCGATGCCCTCGAGCTTCAAGAGCAGATTGTAAGCGCCCGTGTACCCGTCGCACACGGCATGGCCGCTGACAAGCGCGCCGTAGGCAAGATGGCTCGCGGAATCGTCTGCGGCGGCGTTATCGTAGCGGCAGTGGTCGCACAGCCATTGAAAATACGTGCGCGCGATCTCATACTGGCTCATGTCGTAGCTCAGCGTGCCGCTCTCCCAAAGGGAGTCGTGGACCTTGATCGCGGCGGCGAGCGCCTTGGCGCGGTACGATTCGAGCGTTTTGTCCGTACAGGCGGTGGACGAAAACGTGAGTACGACCTTGCCCGTCGAATACGAGCGGCAGGAGACGGCGTTGTACATCTGCTCGCAGTATGTTTTGACGCAGGAGGTGAACGCCTGCGTCAGCGCGCTGGCGGTGGCGGTGGTGAGGGCCTTGGAGTAGTTCAGCGTGATCGTGTGCTCGCCGCGCGCGAGCATATTGCGAACCAAACCGTCGATGGCGGCGGTGTCCTTGGCAGACGTCGGGAGCGACGTGCTTGCCGGCGCTTTGACAAGGCTCGCGAGCGTCGCGTTTTTGACGGAGTGATACGGCGCGACCGTCCACGTGAGCGTCAGGCGCGTTTCAGGTTTGACAACGCGCGTCAGAAGCGCCGCGATCTCCGCGCGGCTGACGCTGCGGTCGGGATAAAAGCTGCCCTTTGCGTCCATGCCGGAGAGCAGCCCGCGGCGGTACATCAGCAGAATTTCGCTGCGGTAGGGCGTTTTGTCCGTCACGTCGGCGATGTAGTCGCGGCTCGCGTAGGCCGAGGTGACGAGCGAGGCGTTGGGCTCGGTGTACCATTCCTCCGGCACGGCGAAGGCGAAAATGCCCGCCATCTGCGCGCGCGACGCGGGCAGGAGGTAGAAGCCCTCAAAGCTGTTGTCGAGCAAATTCTGGCTCTTCAAATACGAGACATACGGCGCATACCACGCCTCGTTTTCCTTCGCGGCGGGGATGACCGCGTCGCTGCCGGTCGTGTAGATGGCGCGCAGCCGCGCGGCGATGGTCAAAAGCTCGGCGATCGTCACGTTGCCGCTTGGCGCAAAGGAACTCTCGCTGCGGCCGTTGAGTAAGCCGTATTCATAGGCCGAGACGACCGGGGGGGCGAACCAGTCGCCGTCTTTCACGTCGGCAAACTGGCCCTCATAGACGCGAAGCAGCACGAACGGGGCGCTGTCTTCGCTCGTCGTTTCCTCCTGTGCGGGAGCGGCAGTGTCCTGCGCGGGCTCCTCGCTGTAAGCAAAGGCGCTGATGCTCAGCGCAAGCGCGAGCGCCGCGACAAGCAGCGCAAAGCGGAACTTCATGGCGTTTGCTCTCTCTTTCTCACATTCTCAAAATTTCACGGGGATCACGGGACTAAAATGTTCTGTTCGTCTGCGGTGATGTCGGCGACATAGGGGTTGAGCATCGAATTCGTCATCTCGAGCACCTGCTCGGGATAGAGCGTGTAGAAGGACTTGCCGTTGTACCAGCCCGCGCCGTCGCCGGGGAGCGTGGCAAAGCTGATGGCGTCCGTCCCGCCCATGGAGAGCGCCTGGTTGGCGAGCCACACGAGGTTGCCGAGCGTCAGGTCGGTCTTGACATACTTTAAGAACGTTTCCGCCATCGCGGGGACGTTTTCGAGCTTCATCAGCTTCTGCGCCACGGTCTTCAAAAACGCCTGCTGCGTGCCGATGCGGCCGATATCCTGCCGCCCGCCGTAGCCGGGGTTATCCTTGTCGGAGTTGTGGCGGAAGCGCACGACCTCCATAGACTGCTGGCCGCTGAGATGCTGCAATCCCTTTTTGAAGTGAATGTGCAGATCCTGATAGGGGTCGTCGTAGTCCATGTCCTCGGGCACGTCGAAGTCGACGCCGCCGATCTGGTCGATGAGCGCGATGAACCCCTTCAGGTCGACGGAGACGTAGAAGTCCACGGGGACGCCGAGCATATCCTCGATGTTGCTGCGCAGCTTTTCCGTGCCGCCGTTGTTGTAAGAAGAATTGAGCTTATGGCCGTTGCTCATCAGCGTGTCGCGCGGCAGGCTGACGACGTCGATCTTCTTGTTCTCCGCGTCAAAGCGCACGAGCATGTTCGTGTCGCTGCCGCCGGCGTCGTTGTCCACACCGTAGGCGAGGATCGTATAGCAGTATTTTTTGCGCTCTTTGCCGTTAGAAATGGTTTGAATGGCGTCGCTGTCCTCCGCCGTGCCGTCCTGCTGCGTCTGCTGGTCCTCGTTGTCCGTGACGGGCTCAGGCGCGCGCACGACGTACTTGACCGTCGCCACGACGGCCACGGTCAGGAAAAGAAGCGACAGAAGCGTGACGACGACGCGCTCGCCGCGGCTGCCGGACTGCTTTCTTTTGCGCTTTTTTGCCTTTTTGCTGCGGCGCGGCTCGTCGTCAAAGTCGGGCTCGTAATAGTCCTGTTTTCTCATCTCATTGCTCCGTTCTGTTTTCTTTTGGTTGACAATAATGCATTCTACCCTGCGCGGCGGAATTGTGCAAGAGAAATTTTGCCGCGCGGAGGGCGCACTCTTATGTTAGACGCAAAAAGTCGAAAAAAGTTTCAAAATCCCTTGTATTTTTTTCGCGTGGCCATGCCGCCGCGGATGTGACGCTGGGCCTTGTTGACCTCCAGCACCTCCTTGACCTGCAAGTATAGGCTGCGGTTGAACTGCGGCAGGCGGTCCTGTAAGTCCTTGTGCACGGTGGACTTGCTCACGCCGAACTTTTTTGCCGCGGCGCGCACGGTGGCGCGGTTTTCGATGATGTAGGCGGCCAGCGCGCAGGCGCGCTCTTCCATGTTACCCTTCATGCAGCACACTCCTGACTCATGTTGCTCCATCTATATGCGTGCAGAAGGGGAATATGCGCATCGGGAATGAATACGCGGCAAAAACGTTGTGCAAAGCGGTTCAGGCATGTTATAATTTCTCTGTCTACACCGAAGACGGCACAAACGAAACGACAGGGAGGTCCTGCATGGAAAATAAACTCATCCGCAGCAAATACTTTTTATACCTGACCGAATTTTTTGCCGGTATGTCCGTCATGGCGGTCGAGCTCGGCGCGAGCAGGCTCATGGCCCCGTACTTCAGCTCGTCGCAGATCGTGTGGACCGTTATCATCGGCGTCATTATGATCGCGATGGCCATCGGCAACGTCTGGGGCGGCAAGCTCGCCGACAGGAGCGCGACGCCCGATAAGCTCTACCGCCGCCTCATCATCGCGGCCATCTGGATCGCGCTCATCCCGTTTGTGGGACGGTACCTGATCGCGGGCATCTCACTGCTGCTGGCGCTTTTTGTGACGAAAAACTTCCTCGTCTGGGCGGCGCTCGCGGCGTGCCTTGTGATCTTCGCGTTCCCGTGCGTGCTGCTCGGCACCGTCACGCCGTCGCTCACGCGCTTCACGGTCGACAATCTCGACGACACGGGCAAGACCGTGGGCAGGCTCAACGCGCTCAACACCATCGGCAGCATCATCGGAACCTTCGTGCCGACGTTTGTGACGATCCCCGCCGTCGGCACGGCGGCAACGTTTTTGATCTTCTCCGGTGTGCTCGCGGCCATCGGCATCGCGTACTTCGTGTTCGAGAAGAAAAAGAGCGTGCCGGGGATCGTCTCCGTCCTTTTGATCGCTGGACTGTGCTTTGCCCTGCCGTCTTACAGCTTCGCCTTCTGGCAGAGCGACATCACGCTTGAGGACGAGTCCATCTACAACTATTTGCAGGTGCAGGACGACGCGAAGCGCACGACGCTCTCGACGAACGTGCTCTTCGGTGTGCAGAGCGTGCAGGTCAAGGGCGACGCGCTGACGGGCATGTACTATGACTATGCGCTCGCCGCGCCCTGCATGGCGGGCATGGACGGCACGGACAACGAAAACCGCAGCGTGATGATCCTCGGCATGGGCTCTGGCACGTACGCGAGCTACTGCACGCGCTATTTCCCCGGCGCGAGTGTGCAGGGCGCGGAGATCGACAAAAAAATTGCCGGCATCGCGACGGACTACTTCGGACTTCCGGGCAGCGTGACCGTCGCGGTCGAGGACGGGCGCGCGTACCTTGCCGCGTCGAAGGAGAAGTTTGACGTCATCATGGTGGACGCCTATCAGGATATCACCATCCCGTTCCAGCTCTCGAGCGTCGAGTTTTTCAATGAAGTGCACTCTCATTTGAAGCCGAACGGCGTGATGGTCGTGAACCTCAACATGACGTCCGCGGAGGACGGCTCGATCAACGAATACCTCTGCGACACGATGGCGAGTGTCTTCCAGCACACCGTCACCGCGCCGGTGAGGGGCAACACGAATACCGAGGTCTTCTGCACGAACGCGGATGACTGGGAGGAGACGTTCCTGCGCAGCATCGCAAAGCTCAAGGACAGCGACTATGCCGATATGATGCGCACGGTCTACTCGAAGCTCACGCCCTATGAGGGCGGAAGCTGCATCCTGACGGACGACAAGGCCCCTGTCGAGGTGCTGGGCATGCGCGTGCTCGACGAGCTCATCGGCGATGAGCTCAACTACTACAAAGACGAACTGAGAACCGGCGGCCTGTCCGCGCTGATCGGTAATTGAAGATAAAAAAATTCCCGCGCCCACGGCGCGGGCATTTTTTACAAAATCAGCATCAGCACAGGAATCACGACGAAGCACGCGATCGTGGAGAGCGCCGCGCCCTGCGCGGCGAATTCCTCGTCCGCGCCGTATTCCGCGGCGGCGACGACCGTCTGCGTCACGACCGGCATCGCCGTTTCGACGATGAGCACGTCGTGAGCAAGGCCCGTCACGCCGAACGCCCTGCACAGCGCGACCGAGAGCATCGGCGCGAGCAGGAAGCGGAAGACCATCGCGATGCCTAAGTCGCGGTCGAGCCGGACATTTTTGAGCCCGATGTCGTGGATGATATAGCCCGTGAGCAGCAGCGCCAGCGGCGTGACGAGGTTGTTCATATAGCGGCAGTAGCTCATCACGAGCGAGGGGAGCCTCACTTCAAACCACACGAGCGCGAGGCCGACGAAAACGGCGATGACGGCGGGCGTGGTCAGGAATTTCTGGAGCATCTTGAGGTCAAAGCCGCGGCTCTCGCCCGACCAGCGCACAAGCGAGAGAAACAGCAGCTGGACAAAGCTGGTGTTGATGAGGTAGTAGAGCATGACGTAGGGCGTGCAGGTGTCGCCAAAGAGCTCGGTGCACATCGCAAGGCCGACGAAGATGGCGTTCGACACCGAGCACATCATCATAAAAACGCCGAGCTTTTTGCGCGGCAGCTTCAAGAGCCTGCCGACGAGCAGTGACAGGATCGTGATGACCACGGTGCCGAGCAGCGGCACGAGCAGAAAGCTGCCCGACTGAACCAGAAGATCACGGGTCAGGTTATTCGTCAGCCCGTAGACCGACATGCAGGGGATGGCGACAGAGAGCGTGAACTTGCCGATAAAGGCCTTGGCCTGCGGGCCCATCCAGCCCCTGGCCGCGCAGAAATAGCCCGTCGCCGTCAGCAGCAGGATGATGGTGACGGAAGAGACCGCGTGCAGAAATCCTTCCATGGTGTGACCTCGGTGTTAAGAAATAGTTACACCAGTATAACACGCCTGCGGCAAAAGACAAGAGACGAAAAAGACGGTTGCAATGCCGGTTCGGATACGCTATGATGGGCGAAGATGAGCGCGCAGTGCGCGCCCGGAGAAAAAGAGATCGAGAACTTTGAGAGGAGTTTTGTTTTTATGAAAGCAGCGCTGGTCATTATGGCGGCGGGCATGGGCTCGCGCTACGGCGGCAATAAGCAGGTGGACGGCATCGGTCCGAACGGTGAAATTTTGATGGAATACTCCATTTTCGACGCGCTGCGCGCGGGCTTTACGAAGGTGGTCTTCATCATCAAGCCCGACATGCGCGACTTGATGGAGAACATGGTCGGACATCACCTTGCCGCGCGCAAAACGGCGGACGGGGACAATGTCGAGGTCTGCTATGCGTATCAGGATTTTTCGAGCGTGCCCGATTTTTACACGGTGCCGTCTGATCGCGTCAAGCCGTTCGGCACGGTGCACGCGCTTTTATGCGCGCGCGAATTTGTGCACGAGCCGTTCGTCGTTATCAACGCCGACGACTATTACGGCGTGGACGCGTTCAAGACGATCTACGCAGAGCTCTCAAAGCTCGCCGAAAGCGGCGAGGGCACGATGGTCGGCTACGACCTCTGCAACACCGTGAGCGAGCACGGCACGGTCACGCGCGGCGTGTGCCACGTGAACGAACAGGGGATGCTCGACCGCGTGGTCGAAACGTTCCACCTAAAGCCCT
>ERZ1026848.1869-NODE-1869-length-10950-cov-4.579715_pt1 | contig 10950 bp, 10 predicted proteins | sample MGYA00380154_ERZ1026848 | MGnify/ENA primary metagenome ERZ1026848 (study PRJEB33269, sample SAMEA4719790) | human gut metagenome | biome: human-associated habitat; feature: organic feature; material: feces | place: Cameroon | collected 2013-10 ...
GTCTGCCCCTTCCAGAGGAAGGGGCGCGAATGATTTTTAAGGAAACACTGATTCAGTCGTTGTCATTCGCGGTCACGGACTCGCGCTTCCCACACATATGCCGCGCTATTCCGCTTTCCTCATCTGTCTTTCATACCGCCTGTGCCCTATCCGCCCCTTCGGGGCACCTTCCCCTCGAGGGGAAGGCTGCGATACGAGGAATAGCGTCCTCTAAAAAGGCGGCGAAGCCGCCACCTTCATTCCTAATTCCTCATTCGAGCAAAGCTTTCATTCAGGGGCAAGGGACAGCACTCCCTATGGGCTAACCCTACCCCCTCTATCTGATCCCCCAGAACCGCTCCGTATTCTCCTTCGCGCATTTCGTGAGCTCCTCTTCCGAGACGCCCATGTACTGCGCAAGCGTCCTCACCACGTAGGTGATATTCTGCGGCACATTCGTCCTCGGCAGGTGGAAGCCGCGCGGCGTGAGGTACGGCGCATCCGTCTCGATCATCACACGGTCCAGCGGAAGGATCGTCACTGCCTCGCGCAGGTCATCCGCACGGCGCTCATCGCAGATCCATCCGGTGATGCCGATGTAGAAGCCCATATCGAGCAGCCGCCGGAGCGTTTTCTTATCCCCCGTGTAGCAGTGGACGACAGAACGCGGACAGATGGATTCGTGTCCGGCAAAGCAGGCGATGAAGTCCTCCGCTGCGTCCCGCTCGTGAAGGAAGAGCGGCTTTCCCAATTTCTCTGCGAGCGCGATGAGCTCCTTGAAGTAGTGGATCTGATTTCCCTTCCTGCTGTACATGCGATCATAGTCAAGCCCCGTCTCCCCCACCGCCAGGATGCGGGGATTTTCCGTCAAGATTTCCTCGATGCGCGCCACGTCCTCCTCCTTCGCTTCGTCGGCGCTGTGCGGATGAATCCCCGCCGTCCCGTAGACGTCATGGGTCTTCGTGAAATCATTCACGAGCTCATTCTCCTCCGCCTCCGAGCCTGTCAGAATGCACTGGATTCCCGCGGCATGCGCGTCCTCGATGATCTTCTCCGGGTGGGGGAAGGATTTCGTGAACAGATTCAGTCCGATATCGTAGTAGGTGTATGGCATAGCGTTCGTCCTTTCCGAAATGTTTTTCATTTTTAGAGTTGTGCTATAATAAGCATAAGAGAAATGACCGGAACCTTCGCCCTTTATTGGCGGGGGGACTGGTCATTTTTTGTGTAATCATTTGTATTATATCACTTGGTGAGACTACTCTTCGCAGGAAGCAAAATCTCTTTTTCTCGCAAAATTCAATTCAGGGCACAAAAAAAGAGCCCTTTCGGGCTCTCACAATTCATGTGGAGCGGATGAAGGGAGTCGAACCCTCCTGTCCAGCTTGGGAAGCTGGCGTTCTACCGATGAACTACACCCGCATACTCATGCATAGATAATACCATACTTTCCGCTCTTTTTCCAGTCTTCGCAAAAAGTTATTTAGGGAAACGGCTCGTCAAGTCACCAGCAACAAAAAGGAGCTGTGAAGAAATGAATCCTCATTTCTTCACAGCCCCTTTTTACTTTGCTTTCATTTGGTTCAGGGTTCAGGGTTAGTGAATCATCCCTTGATAGCTGCTTTCCCTTTCTTCAGCCAGTCCATGAGGAGTGGGGAGAAGGCGGAGAGGACGCAGAGGATGATAAGGACCCAGCAGATCGGGGTGGAGAAGAGGATGGAAATGTCGTTGCCCGAAAGGGTGAGGCTTCTCCTCAGGCCACGCTCGCCGATCGGCCCTAAGATGAGGGCAAGGACGACGGCAGCGGTATTGAGACCCATCTTACGCATGAGGTATCCAATGACGCCGAAGATGAACATGAGGACTACGTCGACGAAGCTGTTATTGATGGCGAAGGAGCCGACGACGCAGAGGACGAAGATGCACGGGATGAGGATGGCATCGGAGATCTTGGCGATGTGCGCGAAGATGCGGCAGCCGCCGAGTCCGATGAGGAGCATGAAGAACTGTACGATGACGAAGCCGGCGAAGAAGGTGTAGGTCATCGGCGCATATTTCGTGAAAAGCTCCGGCCCCGGCTGGAGGCCCTGGATGATGAGGCCGCCCATAAGGACGGCGGTGACGGATTCACCCGGGATGCCGAGAGTCAGCGTCGGGATGAGCGAGCCGCCGGTGACGGCGTTGTTCGCTGCTTCGGAGCCCGCGACGCCTTCGATGGAGCCGTGTCCAAATTTCTCCGGTGTCTTGGAGAACTGCTTGGCAGTATTGTAGCCGAGGAAGCAGGCGATGGAGGCGCCCGCGCCAGGAAGAATGCCGATGATGTTCCCGATGAGCCATGAGCGGATGACGGTCGGCGCGATCTGTTTCAGTTCATGGGCTTTGAGCAGCACGGAGTCTTTGAATTTCACAATGCTTCCGCGTTCCTTGATGGCTTTTTCCATGAGGATAAAGACTTGGGACATGGAGAAAAGTCCGATCATCGCGCAGGTGACATTGATGCCGTTGTAAAGCTCATCAACACCAAACATGTAGCGCGCGGTCCCTTCCATCGGGTCCATGCCGATGGTGGAGAGGATGAGCCCGAAGGCGCCGCTCATGAGACCCTTGACCATGGAGCCGGTGGTGACGCCGGCGATGATGGTGAGTCCGAAGAGGGCGAGCCAGAAATATTCCGGACTGCCGAATTTCATCGCAAGCTCTGCAAGGAGCGGTGCGAAGAAGTAGAGGGAAATGCAGGAGAGAAGCCCGCCGAAGAAAGAAGCGGTGCAGGCGGTGCCGAGCGCTTTGCCCGCACGTCCCTGTTTGGTGAGCTCATAGCCGTCGAGTGCGGTCGCAGCCGAAGCCGGAGTGCCCGGGGTGTGGATCAGGATGGCGCAGATGGAGCCACCGAAGATGGCGCCGCAGTAAATGCCGCCGAGCATGATGAGGCCCGTTTCTGCCTTCATCCCGAAGGTGAGAGGCAGGAGAAGTGCGACGCCCATCGCCGCGGAGAGCCCTGGCATGCAGCCGACAATGACGCCGATGGTGACGCCGATCACCATCATGAGAAGATTCATAGGGTCCAGAGCATTACCGAAGCCCTGGGCCATCAGTGCTAATGTATTCGCATCCATGTCATTTCCTCCTTAGAGCAAGTCTTCGATGAGCATGCCCATCGGAAGGGGCACATTCAGGAAGAGATCAAAGGTACCGAATACCAGCACCACCATACCGGCGAGAACCAGCAGAATGTAGAGCGGACGGATCTTGAAGAATTTCAGACAGAAGAGCAGGTAGACCAGGGATGCGGGATAGAAGCCGACGAGGTACATCATGACAAAGTAGAGGATGAAGGCCGCAAACATGGTCCAGAATTGTTTCGGCATAAAGCCGTCGAAGAGGACCGGCATGTCGTTTTCCGAAGTTTTTTCTCTCCGGTAGTCACGCACCATCTGCCCCACGCGGACAGTGGTGAGAAGGAGCAGGAGCCCGATGACGAAGTGCGGATAGTGCCGCGCCCCGAGGGGAAAGCTCTGTGTCAGGTAGAGGAAAAAGAAACTGAAAGCGTACATGAAGCCGCAGATATAGATATCTGATTTTTTCATGAAATGGTTTGACTCCTTTGGAAAATGGGGTAAGGATTCAGGGTTGGCCCTCGGGGCGTATCGTCCCGAGGGCCCTGGATAAAAGCTCTGCTTGAATGAGGAATTAGGAATGAAGGCGGGTGGAAAGGAGCGTCTCAAGCAGGCGATTTATGAAAGCACCCTATCCACCGCTGACGCGGTCCCCCTTCCCCAATGGGGAAGGTGCCCCGAAGGGGCGGATAGGACACAGGCGGCATATGTGGAGGAAGCGTGAGTTCCTGACCGCGAATGACAACGATTTAATCAGTGTTTCCTTAAACATCATTCGCGCCCCTTCCTCTGGAAGGGGCAGACGAGCAAAGCGAGGCGGGGTTGGTTTCCCCGAATGTGGGAGTACCGTTTCACGCGGCCAACCTCCGCCCCTTCGGGGCACCTCCTTCCAAAGGAAGGAGGGAGAAAGATGCCCGAAAATAGTATTCAAGTCACCAGAAAACAGAAGCGAGAAACGAGCGTTTGCACCTTCTCGTTTCCCGCTTTTGTGATTTCCAGAGAATAGGGATCACGCTGCGAATCCTGAACCTATCGACCTGAACCCTGCACCCTCAATTATTTCGCATACAGCTTAGAAACAACGTTCTTGCAGAAGTCCATCTGTTCTGCGATCATCTGGCCAAGGGCTTTGCTGTCTTTGAAGTCGATGACCATGCCCGCATTTTCATGGGCTTTCTTGACTTCCGGATCTTCCATGGTCTTCTTGAACGCATCTTCGTAGAACTTGATCACATTGTCCGGAGTGCCCTTCGGAGCGACGAGGGCACGCGCGGAGCCGTACCATTTATTATAGTAGCCGAGTTCGCCCAAGGTCGGTACATCTGGGAGCTGCGGGTCTCTCTTTTCCGCATAGACGCCGAGGACTTTCAGCTCTGCGCTGTCGCCTTTGATCAGTTTTGCCACATCAGCGACTTTCGCGCAGGAGAAATCGACTTCGCCCTGACGGAGAGCGAGGAGCTGGTCAGCAGTTCCGCCATAGGGAACTGCGTTGTATTCAAATTTCGCAGACTGTGCAAGGAGCTGGGCTGCGGTGTGATTCGAAGCCTGCACGCCATTCGTAGAGCATTTCAGCTGTCCCGGATTTGCCTGTGCATCTGCAACGAGTTCCTTCAGGCTGTTCCACTTCGCATCCTTCTTGACCACGACGACAGCCGTTTCTGTCAGGTGGTTGCAGATCGGGACGATGGACTTGTCCGTGAAGGCAGAGCCTTCCATCTGCGCGAGCGTGGTGTAGGTCGGCAGGTTGATGAAGCCGATGGTCTGTCCGTCCGGCTTGGATTTTGCAAGCTCCGTCCAGCCGATCTTGCCGTCAGCGCCCGGTTTATTTTCGATGACGAGTGTCTGACCGACATATTTCTTCGCGCTGTTCGTCAAGAGACGCGCACCAGTGTCCGTGCCGGAGCCGGCCTTGTACGCCACGATGACCTTGACATCCTTTGTTGGTTTCCACGCAGCGTCGCCTGCGGCTTTCTTGTCTTTGTTTCCGCAGCCGGCAAAAAGAATGCCTGCGGAAAGAACTGCGACACCGAGCAATGCCAGTTTCTTATTCATAGGTTTCCTCCTCGCATCTTCCGAGATGCTTCCTCAAAATCGTGCAAGAGGATAGTCCGTCTTTCTGAAGGCTTCATCGCCCCTCTATTCTGTTGCACGTTTATCAGAAATATTTTATCATTCTGTTTTTTCGTAAACAACAGGTAAAGTGCTTGTAAAGCGTTTATTGAACAAGTATATGCTTGTTATTTGCGTTTACTCATGCTTCTGGCAGTGCATATGAGAGAAAGGCATAGAAGCCTAGGGGCATATTCTAAAATTGATATAGAATAGAAAAGGTTTCGGGTTAGCCCAAGGGGCGGCTCGTCCATAGATTGCGCTTGAAGGTTTTCCCAAAGTTGGAAATAAGAAGTGGCCAGGGATTAGGAGCCTCGAGTGACTAGTGACTTGAATACCACCTTCGGGCATCGCCACCATCTATACTCCGCGGCGCTTCTATATTTTTATGCGCCGCACCCTCATTCCTCATTCCTCATTCGAGCAAAGCTTTCTTCCACAATCAAGTGGCAGCCCCCTAAGGGCTACCCCTCTATCCTCACGCGCTGAAGAAGATCTCCAGCCCGATCCCGATGAGGATCACGCCGCCTAAGATGGTCGCCTTATCCGCGAGCCTCATGCCGAAGCGTTTCCCGAGGAAGAGCCCTGCGATGCAGATGGCGAAGGTCACGATGCCGATGATGATACTTGCGAACATCGCTTTGGCGAAGGGGTACTCCGCCAAGGTGAAGCCGACGGAGAGCGCGTCCATGGAGGTCGCGAGCCCCTGGAGCAAGAGGTAGTGCAGGCCCACGCTGACCTTGACGTCCTCTTCTTCTCCGGAGAGACCATCCCGGATCATGAGCCCACCGATGGCGACGAGCAGGACCAACGATGCCCACGGCACGAGCGGGAGCAGGACCTGAAAAAGATCGACGATCCGGTTCACACATGCCCAGCCTGCCATCGGCATCAGCCACTGGAAGAAGCCAAAGGTCCCCGCGATGAGACACATGGTGCGGATGCGGAGGAAATGATTCGCAAGGCCATTTGCAAGCGAGACGGAAAAGGCGTCCATCGCAAGTCCCACGCCGAGCAGGACACTGTTCAAAATAAATAAACCACTCATTGGTATCTCCCCGAAATGAAATGAGCTGTGCGATTTGGGTAGCTAGGGACTAGTGACTGGTGACTGAAATGCCACTTTCGGGCATCGCCCCATATATTCGCGGCAAAGCCGCCACCTTCATTCCTAATTCCAATTCCTAACTCCTGATTTTATCTCGTGCGCTGTCTTTTCCCCACGAAAAAAAGACCCCGCGCACAGCCGAAAACTATGCACGTGAGTCTCGCATTTTTAAAGCAAGCCAGGCAGGATGTACGGGTCACTGCCAGTATGTTGACGGGCTCCACCGAAGTGGCTGCTACTCCCTCACTTATGGGAGAATGATAGCATGAAAAGCGTCCCGTGTCAAAGGGTTTGGAAGTGACTGGTGACTAGTGACTGGTGACTGAAATGCAGCCTTTGCCATCTCTATTGCCCCATCAGAACCCGGTGAACTTCTTTGGTAATGAAATCAACGGGCGATCTACTCGATGAGTGAATCCTAGTCCCTAGTCCCTAGCCACCAGTCACTAGTCACTCATCCCCTCACATGTCTCTTCGGATGACGGAAAGGACGTCCTCCCAATCCCCAAACTGATACGGCGTCATCTGATCTAGCTCTTCGCGATCGGCATCGGAATACCGGTCATAGATCACGGCGAAGTCGATGCCGGCATTTCTTGCCGCGGCCGCACCCGCCAGCGAATCCTCGAAGATGAAGCATTCTTCTTTGGAAAGGCCCATGTCCTCGATGACCTTCAGGTAGATGGCCGGGCTTGGCTTGATCTCCGGTGCATCCTCCTGCGTGTAGATCCTCGCGAAGCAGGAATCAAGCGGTGCTTTGCCGCGGATATTTTTATTTTCCTTCCGATATACTTCCATATTGCCGCGGCGCGTGGTGCTGGCGATCACGAGTGTCTTCCCGTCTTTCTTGAAAGCATGGAGCACCTCCGGTGCGCCCGGCTTGTAGTCCACGACCTCCTTCAGGAAATGCTGCGCTATGCGGTAACGCTCCTGCAGAATGTCTTCAGCCTGCCAGGCAGAGGCATACGTTTTCCCCAGCTCCTCGCAGTAAGAAAGATACGGCTTCTCCGCATTCCGATGCTCCTTCAGGAAACGCTCTCTTCTCTGCTGGACATCGCCCTCTGCCATGGCAGGCCCGCCAAGCGTTTGGATCAGCCGGAGGTCCACCTGGTTCCACACGCCGACGGAGTCGATCAGCGTCCCGTCCATATCAAAAATGATCGTCGACTTGTTCTCAAACATATATGCTCCTTACTTTTTCAAGAATTTCTCGATCTCCGGATCTCTTTTGAGCGCCAAAAGCTCCTCCTCCGTCGGATAGACGGGGATGTCGCGGTCATGGTTCACGAGGCAGAGGAAGCCCAAGATGTCTCCTGCGTCCGCGCGAAACTGATGCCACTGCCAGGGCGGGATGGTGATGAGATCCCCTTCCCTGACTTCATGCACATCACTTCCAAGAAGCGCATGGCCCTTCCCTTTGAAGATCAAGACGAGATGCATGTGCTCATGCTTTTCCAGCGAAGAGAAGCCATCCTTCTCCACCTGAAAATAACGGAACTGCACCGGAAGGTCGGCTTCGTTGTCAAAAAGGATCTGCTTCGTCACATCGCGAAAGACCCCGGGATTTTCCTTGTAAATATGGGGTGTGATGCCCTCCCAGCCATTCGGCCGGCTGTGAAATTTATGGATCATGGATGTTCTCCTTATCGAATGGGTTCGGGGTTGGCCCGTGGGGCGTGATGCTCTTTGATTGCGGCTGAAAGAGGTTCAGCGGGTTCTGTAGGTTCTACGGGTTCAAAGGGTTTGGTGCGGCGCATAAAAAAATAGAAGCGCCGAGAAATTTTGATGGTGCTTCGCACGTATCGTCATCCCGAGCGAAGCCGAGGGATCTTCCTTGCAGAACCATTAGCGCAACAATTGCGCTATTTCAATCACCGCTTGCTTCCAATCCCTAATCCCTAGTCACTTATCCCCGACTTTCTCTCAGCAGATCCTCGGCAGACCCTCTCCCCGGAGCGCAAGAATGCGGCGGCATCCGCCATAGAGAGTCTTAAGATGTACGCCGCTTCCCGTGCTGACGCGCCCGATCTCTTCGGCCTCTGTCCCATAGGGGAGCGCGCGAAGGATGCGAAGCGCCGTCTCTGCCTCGGCGGCAGGGAGCGCGATCAGCATCTTGCCCTCGTTTCCCATCGTCAATGGATCAAGCCCCAGGATGCCGGAGAGTGCTTTGACCTCTTCTCTGACCGGCAGTGCCTCTTCGGAGAGCGTGATGGAAACGCCGGAGGCTGCTGCCAGCTCATTGGCAACGGTCGCCAGTCCCCCTCTCGTGATGTCGCGAATGGTATGGACGGGCAGCTTCGCCGCCAGAAGGGCTTCCACCAGATGATTCAGGGGCGCACAGTCGCTCGCAAGCGTCGTCTTCATCTGCATGCGCTCTGTGAGGATGACGGCGTGATGATCGCCAAGCGTCCCCGTGACGAGGATCGCATCCCCATCGTGAAGATTTCCAGCGGAGATCTCACAGTCCGGCGCGCGATCGCCAAGGCCCGCGGTATTGATGTAAAGGCCGCCCTTCCCTTCGATGACCTTTGTATCACCGGCCACGATCGTGACGCCCGCCTCCTTCGCCGTCTCTGCCATGGAGCGGACGATCGGCTCCAATACATCGGTGGAAAGTCCCGTCTCGAGGATGAAGCCCGCCGTCAGATAGAGGGGCCTTGCCCCCATCGAGGCCAGATCATTCACCGTCCCGCAGACGGAGAGCCGTCCGATGTCGCCCCCCGGAAAGAAGAGCGGCGAGACGACAAAGCTGTCCGTCGTCATGACAGGCACGCCGGAGAGGGGCGGCAGCACCGCACCGTCTTCCATACGGTCTAAGATGGGATTTGTCAGGTATTTGGCAAAGAGAGAGGCGATGAGCTTCCCCGTCTCCTCGCCGCCGCTCCCGTGACGAAGTTCGATATTCATAAATAGATGCTCCTTGTTGATTGATCGTTGGTTGGAAATAGGTGCAGGGTTCAGGGTTCAAGGTTCAAGGTTCAGGGTTCAGGGTTCAGGGTTAGCCTATGGGGCATGCTGCCCCTTGATTTCGAATGAAAGCTTTGCTTGCATGAGAAATTAGAAATGAGAAATGGTGGTGCGGCGCATAAAATAATGAAGCGCCGCAGAATTTTGATAGCGCTTCGCGCCGTCGTCATTTCGAGCGTAGCCGAGAAATCTCTATAGCAGAACGCTCATTGCCTGATGTTCAGCAGCACCAAGACATCGTTTTTCCCCGGCGCATACACGCTGATTCCCACAGTGCAGTAGAGATCCCTCGGCTACGCTCGGGATGACGATGCTGGAGAATCCTAATCTCTAATCCCTAGTCACTAATCCCTAGTCACGCAATCACTTCTCCCGATAGATGATGCAGCAGGCACCCTCGGAGGAGACCATACAGGCACCGACAGGATGCTCAGGCGTGCAGGCACGGCCGAAGCAGGGACATTCTTCGCTCGTGATGCGGCCTGTCAGGACATCGCCGCAGCGACAGCCGGCGGGCATCCGGTCTTCTACGAGTCCCCGGCTGCCCGCATCGAGCGCACGGTATTTCTCCCGGAGATAAAGCCCGGAGCCTGCGATCGTCCCAAGACCGCGCCACACGGCATCCCCCGGCGTGAAAACATCCGCAAGGAGAGCCAGTGCCTTCGGATTTCCCTCTTCCGTCACAACGCTCGGGTACTCATTCCATAGTCCCCTCTTTTTCTGCGACGCCGCAAGCACGAGTCGCGTCAGTGCGCGGAGAAGGTCAGCGGGCGAGAAGCCGCCGATCACCATCGTCTCTTCCGTTTCTTCCGCCAGTTTTCTGAACGGACGGCATCCTGTGATCACGGCGACATGACCGGGGCAGAGGAAGCCATCGATGTGGCTTTCTCCGGAGATCAGCGACATCGCCCCCGGCATCGTTTTGAGTGCCGTCAGGAAGCGTACATTCGGGATGTGCTCCTCATAGACGCGGCGGATGAGATCCGCCCAGACAGGCGCCGTCGTCTCAAAGCCGACGGCGGCGAGGATGAAGGTCGTCCTGCGATCGGCGGCCGCCTTGGCAAGCACGTCTTCCGGATCGTAGAAGAAATCCACGCGCCCGCCCCTGCCTTCCGCACCGGAGAGTGACATCCGGCTGCCCGGGACGGCGAGGAGATCGCCGAAGGCCATCACCTGACAGCCCGGAGTGAGCGCATAGCGGACGAGCTTATCAATGTAGGACGTCGGTGTCACACACACCGGACAGCCCGGTCCGGAGAGGAAGGTGATCTGCGGCGGGAGCATCTGACGGATGCCCGAACGGTACAGCGCTGAGGTATGCGTCCCGCACACCTCCATCAGTGTGAGCGGCGGCCCGTCGTAGCGGGAAAGCCAGCGGGCAAGTTTGCGTTCCTCCATAAAAGGCTCCTTTGAGAAATAGGGGAAGGGGTTCAGGGTTCAGGGTTGTGGTGGCGGCTTCGCCGCAGTATAAATCTGGTGATGCCCGAAGGTTTGCGATCGCAGGTTTTCCTCGTATCGCAGCCTTCCCCTCGAGGGGAAGGTGCCCCGTAGGGGCGGATAGGGCACCGGCGGTATGCAAGCGAGCGGGAAGGAGCGTCTCAAGTCGACGATTTATAAAAGCTGCACTTGTCAACAAAAATTGGACACGAAACTAAAAAAATTAGGCATAAAAAT
>ERZ1026848.1879-NODE-1879-length-10915-cov-6.117495_pt1 | contig 10915 bp, 11 predicted proteins | sample MGYA00380154_ERZ1026848 | MGnify/ENA primary metagenome ERZ1026848 (study PRJEB33269, sample SAMEA4719790) | human gut metagenome | biome: human-associated habitat; feature: organic feature; material: feces | place: Cameroon | collected 2013-10 ...
ATATTATTGTGTATAAAACAATGCAGAATCGGAAAGGCGGTAGAAAGATGGAAGAAATGCAGAATCAGGAAATTGTGAAAGAAGTTGTGGAAGAGTTTTCACGTATACAACAGTGGATGCTGCTGGCAGACAAAGACTCTGCCGTATATGAAGCAATAAAGATCCGATATTATGATTTGAAGGTTATCCTGGCGTCATTGAATGTCAATGTAGCAGAACTGGACAGGGTGAAGTGTTAGGATATTGCATCGAGTATACCGATGCAAAATAAGAAAGGCGGTAGAAGGATGGAAGAAATGCAAAATCAGGAATTATGTATTCTGCTGGAAAGTATTCTTGCACTTCTTGAAACCGGTAATGTGGACCGGGCGAAAGAAATTTTACAGAATGCAATTAACAGGATGGATAAAGGATCGACAACCAGTACAAAAGAATAAGAAGGATTGTTTAGAATTTGTTTAGGAAAAACCCTTCGTTCTGTTTAAAGCAGCATGTTATGATAGCTGCATGAACGGGACAGAAGGGTTTTTCTGATCTTAAGAAGGAAGTGTTTGGATGAACGCAGCAATCATTATTCCGGCATTTGATCCGGATGAAAATTTAATTCATATTGTTGACCGGGTATGGGATCTGGGCAATCAGGTTATTGTTGTAGACGATGGAAGTGAGGCTTCAAAGGCGGTCTGTTTGAACGCTTATGTATAATCCGTTCATGGACTTTGAAGGAAATCATTATTCCATGAAGGATGAATATTGTAATGGATGCGGACGAAGAATGCATAAATAAAAAAATCGCACTTGTGAAATGCATTTGTACTGAACTGAAATCTTCCAAACAGACTTGCAAAATGAGAGAAAAGTGAGTAAGGTAGTAAATAAGAAAAAGTCTGTGGGGGATTTTTATGGAATTAATAAATCAGATCTTTGCAAAAGAAAATGTAAACAGTGGACGGCAGATGGAAATTGACCTTGCCAAGGTGGTTTTCGTACTTATGGTGGCTGCCGTACATATTACCATTGACTGTGTACCGGAGGAAGCCCTTTCTAAAGGGCTTCCGTATGTATTTGATTCCGTCATCGGAGGACCGATGATTGCACCGGGGCTGATGTTTGCGATGGGAGCCTGTCTTGTTTACAGCAGGAGACAGGGGTGGAAGGATATTTTCCACAGAGGAATTTTTATTTTTATTCTTGGATTTGTCTTAAATCTATGCCGGTATACGATACCGGATCTGATCGGGTACGCAATTTCAGGAGATGCCGAAAGGTACCTCGACCCGATCCTGTACCAGACCTTTAATAATGATATCTTTCAGTTCGCGGGAATGGCGTTGATGACCATTGCCCTGTTTCTTAAGTTGAAATTAAAGGATGGAGTCATGGTGGGGATTGCCCTGCTCTGTTCGATCATAGGAACCCTGCTTAACGGAGTGGATGTAGGATCTGTGCCCGGGAATATGATACTTGGGTATTTTGTCGGCGTGGAGGACGCAGCAGGAAAAGTCCTTTCGTATTTTGTGTATCTGAACTGGCTGATCATGCCCGTAAGCGGATATGTCTTTGGCAAGCTTCTGAAGCGTATGAAGGACAAGGATCTGTTTTACCGGATGGCGGTACCGGTCTGCCTGCTTGTAGCGGTTCCTTATTATGTGCTTCATATCAGAAACCGGATCGGTATGTTCGGACTGGGAGAGTCGTGCTATTACCATGTGACCACACCGGATGTATTGATCTGTCTGGTGACGGCAATCGGAATGTATGGAATTTATTACTTTATCGGAAAGCATCTGCCACAGAAGGCAGTTGCAGCAGCTTACCGGATCGGTGCAGATATGACCGCCTTTTATTTTATCCACTGGCTGTTCGTTGCAGCTGTCATCTATCTGGGACTGTATCTCATCCGTGGGACGCAGATTCTTCCGATGCCGGGGATTCTGGCTCTTGCGGTACTGGTAACGGTAGTTTCGCTTGTGTTTGCAGATCTCTGGATGCATAAGTGGAAGAAGGCAGTTTTCAGAAAGTAAGGAATTCCGGAAGCCGGATAATGATAAAAATATGAGATAGAGCAACACGATGCGGAAGAATCAGGAAATCAAAGGAAAGAGGAATTATGAAAAAACGGAAATTAGGAACCAAAGTAATCATATTGATGGTGATATTTTCACTGCTTATTATTGTATCCACCTGTATTGCAGTCGTGGTGCGGTACCGGGAGGATGCGCTGGAGAGGTCACGCGGACAGGCGTTTGCCTATGCAAAGACGGCAGCAGCTTATATTGATGGAGACAGGATCGAAGGATACTTAACGACCTTACAGAAGGATGAGTATTATGAGCAGGTGGAGAATTTTTTAAATGCCAGCCAGGACTATTCAGATCTTAAATATTATTATGTCTATGTGCCTTATGAAGATGACCTTGTTTATATCTGGGATGCAAATGAGGAGGAGGGAGCCTGTGAATTAGGTGACCACGAGGATTATATGAAGGGTGGTAAGGAGGTTTCGTTTGCGGCCTTCCAGAAGGAGCCGGAAGAGCGTGCACTGGTTTCCATGGACGAAACCTATGGCTTTATCACATCGGTGGTTTCCCCTGTTTATAACAGTAACGGTGATCCTGTGGCACTTGTCGGCGTGGATATTTCGATGCCCGGCGTCTGGCAGTCGATTGCAAAATTTATCTTTGCAGCGAGCATCAATATCGTGTTGGTGATTCTGGTTTTCAGCGCCGGACTCTTTGCCGTGGTAAGACAAAGGCTGATTCATCCGATCAGCCTGTTAAACAAGGCATCCGGAGAGATGGTAAGCAATCTGGCATCCGGAGAGGTATTCCGGATTGATGTACATACAGGGGATGAGATTGAAGAGCTTGCCCGATCCTTTGAGAAGATGTATGAGGAAGTCGGGGACTACATCCGCAGGCTTTCCGAGGTCACTGCCGAGAAGGAGAGAATCGGTGCAGAGCTTTCTGTAGCAACGAGAATTCAGGCGAATATGCTGCCAAGTATTTTCCCTCCATTCCCGGATCGGAAGGATGTGGACATTTATGCAACGATGCATCCGGCGAAGGAGGTTGGCGGGGACTTCTATGACTTCTTCCTGATCGATTCTTCACACCTTGGTGTCGTGATTGCCGATGTATCGGGCAAGGGCGTACCGGCAGCTCTCTTCATGGTAATTGCGAAGACCCTGATTAAGAACCGTGCCCTGATGGGAGGAACGCCTGCGGAGATTCTGGCTTTTGTAAATAATCAGTTATGTGAAAATAACGAAGAGGAAATGTTCGTAACCGTATGGCTTGGCATCCTGGATCTGACAACCGGCCTGATGACGGCTGCCAACGCAGGACACGAGTATCCCGTACTGAAACGGGCAGGCGGTGAGTTTGAGCTTTACAAGGATAAGCATGGATTCGTGCTTGCCGGAATGGAGGATTCCGGATACCGTGACTATGAAATCAGTTTCGTACCCGGAGATATGCTGTTTGTTTATACGGATGGAGTGCCGGAAGCAACGAACGCACAGAAGGAGCTTTACCGGACAGACCGGATGGTGGAGGCACTGAACCGGCATGCTTCGGAAGGGTGTGAAGGGCTTCTTCATGAAATGAAGGAAGAAATTCAGAGCTTTGTACAGGAGGCTCCGCAGTTCGATGATATTACGATGCTGGCGCTGACCTATTACGGACCGGAAGCAGCCGGATCGGAGCAATAGGGAGGTTTTGGGAAAAGAAAGCAAAGATTAGTTGACACTAACACGATGGCGTGGTACTCTCGTTATGGATATACAGTGTTAGGAATCAGAGAAAAAGAAACTTAACGGTTTCTTTTTCTAATACACGATGGTTAGTCATAACTAACATTAACTGCCAACATGAAATTCGTAAATCATCGGACAGGAAGACCTGTGAGAGGGTGGTCCGATTGATATAAAAGTCTTGGAGGAAGAATAACAGTGAAAAAAGACAACGTAATGAAAGTCATCAACGAGTATGCCGGTTCCTGCCGGTATGTGATCGTGTTGGGGCGTGTGCTGGCAGCACTGAGTGCGCTGGTCGGCATGGTTCCCTATTACGATCTGTGGAGAATTATTAAGGTAGCAGTCAGTGGAGAGAATCTTTCGCAGATTTCCGGGCTTGCCTGGCGGGCAGTCGGTATTATGATTCTGTCCATGTTGATGTATGTCGGGGCATTGATGTGTACCCATGTTTCCGCCTTCCGGGTACAGGCCAATTTAAGAACCCGCCTGATGAAGCATATTGTAACGCTTCCGCTTGGCGTGTTCGATCAGGCCGGAACCGGTAAGATCCGCCGGATTGTCAACGAATCTTCCGCCGCAACCGAGACCTATATCGCACATAACCTTGCAGACAAAGCAGTAGCCAGTGCAACACCGGTAGGTCTTGTAGTTCTGATGCTTGCCTTTGACTGGAGAATCGGGCTGATCTGTCTGATTCCTGCGGTAATCGGTTTTCTCTTCATGATGGGAATGATGGGTAAGGAAATGCAGGAAAAGATGAGGGAATACCAGAATGCCTTGGAGATCATGTCTAATGAAGCAACCGAATATGTCCGTGGTGTCCCGGTAGTTAAGACCTTTGGACAGACGGTATTTTCCTTTAAGCGCTTTAAGAGTGCTCTGGATGATTATGAAAAATGGTGTGTGTCCTATACGATTTCCTTACGGAAATCCATGATGGGATTCATGACCGGAATCAATGCGATTTTTGTGGCACTTGTCTTTGCCGGATTTATTTTTGCACGGGATGGTGTGACATCGGATCTGATCCTTAATATGATGTACTACATTATTATTACGCCGCTTCTTACGGTGACCCTCACGAAGATTGCTTATGCCGGAGAGCAGGAAATGCAGGTCATTGACTCGATTAAGCGTATTGACGGCATCCTGAACATTCAGCCGCTGTCTGAAACGAAACAGGCAAAGCAGCCAAAGGATTATTCCGTGGAGCTTAAAAATATCTGCTATCGTTATCCGGATGCAGAAAAGGATGCAATCCATGATTTAAGCCTTTCCATTCCAAGTGGACAGCATGTGGCATTTGTCGGACCGAGCGGTGGAGGAAAAACAACAACCGCAGCGCTCATTGCCCGGTTCTTTGATGTACAGGAGGGTGTAATTGAAATCGGTGGTGTCAATGTAAAGGATATTCCGCAGAGTGCATTAATGAAGATGGTATCCTTCGTATTCCAGGATAATAAGCTTTTGAAGGGAACAATCCTTGATAATGTCCGTCTGGCAAAGCCGGAAGCGACCGATGCGGAAGTCATGGAAGCTTTGAAGAAAGCACAATGTATGGATATTATTAAGAAGCTTCCCGATGGCATTCATACCGTCATCGGTACGAAGGGCACTTACCTGTCAGGAGGCGAGCAGCAACGGATTGCAATTGCCAGAGCCATGCTTAAGAATGCCCCGATTCTGATCCTGGATGAAGCGACCGCATTTGCGGATCCGGATAATGAAGCTATGGTGCAGAAGGCCTTTGAAGAATTGTCGGTTGGCAAAACCCTGATTATGATAGCCCATCGTTTAACGACGGTTGCCGATGCAGACTGTATCTTTGTACTGAAGGACGGCACCTGCGCCGAAGCCGGAAGCCATAAGGAACTGATGGAGAAGGGTGGTCTGTATAAAGAAATGTTTGAAGAGTATACCCGATCGATTGAATGGAAGGTAGGTGCATAACGATGATCGAGAAATTACAACATAAATATGCCTTGTCCCCACAGGGCGCAAAGGATATGATTAAGGCCTGTATCATTGTGTGCCTTTCCGATATTGTACTGATGTTCCCGGCAGGAATCCTGTATCTGCTGATCCGTGACCTGCTGGATGGAAACTTAAGCAGTGGAAGAATTGTAACGTATGTCATTGCTTCCATCCTTGTACTTGGAGTGATCGCAATTTTTCAGGGTCTGCAGTACAATGCCACATTCCTTGCCACATATAAGGAAAGCGGCGTCCGGAGGGCAGCGATTGCGGAACGTCTCCGTAAGCTTCCTTTGTCCTATTTTGGAAAAAAGGATTTAAGTGATCTCACGACCAACATTATGTCTGACTGTGCACAGATCGAAACCGCATCCAGCCACTGGATTCCGGAGCTGATCGGTTCCGTAGTATCCGTAACCATCGTGGGAATCAGCTTGTTTGTGGCATTTGACTGGCGGCTTGCCCTGTCAAGCTTCTGGGTAATTCCGATTGCGTTTCTGGTTGTGGCAACCTCTTCGGGCTTACAGAAGCGTGCCATCCGCAGGAACCTTTCCGCACAGCTTGAATTGAGTGACGGAGTGCAGGAATGTCTCGAATCGGTACGTGACCTGCGCTCGAACAATGCACAGGAGCAGTACCTGGAAGGACTCCAAAAGAAGATCAAAGCAGTAGAGAAGCAGTCCTTATTTGCCGAATTAAACACGGCACTGTTCGTTTCCTCCGCACAGATGGTTTTAAAGCTTGGAATTGCAACAACGGCATTGGTTGGCGGCGTTTTATTTGCCAATGGAGAGATTGATATTCTCACATTCTTTATGTTCCTGATGCTGGTATCCCGTCTGTATGATCCGATGCACATCGCGTTACAGAATTTTGCAGCGATCATTGCAACCGGCGTACGGTGTGAGAGGTTGGACGAAGTGATGTCCGGGAAATTACAGACCGGAAGTGAGACCCTTACGAACAAGGGATATGATATTGTATTTGAACATGTGAAGTTTTCTTATGATGATGATACTATCGTGTTGCAGGATGTCAGCTTTACGGCGAAACAGGGCGAAGTTACCGCACTCATCGGACCGAGCGGCGGCGGTAAAACGACCGTTTCCAGACTGGCTTCCCGTTTCTGGGATATTACGAGCGGTAAAATTACCGTTGGCGGAATGGACATCGGCGGAATTGATCCGGAAAGGCTGCTTTCCCTGTATTCCATTGTGTTCCAGGATGTGACGCTGTTTAACAATACCGTTATGGAAAACATCCGGATCGGAAAAAAGGATGCGACCGACAAAGAAGTCATTGCGGCTGCAAAGCTTGCGAACTGTGATGAGTTCGTGCAGAAGCTTCCGAACGGTTATCAGACCATGATCGGTGAAAACGGTAAGGAATTATCCGGAGGAGAACGCCAGAGAATTTCAATTGCAAGAGCATTCCTTAAGGATGCCCCGATTATCCTGCTGGATGAGGCAACCGCTTCCCTGGATGTGGAAAACGAAACCCAGATCCAACAGGCTCTGTCCCACCTCATTAAAAATAAGACCGTTATGATTATTGCCCATCGTATGCGGACGATCGCAAGTGCCGATCACATTGTGGTCTTAAAGGATGGCGTGGCTGCCGAGCAGGGAACTCCGGCAGAACTGATGCTGCAGGAGAACAGTATTTATAAGCATATGGCGATGCTGCAGACAAAAAGTGCCGACTGGAAAATGGCGTAAGAGTACTTCTTCGCGACAATACTCTTGCAGAAGGCGGCAAGATATGCGATTATGGGTTTGTTGGAGATCAGGTGAAAAACCCGAAATAAAACGGGTAAACTCAGGCGGTGTTTCGGCACCGCCTTTTTTAGAAGGTGGATAAGCCATGAATTATACTTATATCGTTCAGTGCAGCGACGGAACGCTTTACACCGGCTGGACGAACGATCTGAATAAGCGCATAAAGGCACACAACAATGGAAAAGGTGCGAAATATACCAGGTCAAGACTTCCGGTAGAGCTTGTTTATGCGAAAGGGCATGCAACGAAAGAAGAAGCCATGAAGGATGAATACCGCATCAAGCAGCTTCCGCGTAAGCGTAAACAGGAGCTGTGCAGGGAATATGAGGAAGAGCAGAGGAAACTGCAGGAGGAGCATCCGGAGCAGGCTGTTTCGTCTGAGGAAAAATGCTCCGAGGTCTTAAAAGACCGGGACATCCGGGAACCCTTATTTGAGTTTCTGGAGGAAACCTATGGAAAGGTCCGTATTCTGGAGGAAAAGACTATGGGACGGTCGCGGGCAGATCTTGTGATGGTGGCGCCGGAATGTCTTTATGGCATCGAGATTAAAAGTGATGCGGATACCTATGCAAGGCTCAAAAGGCAGGTAAAGGATTACGATCAATACTATGATTACAATATCGTGGTTGTGGGTTCCACGCATGCCATGCATATCGAAGAACACGTGCCGGATTACTGGGGCATTGTTACGGTGGAGCAGATGAATGGAAAAGCAGACTTTTATTTCCTGCGGCTTCCGAAGGAGAATCCGAAGCGGAAATGGGAGAGGAAGATGCAGATTCTGTGGCGTCCGGAGCTTGCCACAATTCAGGAGTGGTTAGCCATGCCGAAGTACAAGGAAAAGAGCAAGCGGTTTGTGGTGGACAAGATTCTGGAACGTGTCTCGGAAAGGATTCCGGAGGAGATATTAAGCAGACAAGTCAGTGACATTTTGTTTGAACGGGATTATAATACGATAGCGGAGACTCTGACAGAGTACCGTAAGGCAGAACGGAAGAAGAAGGGAGGAGCATCATGTCGTTACAGAAAGCGGAAGCGTATTTAGAAAGTAAAGGATTTTTGGATCATGTCATTACGTTAGAGGAGTCCACGGCAACAGTAGCACTGGCCGCGCAGGCACTTGGTGTACAGCCCGGAATGATTGCAAAGACCATGTCCTTTTTACAGGGGGATCAGGTGGTTCTGATTCTGACCGAAGGGACGGCGAAGGTAGATAACCGGAAATATAAGGATACCTTCCATGTGAAAGCGAAGATGATCCCCTTTGAAGAGGTGGAAGAAAAGGTCGGCCATGCACCCGGCGGCGTCTGTCCGTTTGGCGTAAATGAGGGCGTTATCGTATACCTGGATGAAAGTCTTAAGAAGTTTGAAATGGTGTATCCGGCAGCAGGGGACGATCACAGCGCAGTAAGATTCATGATCCCGGAACTTGAAAAAGCTGCAGACGCACAGGGCTGGATCGATGTCTGCAAGGAAGAAGCATAGAAACAGAAGAAGCATAGAACTAGAAGAAGTATAGAAATAAAGAAGCACAGAAACAAGAAGTGCAGAAACAGTTGAAGAAAAGAAGGAAAATAGGTACAATATTGTTCTGACAGAAACATAACGAGGAAACAGGAAAACAATCCGATTAGAAAGTTGTGGGTACATATGGCGAAGTATACCAGACAGGCGATTATGCTCTGCCTGCTTAAATTACTGGAAGAAAAATCCATCGATAAGATCACGGTCAAGGATATCTGTGAAAGATGTGAAATCAACCGGAATACCTTTTATTACTATTTCAGTGATATTTATGAGGTGCTCGATGCATTAATTGAATATGAAACAGAGCAGTCTTTGAAGGAAGAGGATGCAGAAGCCTCTTTTTATGAGGAGCTGCTGCATAAGTATCATCTGGTTTTGAATTACCGGAAAGCAATCGGGCATCTGTATGCTTCGAAGAACCGGGAGCTGATATCAAATTATTTTTATACGGTTACGGAAGCCTTTGTCATGAAGCATGTGCAGAAGGAAGCAGAAGGGATGAATGTGCCGGAAGAGGATATCCGGTTTATTGTAGACTTTTACAGTAATTCGCTGATTGGAATGATGCTCCGGTGGATTAAGGAAAAAATGCCGGCAAAAAAGGACCATCTCATTGAACAATGGTCCATGTCCTATCAGGCTACCGTGAAGATCCTGTTGCAGGGGTGTCTTGCCGAGCAGCATCCGGGAGCTTCGGTGTTTAAGCGCCAAGCTCACGATCCTTTGCCATAAAGAATAATGCAATTGTATCGGGGCCGACATGGCTTCCGGTACAGTAATCATAAGAAGTGTTGATGAAGCCCCGCAGCTTCAGGCGCTTCTTTATTTCTTCCATCACATAAAGAGAATCCTCATACGCATCGGCATGGGCAATGCCGATGATCTGATTTTCAGGATCTACAATGTTATCACAGACTAAAGAAACCAGTGCATTTAAGGCAGCCTTACGTCCACGGCATTTCTTAAACTGTACAATGTAGCCGTCCTTATTTCCACGAAGAATCGGTTTGATGTTCAAAATGTTTCCAACAAAAGCTACAGAACCGGAAAGACGGCCTGTTTTAGCAAGATATTTTAAATCACCTACGGTGAAAACGCCGTTCATTTTAGCCGGATAGGTTTTGAGTATGTCATAAACTTCGTCAATTTCCATTCCCCTGTCACGCATTTCGCTTGCATAGATGGCGAGAATTCCCTGTGCAAGAGAAGCATTTAAGGCATCGATAATTCGGATTTTGCGTCCCATCGGAGGATTCTCCATCAGCTCTTCCATGGCAATCCGGGCAGAGTTATAGGTGCCGCTGATATTCTTGCTTAAGGAAAAATATAACACATCCTCACCGTCTTCCATAACCTTACGGAAAGTGGCTTCAAAGTCTCCGGTACTGATGAGGCTTGTCTTGACATCGGCGCCGTTGCGCATGGCGTCATAATAGGTCTTACCCTTCGCACGTTCCTCTTCATAAGTCAGCTCAGGATCAAAGCATATCAGCTTTTCTCCATTCACATAATTAACAAAGGAAAGTACCTTAATATTATACTGCTTTACAAGTTCTGCGGGGATATTTGCTGCGGAATCTACAGTGATCTGAAACATATCTTTGTCCTACCTATAATTATTTTCCCCTCCATTTTATGTAGTAAATGAAACTATGTCAAGTGATTTTGCAAAATCAGACATTTTTCAAGGAATGCCTGAAATTTAGGACGTAAGCGTTTCTTTGTCCATAGGATACCGGGAAGAAATAAGTTATTCTTTATTTGACAGTGAAGGAGGCGGATAGAAATGAAAAATTTGAAGATGATAAAAAATATATATCTGTTATTGATAGTGTGTTCCATTCTGGTAGGAGCGGTATTGCTGATCTGGCCGCAGATG
>ERZ1026848.1883-NODE-1883-length-10911-cov-3.582351_pt1 | contig 10911 bp, 8 predicted proteins | sample MGYA00380154_ERZ1026848 | MGnify/ENA primary metagenome ERZ1026848 (study PRJEB33269, sample SAMEA4719790) | human gut metagenome | biome: human-associated habitat; feature: organic feature; material: feces | place: Cameroon | collected 2013-10 ...
ACAAGTGAGTCGCGCATGCCCGCCACTTGTTTCATAAACGGCTCGATGTAGCTATAACCTATATAGTACGAAGTGGAAATGAGCAAGGTGAAAATGTATAGTCCTACAACGCCCTTCTGACGCAATAATGCGGGGAGCTTGCGGGGCGAAAAGCCGCCACGACTTGGCACACGTGGCAAACGGAATGCCATATATACCAGCGTTAATGCGGCAAAAATGCCGATGCTCAAAAAGGTGATGCGCCAACCTACGTGCAGACCAATGATGCGGCCAAGGGGCATGCCCAATATCATGGCTACCGAAGAGCCTGTAACAACCATGCTTAAGGCTACGGAACGATATTTGTCGGGTACGATGCGCACGGCAATGGGCGAAATGACAGACCAGAATACGGCGTGTGTGCATGCCACACCTATGCGCGAGAGTATGAGCATGGCGTAGCTGCTTGACAGGAAGGACATGAACTGAAAGACGGCAAACAGTCCTACGAGCCAAAGCATGAGGCGTTTCATTTCCATTTTCGACACCAGCAGCATTAGTGGCAACGAAAGTATCATGACAGCCCAGGCATATACCGAAATGAGCATGCCTACGGTGGCTTCGGTCAGATGGAAATCGGTCTTTATGTCGGTGAGCAAACCGATGGGCACGAACTCTGAAGTGTTGAAAATAAAGGTGGCAAAAGTTAGGCCAAGCAGCGAAAGCCAGTTAGCCAGCGACATTTTGTCTTGCATTTAGTTTAGTGTAGTTTTTGTGTAAAAATAGCTGATGAACGAGCTAATATGCTAATGTGACAATGTACTAATGTGACAATGAGTTGAAGTGTCAGACAGAGCGTGTTAGTTCCGTCTTTTGATAGCAAACGCTAAGGCGTAGCTCATTACCACATTAACCCATTGTCACATTAATCCATTGTCACATTAATCCATTGCCACATTGATTACGCGTGTACATAGGTGCCAATGTTCTCGCCAGAGAGCACCTTCTTCAGATTGCCATAAACGTCCATGTTAAACACATAGATAGGCAACTTGTTTTCGCGGCACATGGCGGTGGCCGTCACGTCCATTACCTTGAGTCCGCGTGACAGCACCTCGTCGTAGGTGATTTCGTCAAACTTGGTGGCGGTGGGGTCTTTTTCGGGGTCGGCGGTGTAGACACCATCAACGCGTGTACCCTTGAGCATAACGTCGGCTTCGGTTTCAATGCCGCGCAGTGATGAGCCCGTGTCGGTGGTAAAATATGGGCTGCCTGTGCCACAGCTGATGATGGCCACCTCGCCGCGTTCCATGGCTTCGATAGCTTTCCATTTACTGTAAAATTCGCCAATAGGCTCCATGCGGATAGCTGTGAGCACGTGGCTCTTTACGCCAATAGCGCCAAGGGCCGAACTCAAGGCCAAAGAGTTGATTACAGTGGCACACATGCCCATTTGGTCGCCTTTTACGCGGTCAAAACCCTTGCCAGCACCGCTGAGGCCGCGGAAAATGTTGCCGCCACCAATGACAATGCTTATTTGCACACCCATTTCGAGTGCCTCCTTTATTTGTGCTGCATATTCGTTAAGTCGTTTGACATCAATGCCATAACCTTGTTCGCCCATGAGACTCTCGCCGCTGAGCTTGAGCAGAATGCGTTTGAATTTAGCCATAATGTAGATACGTTGTTATGTAAGTATATATTAGTGTGATGGCACGTATGTTTGGTATGCGTGCCAACTCCGTGCAAAGTTATAATAATTTTGCGGTAAATGATATGGGGCGCAAACTTATGTTGCGCTAAAGAGCTGTCAGAGCAGTCTCATTTTCTTGACAATTCGTTGGTAAAGCCATGCTTGCATCAGGCCGCGGCAACCCAAATAGCTGAGAAAGGCGCACCACAATGACACATTGCCATCGGGGCATAGCGTGATGACGGCAAAAAAGCACATGGAGGCTGCCAGCATACTGGCAAGCATCAGTTTGGTGGAAGTGGTGCCAATAAATAGCCCGTCGTAGATGAAGGCGGCAAACGACACCATCGGAATGGCACAGGCGTAGGGTATAAAGTTGATGGCTTGTGCCACCACTTGGGCGTTGTTGGTCAGTAGTTCTAATAAACACCGCCCCGCAACGGCGTATGCCAGAGTGAATGCTGCCGACAGGGCCATGCCCCATGCAAAAAGCCGCCGTGTGAGCAGGCTGAAGCTGCTCAAATTGCGTGCACCATAATAGTGTCCGCCGATAGACTCGCCAGCGTAGGCAAATCCGTCCATGATGTAGGAAAAGATGATGAAAAATTGCATGAGCAGTGTGTTGGCGGCCAACACCATGTTGCCCTGTGCCGAACCAGCGGCGGTAAAGTAGGTGGTGACGGCGATGAGGCAGAGTGTGCGCAGAAATATGTCGCCGTTGATGGCAAAGAAGCGTTTGAATTGCGTCACATTACACACCTCACGCCATTTAATAGCAGATGTTTGATGCTTGCCATATTGTTTCTGCCAAATGATGATAGCCGCAAACAGGCCAGCGTACTGTGCCAACAATGTGCCGGTTGCCACGCCAGCCATGCCTTGTGCAAAACCAAACACCAGCACTGTGCTTGCAACGATGTTTATGATGTTTTGTCCTATGGCTATGACCATTGGCGCCTTGGCGTTTTGCATACCTAAAAACCAGCCAGCAAAACTATATAACCCCAATACGGCCGGGGCACCCCAAATGAGAATGTGATAGTATGTGGCCGTAAGTTGTTCCACTTCGTGCGTGGCTGTAACAAAGTTAAAAGCGGCATCGAATATGGGGCGTTGTGCTGCAATGAGCAGCAGGGCCACTCCCCATGCCACAATGAGTGACCGATACAGCACATGCAATGCCTGTGTGCGATTGCCTGTGCCGTGGGCCTGAGCCGTCAGTCCGCTGGTGCCCATGCGCAGAAAGCCAAACAGCCAGTAGGCCATGTTGAATACCATGCCTCCCAAGGCAATGGCGCCAATGCAGGCGGCTGAACCAAGATGCCCCGTAATGGTGGTGTCGGCCAATGCCAGTAGCGGCACGGTAATGTTTGAGATGATGCTTGGTATGGCTATGTGTAATATCTGTTTGTTCAATGGAGTGGGGGAGTAAGAGGTAAGTCGTTAGTTGGGTGCGGTAGATGCTTTGGTTCAAAGAGGGGGTAAAAACAGATTTTTTAGCCCCCTCTCTCTTACAAATGCGCTTTAAGGAAACGTTCCATGGCGCGGTAAAAGTCAAAGCGGTTCTCTTGGTTGTGAAAACCGTGTCCTTCGTTGTCTTTTACCATATATTCTACCACCACACCCCGCTGTCGCAGTGCCTCAACCATTTGGTCGCTTTCAGCCTTGTTTACACGTGGGTCATTAGCTCCTTGAGCCACAAACAAGGGCACTTTAATTTTGTCGGCATGCAAAGCCGGCGATGTGGCGGCCAACTGGTCGGCATCGTGCTCGGGGTGTCCCACCTGTTCATACATCATTTCGAGCATGGGGCGCCAATAGGGCGGTATTGTCTGCATGAAGGTGAACAAATTGCTCACACCCACATAGTCGATGCCGCAAGCATAAAGGTCGGGGGTAAAGGTCAATCCGGCCAGAGTGGCGTAACCACCATAACTGCCGCCATAGATGGCAATGCGTTTGGGGTTGGCTATGCCCTGCTCAATGAGCCATTTCACGCCATCAGTAATGTCGTCCTGCATTTTAAGTCCCCATTGTTTGTAACTGGCTTCAAGAAAATGGCGTCCATAGCCGGTCGAACCTCTGAAATTCATTTGGAACACGGCATAGCCTCGGTTGCTTAAAAATTGCACTTCCGACGAATATCCCCAGCAGTCGCGTGCCCATGGTCCGCCGTGTGGGTTGACCACTACGGGCAGTTGCTTGGCAGTGTCGGGTGTAAGGCCGTCGGGCAGGGTGAGATAAGCCTCAATCTGCAGTCCGTCACGTGTGGTGTAGCACACTGGGTGCATGGCATTCATCTCGTCGGATTTTATCCATGGTGCAAGGTCTGCAATCTTTTTAGCCTCGTCTGTCAAGGCATTGTAGTGCCAGTAGCTGCCCCTTGTGCGGTCGCCACCCACATATATCAAGTAGTTCTCTTCAGCCTTGTCGGTATCAGCTATGCCATAGCGCTGGTTGGGGAAGTGCGCCTTGATGCGCTGACGCAGCTGCTCCTCTTCTGCGTCAAAATAGTGGCGTACAGGCTCTTTGTGACCGGTGCAGTAAACACTGAGCAGCTTTTTGCGCTTGCGCGAATAGCTGATACTTGCTATGTCGTAGCGCTCGTTTTCATAAAGCACCTCAAGTTCCTCACAAGTGGCAGGATTCATGCGCACCAATATCGTTTTGTCGCGATGCAGATTGGTGGCAGCGTACACCTCCTTGTTGTCGGGCGTAAATTCCATAAAGCTCACTACATCGCGAAAGTTTGTGGTCAGCACAGGTTTGAAAGGCTCGTCCTCAGTGTCACGATATAGAATTTGCGTGTTCACACCGTCCACAATGGCTGTGGCCACGCGCAGACGGCCGTCGTGGTCGGTCATCCAGCCCTGAATGTTGCCCGGGTTTTCGGCCAAAAGTGTCAGTTCGCCCGTTTCAATGTTCAGACGGTAGGGGTCGAACACCTCGGGGTTGCGTTTGTTCATGCCAATCATCACAACCCCCTGTTGCTCCTCAAGGTCGTCAATCAAACTGGTGCGCACACCGTCAAAGGCGGTGTAGGCCCGGTCGTCGCTACCATCGCGGTGCACACCATAGAGTTGGTAGTTTTCATCACCCGCAGTGTCTTTCATATACAGCAGGCGCTGGTTGTCTGCCCACATGTAGCCAGCCACGCTGCGTTCTGTTTCGTTGGTTATTCGTATTGCATGCTCGTCGGTTTCGTCCACCCGCCGCACAAACACGTTGAGGCGGTCTTTGTAGGGGGCCATGTATGATATGTAGCTGCCATCGGGCGAAAGCTGATAGCCGGTGCGTTCTGAGTTTCTGAAAAAATCCTCTAATGGTATTTGTCGTGTCATGTGAATAAGAAGTCGTATATTTTTGCACGCAAAATTAACCATAATGCCACACTTTAACAAGGTGTGGCGTCGAAGTTGCCACAAATATCGCAATAATCAGTGCTTAATGGAAGCTATTTTGTAACTTTACACCCTATTTACAATTATAATTTCTATGCGTACACTTGTATTGGTGACTGTTGAGTTTGCCGCCGCCACACATTTTATGATGAGTCTGGTCATGTTTTACCTGGCCCGTCGTAGTGTGCAATTCTTGTCGCAGGCCTGGATTATGCTGTTGATTTGTTTGATGTATTGTGCCGGCTTGTTTTTCGTGGCGACCAACGACGTCATACCCCAACCGGGCATCATGCACCCCGTGTTGCTCATCTATTTATTAGCCTGTTCGTATCTGTTGAGCATCTATCCGCTCGGCTTGTGCATGCCGGGGTATTTGCAGTGGGGGCGTATGTGGGGATATGCTGCACCAGCCTTGGTGCTGATATTCATTTATAGTATAGGGGCGGCAGTAGGCAGCAATTTGGCCAATGTCTATACCTTCAACGACATATTCAATTCATTCTTGTCGGGCGATGTTGTGTTGCGCATCATAGCTCTGCTGTTATCGGGTTACTACATTGTCAACATATTCCGGTTGCCACACACATTGGTCAAGAATATGCAACTGCCCAACGACTTGATAGCCTATGGTTCGGCTCTCGGCTTGGTAAGTTTGCTGTTTGTTGTGCTCACAATCCGTTTCGACCTTGTGCTGCTCACTATTTATATGTTGCTGTTCACTGCCGTCAACATGTTCTTGTTCTTCCGTATATTGCGCCCAACAGTTGAGGCTATTTCGTACCCCGACTTTCGTCAGGTAGAAACGCCTCCCACGCGTGAGGAAATTACGCAATCTGAGGTTGACGACTTTAACGAGGCCAATTTGCATCGCTTCGAGGTGATGGAGTACGTCATGCAGCACGACAAGCCGTTCCTCGATTGTGGCTTCAACCGTGAGCGCTTGTGCCGGTTGGCTGGTTTCAATCGCCACATGGTGTTGCAGAGCTTGCGCTCGCAGGGTTACAACGACATTCACGAGTACATCATGCGCTATCGTGTGGCAGCAATGAAAAGTGCTATTGAGGGGGGCGAGATGACGGACATAAAGCAAGTAGTGGACTATGGCTTCCGCTCGTCAAAAACGGCATCTACCAGTTTCGAGCGTTATGAAGGTGATGACTTGATGGTGTTTATGGACAAGCACAAGAAACCTGAAACACCTGCCGACGACATTTCTGAATAAGACATATATTCTCCACATATAGCTAAAAAAGGAGGGCGCACAACGGCGTCCTCCTTTTTTAGGCTATGTATGTAAAGCTCTTCGGCCAACCCCACAAGGGTAGCTGCTTTATTCTTCAGTCTTGTTGTTGGGATCCTCAGAACCCTCGCTCAACAGGTCGTGCCCCCAGTGCGTTGAGGCCAGTCGCTTTTCGCGTTCAACCACTTCTTTGGCCTTCTTGGCATAGATAATCATGCGCAGTGACTGTGAGTAAGACACATAGTTCCACAGCCAGTTGAACAAAACAATCATTTTGTTGCGCACGCCAAGAATAGAGCGCAAGTGTACTACCAGCCAGAGCACCCAGGCAAAGAACCCGCCAAACTTCATGTGGCTGAATTCGGCCACAGCGCGGTTGCGGCCAACGGTGGCCATCGTACCGAGGTTGGTGTAGTGGAAAGGCTTCATCTCCTTGCCCGCTTCAAGGCGTTTAAGGTTCTTGGCCAAATTGTTGCCTTGTTGAATGGCCACTTGTGCCAACTGCGGGTGGCCGCCCGGCCATTTGTCATCGCCTTCGGGCATGATGCACTGGTCGCCAATGCAGAATACGTCGTCAAGTCCTTCCACCTGGTTGAAGGCGTTAACCACAACACGGCGTCCGCGTCCCAAGTGCGAGGGGTCGAGGTTGCCCACAGGTTGTGCAGCCACACCACTCACCCATATAAAGGTACGTGTGGCAATGCTGCTGCCGTCCTTGAGCATCACGTTGTGGTCCTTCCAGTCGGTCACCATCTTGTTGAGCAGCACGTTCACGCCCATTGTGCGCAGGTATTTTTCAACCTTTTGGCTCGATTCGGGGCTCATGGCGGGCAACAAGCGTGGACCGGCTTCAATCAAGTAAATATTCATGAGCGATGTGGGCAGGTCGGGGTAGTCCTTTGGCAACACAAAGTTCTTCATTTCGCTCAGTGCACCGGCTATTTCAACACCAGTAGCACCACCGCCCACAATCACAACGTTGAGCAATTCCTGGCGCTCCTTGTCGGTAGCACAAGTCAAGGCACGTTCAAAGTTGTCAAGCAGTGCGTTGCGCAAGCCCATGGCTTCGCTCACATTCTTCATAGGCATGGCCTCTTCTGCCACGTTCTTGTTGCCAAAGAAGTTTGTTGTAGCACCGGCGGCAAGTACCAGATAGTCATACTTTACTTTGCCGATCGAGGTCTGGATAATTTTGTGCTCAGGAAAGATGGAGCGCACCTCGGCCATGCGGTAAAAGAAGTTCTTGCGCTTTTGAAATATCTTGCGGAAGGGGAAAGATATAGAGCTTGGTTCGATACCTGCCGAAGCTATCTGGTAGATAAGTGGTGGAAATTGGTGGTAGTTGTTACGGTCAACCAACACAACTTGAAAGTTGCTGTTGCGCAGCTTGTTGGCCAATTTCAAACCGCCAAAGCCACCGCCTACAATTACCACTCTTTTTTTGTCCGTTTTTGGAAGGTTAAAGCTCATAAATCTTCAGTTTGTTTTTCGGGTTTTAAGTTACTCTAATGCAAAGTTACGTTCATTATTCCTTAATTCGCCAAAATTGTTCAAGAAAGATACACGCACTTGCATTTTTTGAATGAAAAATGCGCATACTGTTACATTGATGTGACAATATGCGCATTGCTGTAAATGTAGGTGGCTGCTCGAAATTCGTTGATGTGAATTGGGCAGTGTTTGCTTCATGAGGTCAAGTTGGCGAGCGAGCGTGGCGGGCTACTTAATAAAGCACGCAGCCGGCCAGTCCGCAAAGTACGACCATGAACAGGGCGTTGAACTTGTACACGCCAATGCCAATCAGTGTGGCCAGAAAGAGGAATATGCTCACCATAAAATCCCAGGGGGTAGTGGTGGGTGTGCCAAATGTGTCGGGGCGCATCATCAGTATGGCGGCCGCGGCTATAAGTCCTGGCACGAGCGGGCGCAATACCACCATGGCACATTCGTAAAACGACTTATACTTGTCTTGTTCCTGTATTTTGCTGTAAAAGGCCGTCCAAAAGGCCGATGGCACGATGAGGGCCCCAATGGTGCAGCAGCTTGCTGCCACACAACCCCACATGCCATATTGGCCCGACACTGTCAGCGCGCCGGCCAGGGTGGCGCTGTTAAGGCCAGTGCCGCCTGGCAGAGCACGGCAAAAGGTCATAAGGTCTGCCATTTGTGCGGGGGTCAGCCAATGGTGCAAGGTGATGACTTCGTGTTCAATCAGTGCCTGTGTGCTGGCATAGCCGCCAATGCCTAAAAAGCCTATCTGAAAGAAACTCAGAAACAGTAGTATGAATATGAGCATATATTGTATGTGTATGAGTAATACTTGCTTACTAACAACCGCCAGAAGTGTGGCGCGTAACGCGCAGGGGCAGTTGCTTATTTGTCGTCAGACGAAAGTACAAACACTGCATATAGCGCCGCCAGCAGTATCAAACCTAAAATGATATAGGTGGGCGAAATGCCTAACAGACCGATGGCTATGGCTGCACCTACGGGTATCCAAACGGTGCTGAGCGAAATGCCCGACTTGTTCCACATTTGCAGACAGGGCAACGCTATCAGGGCCACAATGGCCGGACGTGCACCGCGAAGGAATGCCTTGATGGCAGGCTGGTTGCACAAGTCGTTGTAGAAAATAGAAAATATAAGGAATATGAGCAGTGGTGGCAGTATCATGCCCAACAAGCAAGCCGCACTCCCTTTCCACCCATAGAGCTTTCGGCCTATGTAAGTGGCCAGGTTGATATTGAACACGCCGGGCATGGCTTGCACCACAGCCAAATGTTGTGCAAATTCGTCGTCGCTCAGCCAACAATTTCGCTTGACGAGTGCGCGTCTCAGAGGGGCTATCACGGCGTAGCCATCGCCTATGGTCAAACCACCGGCTTGCAGGAATGTGGTGAATAATGTGATAAAGTTGAGTGCCAAGTTAGTCTCGTGTTTTTTGAATAAAAGTAGTGATGCTTGCGCGTGGAGATGGGGCATAAATAGACTCAGAATGCCTAATCGTAAGCCAATTCTCCGCTTTATAAATGCACCGAAGTGCTCCTCGCGTAAGGGGAGTACTTCGGGCATATTAAGCTTGTTTTGAACACCTGTTTATAGGCATTACTGGTGTTGTTCGCGATAAAGGTCATTCACAGTTTTGACAGGATTGAATGTTGAGAGCGGCACTTCAACAAACACCGTGCTCCAATCGCTCATTGCACCGTTCCACAATCCGGGCAACTCGAGTGCTTTCAACTCTTTGCCGTCTTTGCTCTTGTGCGAAATGAAACCTGTCTGGGGGTCAACGTATTGGGGCAAATTAAAGGCGTTACCCTGGTAGTCTTTAACGGCGCAAACAAGGTCGACGGGGTTAAAGTGTGTACCCTTCTCAAACATGGCCTTCTTTTCGGCGTCATTCATGTCAATTTGCGAACTTTCAAGTATTTGCAGCGAAATGGTGCCATCGGCATTGTAGGCCAGGAACGGACCACCACCGGGTTCGCCCACGTTGCGTACCATGCCACACACACGCATGGGGCGGTTGAGCTTTTTGCGCAGATAAATGGCGAGTTCGGTGTCCTCGAGCATCTTCGTCTCGGGATTTTTTGTAAAGAGTTTCTTCTGTACAAATTGCAGCATCTCACGCAATTCGTCCATGGTGTATTTGCCGCTATCGAGCTTGCGCAGATAGGCAAACACCTGTTGTTGCAAACTTACAAGCACGCCTGCCAGCAGTTTCTTGTAGCGCACGGTGTCATCCTTCAGTCTGTCGGGCACCACATTGTCTATGTTCTTGATAAACACCACGTCGGCGTCAATGTCGTTCAGATTTTCAATCAATGCGCCATGTCCGCCCGGCCGGAACAACAAGTCGCCGTCTTTGGTGCGGAAGGGCGTGTTGTCGGGATTGGCAGCCACCGTGTCGGTGCTTGGCTTTTGCTCTGAAAAGCTAACGTTGTATTTTACCCCAAACTCCTTTTCGTATGCGGGCACAACCTTGTTAACCAATGCTTCGAACAGAGCACGATGTTCGGTTGACACAGTAAAGTGAATGTTAACTGTGCCGTCCTTCTCGCGTGCATAGAGTGCGCCCTCAACCAGATGCTCCTCAAGCGGTGTGCGCGAGCCATTGGCATATTTGTGAAATAGTTGAGGCCTTCTTTGTTAAGCATGGCTTTAACTACCTCTTTATACTGGTTGGTTGATAGCAGTTCGTCAATATTTTTGCCATAAATACGCTGGCAAGCGCTGTCCAAATCCCCGTAGAATGCGGCCTCGTGTATATTATTGAAGAAAGATTTTTCAAAATCTGTGGTCGGTGTGGTGTAGTCAGCATCAACGAACGCGAACATATTCTTGAACATGCGACTGGCAGCGCCCGATGCAGGCACGAATTTCACAATGCGATGAGCAGTATCGTTGGTGTAGGCCTCCCATGCCTCAAGATATTTGTCTACCTCCTCGTGGCTGGGCGCAAGTATACCTTTTTCGGTACTTGCTGCAGCCGCCAGACGCAGATACGGAAAACCTTTGGCAAAACAGGCTAATTGTGTATTGAGCTTATCTTCACTGATGCCTTTCTTGGCCAGCAGCACCTTGTCTCTTTCAGTAAT
>ERZ1026848.1892-NODE-1892-length-10895-cov-16.410148_pt1 | contig 10895 bp, 8 predicted proteins | sample MGYA00380154_ERZ1026848 | MGnify/ENA primary metagenome ERZ1026848 (study PRJEB33269, sample SAMEA4719790) | human gut metagenome | biome: human-associated habitat; feature: organic feature; material: feces | place: Cameroon | collected 2013-10 ...
TTTCGGTTTCCATTGCTTTACCTCGCTTTCTTTGATTTTGGGTATAAAAATACCGCCCTTTTTAAGAGCGGTAAAATTATTAAGTTTGGTTCGTTTTTGCACCGAACTTCACAAAAAACGGCTGTTTTTGTGAAGTTTGTGTTCAAGTCAAGTGCAATCAATTGCACACGGGTATAAGAAAACCGCTCACTGCTGTGGGCGGTCTTATAAGTTCATTTTTTCTTCCCAGTCTTTTCGGCTTTCTTCGTCCCAGTCTTCATCAACAGTTTCTTGGGCTTTTTCCATATCATCTAAAACTTTTTCGATTAACTCGTCAGAAATTATTACTTTAGTCTTGCCTTTCATATTATCACCTCTAACACTATTTTATTATTGCGGATTTTTAAAATTCGATATTTCAAATTCTTGTCGAATAAAAACTCTCTCTGATTCTGGTATTTGCTCAATAATTCAATATACGCACCCTTGCTTCCTTTTTTAGCTATTATCACGATGTTGTAATCACCTTTAAGCGTTCTCGATGAAACAACCGATGTGCTGATAAATTGCTTAGGCTCATATATATCGCCAACCTTCATTTCTTCCACAGGATTGTGTTTGACAGATCGGTAACAGATAATGTCGTGCTTTAACTCAAACTTTGCTATCGCACCCGATATAACATCGGAATAATATTTCAAAGTGTCATCTTCGGGAATATCCCCACGAAGCATTGAATTAAGCCTTGCATAGAACTTATCGTCTTTGGGATCTCCGCTGTTCTTCGTGTACTTCTTGATTGCTCTGATTTCTTCGGGGGACAGACGGTCAATCCATTCATTTGAATCCTCACGCAGTACAGGAACAACAGTATCTGCCGACAACGGTTCGAAATCTGTTTCTTCTATTATATCACTTTCATCCGAATTGTCAACAGTATCGTCTGTAAAATTCTGTACGCTTTCTTCGCTGTCTGCCGTTGCTTCGACAGGCTGTTTTACAGTTTCCTGTACGTTTTCTGTCGTTTCGGCAGTTTCATCGGCTTCATCAGTCGTAGCCGCAGTCGGCATATCGTCTGTTTCTTCGTTGCTCTGAACTGTCTTTAAAGGCTCAGGCTGTACAAAATTCATTGTGTTTTCGTTATTTTCCGGTTCAGAAACGTTATTATCTGGTTTAGAAACATAAGGCTCTTTATCTGTCGGAACAGGATTATTGCTTTCGGCATCGGTAGCTTTAACAGGCGCTTCTTCCGTTCTCGGAGTTTCCTGTTTCGGCTCACCCTTACCGCTGTAGATCTTCTCCCTCGAATAATCTCTGCGGAGAACATCGTCATGCTCTTTGATAAACTCTCTGAGTTTACCTTGCTCCTCACGGAGCTTACGCTTATACTCCTTGACCTTCTTCTCGTCCTGCGTGCCCTCAACCTTGCGTTTGAGCGCTCTTATCTTACGCTCCATAGCACGTTGCTTTTCTTCGAGTGCTCGCTGTTCCCGTATCTTCTCGGCAGGAATCGGCTGAGGTATCTTTGTAAGCCCGTCTATGTACTGTCCCATAGTGTGACGGCAGTTCGGGTGAAACAGCCCGCCTCGGATAGCCACAGACAACAGCATAAACCACTTGTCACAGTAGTTTGACTTGCCGAAGTCGCCGCTTTTCTCGCCGTTCCATATCGTGAATACATCATCAATGTAAACCTTGCCCTGATACGGCTCGCAGGTTTCTGAGCAGCCTCCGTACTGCGATATAAGCACAGTATCATAGCCCAGCTCCGCAAAGCGTTTAGCCGCACCCTGCAATGTTGCCCTTGTGGACGTTGTGCGCAGCGTCACCGCCGTTATCGGCAGTCTGATCCGGAACGTTTGCGCTTGCGCCACCGTCCTCTGTGCTTTCTGCAAAGTGCTGTAAGCCGATGAAAATTCTTCTGTTGTTCATGTTTCTGTCCTTTCTCCGCCCACCGTGTTCATTGCCCACAATGTTCGGAATAAATTGTTTTTGGGTATAAAAATACCGCTCCAAAAGGGGCGGTAAAATTATTAAGTTTGCTTGTATTTGCGCCGAAGTTTGCAAAAAACGGCTGTTTTTGCAAAGTTTGTGTTCAAGTCAAGTGCAATTGATTGCACACGGGTATAAGAAAACCGCTCACTGCTGTGGGCGGTTACTGAATGCGACCTTTTCTTCTTAGCTCTTCTACCTCTGCTTCCGTTAATTTTCTCGGACAGGGCGGAGCCGATATACGCGCTATAAAAGCTTCGTATGCCGCTTTTTCTTTTTCTTTTACGGTAAACTTTTTTCTCATCTAATCAACTCCAATTCAATAGAATTATTCCCTTTCGCAGTTACTTTGAATACAGATTTTTTATCTATAAGGAATTCTCTTTGAGAAGGAAATGAACTCAATTCTTCGATATAAGCGCCTTTTGCTCCTTTGGGAACTTTAATTTTTATAATAAAAGGCTTTTTTAACGCTCTTCCTTCAATTACAGATGTGCTGGTGAACTGTTCCTCAATTACATAATCTCCAACCTCATATTTAATATAAGGGTTAAAATCAAGTGTTCTGTAACAAACTATATCATTTTTCAATTTGAATTTAGCTATTGCTCTCGATATTAAATCCGAATATCTCTTGAGGGTGGCGTCGTTATTTATGTCACCACGCAACATAGCATTTAATCTTCTGAACAGTTCCATACCTTTCGGATCTATACTGTTCTTTGTATATTTGCGGATAGCCGCCTTTTCTTTCTTGGTAAGCGTTTTAATCCATTCAATAGACTTCTTACGTAGTATATTAACAACGGATTCTTTAGGCAACGGCTTAAAATTCTTATCTGGTTTTATTATACCACTTTTCCCCGATTTGTCAACACCATTCCCTGCAAACCTCATCGGTTTGTCCGCCTTGACTGTACCCGCACTTCCTGCAACGTACCGCCACTTGCCGTCCTCGCCCTGCTGTAAGTTCCGCTCCCATTCGTCAAAGTCAACATCTGTGCCTATCTCATCGCCCAGTTCGGCAAGTTCTTTGTCAAGATCCTCCTCGCTCGGCAGGACGGGGAGCGTTGTAGAACGGCAGAACGGGTGCATAGGCGGAAGATTTACACCTGCCTGTGCGCTGTTGCGCTTGAACACCTTACCGTCAAGTTCACGGCATAGATCGCTTGTGCGGCTGTCAAGGCAGGCGGAAAACTCATATTCGTCAATGTCAAGTTCCTTGTAGCCGTCCAGTTCCGCCATATTCGCAACGCAGGTGGTTTCCGTCCGGACAAGCCTGCGTGCCTCAAATGCGCCGACACCGCAGCGGTTCATTATATCGTCCGCCATGTGCTGCTCGGACTTTCCTGCCATAATGCCCACAAGCATATCATGCTTCAGCCCGTCTGCAAGTGCGTTTGTGTTATCCCAGACACGCTGGGAGAACATCTGACCGCTCCAGTTGGTCGACAGAATGGCTTTCACACGGCTTTCGGGGATTAAATCAAATGCCGCACGATAATCCGCACCCTTCGTCACATCGAAAACCGTCTGCATATACGCACTCTGAATTATATCGCCCAGATGCGCTGTATCAACGCCTATTTCGGCGTTTGCAAGGCATCAACGTTGCGTTTTTTCACCCATAACGATTTTCATTTTTGCAAAACGGGTAATATAAAAAACAGCACCGTGAAAGTGCTGTTTAAACGTTAATATGTAAGCCTTATCTCATTTTTACCATAAGAAAAACACCCTCGAAAGGGTGCTTAATCTATAAATTTAACGGATTCAATGTCATCGTCTATTAAAAGAATTTCATATCCGTCATTAGTTTGATATCGAATGCCGTCTTCATCTTCACCGTCATCATTTGTAACGATACAGTCGCCGATGCATCGTCCTTTGTATATTGTGCCATCCTTGCAATATACAATGGATTTACGGTCATCGATTTCTAATTGAACTATATATGGTTTCACTACTTATCACCTCTTTCTTTTGTCGGGAAAAATGTTGTTAAATCGAACTCTGACTGAATATAAACCGCACCTACATAATAACTGTTATGAACCGTCACCTTTTTGCCGTCTTTAAAATAGACAGCGATTTGTGAGCCATCTACATCTATTAATATTTCGCTCTTTTTCAAGTCCGGAATGTTTTTCTCCAAAGCCTTGCATTGCCTTAAAAAAATATCCGAATCAGGTGCATTGCAAATCGTATAATCAAACATATAACTTACTACGATCCTGATTTTTCGTTTACGTTTTCTTGCTTTTAGAAGCATTTTTATTGCCGGCGAAAAAATTCGATAAAAAGCTTTGACGAAATGTTTGTGGTTTATCACGTCTTTTCGGCAGTCGGAAACGCCCTCTAAAATGTGCTTAAACGTTGTATTTATCTCTTATGGTTTTAATCCGTTTACGAAAAGCTACAGTTAAATCCATAAGCTCTTTTGCCGATCTGTCATCTCGTCCGTGAAAACCTTTATACTTAGATTCGATATCGGCGTATTGTGACTGATATTCTTTTTTTAGCTTTTCTAATTCTTCATAACAACCGTCAGGGTAGTTCTGAGCGTTTATATGCAATTCCGAGTTTTTCACAGGCTCTTTTAATTCTTTCATATTGTTCATCTCCTAACGGTATGAATTACGGTTTGTGAAACAGAATATCATCAACTTCAAGCCTTGCTTTTGAATAAAATTGCGGTGACAGTCGCATCGGACGTGGCAGAAAATTTCAATCCACGCCCTCGTAAAGAGGGCGACTGCCGACTGTTTGAATGCTGTCGCAGGAAAACCATTTCAATCCACGCCCTCGTGAAGAGGGCGACCTGAAGATTTTCGGTTTCGTTCTTGACCTTATAAATTTCAATCCACGCCCTCGTAAAGAGGGCGACCAAACGCAGAGGCTTCAAGCTCGTAAGTTTGTTTATTTCAATCCACGCCCTCGTAAAGAGGGCGACGTCTAAAGGTTTAATATTTCCATATTGCCGCGATTTATTTCAATCCACGCCCTCGTGAAGAGGGCGACGCAGTGTTTACTGTTACGGCAGAGCCTTGTGTTCGATTTCAATCCACGCCCTCGTAAAGAGGGCGACTGCTAAAAGAACAGATAACCGCACTCTATCAGCAATTTCAATCCACGCCCTCGTAAAGAGGGCGACCGGTAAAATGTAATACTTCGGATCATATATTGTCATTTCAATCCACGCCCTCGTAAAGAGGGCGACTCCGTCTGTTGTGTCAAGCACCTTGCTGTGATTATTTCAATCCACGCCCTCGTGAAGAGGGCGACAAGTGCGTTATATTAATACTGATTATAATGCTGTATTTCAATCCACGCCCTCGTGAAGAGGGCGACTCAGACAGCAGCAGGATATTCTTGCAAGGAACGGCATTTCAATCCACGCCCTCGTGAAGAGGGCGACGAGTGCTTTCAAGGCGATTTTTGAGGTCGGTGTGATTTCAATCCACGCCCTCGTGAAGAGGGCGACTCAACAACAGTAGAAACGCTCTCGTCTTTGTGCTATTTCAATCCACGCCCTCGTAAAGAGGGCGACGCAATCAATGAAGTCCAGCGGTATTTATTTACTATTTCAATCCACGCCCTCGTAAAGAGGGCGACCGAATATCGTGAGGCGTACAATGCGATTATTGATATTTCAATCCACGCCCTCGTGAAGAGGGCGACAGCTGTGTACGCCAATAATCCACACCTCTTACATTATTTCAATCCACGCCCTCGTAAAGAGGGCGACACATACTTATCACAACAAAGTATACGCCAAAAATATTTCAATCCACGCCCTCGTAAAGAGGGCGACTTGTTATGGAATGTGTGTTTCACGTTTGAACTTGATTTCAATCCACGCCCTCGTGAAGAGGGCGACATAGTCAAAGCGATTTTTGCGATGCCGTGTTCACTATTTCAATCCACGCCCTCGTGAAGAGGGCGACATCCGCTTTTTGTTAAAAATTCATCGAAAATTATATTTCAATCCACGCCCTCGTGAAGAGGGCGACTTGTTAGCGGTAAAAATGCGCATACATATCACGGAATTTCAATCCACGCCCTCGTGAAGAGGGCGACTGTGCAGGTTGTATATCATTTATCCAGATTACAATTTCAATCCACGCCCTCGTGAAGAGGGCGACAGCGTATCAAAGCACTCTATAGCGGGATTTCCGTTATTTCAATCCACGCCCTCGTGAAGAGGGCGACGCGCAAAGCGGCGCTTCCTTATCTTGATACAATAATTTCAATCCACGCCCTCGTGAAGAGGGCAACTGTTGACACTTGTATTATAGCATAGGACAGTAAATATTTCAATCCACGCCCTCGTGAAGAGGGCGACTCTGTGATGTAAATTTTCTTGTTTAACAGTTCTGTGAACATTGTTACTCCTTTAATTTTTTCTTGACAAAGTTAGCTGTTAATGATATAATTTAAATAAGGGAAACCTTCAGGGAGAGTCGTTCGCTATTACGGCGGGCGGTTCTCCCTGTTATTTTTTATATCTAAGTACTTATTTCAATCCACGCCCTCGTGAAGAGGGCGACGATGTAATGGCAGAGTTTGCAGAGATATATGGCATTTCAATCCACGCCCTCGTGAAGAGGGCGAGGCATCGGTCAGACCTCGCCTTGCCCACCCGGCAAATTTCAATCCACGCCCTCGTAAAGAGGGCGACCAAGATGTGTCTTGCCTGTGCCGCAAGAGCCTTCATTTCAATCCACGCCCTCGTAAAGAGGGCGACCTATAGTCATGGCGGCGGTGCGTATGGCGTAGCGATTTCAATCCACGCCCTCGTAAAGAGGGCGACGCAAGTTAATGACGGTTTAGGCGCAAAATTGTTTATTTCAATCCACGCCCTCGTAAAGAGGGCGACCGCTGATTATCAAGTAAAATCGCCGTAGAAAATCCATTTCAATCCACGCCCTCGTAAAGAGGGCGACCGCTGATTATCAAGTAAAATCGCCGTAGAAAATCCATTTCAATCCACGCCCTCGTAAAGAGGGCGACCAACATAAGTTTCTACCCAATCAGGATAAGTAATAATTTCAATCCACGCCCTCGTAAAGAGGGCGACCGATGAACCAACCGATACCAAACAGATTGCAAGTATTTCAATCCACGCCCTCGTAAAGAGGGCGACGTCATCGGACGATTTCACGACAAGCATTTGAATGATATTTCAATCCACGCCCTCGTAAAGAGGGCGACGTTTTAAACTTGTGAGTTTGTTTGAAGAAGCTGATGCAATTTCAATCCACACCCTCGTGAAGAGGGCGACGTTTTGTGAATCTTAGTTGTTTTCAATTTACGACTATTTCAATCCACACCCTCGTGAAGAGGGCGACCGTTCCGTTTTTCGTATTAGCTTCATCATGTCAAATTTCAATCCACGCCCTCGTGAAGAGGGCGACAAAGAAAAGAGGTCATAGGGGGCTTATATTATCAATATTTCAATCCACGCCCTCGTGAAGAGGGCGACAGATAACCGATTTAGCGAATTCGCAAATGTTAATATATTTCAATCCACGCCCTCGTGAAGAGGGCGACGTGCTTACTCTCAAGCCTGATATGCTCAAGTCTATTTCAATCCACGCCCTCGTGAAGAGGGCGACGCATGTAGTTTTATGTACGGACAACGATGAAGGTGATTTCAATCCACGCCCTCGTGAAGAGGGCGACAAATGACAAAGAATGTCATATAGTGTCCGTGCTATTTCAATCCACGCCCTCGTGAAGAGGGCGACCGATATTAACGAGCTTATAACCGATTACTCGCTTATTTCAATCCACGCCCTCGTGAAGAGGGCGACTTTATATTTTTAGTTTGAGCCTTGTTCCATTTACATTTCAATCCACGCCCTCGTGAAGAGGGCGACTTTCTTGTCAGTTCTCTGCTCTCTTTCCAATTATATTTCAATCCACGCCCTCGTGAAGAGGGCGACACGCTTGTTATCAAATAGCCATTGCATTAGCCTTATTTCAATCCACGCCCTCGTGAAGAGGGCGACTCCCTCGGTCTTTAGCAGTGCGTCAATTTCCTTATTTCAATCCACGCCCTCGTGAAGAGGGCGACCTGACGGTGTCGGGTTTTTTCAAGCGTCAGCAGGCAATTTCAATCCACGCCCTCGTGAAGAGGGCGACTGAGGTTGACGGGAAATTATTACCAAAACAGATAATTTCAATCCACGCCCTCGTGAAGAGGGCGACAAGAGCATTATAACTTGATTGACTGTCAAATTTTATTTCAATCCACGCCCTCGTGAAGAGGGCGACGATAAAATCAAGCAGCGGAAAATTGCAGATAGTCGATTTCAATCCACGCCCTCGTGAAGAGGGCGACTCTGATTTTGTGTCCCCGGGGACACAAATCGGAGTATTTCAATCCACGCCCTCGTGAAGAGGGCGACAACGGTTCACATGAGTTATTATAAACACTTAAAATATTTCAATCCACGCCCTCGTGAAGAGGGCGACGACTGTTGCTCTTTCTAACACAAACAAGGAGTATATTTCAATCCACGCCCTCGTGAAGAGGGCGACCTTCTTGATTGCTCGCAGAGTGCAGCGGAATTTATTTCAATCCACGCCCTCGTGAAGAGGGCGACGAAGCGGATACGGCGTTATACGCAGGGGCAGTTTATTTCAATCCACGCCCTCGTGAAGAGGGCGACTTGACTTACAAGCCGTCTGTAATGACTGTTCTGTTATTTCAATCCACGCCCTCGTGAAGAGGGCGACAGAACACCGCTAAAATCTTCCGATGTGCTCGATATTTCAATCCACGCCCTCGTGAAGAGGGCGACTTATCGCTTTGCAACGGCAAGCGAAGCGGCGGTTATTTCAATCCACGCCCTCGTGAAGAGGGCGACCGCAAAAGCTATGGCGGAGCAGTGGGGTAGCTTCTATTTCAATCCACGCCCTCGTGAAGAGGGCGACCTAAAAAACAACTTGTGCAAAAAGTCAAGCAGTCATTTCAATCCACGCCCTCGTGAAGAGGGCGACTCGCTTCAGATTGTCAAGTAAATGTTTCACGTGATTTCAATCCACGCCCTCGTGAAGAGGGCGACTTTATATTTTTAGTTTGAGCCTTGTTCCATTTACATTTCAATCCACGCCCTCGTGAAGAGGGCGACATAGGTAGATTTGTAAAAGTCATTAGGATAAGTAATTTCAATCCACGCCCTCGTGAAGAGGGCGACGCGCCGCAGCCTACAGATATAAGACTACCAGCAAATTTCAATCCACGCCCTCGTGAAGAGGGCGACAGCGTTAGACAGCAGCTGACGTTCATACTTAAACATTTCAATCCACGCCCTCGTGAAGAGGGCGACCAGTTAAAACAAGACCAAGTAAAACAATACCGATATTTCAATCCACGCCCTCGTGAAGAGGGCGACCCCCCCACCTTAAATAGTGCTTTTTATATGCCTTTATTTCAATCCACGCCCTCGTGAAGAGGGCGACCGGTACCGCCGAATATCAAGAAAAAAAGAAAGTTATTTCAATCCACGCCCTCGTGAAGAGGGCGACGCGCCGTACCGAAAATATAGCGTGTATATGAGGGTATTTCAATCCACGCCCTCGTGAAGAGGGCGACATGAGCATGGACATTCGTTTTCCTTAAAGTGTTTATTTCAATCCACGCCCTCGTGAAGAGGGCGACGTTCCGCCTTATAAAACGTATTTGCTTTAATAGTTATTTCAATCCACGCCCTCGTGAAGAGGGCGACGACATATCAATCACCTTGAGAATTGCGATAACGGATTTCAATCCACGCCCTCGTGAAGAGGGCGACATAACTTGATATTAGACAAAACTTGCACCTGTGGATTTCAATCCACGCCCTCGTGAAGAGGGCGACTGACCTTCGGCGATGAAATCCTTAACCCAAAGCGATTTCAATCCACGCCCTCGTGAAGAGGGCGACAACCCATTCTTTTTTAGACTCGTTATATTCATATCATTTCAATCCACGCCCTCGTGAAGAGGGCGACTTTTGTTTTTTAACGGTATTCATCAAGCCCCGTCTATTTCAATCCACGCCCTCGTGAAGAGGGCGACCAGGTATAACATAAAAAGTTATACACGCAAGGACGATTTCAATCCACGCCCTCGTGAAGAGGGCGACCCATCGCAGACACAAATAAAAAAGCTAAGGAATACATTTCAATCCACGCCCTCGTGAAGAGGGCGACGTAAATAAATCATCGGACATTTAACCGCTCCTTTCAATTTCAATCCACGCCCTCGTGAAGAGGGCGACAAATGGGTTTATTTGAGGTCAAGGAAAGCACAGTATTTCAATCCACGCCCTCGTGAAGAGGGCGACTGACATTCACAATCACACCTGCAGGCTCGGTAAAATTTCAATCCACGCCCTCGTAAAGAGGGCGACAAGAGGTGATAAAATGACAACTGCACAATATTTCATTTCAATCCACGCCCTCGTAAAGAGGGCGACGTATTGCCGTTCTTATCCTGATAGCTTCTCGTCTATTTCAATCCACGCCCTCGTAAAGAGGGCGACCAAGTCCGCCTATTGTCTTACCGAATCCACCGGCAATTTCAATCCACGCCCTCGTAAAGAGGGCGACTCAGCCGGAGTGCTCAGAGTGTCGTATATTTTCAATTTCAATCCACGCCCTCGTAAAGAGGGCGACTCTTCTGTTCCGACTGAGGAAGCGGTATAAGCTGATTTCAATCCACGCCCTCGTAAAGAGGGCGACAAACAGTCGATTGATGAAAGAGAAGAGCAGAGGAATTTCAATCCACGCCCTCGTAAAGAGGGCGACTCGGTACTGCGTTATAATCAACATTCATATAATATTTCAATCCACGCCCTCGTAAAGAGGGCGACGTTTCATATACGTTTTTCCTTTCTCACGTTTTTTATTTCAATCCACGCCCTCGTAAAGAG
>ERZ1026848.1896-NODE-1896-length-10882-cov-7.822943_pt1 | contig 10882 bp, 15 predicted proteins | sample MGYA00380154_ERZ1026848 | MGnify/ENA primary metagenome ERZ1026848 (study PRJEB33269, sample SAMEA4719790) | human gut metagenome | biome: human-associated habitat; feature: organic feature; material: feces | place: Cameroon | collected 2013-10 ...
GACAAGGAACTCACGGTGTTCCAGGCACTGGCCAACGTGAGCAAGGGCGTGATGGGACAGCTCTACGGTTTCAGCATCATGCAGCGCTCGCAGGTGCTGAGAGTGAAGGCGGACGGCGAGACCATCATCAAATGGGAAGATGAAGGCGAGGCGACCGAGCTTGCCGCCGGCCTGGCATGGCAGCAGCAGTGCGTGAGCCGCGCACTGGGTGAGGTGAAGATGTTCTCGAACGAGGACGATCCGCAGTACTACGGCGACATCTACTCATTCTTGGTGCGTGTGGGCGGCAGCCCGAGACGCTATGACAAGAAGGGTGTGTACCTTGTCACGGAGAGCACGGCAGCGTAAACTAACCACGAAAAGAAAGAATAGCTTATGCAACTACCGAGAGTGAAGATACAATTCCTGACGGGGCAACTCGGCACGGTGGGCGACAGTCCGGACGGACTGTTCGCCTTAGTGTGCGGAGCCGCCGCTGTGGGGGTCACGTTCGCACTGAACACGGCGTATGAGGTGACGAGCATGGACAGCGTGGATGCGCTGGGCGTGACGGAGGAGAACAACGCGGTGCTGTGGAAACACCTGTCGGAGTTTTACGACGAGGCTGGCGCCGGGGTAAAACTTGTGGTGATGGGCGTGAGTCCGACAACCACAATGACTGCCCTGCTGGACTACACAAAGACGGCAGCCGGAAGTGTGCGCTGGCTTGTGGAGAAAGAGAACGGCGCACTGCGAGGCGTGGGCGTGGTCAACGTGAACACGCTGTCGAGCGAGACGAGCCAGGAAGGCATCGACAAGGATGTGCTGACAGGCGCGGCGAAGGCGCAGCAGCTTGGCGAATGGGCCACGACGGAGCTGTACGCGCCGATGGTAACGCTGCTGGAAGGCAGAAACTACACGGATGGCACCGACCTGCACGACCTGACAAAGGAAACGTGGGACAGAGTGGGCATCGTGGTGAGTGACACCAAGGCCGGAACCAACGGAGCGTGCATGGGCACACTGTTGGGACGCGCGGCAAGCGTGAGCGTGCAGCGCAACATAGGCAGGGTGAAGGACGGAAGCCTGAAACCGCTGGAGATGTACATCGGCGAGAAGAAAACCGACGAGGCAGGCGAGAGCGTGAGAAAGCTCTACGAGAAAGGCTACATCGTGGCACGCAAGTATGTGGGGCGCAGCGGCTACTACTGGGCAGACGACAACCTTGCATGCGACCCGACGGGCGACTACGCACACCTGGCATACCGAAGAGTGATAGACAAAGCATACCGCATAGCCTACGACACGCTGCTTAACATGCTGCTCGATGAGCTGGAGGTGAACGAGGACGGCACGCTGGACACGGGCGTGGTGAAGAGCTGGCAGCAGACGGTGGAAACTGCCATAAACCGCAAGATGACCGCCAACGGCGAACTGAGTGCGGGAAGCGACGGCGATGGCTGCGTGTGTGAGATAGACACGACGCAGAACGTGCTGGCGACGAGCACGGTGAAAGTGGTGCTGAAGGTGCGCCCATACGGCTACGCGCGGTATGTGGATGTGAACCTCGGATTCCAAGTGACGACAAACGGCTAAAGAAGAAAGGAGTAGAAAATGTTCAATTCAAGAGAATACGAGTGGAGCGATGTGAACGTGGTGGCGGCAGGAAGGCCGGTGACGGGCATACGGGGCGTGAAATACTCGTCGAAGCAAGAGAAGGAAGTGCTGCACGCAAAGGGAAACAAACCGCACAGCATACAGCGCGGCAACAAGACCTACGACGGCGAGCTGACCGTGACGCAGAGCGAGTATGAGGCACTGCGGGCGGCCGGAGGCGGCGACATACTGGACATCAGCATAGACATCGTGGTGGCCTACGGCAATCCGAGCAAGGGCGACGTGATAACGACCGACCTGCTGATGGGTGTGGAGTTTACAGAGGACAACACGGAATGGAAGCAGGGCGACAAGTTCCAGGAGAAGTCGTTGCCGTTTATCTTCTTGGACAAGAAGAGCGTGTAAGAGAGTGTTTGAACAGTATTTGAAAACCATTCAAAAGACAAGAAAGAATGAATTTTACAAAAGAGCAAATAGAGAAATTAAAAGCCAAGTACGGCGAGATATTCTTGATAGAGACGCAGGGCAAGAGTTGCATCATCCGCAAACCTAACCGCCGTGACCTGAGCTATGTGAGCGTGGAGAAAGACCCCATAAAGATGCAGACCGCACTGCTCAACCAGTTGTGGGTGGAAGGCGACGAGGAAATCAAGACCAACGATGACTGTTTCTTCGCTGCCTGCAACACACTGGATGAAGTGCTGAAGGTGAAGGAGGCCGAGATAAAAAAACTTTAGAGGAGGCTGAAATCGACGATGCCGGGGCAAGTGATATTCTCTACCTGAACACACTTTTGAGATATTACATGCACTTAGACCCAGACACCCTGACCGATGCGGAATGGGCGTGGACTATCCGGTATTTAATAGACATCAGAAAAGAAGAGGCAAAGGCAAATGGACAGTGTACTTAAATTCCTAATCAAGCTACAGGCAGACCAGGGCAACGTGTTGAGCGTGGCACGCCGCACGTCCGAGCAGCTTGACACCATATCCCGAAAGGCGACATCCGTGGGTACCCGCCTTCGGGAGGCCTTCTCCTTCTCCAATTTCAAGAACTCGCTCTCATCCTTGCCCGGCATGGACTTCTTGATGAACCCGTACACGCTGATAGCCTCGGGAGTTGGCGCACTGACCACCATCGGGGCACAAGCCGAGCAGACATCTGTAGCATTCAAGACACTGGTGGGCAACGAGACCATGGCCGCAAGGATGTTGAACGACATCAACAAGTTTGCGGCACGGACACCGTTTGAGCCGCTTGACCTTGAAAACAATGCCAAGATGATGCTCGGCTTTGGCGTTAACGCACAGAAAGTGGTGCCGTACTTGAAACAACTCGGCGACATTGCCATGGGCGACAAGCAAAAACTCGGCGGCCTTTCACTCGTGTTCGGCCAGGTGGCATCCGCAGGAAAGATGCAGGGCCAGGACTTGATGCAGTTCATCAATGCCGGTTTTAACCCATTGAAAGAACTGCAGAAGATGACCGGCAAAAGCTATGCGGAGCTGCAGGACATGATGAGCAAGGGACAAATAGGCTTTGACGCTGTGGCGGCAGCCATAAACCATGCGACCAGTGCCGGCGGCGCTTTTGAAGGAATGTCCGACAAGCTGAGCCAGACCGTCAGCGGCAAGTTCTCCACCTTGATGGGCAATATCAGGCAGTCGGCCGTTGACATGTTCGAGCAACTGAAACCAATCGTCAGCGGACTTATGGATGTGTTCATGGCGATAGTGCCGCCGATAGCCACCGCATTGTCAAAAATACTGTCGGTTGTGGCAGGTGTCATCAACTTCATCATGCAGTGGAAAACGGAACTCGGCTACCTCGCCGTGGTTGTCGGTGCCGGTACGGTAGCGTTCAACCTCCACACGATAGCCTTGTGGGGAATGGTCGGAGCGATAAAAGTCGTTTCGGCCGTGACAAAGGCATGGGAAGGCGTTCAATGGCTGTTGAATGTAGCCCTCAACGCCAATCCCATCGGTATCGTCATTACGGCGGTGGCTGCTTTGGTGGCCGGTATCGTGTATTGCTGGAACAAATTTGCCGGGTTCCGCGCCTTCCTGCTCACCATGTGGTCGGTGATTAAGGGACTCGGAGGCATCATCAAGGACTACCTGATAGACCGTTTCAAGACCTTGCTCAGTGGCATCGGCAAAATCGGCGATGCCATGGCGAAACTCTTTGACGGTGACTTCAAAGGGGCTTGGAACAGTGCCGTGCAAGGCGTGAAGGACATTACGGGCATATCGAGCACCGAGAAGGCACTCTCTGCGACAAAGCAGCTTGTGAATGGTGTGAAAGACGAGTACGACCGGAACTATGTACGCGAGAGCGCGAAAGACAAGCCGAAGAAGTCCGCAGCCATATCCACACCGGGAGTGAAAGGCAGCGACAGCTCGTTCTCTTTCGGCTCTGCCACAGACGGAAAGGGAGGTAAAGGCGGTAAGGGAGGCAACGGCGGACGTAAGACAGCCGAGGCACTTGCCACCGGTGGCACACGCAACACATCGATAAACATCTCCATCGGCAAGTTTTTCGACAATATCCAGGTAACAATGAACGACAAGAGCGACACGGCAGAGCTGGAGCGTGTGGTGCTCCAGTGCATGAATCGCGCCCTGTCAATAGCAACCAGTACAGACCGATGAGCACGACAAACAAATTCATACTGCAGAACCTCGCGCTGAGGGCAGCGGGGCTGACCAAGGTACCGCCCTACTGGCTGTTCCGCGAGAACAATTTCTTCGGCAAGAACCTCGGCTACATTCAAGGCGGCAAGACAATACCCGACAGCTCCGGCTTCGATGTGACAAAACTCACCGAAGAAGAGCTTGAGGATGTAGTCCGTACAAATGCGCTTGGCGTTCCTATGGTGATGCCGTTGCGTTTCCAACTGGAGGAGGCAGGTGCTGAGGAGTGGCTGTTCCCGGTGGAGCCGATGATAAGCGTCAACGGACAGAATATACTGACGCGACGCCATGTGTCGAAAGGAAAGGTGAAAGGCAGCATCAAGGAACGCTGGACGCAAGACGACTATACAGTCAGGATAGAAGGCTTGCTGATGAGCGAGGACGGCAGCTACCCGGATGCCGATGTGACAAGGCTGAAGAACTTCTGCGAGGCAGGACATGTGAAGGCGTTGTGCCCATTGCTGGAGATATTCGGCATCAGCCAACTGGCAATAGAGAGTTGGGACATACCCTTCACAACCGGCAGAGCGAACCAAAATTATACTATCCAGGCATACAGCGACGACATCTATAAGTTGCTGTTGAGCCGTGAGGACTTAAACACCTAATATAATATGTACACGATGGCTTATGACATAACGGTCGGTGACTACCGTCTCGGAATGCTCGACAAGGTGGAGATACACAAGAGTGTAGAACTGCTTGCCGACACCGCGACCATAATACTGCCCGGAGCGGAATACAATACGGCGCTGCAGATAGAGGACAAGCTGAAACGCGGCGACAAGGTATGCATAAGGTTCGGATATGATGAAACGGGGCTTGAAACGGAGTTTGAAGGCTGGCTGCAGCGCATATCCACCGATGGCGGCGATATAAAGCTCATTTGTGAGGACGACCTGTTTCTGTTCAGAAAAGACATTCCGAACGAGGTGCTGCAGAAAGTGACGCTGAAAGACCTGCTCGCAAAGGTCGTTGACGGCTGCGGTATCGGTTGCAGTGTCGAGTGTTCCTACTCATGGACATACAGCAAGTTCGTGGTAAACAACGCCACCGGCTATGATGTTCTGAAGAAAGTCCAGGAGGAAAGCGGTGCCGACATCTATATGCAGGATGGCGTGCTGCACATACATCCACCAGGCGAGAAAGTGGGCGAAGAGCGTTTCTACGACTTCTCGCTGAATGTCGAGGAAGAAAACCTTACCTATCACCGTGCACAGGACAAACGGCTGCTTGTGGTAGTGAAGGCGCTTATGCCCGACGGCACGGTAAAGGAAATCGAGACGGGCACGACAGGCGGTGACAAGATAGAAATAAAGTGCCCGACGAGTGACGAGGCATCGATGAAGGCCCGCGGCGAGCTGGAGGTGAAACGGCGGAGCTTTGACGGTTATGAGGGAAACATAACGGGATGGCTGGTGCCGATGTGCCGCCCGGGCGACAGCGCGGTGCTGAGAGACCGGGACTACGAGTATAAGGACGGCACCTACTTTGTGGCCGCCGTGACAACGGAGTTCGGCAGGGACGGCGGCAAGAGGAAGGTGACGTTAGGTTTCAAGTTGAGCTAAAACAGAAAGGAGGAAACGACCATGGACGAATACAGAAAGCTGCACGAGCTGCTGAAGAACAGCGGCGGCGGAAGGGAAACGACGCTGTACCAAGGCATAGTTAAAAGCGTGGAGGGGCAGACATGCACGGTGACGGTGGGCGGTGTGGATGTGCCGGGCGTGCGGCTGAAGGCTTCGGAAACGGAGGACAAGGGACGCATGTTAGTGACACCGAAAGTGGGTACGGCGGTGACTATGGGAAGCCTGAGCGGCGACATGGCAGAGCTGGTAGTGGTGCAAGTAGACCGTGTGGAGACGATAGAGGTGAACGGCGGACAGTTGGGCGGACTGGTAAACATCGGAGAACTGACGGCAAAGATAAACGAGCTGGTGGACGCCTTCAACAGCCACACGCACCAGGTGACGGTGGCGCATCCAGGCGGCACCTTTACAACCGTAAAGCCGATGAAGACGGCGAACCGCTTTGACAAAGGCGACTATGAGGACGAAACGATAAAGCACTGAGAAGAGAATGAAAGGAATACAACTGCGATACGACGGCGACGGGAACGTGCTGGAGCCTGTCGTGACAAACGGCAAGATGGCCGTGGGCGACACGCTGCGGCAGAACCAGGCACTGCTGCTGACGCTGCACAAGGGCGAGCTGAAGGAGCGCCCGTCGGCAGGTGTGGGACTGAGCGACATGCTGCTGGACAATGACCCCATATACTGGCGCACGGAGATAAAGGAACAGCTGGAGATGGACGGGCAGACGGTGGCGAAAGTAAGGATCACGGAAAGCGGCGTGGAGATAGAGGCGAGTTATTAACGAAAAAGGAAAGGAAACTGAATGATGATACTGGAACATTTTATGAACAAGCTGTCGGTGGTGCTGTCCACCGCATGGGGCTGGGCGGTGTGCGCGGGACTGATAGCGGCAAACTTCCTGGCGGGGTATGAGACGATGGTGGGCTTCACTGTGGCAGCCGTGGTGATGGACGCAGTGTGGGGCATCGCATCGAGCGTGAAGCAGGGGCGGTTCACCAAGAGCGAGCTGATGAGGGACTCGCTATCGAAACTGGCGGTGTACGGCTCGGTGATACTGCTGTTCATACTGATAGACAAACTGCTGGGTGTGGGGAACGGACTCTCGACGAGCGTCATCTGCATCTGCATCATATTGGTGGAGCTGTGGAGCACGGCGGCGAGCATGCTGATATGCTTCCCGAACATGCCCTTCCTGCAACTGCTGAAGAAGGCACTTGTGGGCGAGATAGCGAGCAAACTGAATGTGAAACCCGAGGACGTGGAAGCAGCCCTCGACAAAATGAAAAGGAAATGAGAGACATAAAATACATAGCCGTACACTGTACGGCGAGCAGCCAAAGTACAACAATCAGAGGTCTTGAGCTGGAGTTCAAGCGCAAGGGATGGAAGAACCCGGGCTACCACTATGTGGTGAGCGCAGACGGCGTGGTACACCAGATGCTGGACGAGGAGAAGGTGAGCAACGGTGTGAAGGACTGGAACTCCCGACTGATAAACGTGGCGTACATAGGCGGCATAGACGCTACGGGCAAGGCGACCGACAACCGCACGGAGGCACAGAAGAAAGGTCTGAGGGCACTGCTGAAGCTGCTCAGAGGCAGATACCCGAAGGCTGTGATACAGGGGCACCGCGACTTTTCGCCCGACCTGAACGGTGACGGGAAGATAACACGGAACGAGTGGATAAAGGCGTGCCCCTGTTTCGAGGCGAAAGAGGAATACAAGGACATCTAAAAACGGAATGACGATGAAACATTTTTTATGGCTGTTGGTGGCCGTGCTCATGGCGAGCTGCGCCACGACGAGAAAGACAAGCGAGAGCCGTGAGAACCGGGTCGTGAAGGACTCGGTGGCGGTAAGGGACTCGATTGTGTTGAAAGACTCAGTGGTGATACGCTACGAGACGAGGGTGAAGGACTCGACAGTGATGAAAGACTCGACGGTGCTGACGATAGACACGAATGGCAACGTGGTGAAGAGCGAGCACTACCGCAACACGGAGCGCAACCGGGAGCAGAACCGTGACACGGCGAGTGAGAACCTCCATGCGGAAAGACAGAAAGGCTCGACCATGGAGGCAAGCCGTGACACGCTGAACCATTGGACGGAGAAAAGCGAAAAGGCGCAGATTGGGGTACCGTGGTACGTGTGGCTTACGGGAGGAGTGCTCGTGAGCGGTGTGTGGGGCATCGTGTGGTTTTACACATTCGGCTGGAGAAAGGTGTAGTGCTATGGATGTAATGGTGAAAGACGGGCAGACGCTGGCCGACATCGCAGTGCAGGAGAGCGGAACATGGGAGGCTGCCATGGACATAGCCATGGAGAACAGCGTGAGCCTGACGGACACACCGGAGGCTGGCACAAGGCTTCGCATACCGGAGGACGCAAGAGAGAACCGCGTTATGAAAAACTACTGCAAGGCGCACGAGGTAAGCCCGGCGACAGCGAGGGACGAGAGCGGCGTAAGGCTGCGGATATTCGGCGAGGAGTTTACGAAAGAATTCATGTAACGAAATACAACAGACATGGCGAGAACAACGGCAGAGATAAAGAAAACGATGACGGACGCCTTCATGGCAGACGCCACGATAAGGGAACGCTACGGACTGAAAAGCGGCGCGACCTGGAGCGGCACCTTCTCGGACGTGAGCGTGGAGAACGTGCTGCTGTGGGTGGTGGCCGCTTGCTGCCATGTGGTGGAGGTGCTTACCGAAAGGTGGGTGCAGGACGTGGAGGCAAAGATGGCGAGTGCCGTCGTGGCGAGCGTGCCGTGGTACTACAAGATAGCGAAAGCATTCCAGTATGGCGACGCTTTAGTGCTGGACGAGGCCACGCAGCAATACAGATACGCCACCGAGGACGAGGCGAAGCAGGTGGTGAAGTATGTGGCGGTGAGAGACCGGGGCACAAGCGTGGAGATACTGGCGAGCGGCGAGAAAGGCGGACAGCCGGAGCCGCTTTCGGAAGGTGTTTTAACGGCGTTCAAACAGTATATGAACCGCGTGAAAATAGCCGGCGTGGTGCTGAATATACGCTCGCAGAAGGCCGATCGGCTGACGGTGAAGGCACGGATATGGGTAGACCCATTAGTGATAGGCACCAACGGACGGCGCATATCAGACGGAGTGAGAGCCGTGGACGAGGCGATAAAAACCTATCTGAAGAACATTGTGTATGGCGGCACGTTCAACAAGACGAGGCTGACGGACGCGATACAAGCGGTGGAAGGCGTGGAGGACGTGGAACTGGGCGACTGCCAGTATATGGCGGCGACAGCGACAACGTGGACCACGATAAGGGGAAACAACTATACAGCCGCGGGCGGCAGCCTGACGGTGGAAGGACTTGAAAACTCGATGAGCTATGTGGTGGAAAGTTGACATGGTGAGACTGGCGGTGCAGCTGCTGCCGCCAGTGTTGAGAGGAAGTCTGACGGTGGCACTGCTGAAGGTGCTGACGCTGCCCGTAAGGTACATATACGAGCAACTGACAGCACGGCGCAAGAACGCCGACCGAAGGCTGAACACGACCGCCAACGTGATGTATATAGAAAAAGCACTGAACGATGCCTTCTTTCTGAAGGAACGACAGATAAGGATAGAGAGCACGGAGGCTGACGACACGGTGTTCTGGCACAGGCGCGAGGAAATGCAGAAAGACTTCTACATGTATCGATGGACAGAAAAAGGCGTGACACTGAAACGGAGGGGCGAGTGTTCGTACAAGGACAGCTTCGTGGTGTGGGTGCCGACATTCCTCTGCACGTCGAAGGATACAGAGGAGGACAAATATGGCGGCAGGAACCTGCGGGAGATAAGGAACCTGCTGAGTTATTACAAACCTGCGGGACGGACGTACCGCATAGAACTATACGACTATGAATAGACTGAAATTCAACGAGGGCGGACAGCCCGTGTATGTGGATGACCTGGAGACGCTGCAGGAGAACGATGCGGAGAGCATGAGGAAGCTGCTGGAGACACTGTCGGGCGGCGTTAAGGCGTACCTGCTGGCGGACTGGAAAACCGAGATTGTGTCGGTGGACGTGGAGAAGAGCACGACCACGGCGAAAATATATGCAGGGACTGCCGTGGTGGACGGCGAGTTCGTGTCGTGGGAAGATACAACCGTCGTGTTGCAGACATGGAACGACCCGATATACCTCTGCATAAAGAGGACGGAGACAGACAGCCGCACGTTTGAGGACGGGCAGACGAGAACATGCGCTGTGAAAACGGAAGGCTACCTGAGCATGGACAACAGCGGTGCGACGGAAAGTTACAGCGTATATGAGCTGCCTGTGATGACAAAGCTGGTGCGCAAGGCCATCGGCGTGAACGACGAGCCGAGCTACAAACAGCTGAAGGTGACGTTCAGAAACGGCTATTCGGGAACCGTGGCGTACAAGGAACTTGCGGACGTGTACCGCTACAAGATAGACATAAGGAGCGACAATGCAACAGAGATAAAGGGCAGTGTGGACTTGTTCTATTGCGATGACGCGATGCCAGGCGCTCAGGGCGGTGCATTCAACACCCCGACACGCGCCTTTGTGCAGACGGAGAACGGCGTGCAGGACTTTGACTTGTACGCATTCGAGGGAGAAGTACGTGCGAATGTCTCCCTGCCGTTTGACGATGTGAGTAGCGCAGCCGGGCTGCCCGTGAAAATAATATTCGACCTACCCAAATAACAACAGCTTATGGAAACTATATACAACTTGCAAAGACGCGCCTCGGAACTGAGGGGCAAAACGGAGACGGACAGCATCAGCCCCGAGGAGGTGGGCGGACTGCACGCCGACACGCTGGCATACATAGCCGAGATGGAGCAGAGCGCAGACGGACTGGGCATAAGAAAGGTGTACCAGACGAAGGCGCAGATGGAGGCCGACACCGCACCCATGGGGACTAACGGTAAGACGCTGCGCTACGGCCAGTTGGTGAGCATATACAACGAGGCTGACAAGACGAGCGCTGAGAACGGCGACATATA
>ERZ1026848.1897-NODE-1897-length-10881-cov-29.957233_pt1 | contig 10881 bp, 5 predicted proteins | sample MGYA00380154_ERZ1026848 | MGnify/ENA primary metagenome ERZ1026848 (study PRJEB33269, sample SAMEA4719790) | human gut metagenome | biome: human-associated habitat; feature: organic feature; material: feces | place: Cameroon | collected 2013-10 ...
GAGGCTTCGGAAGGCTCATTACCCTCAACCTTACTCTCGGATTCTTCACTCTTCCCTCTTCCCTTTTCACTCTCCCTCGGGTCTACTCCCTTTGCCCAGTCTGCCAGCACCTTGTCTGCCACTTCCTCAGCCGTAGTGAAGTGAATGCCAAGCACATCAGCCACGCCCTTCCAATACTTTGTCAGAGCCTCCTTCACTTTTTCCAGGAATCCCTTTGCCTTCGCGCTCTCAGTCACGCTATTGCCGTCCTCCGCAGCAAGCTTTCTCACCACGTCCTCAAGTTTCTTCGTACCCTCGCGTCCTGAGTAGGTAGTAATCATTTCCTCATACAAGGCATCGCCTTCCAGTTCGGGGTACAGCTTCTGCACCTCATCCTTCAGACCTTCCACCTTGTCGAAGAGCTTCTTCACATTCTCCCACTCCTTGGGATTTACACGGCGCAGCATGTCACACCACAAGTGCGCATACTCATGCAGCGGTGTCTCTGGCTTCATCTTCTTCGTGTCGAGATAAATCTTCTCACCGTCAGTAAAGCCATAAACCTCGCCGTCCTTGGTACGGAACTCTTTCACGGCTTTCTTTACCTTGCGCTCGGCTTTCTTCTGTTCTTTAATGGAAGCCTTTATCTCCTCGTTCTTGCCCCATTTCAGATAAGCGTCCTTCGTCATTTTTACATCAACGAATTTTGCTTGTGGAAATTCTTTCTCCAACTCAGCCTTCTGCTTCATGAAAGCGTCCTTAGTCTCCTTGCCTACACTTCCTGTCTCCTTAATGGTGATAGGAACGCCAAGCTTGGCAAACTCTCTTATCTGATTAGGGGTAAATGTGTTCCAAGGAATTGCAAGGTCTGTGCCTTCAAGTTGTTTTGCAACCTTCTCGGCCACCTCAGAGTCTGGCACTACTCGTATAGCTTTTCTCCATCTTGACAACATCACGTTTCTCTGACGCTCCTTCGGCAAAAGACCATTAACCGAACCGGAATGCCAAGGCACCATACCTACAGAGTCCTTAGCTTTCTCGGCATGATATCCGCTATCAAGCTCACTCTTAGGAATAGACCATTCCACTACTCTGATGTTTCCGCGTGCATAAGCTCCAGTAAACTGGTCGTTCATCATAGATGTTGAAGTGTGCATATAAGGATTGTAGGCTGCTGGCACATCGCCTTCTCCTGCTCCTTTCTTCTTGTCTGTCTTTACAAGTACGAATGTACCATCATCTTTCACAAGGTCAGGACGCTCGTCTGCACGATGCCAATCGCCCATTTCGACAGAGTCTGTTCGCTTGCCGTCAATAATAGCCGCCATAGGAGAATAAAGCTTGCCGTCAATAATCTGCATTCCGCTATACATCGGGAACGTATCTTCATTGTTCAGCATGTCAAGCTCCGCTTGGTCTGTCACCTTATGGAACTTAACGTCGCTTCCTTCTCCGCTATCTGCATTTCTAAGAACCTCCTCAGCCTCCTTCTCGTCCGTCACCACCTCAATACCAGTCTTCTTGGTTATCTCCGTGGCAACAATCTTGATAGCCTTGTCCACCTGCCTCTGTGTCTCGGCTGGCTTCGACTCATGCAAGCCGAACACTTCCTTCAAAGCTTCCTCCTTGCTGATTGCCTCACGTGGCTCCTCGCCTATTTCAAGCTGTCTGTTGCTAACCTTGTCGCCCTGCACAGCGTCAAAATACTTGTTCAAGAGACCCGTAAGTGTCTTTTGGTCTTTCAGTCCCTTGTACAATACTGCAAGTTCGAGCTCAAAGTTACTAAATAACTCTCTAACTGGCTCCTCTCCAAACAAAGAATTATTGCCTTTTTCTATTTCTGCCGATACAGCTGCACGCGCTTCTTCCACGTTCTTGGCATTTACAAAGGCTGGATTGTTCATCATTCTGCTGTATGCCTCAAACGAACGTTGCAAATTCTGCTTTATCTTTGCAGCGTCACCACTCTTCGCGTCACGCAGATATGTGGCAAGCACGGCTCTACGTGCGTTGTCGGGCAACTGGTTGAATGCCGCTTCTGTCTCCTTGTCGCCCTCAAATAGTCCAGTCTTCAGCAATTCTCCCGTCCATTGCCTCATGGCTGTGCTGTCCTTGCGTAATGTCTGCTCCTCTGTAGCCGACACTACACCCTCCTTTACAAGGTAATCAAGAACCTTGGTAGCGTTCTGCGATACAAGGTCGCTCATCTTTGCGTCCTCTGGCAATGTACCTTGCCTCAACATAATGTTGGCTACGTTCTGCATCTTGTCGCCCAGGCGGTTTATCACAACGCTTGTTCTCGGTAGCTCCTTGCCACCGCTCTCAAAGTCGCTCGCTCTGTATTGTCCAAGTTCCAATGCCTTTGCGTCGTCCACTGGCAACTCATTTACAAGTATCGGCTTCTTCATCTTGGCTATCTCTGCTGCGTCAAGACCGTACTCCTCTGCATGGTCAATCAGCCACTGCTTGTACTGCGCTGCCTTTTCCGGCTGCTCGTCATACAGTCTGCGTAGTATCTCCACACGGTTGTTGCCTTGTATTGCCTCGTGTCTTTCGTTCACACTTGGCGAACTGCCGATAAATGCGTTACCGTCGCCCGTTATCTTCTCCGGGTCAAAGTTGGCAAGAGCCTTGTCTTGTCCTGTCTTCGAAGCAATGTCCGTTCTGTCCTTAGGTTGCCAATCGGGGCCGAAGTGCATCGGGTTCACTTGCCCGTTCACATGACTCGCCTGTACGCTGTCTACCTCTACCACCTTGGCACGACCGTTCACGCCTACAGTAGGAGTAAAGTCCACCTTCACATCCTTACCATATACACCCGTCATGTCTTCTTTTTTCTGACGGTCATATCTCACACCGCCCTCGCCAATATGATAGCCGTCCTTGCGCCATTGCTCGTATCTGTTGCCCGTAGCTCCTTCGCCACCAGCAGCAGACTCAGCAGCCTTGGTTTGCTTCATCACGTTCTTCACGGCAGTAAAGTAGTTGAGTTCCTTCTCGGCACTCTCTATAGCTGCCTTTCTTGACGCCAAAGCCTCTGCAACGTCCTCTTCCTCGCCCGTCATGTCTACCTTCGTCTTCTCGGCATCCTTAACGGCTTTCTCCGCACGCTTTATTCGTCCGTCCACAAAGCCGTCCGCATTCTCTCCGAAGCGTGTCTTTATCCACTCCGCACCCTGCTCAGCCGTCATCTGCGAGTAGTCAGCCGTATAACGATCTTTCGAGTCCTTCATCATCGGCACAGGCGTACCGTCCGCAAATGTTAAAGTCTCATTATTTCCATTGCCATTTGCAGAATTATTGCTATCTTTGTCATACAGACCATTGCCTTGGTGTGAAGCGCTGCCGGATTGTCCGCCGCTTATAGGACTTTTACCGGTGGTAACACTTGCAGAAGCGGCATCTGTAGAAGAGGTTTCATTCGCGCCCCTCTCCCAAAGCAACGGTCTTTTTTCCAGTCCTTTTATTCCTTCATATCCAGAAGTCTTCAATCCGTAAAACTCGCCATTGTCCGAGTTTATCAATACCGTTACGGCACGCTTGCCAGTACGCTTTCTGCCATTCTCAATAGAGAACACAAGAGCACCGTCATATCCAAGGCGCACATGGTCGAAGTTGTTCATAACATCAACAACAAAGTTTATCGCCTCTCCTTCATCCTTAAAGCCAAGCTCTTTATTGTGTCGGTCGAGCATGTGCTTTATCATAGATGGTGTAAGACGGAATGGTGCCTTGGTATATCCAATCCCTTCGAATATTTCATCAGGAATAGTTACCAAGTCTATATTTCCATTTTCGTCTTGATAGAAAGGCTCGCCATTGCCAGCTTTCTTATCTCCCAAGGAATAACTATGTTTTGTTTCTTCACCATCAGACTGTACATTCTGTTCCCCAGGCTTAGGAAGGCTTAGAGAGGCCTCGGAAGGCTTATCACCCCCAGACTGCATTTCAGCGTATACTGTAGAGTTCAACTCCTCCAGCTGTCGCTGATAGTCCTTCGCATACTCTTCGCTTGACGCGGTACGTTCCAGTGTCACGTCCTTGGCATGCACGAAGTCCATTTCACGGGTAACAGGGTCATATACCGTCAGCATATCACCGTCACGTACTCTGCCTTCACCGTCAAACGCCACATCACCGGCACCGACAATCAGCAGTCTGCCCTTGTCGTCCTTCACGAACAACATCTGTTCACCGTTCTGCTTCTCGCCGTTCAATTCGCCCTTATAGCTCCACTGGCCAACGTGCTTCTGTGTAGTCTCCACAATCTTGTCCTGCGTACCCTTGAACATACCCTGCGCTTTCGACAACGCATTGATATAGTTTGCAAGGGGCGCAATCTGTTCCTGTGTCAATCCCGAGTTGAAAAGCTCCATATAAATCTGCGGATTGCTCATGCCAGCCTTCTGCATACGCTCATACTCCTCCTTCAGCACGTCGTTGCCGTCCATAGCAGTCTGCAAGGCATCCTCCGCCTTCGTAAGGTCACCAAGCGCATCAGCCACAGCCTCATTGTTAGGAGTCTCAGTGCCCAGACCGTTCTCCTCCACAACGTCCTTGCCCTCAGTGTTCGACTGCTCTGCATGCAACGTACCAGGCACAAACTGCTCGTCCTCGTAAGCCTTTCTCAGAGCCACACAAGCATTCTGTTCTTCCTCGCTACGTCTAAGCGGTTGCTTGTCCATTGCAGTCTTCAACTGCTCTGCAGTCATACCGTTAGCCTCAGCTACAGCTTCAAGAGTAGCCTGCGCCGTCTTCTCGTCCTTAATCTGTGCAGCACCATAGGCATTACTCAGACGCTGATTCTCACGCTTCAAGTTCAGCGAGTAAATGATGGAGTTGCGCTCGTCAATGCTCTTGAAGCTGTTCTTCGACAGCAGTTCTCCATTCTTGCTGTATTCATTCACAGAGTCGCCTTCAATACGGCAATTCTCCATCATCGGACGCTCCGACGGAACGGTACCCATAACCAAAGCCGAGAACTTGGCCTTTGTGTCCCAAGGAATACTATTGTCTGCCATTATCTCGTCATAGGCAGTCTTCACAAACTCTGCGTCTGTGTCCTTCTCGCCCTTTCCTTTGGCTGCGGTCTTCTTGGCTCGCATCGCCCAAGATGTCAGACTTTCCTTTCTCGTCAGCGGATTGTCGTGTACGTCATATCCGTAGAGTGTCTCCGTTCTCTCAGGTGCAGACGCGCTCCCGAACAACTGTTCTTTCTCCTCATTAGTGAAAGTATATCCACCAAAGGCAGCTCTCTGTCCGTCCGACACCATAAGATTGGCAACGTTTCTCTTCACCATGTCAAGATAGCTCTCCTTCTTGCCGTCCTTCGCATAACGCTTAGGCAGTCTTGCATGTGTCAGTTTCAAGGCTACAACATTAGCGCAAGCCTCAAGTGTGCCTTCAACGCTCCAGAAGTCCGTATCATGCCCCTCTATCATCTTGGCGACATTGCCACCCATGTGCATACCTATTCCCTCCATGGCCAACTGGAACGCCTTGGCAGGAATACGCTTCACTCCGCTAACGTTATAGATACCTGCACCTACAACGCCGCCGATACCGCCCATGGTAGCCCAGCTTGCGCCCTCAGACAGACCGCCCATAGCCATAAGCTTAACGGTATTGCCAATAGATGTGTCGTCACCGGTAGAGTAGTTCTGTACAGCTGCATTCGTCGAACTGTAAAGCACGCCAGTAACGCCTTGACTCACCATGCCCGAACCCCACATGCGTGCTATACGACCACCCAAAGTACTGTTCGCTATCCTCGCTGTCTGTGCCACACCGTTGCCAAATAGCTTTCCGGCCACGGCTGCTGCTGGCTTCTCAGCCATTCCCATCGGTGTCATATCCATCATGAACGACAATGTACTACCAGCTACTCTTGTACCCAACCCGGGGTTATATTTGGGGTTATTACCCTCAAGCGTTTCACTCAAAGCTCTCTGTCCGTACTGACGCTGACTCTTTGTCATTAGCCCCATTGAAGCAAGAGCACCTGTCATAGAGTTCTGGGTGTGCATAAGTATTGTTTCTATAGCACCACTTGGCAACAGGCTTTTCAGCTCTGTTTTGTCAAAATCCGACGAAACCTTATTCATAAGACTTGGCACCAACGTATGTTCTATATACTCATCTGGCGAAACGCCGAGTCTTGCAGCTTCCGCATTGATACGTTCCGCAGTTTTGGGCGAACTGAAAAGGTTGTGAATATTACCCTCTATCTCCTTTGTTATGTTGGCAAGTCGTTTCTCGGGCGACATTTCCTCATTACGGGCGCGTGTCGTTCCGAATACAGCATTCGAAGGTGAAGATGCAATGACGTTAAGAGCTGCGTTCTGACCACGCTCAAACGCAGCCTCATCCTCTTTCTTGAATACATCACCGATGTACTTGCTGAACTCATCGTCAACAAACTTGCTGCCGCTCTTCTCCATATCCTTCTCCAGTTGTCCCCTGGTCTTCACAAGACTGTTGTTCACGTCCTCGTTGCCCAAGTCGAATGCAGGAGCATTACGTCTGTCTCGCTCACGGTTGGTGAACTGTCTTCCTGCCTGCTCCACATTCTGCCCCACGACATGCTGTCTCTCCCTTGTCTGCTTCACCATCTGTTCCACAGCACCCGGCTTTGTATAGCTCACGGGAGCCTGCAACCTCTGTGCCGCATCCGCATTCTTCAATCCGCGCACAAGCTCGCTGTCATTCTGCATTGGAGTCACAGCACCACCATAGCCTCCCCATTTCTGTTGCGCCACGCTCTGTTGTGCCCTGCCTAAAGCGGTCTTTGGTTGCTGCTGAGGCTTTGTCGCTCTTGGCTTCTGCAACTTGCGCATGAACTCCTCATACGAGCCTCCCAAGTCAGCACCATTCTTTGTGAACAGGTCGTACACAGCCTTTCTGTTGGCATAATTGCTGTCACCAGTAAACTTCTTCTCGAATGTATTATAGTCCTGGGTATAGCCGTTGTCAGCCATAAGCTTGTACATACTCTGCAACTTACTTCTATCTATTGCCATATATTTTTCAAATTAAAGTTTAAAACCCGATGCCCAACCGCCTTTCTTTGGCTTGGCATTATTCTTTCGTAAGGCTCTTGCCTTGTTCTGCTGCTGAGCTGCCTGGCTCGTCATAGAAGGGCCTTTCTTGCGTTGTGTCGTTGTAATCTCCTCGCCTTTGGAATTGTAGGTCTTCGTGCTAACCGAAGTATTAGATTCACCATACGGCAACGCTCCATACTCACGATAATACTCTTGCTCATACATAGTCTTGTTAGGCTGATAACGTATATTGCCGTTTTTGTCCTCAAACCAATACTTGCCGCCCGATGTCTTGCCTCCTCTGCCAGAACCGCTCTTTGCTGCTCGTTTTGCAGATATGGCAATGCGCCTGTCTGTCTGACCGTTCTTAATTTTGTCCTGCTCCTTCTTATGCGCAAACATATCATCGGCAAGCTTGGCGTCATGTTCATCCTTTCCTTTCTGATGCTCAAATCTGTCCTCAGCCAATTTTTGCGCCTTTTCACGTATGCCAAGAACAATGTTTTTATAAACCCTGGCCGCATCAGCGGCATTCTGTTTCAACTGCAAGTCAGCTTTCTTATACGCAGCGTCCGCTTCCAACGCTGCCTGCCGTGCCCGTTCGTTCTTCCTCTGCTGCAGACCGCTCTGCAATCCCTCCACAGGATTATTGAACCGCTGCAAAGGCGCACCCTTCGAAGTGTTATAGATGTTGCCCATGTGTCTAATAGCGTCAGCAAGCGTAGCAATGCGCATCTTGTTACGAGTCATACGCTCGTCATATTCATCAGCACTCTCACCGATCCTGATACCGGGACGCTTCTTAATCAAACCGCCAAGCCAGCCGAAGAACCCTCCGTCCTTCTTGGTGTCGTCCTTCTGAAACGTAGGAGCATTCTGCACAACAGGAACATTAGCAGTACTGCCACCGACACCCAAAGGCTTCTGGTCACTCAACGCCATGGCAGTAGGCATACTTCCCGACAGCTGACCCGCAGACCCGAACCTGCCAACAATACCATTACCAGCAAAAGCATTGAACGGCGCAGCACCCACAGGCGCTGTAGCGCTCACACCCGTGGTATTGTATTCTTCCTTCTTTACTCTTCCCTCTTCACTTTCCATAAGCTGCAATATGTTTCTTTATAAGGTCACAAGCACCGTCAATCTGCTTGATGAAAGCCTCAGCCTTGTTGGCACGCTTATACTGAAAAGCTGCCTCCTCCTCAAGCATATCAACGTCCTCACGCAGACGGGCAACACGCCTGGCGTTATTCTTCTTTATCTTGCCAATCACCTTGTCCTTGTAAATCAAGGCATTCTCAGCCGACTTCAAGCACTGCTCAAACCAGTCACGTTCTTTTGTCACGCCAGCAAGAGCAGACTTCAGACGCTTAATCTCAGCCTCCTGCTCGTCAATGAGCGAATCCCTCAACAGGCCGGCTGCTTCCATCACGCGATTAATATCTGCCTTGCTCGGCTCAGGACAAACAACTCTCTTATTCTTTCTTTTCGACATAATCAATCAACATTTAACATTCAACATTCAACACTCGATTACACTCCCGTCACGTTCTTCAACTTCGTGCTGAGATAATCATTAGGATTAAGCTTCGGACTCAACGAACCGCCAGCAGCAGCCTTGGCACCAGACGAGTTCACGTCAATGTTCAGACTCTTCTTGCCCTTTCCGACACCGTCCAACAGCGAGGCTGCACTCATCAAAGCATTGCTCATGTTCTGACCTGCATCACTCGCATTCTGTGCCTGCTGATTGTAAGCGTCCTCGCGCTCCTTCGAAAAGCCCATCTGATTCTGCATGTGCTGAGCGGATATACTCTCCTTCTTCGCACTGTCACGAGCACCGATATTGGCAATAGTGTCACCCATCGTTCGGTTAGCCGCCTCCTTCGCCATAGCTGTACTCGCAGCCGTACCTCCTGCAACAGCTGCTACACCGTCCGCCTTACGGATGTAATTGTCCTGCACCTCCTGGGCACGACGCAACAAGTTCTGACCAGCCTTAGTGTCCAAGTAGTCAGTGTTGTAAGCCTTCTCATACCAAGCCTTCTCAGCATTCGCACGATACTGACGCTCCCTCGCTGCCTTCTTGGCTGCACGGCGAGCCTTGGCTCTACCAAACAAACTGCCAGCTACACTACCAGCCAAACTCGCAGCAGCAGCTATCCACTGAGGATTGTTCGCTCCCGAAATCTCACTAATGCCCAACGGCAAACTGAAAAATCTATTCAATTCAAACATATAGCTTTATTTTAATCAATTCAAAAAATCTATGACCTCCTTTTGCCGGAGTACCTTTTTGGCGGAAACAACAATGACACCCTATCAGCGGAGTACCTTTTCAAGGGAAATTTGGACGAGACAGACAACACGACATTTACACCTATGCTTTTATCTACTATAATTTGTCCGCAGTACCTAAGGGGGGTGGGGGTCTGTGGTCGTCTTCGTGTGCCCTCATCATCCGTGCCGTCCCCCTTCGTTGTCCACCGTCACAGCTCTAAGCGTCGCAATCCCGTATCCTCACCCCTTACACGTATCGTCACACGGTAGAGAAGCAGCGTCACATCATCACATCATCATACGCCCTTGGCGTCATAGAGGACACAAACAGCACAAAATGTATTACTTATGTATTACTCGTGTCGGTGCTTGTGTTGTAATTCGCTGTATATCAACACTTTGGACTTGTTACGTATGACCCCAAAAGGGTCACAAGCCTTTTATTTCGATGATTGGATAGCATCTTAGACACATCTTGGACATACCTTGGACACGCCTTGCAGCCTTGGCAATAGGCTAATTCCGCCCTTTCATCCGCCCTTTGGACGCTTAGACCACGAGAACGAGCCTTGCAACGGCAAATATACGCCCTATTTCGCCCGAAAATGCCGTTTTTCGTCTGCCGTCAAAATCGCCAAACCTCCACAAATTCCTTTGTCGGGGCTTCAATGTAAAAAATCCGACATTTAGAACAATTTCTTCGGTCTAACCCCCGTAATTTTTGAGACCAAGGGCAAATAAAAAAGGAAAATATGAACAGTCAAGGAGCATAGAAATGTACGCACAAAGAAGCGGTTTTTGTACCAAAAAAGTCAAAGAAAGGTCAAAAAAGGGTCTCACAGAGCGCATGAAAGTCTGTAAAAACGCCCTGCAAGTCAGAAAATCACGAAAAAACCACAAAAACACGCCTTATACGCTCTCGATCTGCGCACAAAGCACCTCACACGCATAAACACAAAAAGCCACTCCAGTGAGGATAGAGTGACTTATATACATATATAGAGAAGGAAGGTGTTTGTCTCTGTATCTTATATGGAAGGAAGAACAATGGGGAGATAAGGGAGGCTGCGCCTCCCAAGGGCTGACGCCCTGCCCTCTGCTGAAGCTACCGCCACTACCACAAGGCGTTGACAATCCATTTACCGAGCATGTACATGACAACGAAGGATACGGCGGAAACGATAAAGACAAAGGCACGTATCAATAATTCAGTTACTTTCTTTTTCATTTTGTAATACTTTTTATTTCTTCAACAATATTATTGAACTCTTCGAGATTATCGGCAGTATAGTGGATGCCCTTGAAGCGGATGAAGGCTGCGAATTCTACGTCTTTTTCTGCCTCAAACAATTCTCCAACGCTACAACCGATAGCTTCTGCAAATTTCTCTGCGGTTGACACTCGCATGTCATTTTTCTCGTTCAATAATCTACTTACGGACACACGATTAATGCCAAGCCGTTTTGCTATTTCGTCTTGTGTAATACCTCGTTCTCTTAATACTTCTTTTATTCTCATATCTTATTATTATTACGTTACATATTATTTGCTGCAAATACTGTCTCTTATACACATCTGA
>ERZ1026848.1900-NODE-1900-length-10878-cov-9.341403_pt1 | contig 10878 bp, 6 predicted proteins | sample MGYA00380154_ERZ1026848 | MGnify/ENA primary metagenome ERZ1026848 (study PRJEB33269, sample SAMEA4719790) | human gut metagenome | biome: human-associated habitat; feature: organic feature; material: feces | place: Cameroon | collected 2013-10 ...
TCGGTCGCAACCTCCTCGTGGCTTACATGCCGTGGAAGGGTTACAACTATGAGGACGCCATCGTGCTTTCAGAGCGCATGATTCGCGACGACGTGCTTACATCTGTACACGTAGACGAGTACTCACTCGACGTTCGCGAGACAAAGCGCGGCATGGAGGAGTTCACAAGCGATATTCCTAACGTTTCGGAGGAAGCTACAAAGGACCTCGACGACAACGGTATCGTTCGCATCGGTGCACGCATCGAGCCGGGCGACATCCTCATCGGTAAGATTTCGCCGAAGGGCGAGAGCGACCCGTCACCGGAGGAGAAGCTGCTCCGCGCCATCTTCGGCGACAAGGCTGGCGACGTGAAGGACTCTTCACTCAAGGCTAACCCGTCGCTCAGCGGTGTGGTTATCGACAAGAAGCTCTTCTCTCGTGCCGTTAAGACACGCGAGTCGAAGAAGCAGGACAAGGTGATTCTCGCCAAGATCGACGAGGAGTACGAGGCAAAGAACGACGACTTGAAGGATATTCTCGTCGACAAGCTCCTCACACTCACCGAGGACAAGGTTTCGCAGGGTGTTAAGGACTACTCTGGTGCAGAGATCATCACAAAGGGCACAAAGTTCACAGCTACAATGCTGAAGAACCTCGAGTACGACGGCATTCAGTCGAACGACTGGACCGGCGACGAGCACACCGACAAGCTCATCTCTAAGCTCATCATGAACTATATACGCAAGTACAAGCTGCTCGACGCAGAGCTCAAGCGTAAGAAGTTCGCCATCACCATCGGCGACGAGCTGCCTTCAGGCATCCTCCAGATGGCTAAGGTATACGTTGCAAAGAAGCGTAAGATCGGCGTAGGTGATAAGCTCGCAGGTCGTCACGGTAACAAGGGTATCGTTTCGAAGATTACACGTATGGAGGATATGCCGTTCCTCGAGGACGGTCGTCCGGTCGACTTGGTATTGAACCCGCTCGGCGTGCCTTCTCGTATGAACCTCGGTCAGATCTTCGAGGCTATTCTCGGTGCTGCCGGCCGTAAGCTCGGCGTAAAGTTCGCTACACCTATCTTCGACGGTGCTCACCTTGAGGACCTCTCTGAATGGACAGACAAGGCAGGTCTGCCGCACCTCTGCTCTACACACCTTTATGATGGTGAGACAGGCGAGCGCTTCGACCAGCCGGCTACAGTAGGTGTGACATACTTCTTGAAACTCGGTCACATGGTTGAGGACAAGATGCACGCCCGTTCAATCGGTCCGTACTCGCTCATCACACAGCAGCCACTCGGTGGTAAGGCACAGTTCGGTGGACAGCGTTTTGGTGAGATGGAGGTTTGGGCTATCGAGGCGTTCGGTGCCAGCCACGTGCTTCAGGAAATTCTGACAATCAAGTCCGACGATACAGTGGGCCGTTCAAAGGCTTACGAGGCTATCGTTAAGGGCGACCCAATGCCTACACCGGGCATCCCAGAGTCGCTCAACGTGCTCCTGCATGAGCTCCGCGGTCTTGGTCTGAGCATCAAACTTGATTAATCCGAACATCCCAAAACTATAGAAATATATGGCTTTCAAGAAAGATACAAAAGTTAAGAATAATTTCACGAAGATTACCATCGGTCTTGCCTCTCCGGAGGAGATCCTGGAAAATTCGTATGGTGAGGTTACCAAGCCTGAGACCATCAACTACCGCACCTACAAGCCCGAGCGCGACGGCTTGTTCTGCGAGCGCATCTTCGGTCCGACACGCGACTATGAGTGCGCCTGCGGCAAGTACAAGCGCATCCGCTACAAGGGCATTGTCTGCGACCGATGCGGTGTTGAGGTAACTGAGAAGAAGGTACGCCGTGAGCGCAGCGGACACATCGAGCTCGTTGTGCCCGTAGCTCACATCTGGTACTTCCGCTCGCTGCCTAACAAGATCGGCTATCTGCTCGGTATGCCGACAAAGAAACTCGATCAGGTTATCTACTACGAGAAGTACGTAGTTATCCAGCCCGGTGCGTTCGAAGGACGCACCGACGAGCAGGGCGACGAGTACAACGGTTCGCACAAGATGGACCTCCTTACCGAGGAGGAGTATCTCGACATCGTAGAGAACAAGCTCGGTGCTGAGAACGACCTTCTTGAAGACACCGACCCGAACAAGTTCATCGCAAAGATGGGTGCAGAGGCTGTCTACGACCTTCTCGCAGGTCTCGACCTCGACTCTCTTTCATACGAGTTGCGCGACCGTGCCAACAACGACTCTTCGCAGCAGCGCAAGACAGAGGCTCTGAAGCGTCTGCAGGTTGTAGAGGCATTCCGTGGAAGCAAGGGCGTCAACCGTCCGGAGTGGATGATCATGAAGATTATCCCGGTTACTCCGCCGGAGCTCCGTCCGCTCGTGCCGCTGGATGGCGGTCGTTTCGCAACATCCGACCTCAACGACCTCTATCGTCGTGTAATTATCCGTAACAACCGTCTGAAGCGTCTCGTAGAGATCAAGGCTCCTGAGGTTATCCTCCGCAACGAGAAGCGTATGCTCCAGGAGGCGGTAGACAGCCTCTTCGACAACTCACGCAAGTCGAGCGCCGTTAAGAGCGACGCCAACCGTCCGCTCAAGTCACTCTCTGACTCTTTGAAGGGTAAGCAGGGCCGCTTCCGTCAGAACCTCCTCGGTAAGCGTGTCGACTATTCAGCACGTTCGGTTATCGTTGTAGGTCCGGAGCTGAAGATGGGCGAGTGCGGTCTGCCGAAGCTCATGGCAGCCGAGCTCTACAAGCCGTTCATCATCCGCAAGCTCATCGAGCGCGGCATCGTGAAGACCGTTAAGAGCGCAAAGAAGATCGTAGACCGTCGCGAGCCGGTTATCTGGGACATCCTCGAGAACGTAATGAAGGGTCACCCGGTAATGCTCAACCGTGCGCCGACACTTCACCGTCTCGGTATCCAGGCGTTCCAGCCGAAGCTCATTGAGGGCAAGGCTATCCAGCTCCACCCGTTGGCATGTACGGCGTTCAACGCCGACTTCGACGGCGACCAGATGGCTGTTCACCTTCCGTTGAGCAACGAGGCTATCCTCGAGGCTCAGGTGCTGATGCTTCAGAGCCACAACATCCTCAACCCTGCCAACGGTGCTCCTATCACAGTGCCGTCACAGGATATGGTGCTCGGTCTCTACTATATCACAAAGCTCCGTCCGGGTGCAAAGGGCTCAGGTCTTTCGTTCTATGGCGACGAGGAAGCTATCATTGCCTACAACGAGGGCAAGTGCGACCTCCACGCTCCGGTTAAGGTGATCGTGAAGGACGTAGTGGACGGCCAGTTCCAGAAGCGCATGGTGGAGACATCTGTAGGACGTGTCATCGTCAACCAGATCATCCCAGAGGAGGTAGGCTTCTTCAACGATATCATCTCTAAGAAGACTCTGCGCGGACTCATCTCCGACGTAATCAAGGCTGTAGGTATGGCTCGTGCCTGCGAGTTCCTCGACGGCATCAAGAACCTCGGTTACCGTATGGCTTACGTTGCAGGTCTTTCGTTCAACCTCGACGATATCATTATCCCGCCAGAAAAGAAGGAAATCGTGGAGCGCGGTCACGAAGAGATTCGCGCCATCCAGGACAACTATAACATGGGCTTCATCACTGAGAACGAGCGTTACAACCAGGTGATCGATACCTGGACTCACGTGAACAACGACCTCGCAAGCATCCTTATGAAGGAGATGACAGAGGCCGACCAGGGCTTCAACGCCGTATTCATGATGCTCGACTCTGGTGCCCGTGGTTCTAAGGACCAGATCAAGCAGCTCTCTGGTATGCGTGGTCTTATGGCTAAGCCTATGAAGGCTGGTGCCGAGGGTCATCAGATTATCGAGAACCCGATTATCTCTAACTTCAAGGAGGGTATGTCGGTGCTCGAGTACTTCATCGCTTCGCACGGTGCCCGTAAGGGTCTTGCCGATACCGCTATGAAGACAGCCGACGCCGGTTACCTTACACGTCGTCTTGTAGACGTTTCGCACGACGTAATCATCTCTGAGGAGGATTGCGGCACACTGCGCGGACTTGTCTGCACCGCTCTTAAGAACGGCGACGAGGTGGTTTCTTCTCTCGGCGAGCGCATCCTCGGTCGTGTGTCAGTACACGACGTTGTCGACCCGCGCACTGGCGAGGTTATCGTCAACGCTGGCGAGGAGATCACAGAGGCTAAGGCACAGCTCATCGAGGACTCTCCAATCGAGAGCGTAGAGATTCGTTCGGTGCTCACTTGCGAGAGCAAGAAGGGCGTCTGCATGAAGTGTTACGGTCGCAACCTCGCTACACAGCGCATGGTACAGCTCGGCGAGGCTGTCGGTGTCATCGCAGCTCAGGCTATCGGTGAGCCGGGTACACAGCTTACTCTCCGTACCTTCCACGCCGGTGGTGTGGCTGGTAACGCAGCAGCCAACGCTTCTATCACAGCAAAGAACGACTGCAAGCTTAAGTTTGAGGACCTCCGTGTCGTTCCGTTCGTAGAGAACAACGGCGAGAAGGACGTCAACTGCCAGATGGTAGTGAGCCGTCTTACAGAGTTGCAGTTCGTCGACCCGAATACCGACATCGCACTCGCTTCTGTCAACGTGCCTTACGGTTCTTCGCTCTACTTCAAGGATGGCGACGTTGTGAAGAAGGGCGACCTCATCGCTAAGTGGGACCCGTTCAACGCCGTTATCGTTACAGAGTACGCAGGTACGCTCCGCTTCAACGACGTTATCGAGGGCATCACATACCGCGCTGAGACCGACGATGCGACAGGTCTTACCGAGAAGATCATCACCGACTCTAAGGACAAGTCGAAGGTTCCGACCTGCGACGTGCTCGATGCAAACGGCGAGGTTATCGGTACATACAACTTCCCGGTAGGCGGCCACGTAGTATGCGACGACGGTCAGACCGTGAAGACCGGTACCACACTCGTTAAGATTCCACGTGCAGCAGGTTCTGCAGGCGATATCACCGGTGGTCTCCCACGTGTAACCGAGCTCTTCGAGGCTCGCAACCCGTCTAACCCAGCTGTCGTATCAGAAATCGACGGTGAGGTGACAATGGGTAAGGTGAAGCGTGGCAACCGCGAGATCATCGTTACATCGAAGACCGGCGACCAGCGCAAGTACCTCGTATCGCTCTCTAAGCAGATTCTTGTACAGGAGCACGACGCCGTACGCGCAGGCACACCGCTTTCTGACGGTATCATCACTCCGGGCGACATCCTCGCCATCAAGGGTCCTACTGCTGTTCAGGAGTACATCGTTAACGAGGTGCAGGACGTTTACCGTCTACAGGGTGTGAAGATCAACGACAAGCACTTTGAGATTATCGTTCGCCAGATGATGCGCAAGGTGCAGATCGACGAGCCGGGCGATACAACATTCCTCGAGCAGGAAATGGTAGATAAGCTCGACTTCGCTGAGGAGAACGACCGTATCTGGGGCAAGAAGTACGTCACCGACGCTGGTGACTCTGACGTGCTCAAGGTTGGTCAGATCGTTTCGGCACGCAAGTTGCGCGACGAGAACTCAAGCCTCAAGCGCCGCGACCTCCGTCTCGTTCAGGTTCGCGACACCGTGCCTGCTACATCTACACAGATCCTGCAGGGTATCACACGTGCCGCTCTCCAGACCAAGAGCTTCATCTCGGCTGCTTCGTTCCAGGAGACAACCAAGGTGCTCAACGAGGCTGCTATCCGCGGTAAGGTAGACTTCCTTGAGGGTATGAAGGAGAACGTTATCTCTGGTCACCTCATCCCGGCAGGTACCGGTCTGCGTCAGTGGGACAAGCTCATCGTGGGTTCACGCGAAGAGTATGACCGCATGCAGGCTAACCGCCGCAACGTGACCGACTACTCTAACGAGGAGTCAGCTGAATAAAGCATAAATCCAGATATCACTGTCCGGTTCTTTAGCCGGACAGCGGTATAAACCATAAAAGAGAAAACGCTGCAAGCGAGTCTTAACCGACTGCTTGCAGCGTTTTTATTGTATATGTACGTATATATAATTATACCCTTTCGGGTGTAATATTAAACAATTCGCTTGATATTACACCCGAAAGGGTATAAACACGATGCTTCAAACCATCATCTTAGCATCAGCATCCTTTTCAGAATAAGCCGTTTGTACTGCCGTTTGAAGTCGTCGGGCAGGAACGACGCCTCTATGAGTTCAATCCATTTCATCAGCGCCTTGCGGAATTTCTTCGCAATGTTGTCGAGCACCTTCTCGTTCACGCCCGAAGCTATTATCGACTTCTCGAAGTCGCTGCGCCTTATGCGCGCCTTCTTGCCGTTGAGCGTCAGCGCCAGCTCCTCCTTGTCTTCGGGCATCACTATTGCGGTCGACAGCAGGTCGTAGGCAGGCGTCAGACAGTAGCCCATAGGCGACTTGTAGAGCGAGAAGTTCTTCAGGTGCATGTCAGAGTTACCCGTAATCCACGAGAACACCACCACCTCCCAGTAGTTCACGAGGTCGAGCTGCGGCACTGCCGAATACTTCTTTATGTGCTTCGTAATCTGCTCGTACGAACCCTTGTACTTGTACTCGGTGAGTCGCTCCGTGAGCTGGCACATGTCCTCCATCGCAATCTTCGATCCGTCGCGTTCGCGGTCGATGCGCCGTGTTATGTAGCACAGCTCTCCGTCGGCAAAGCGAATGAGCGAGTGGGGCACGACGGCTATTTTCGCCGCCTCCGCCATGTGCATCGTCAAGTCCTCCAGTTCGGGCAGTGCGCGGTAGGCGTCGGTCTGTGGTTTCAGAATGTAGCGTCCCCACAGCCCCACGATTGTGAAGCGGTCGGGCTCGTTCTTTCCACCCGGGTTCACGTCGAGCGACAGCTTCGCCTGCACGCCGGTCAGCGTGGTCTGCGCCCGCACCACCTGCTTTGCGAGGTCGGCTATCTCGCTGCGTCTGTAGGGCAGCGTCGGCACCTCCTTCACGCCGAACATCTTTCGTGCGCAGGCAGGGTGGAAGTCCTTCTGTCCCTCCTTCAGCGGCTTGTAACAGTAAAGGCATTTTTCCATAATCAAGAGTTTTTTAGTTAGCAATACCTCAGTTCGGGTTGTGCGCCGTGCCGTCTGCTCCCTCTTCCGGCACCACGCTCACCGCTCCGATGCAGTTTTTGCAGCAGGCGAGCAGCAGCGACATACGGTCGCGCTGGTTTATCTTCCAGCTGCGTTCCGCAATGTTCAGCAGCCATCCCTCCGGCACCAGTCCGTCGAAGAACGGAAAGAGCACCTTGTCCTCATACGGTTCTTTGCGCAGCGGCATCGTGAGGCTGATAGGCTCAGCGCCATCCGCCGCGAGATACTCGCTGTCGTACACAAACTGAAATCCGTTTTCGTCCTCCGTCAGCCGACCGGCGTAGCGGTCGTACATGTATATCTTTGCACTCTTCATATGTTGTGGTGTTGAGATATTGAACTGTTAAGATGTTGTGGCACCGCTCCCACTTCGTGTCCGAACAGTGCGAGCACCTGATTTATCTTGTCTATGCGGAGCGTCTCCTTTCCCTGCTCCAGTTCGCGTACGAAGCGCAGTCCCACGCCCGACTTCTCCGCCAGATCCACCTGTGTGAGGTTGAACATGCGTCGGCGTTCCTTTACAAATGCTGCTATTGATGTCTCCATATATATACAATTATACCCTTTCGGGTGCAAATATATAAAATTTATTTGATATTGCACCCGAAAGGGTATAATTATGTTTTCATTTTACTTATTACCTTAAATTAGCAGACAAAGTCTTTCCTTATATTCTTTAGATTTTTATCGTGCGCATACGCATATCTGCACGATAAAAATCCAAAGATGTTCAAATTAGGACACGACGCCACTTCCGTTTCCTGCGAGCCTATCTCAACACGCCTCCATTTGCGTATGTCTTGTATACGGCTGTACATTGACGCACTATCTCGTCCCACTGGTAGCCGTTGTAGGTAGATTATTGTTATCCAATGACTTGCTTTCTTGTAAAAATAACAAGTCTGCTAATCTAAGGAGATATGTCATTGTCCTGTAAAGTTTCAGTACGTGAAAAAATCTACCATATCTTCCAGAATTGCCGTAACTTGCACATTACGAGCACGATAAAGGCTGGTAGATAGGCTTTCGAGAGCGATATCTACCAGCCTATCTACCAGTCTATCGTAAGCGGATACGTTTACAGTCAACCTATTTCTCTATATACATTTTGCGCGAAAGCGCATTGCCTATTTTCACAATGTAGAGGCCATTGTTTAGGGGAACGGTGACATTCGCGGCATTGGGCGTCTCGCTATAAACCACTTTCCCGTCAAGTCCGCAAACGGTAATGTTCGTATTGGTGGGCAAGCCCGTCAGGCTGATACCTCCCTTCGTTGTTCGCAGCAACAAAGCGTCATTGCCGACTTGCGATATTCCAGTGGCATCGCCCACGTTTACCGTCCTGCGCGAATTTACCACCACATCGCCATTGGCTGAAATCAATGTTCCGTAGGGAATGACAATGGTGTATCCTTTTTCGGATGTCAACGGCGTCTTCTCGAAATCGGCTTTCAGCACCCATTGCCCGTTTTCCTCCGTCAGCGTTGGCACCACTTCTTTCACCTTTTCCGAATTGTCGCCATACCACAGTTGCACCTTCGGGTCGCAGGACAGCATCACGGCTTGGTTGTAGTAGAATGCCACTTCACCTAGTACGTCCGTCGGATGGTTGTCGAATAGGCTGCACCACACGTAGTTAATCGATGGCAGTGGCTCTTCGTAGCCGCCTACAAAATGCAATACGGCTTTCTTGTTTGTGATGTCGGGGCGGTACATGGCATAGACAGTTCCTTCTGGTATTTCAAGGGCGAAGTTTACGCCTTTCTCGAATTTTATATATTCGCCAAAATCCACACATGCTTGTCCTAAGTCCCAATCCCATGTGGCTTGAAATGGAAACTGGCGTACTGGCACGCCCTCGCGATACAAGACGGCTTGTTGTTCATCACTCTCAGTTTCCGTACCCCAATAGAAGGTCATTAGATTTGCTTTTGCAAGAGTGGAACCGTCTACAATGTCCGTGTGGAATTCGCCGAGGTCGGTGGGAATAGTGAACGAATATCTAACTTCATCATTATCGATGTCAGGCTCACCTTCTTTGTAAAAAGTTCCTTCGTCAATAACCACGGTGAAAGTTTCACCTTTTGGCAGAACAAGAGCTTCGTCGAACATTACTTTTACTGTCCCTTGTTGTGTAGTTGAGGCATTCGAACTGTCATGTCCATGATAATTGTTTATGGCAAGTTTACCTTCGGCAATCACTTCATCTCCCTTATATACTTTGGCAGTGGAGTCGTTAAGCGATAATAGTTCTTGGTATGTAAAATCAATCTGCCGCAATGGCCAATAAGCGGCACGAATATCAAGTGAGCATTGCTTAAATGTTAGCTCTGTAGCTTGCGCTGATATTGAAGCCGTTAAGCCCAACACCACAACGATTGTAAGAATATACTTTTTCATGTGATTACTTTTTTACGATTATTTTTTTTGTTGTTAATGTACCGCTCGCGTCAGAGACGGAAACGATATAGAAGCCACGTGGCAAATTCATCTCAATAGATGCATTTCTGCCGAATTTGGCGGATTTATACTCTCGACCAGACATATCTGTTACCCTCACCGTTGCAGGATTATTCAATCCATGTATGGACAAAGTTCCTTCGCTATATCCAATTAATACTTTTGGGGGCGAAGAGATAGATAAAATGCCTGTTGCCTCTTTGGGGTTATATACAGGACGTATGTTTTTTCCTGTATATTTTAATCCTATCATTTTTCCAGCGCCAGCACCAGTATCATAATAAATACAATAAGCTCTTTCTGGGACATAGGTTGTTGAATCTGGTACGCCGTTATTGTAGATGTCGCATTTCGCTTCACCCATCCATAATACAGCCGATTGTCCTTCTGGCAGTTCATATTGTGCCCCAGGGCCAGCTCCCGCCCCTGCTGCTGGAATAAAAATACTATTCGTATTGGGACCACAGAAACGTTGTCCTTTTACATCATTCTCTTCAATTATCCCATTACTCCAGCACATCATTGTTAGTTCGTACTGCTCTTCTTGTGTAGGCATGCGCCAACCACTGCCCCATAGATTCACTGCTGCATCATATTCTGTTCCACTTATATTCCAGCCAATATCAATGCATTCATAAAATTCACCATATCTAGAATCTTGAATAATTTTCCCTGTATGATATAGATAATTCTCTGGGACAAACCAATCCTTTGGCTCAACTTCGCCCCAAGCAAAGAAATCGCCATATTCTTCGGGCGCGTTGGCACCAATGTTACAAGTTGCCCATAGAGTTCCACTTGGCAGGCCTAAATCGGCATAATCATGCCCCGCGTGAGTTCCACTTACCCAATGTGCTGGAATTTTATTTTGCGCATTGCAAATGACTGCAAAAATCATTAGTAATGCAATAATAATGTATCTCATACCGTGTCATTTTATTGGGTGCGATGCTGAATACGCGCATCGCCCCCGTTATTTCATTGTTATTTTACCTTACAACAAGTTTCCTCGATGATATTTCTTGTTTAGTCTCTACAGACACAACGTATATTCCTTTCCCCCATTGTAGAAGGCATAGAAACATGTGTCTCTGTCCCGTTACATGTGGAATGTGCCAAAGTGGCTCAACGGATATTTTCCGTGGCAGGGGATGTTTGTTAATTTTTCTTTTTGGAGTTAGTGGTCAAAATAAAAAAATGAAAGTCTTACGACGAATGAGAGATGCAGTCTATTCTGCTGCAATAGATCTATTCTCTACTCTTTTATGAGAGTAAGCACGTTTAGAACTGTCTCTTATACACATCTGACGCTGCCGACGAAGAGGAT
>ERZ1026848.1903-NODE-1903-length-10871-cov-6.396357_pt1 | contig 10871 bp, 10 predicted proteins | sample MGYA00380154_ERZ1026848 | MGnify/ENA primary metagenome ERZ1026848 (study PRJEB33269, sample SAMEA4719790) | human gut metagenome | biome: human-associated habitat; feature: organic feature; material: feces | place: Cameroon | collected 2013-10 ...
GGAACTGCTGCTCTATGGCAGACTTATTCCGCTGCTCCATGGTCTGCAGCTTCACACTCTTATCCGTGAGTTCTCCGATAAGGGACTGCAGGGCTCTGATCTGTGCAGCATACTGCTCCTTATTGCCAAGAAGCTGTTCCTTAATCCGGTCATAGACAGTCTCAAATCCCTGATCCAGCTCCATAATCCTCTGAATGAGCGGATCCTTCTGATCTACCAGACGGTCAAAAGCCTCATAATCCAGCTCCTCCACCTTAAGCAGCTCCTGCTGCTGCATCGTGTAGTCCGTGAGTTCGTCCAGGATCTGTAATTTCTTTTTCAGGCTGTCTTCTAATACGGATAAGTAATTGTCCATTATTCAGCTCCTTTATGTTGGTTCTTCGCCATTACTTCCTTCCAGGTGTCCCTCACGGAACGAAGATGTTCACATACCTCTTCGAGAATTTCCGGATCCTTCCGGATATTCGCCTGTGCCAGACGCTGCTGCAGGTAAGTATAGATCCGGTCATAATCCTCAGAAACCGGATATTTCGTATCCAGTGTACTCTGCAGGTAATTAATGATGTTCTCTACCTTCACAATATTCACATGGCTCTTCTCAATATCCTTCTTCTCAATTGCCATAATCGCAATGTTACAGAACTTAATGGCGCCCTCATAGAGCATCAGTGTCAGCTCTGCCGGCGATGCCGTCAGAACCTTACTGTTATTATACTGTGCATACGCTGCCGGTATTGCCATATCATGAACCTCCCAGTAATCCTGTGATCGCACTTGCATTGGACTGCATCTTTGCAAGAGCGGTTTCCATCTTACTAAACTTACTGTACCACTTATCTTCGTAAGCATTCAGCTTCTTTTCCATTTCGGCAATCTTCGTGGTGTAGTCTGAATAGTCGGACTTCATCTTCTTGTCATCATAGAAGCTGCCATAGCTGCGGTAGCCCTCTACTGCCTTGGAAAGACCATCCATCGTAGAATACAGTTCCTTATGTAAGCTGCTGAAAAAGGATACGACGGTATCCGGATCGGATGCGATCATGGATTTCAGCTTATCTGCATTGCCGGAGGTATTCTCATCATCCGGATCTCCGTCAATGTGATAAGCATTCTTCTCATTCTCTGCTGCCGTAAAATAGCTCAGTGTATCAATTCCGAAATCACTTAAGTGCATCTGCTTACCATCTACCGTTGTTCCACTGCTCATTACAGAGGTAAGCTTGCTGCGGATAGTGGATAGTGTAGAGTCCCGGCGAAGCAGGGAATCTTTGATTTTCTTCTCATACTTCTCTACCTCTGTATCAGACATGGCATCCTTTTCATCATCGGTAAGAGGTTCATACTTGGATGCAGAAGCCGCATTGTAGAGCTTATCCATCTCATTCATGATGGTATTGTACTCCTTGAGGAAGCCCTTGATCATATCATAGATTCCATCGGTATCATCCTGTGTGGTAATGGTGACTGCTTCCCCTGCCTTGGTCTCACTGAGTGCAGTAAAGGTCAGTCCGTTAATTTCAAACACATTGGTATTGTTGGTAAATGTCGCACCGTTTAACTCGATCTTGGCATCCTGTCCGTCGATCTTCTTTGCATACCCCTCTGCTGTCGGATCTCCGTCCGGATTAAGCTGAATCCCCAGTGCCTTTAACGCTGCCTGTCCGTTGCCTCCTGCTGCTGTAATGCTGAAGTCATTGGACGCACCGGAGGTCTTGGCACTGATAAAGAACCTCTGCTGCTTCTCATCGAAGTTTGCATTGAGTCCTGCTTCCTTAAGCTTCGTCAATACATCTGAAATTGTGGTATCTGCCGTCACATCCAGAGTGAGATCCTTATCTCCGGCCTTAATGCTGATCTGTCCGCCATTCCCGATGCCATCACTGCCGGCAAGATCACTTAACTTGGACAGTGCGGTAAGGCTTCCGCTGCCGGATGCTTTTATCTGTGCACCGGTTAAATAACCGGTCTTTGCAAGCTGCTTTACCTCAAGGGACTGTACACCGTTTACCGCATTCTCACCTGTAATCACGCTGACAGCACTGCTGTTCGACACTGCGGTTGTCTTCTTCATATAAGAAGAAGCAAAGCGCATATTACTGATGTACTTGCTCTGAAGGTTCTTAAGCTTCGTATTTAAATCCTTCCAGGCATCCTGCTTCCACTCTAGCTTGGTCTGCTTCTTTTTAACATCATCGACCTTCGTTCTCTTGGCAGAAACGAGCTCCTGGATGATACTTTCGGTATCCATTCCGGAATACATTCCGGTCATACGCATTGCCATATTCGATTCCTCCTGCCTGTTATCTCTTCTCGTCTACGAGGATTCCTGCCAGTTCCCATACCTTGGCAATCATGTCAAGGGTCTTCTCCGGCGGAAGCTCTTTAATTACTTTATGGGTATCCTTATCTACAATCTTGATTGTAACACGGTTCGTTGCCTCATGAATTCCGAATACGGCTTCGGAATGGGACATGTTCTTATTGAGCTGCTCGACAGCCTTCCTGATCTGTTCATTACTTGCTGTCTGCTGTTCGGAAGTACCCTGATTATTGGTCTCGGTTCCCTGTCCGTTCTTCTCATCAACTTCCTTGATCTTCGCTGTCGTCGGATCAAAATTAACTGTCTGTTCTACCGTAGTGGAAACGTCCGTGTTTTCTGCGGTTTTATGTACAGGTCTTGCCTGCTGTGTATTCTGTGCCTGATAAGTCATGGCACTGCTAAGTGGTTCAATTGCCATTGTGTACACCTCCCTGTGCTTCCCTGATGTCTGTTCGACATGGTCACAATTTCATATTTAACGGTTTCTTGTAGTTTATATCGGTTTTGGGTTATAAAAGATTAACCCCCTGCTGAAATTTTTCACTCAGCTTCACTCAGCTTTTCACCCAGCCTTCCCCCGTGTCTTAATTGCCACCTTTTCCTCCTTTTTTCTCCCTGACCTTCTCTACAAAAGCCGGATCACAGCCTGCTATGGAGCAGATTTCTGCCAGGTCGTAATTTTTATTCAACATCATTTCGATTGTATAACACTGCTGCGCTCTCCTCCCCTCCTGCCTTCCTTCTCTTTTTCCTTCATTAATAAAATCCTCTCTTAATTCCTGTAAGGCCTGACACATATCATATCGCTCCTCTCCGCTTTCGTTCATGATTTTATATGTTGCTTTATGACTGTTCTTAAGATATTCCCGTCCTGTCATAATCCTTATTGCATCCCATGTTTCTTCTGATAAATGGGCATATCTTTCATCTTTTGCTAAACTCAGAAACTTTTCTTTATCTTTTCTATAGCTCATTGCCCGAAACAATTCTCTAAGTTCTGTATGAAACTCTTCAAAGTCACTTTGCTCATTCACACAAAACAGACGCAGAGAATAATCTGCAAAACATTTTTGAAGCAACTCATTCTCACCAAATTCCATCATATCCGATAATTGTCTTGGTCCATCCCACGGTTCTGTTCCAGTATAAAGGCAGATCGTGTACACCGGCTGCAAGCGATCCGTCTTAAAAATCCCGGATAACTTCTCTGCATAGGTAATAATCGTCATCGCATATTTACCAGACTCTTTCATTTGCTTCCGCAATGCTTGAAATTGCTGCTTCTTTTCCCTTAACTGCCGATTATACTCTGCCACATCATAATCCATACATCGAACCGGCATGCTATAGTCTATGTAACTCTGATTTTCTACCGCTAATACCTGCAAGGTTGCACCGGTCCTTAGTTTCATTTTCACATCCCTCAGAAGCTGTGTCTTCTTATTTCTCCCTGCTCTCCGGAAAGGGCTCGCACTCTCTACCTCGATAGTCTTTCCCTGCGCTCCATCCAAAATCTGGATCTGTACATGCTCTGCATTGTCTTCCTCTGCCTCTGTCCGTGCTACTGTATATGTTTCCGACGCTTCCGTCAGATCCTCTGCTCGAATCACAGTCTGCCCATCAAAGCAGCATCCATTAAACAGATCTGCAAAGTACTCCTTATTCTGCAGATATTCTTTCATACAATAATCGAATTTTCCCATAAACAACCTCCTTTTCACAGAGAATTCTTCTATGGGCATAAAAATCCTCTGCCTGTTCAATTTAATTCGTTGGAATCAAAGCATGGATTTTCTGATCTGTGAGAATATCAGAGACAAGGGCTGGGACCCTCTTAGTTACAGAATCAATTTCAATACATATTCTGTAAATAGAAAACTTCTATGCTTTACAAAATTTTAGCATAGAAGTTTTAAACCTGCAATCTTCAATTTTGCAAAAAAATTTATTTTACATTGTCATATGCATTTCAAATTTCTATTCTTATCCTCTTCCCTAATCCTTAATCTGCCTTCCCTCATGATCCAGGTGATAATGATCCCTGTAAATCAGTTCCGACAGCGGCACAAAGGTATATCCCTGGTCCTTCAGGTTCTGAATCAGCTTATTAAGCGCCTCAGATGTGAATTTCGCTCCATTATGGCACAAAATAATTGATCCGCTTCCCAGATGCTTATGTCCGGTAACCGTTTTAATAATAGAATCCACTCCGTAATCCTTCCAGTCCAGCGAATCCACATCCCATTGAATCGGATAATATCCGCACTCTCTTGCGACCTTGATTACCGCATTATCATAGTCACCATACGGTGGGCGGAACAGGAACATTTCATACCCGGTCAGCTCCCGGACCTTTTCATGAACCTTCATCAGCTCTTCTTTCTTTTCCGCATCGGAAATCTGACTCATATTCTTATGGTTTTCGCTGTGGTTTCCCAGATCATGCCCATCCGCAAGGATGGCTCTGACATCCTCCGGATAGCTCTCTACCCAGCCGCCTGTCATAAAAAAGGTCACTTTCACATTATTCTTTTTGAGGATTTCGAGAATTTTCTTCGTATCCTCGTTTCCCCATGCTGCATCAAAGGTGAGTGCAATCTTCTTTCCACCCGCTTCATCTGTTTTTACACAGTAAATCGGCAGCTCACGGTTTCCAACCGTGTTGCTTGCATGCACGCTGTCTCCCCAGAACACCACCGCTCCACGCAGAAGTGCGGCGGCGACAAGCAGAAATGCCGTATTCCGCAAAAGCAGCATGCAGACTCTTTTCTGATAATCCGGACGCTTCTCCCCATCTTGTCTTTTCCACTCTTCCTTCCAATGCACATGCAGACCATCTGTCAGATTTTTTCCCGTCTGTTTCCATTTTTCTATGTATTTGCTCATAAGAAATCCCGGTATATTTTTTATACAAAATATGCCGGGAGCTCTTGTCCTTATGCCAGATCAATGTATGATAAGGACTATTTCTGTTACGTTCATGATCCACAATTCCGGTACCGGCCCTCATGCTTTCCAGGCAGCTTCTTTATCATATTACAATGACAGTGATCTTCGATCTCATTCCATTCACAAAAATACCGCAGCCAGAAGCGGCATGGTAATCACGGAAAGCACCGTGGTAAGTGCCACGCCGCGGGAAGCAGTTTCATAATCTCCACCATACTGCTGAGCAAGCATTGCGGTCATACTTCCTGCCGGAGTTGCCATCATCACAAGGCACACACCCCGCAAAATTTCCTGCTCTGCCACACGATTCACCGCGATCATCCAGACAGCCGGAAGAAGCAGCAGCTTCACCATTGAAAACAGTAACAGCTTCTTATCCAGAAACAGCTCCTTTAACGGCATTTGTGCAAGGGATGCTCCGATAATCATCATACTTAACGGAGCGGTAAGATTCCCCAGATTCGTAATGAATGCCTGTAAAAAGGAAGGAACAGGAGCCTGCAGAAAGTAAAGCAGCATTGCTGCGATACAGGCAATCACTCCGATATTGAAGATCTTCTTCACGATTTCTAATGTTCCCTGCAGCTTTCCCTGTTGTTCATTGTTACTTTGTTTATTTTCAGACTTCCCATTCACAGCCGCTGTTATGCCTTGCGTATCCTGCCGTTTCCCTGTCTTTCCATTCGACTCTGCCTTCACATCCACCTCTGCGTTCACATTCGACTCTGCTTTTCCATCCGGCTCTGCCTTCACATCCACCTCTGCGTTCACATTCGGCTCTGTTTTTACATCCACCTCTGCGTTCACATCCGGCTCTGTCTTCACACAGGCACCCGGCTTTCTTGTCAGCACTGCCACTCCATAGGTATATATCAGAATATTGAATGGAATCTGAAAGACCGCTCCATACAAAAGCGCTCCATTGCCGTACATTGCTGCCAGTACCGGGAATCCCATAAATCCAATGTTGGCAAAAACCATCATCGCTGCATAGGCTCCACGGCTCTCCTTCTGTATGTGCAGGATCCCTGGAAGAAGCTGTGCCACAAGAAGTAAAAAGGCATACATCATAGCTACGATTGCAAGCGTCTGTAACAGTTCCTTTCCCTGCATCTGCTGATCGGTCAGTGCACTGCTTAAAATCATACAGGGATTGGCCACATTCACTACAATCGCTGAAACCTTTCTGCTCACCTCTTCCGTAAGAATCTGCTTTCGATAACATAAATATCCGACTGCCATCATCAGAAACATCACGATCATCTGCTGCAGCATCACCATACCAGAACCCTCACATTCACTTTTCCTTTCCTGCTTATCCCTTTTTCGCCCTCATAGGCAAACTTCCCATAGCCGCGGACGGTAATCTGATCCCCCTCCTTCAGCGCCCGGCTGTTATTCTCACACAGTCTTCCGTTGATAAATACCTTCTGCTCCCGGAACAGCTCATTACTTTCTGTCCGTGAAAGATGATACACCCCCGCAATCAGCGCATCGGTCCGTGCGGAGCTGATCTGGATGAGCTTTTCCTCCGGTTCCTTCTGCAAAAAGACCGGCGGCTCTTCGCAGACCGTACACTGCACACTTGTATGCCGGATCCGTGTAAGATTTTCGGTAATATATTCTGCCATGCTTTTCAGGCAGAACAGATACCCCGTCTTGTCCTCAATATAAATATCTCCCAGCGTACTACGCTCAATCCCAAGGTTCATGAGTGCCCCCAAAAAATCCCGGTGCGTCAGCGCATCCGCAAACTTATTCATTAACGGTGCCATTTTGATACAGCAGATCGGGAACTCCCATTCCTCACCGAACCGGATCACTGCCCTCTCACACCCCTCCTGACCTCCGAAAACGCAGTGCGGTACATACGAAAAGTCCATGGAATAAAAAACGGACTGCTCCGGCAGACTTAGGAACCCGGTGAACGTTGCTATATGACTCTGGTCCGCTTTCCGCGCCAGATCGGTAAAATGCTTCCTCAATATCTGATCTTCTTCGTTTTTCAATGAATTTCCTCTTTCCTTTGTTGCTCTTCTTTATTCTGTGCTATACTATATCCATTGGAGAAACAGGTAATATTCCTTTCTCCAAAACCCATTGTACCATAAATGAGGCCAATTCTGAATCATTACCAAATTAACCATTTGCAATAAGGAAAGGATGGATACTATGGATTTCAAGGATGCGCTGCGAAGCATCATTAAGCCGCATAACGAAGACCCCCTAGAGCGTCTTACAACTCCCTTTGGAGAGGCGCTTTCAAAGGATAAGGTACTTACAGAATACCCGCGCCCCCAGTTTGAGCGCCCATCCTATATTAACCTGAACGGCTTATGGGATTATGCTATCCAGCCGAAAAAGGGCTTCCCTGACCGCTACGACGGGCAGATTCTCGTCCCTTTTTCTCCGGAAGCGATCCTGTCGGGTGTGGAACGCCAGCTGCAGCCGGGGGAATACCTCTGGTACCGCCGTCTGCTCCCGGTTGACGAGATGGATCTCTTTAATGACAGCCGTCTGATCCTGCATTTCGGTGCGATCGACTACGAGGCCGATATTTTTCTCAACGGGAACAAGGTAACGTCCCACCGCGGCGGATATCTTCCCATCGACTGCGACATCACAAATTTTCTGGAAAAAGGAGAAAATGAGCTGACGGTACGTGTCAGCGACCCCAGTGATGCAGGCTCCCAGAGCCGCGGCAAACAGATTTTAAAGCGTGGAGGCATCTTTTATACGGCACAGAGCGGCATCTGGCAGACCGTCTGGATGGAATGGATCCCCGCCACCCATATTGAACATATTACCATAGAACCGGACTTTGACCGGCAGGAGGTATTTATCGAGGTCGATACGGCTCTGTGTGATGCACTTCCGATGCTGCGCATCTGTGTCATGACACCGGATGCAAAACAGGTATTGTTCCGGCAGTCCCTGACTCCGAAGAGTAATCTTGCCGATGTACACAGACATCATGCGCAGTCCCAGTCCTATGATTTTACGATTTCCATTCCGGATGAACTGTTTTTCCCATGGACTCCGGAAGTTCCGGCGCTTTACCCGGTAACGGTAACCTTAGGCAGGGATGAGGTGAAAACTTACTTTGCCCTACGCACCTATACCATTGAATTATCGGAGGATAAACCGGTCTTCTGTCTCAATCACAAGCCCTGTTTCCTCATGGGTGTCCTGGATCAGGGCTACTGGTCGGATGGATTAATGACGGCCCCCTCCGATGAAGCATTGCTTTATGATATCACAACCATGAAAAAGCTGGGCTTCAATATGATGCGTAAGCACTTGAAGGTAGAATCTGCAAGGTGGTATTACCACTGTGACCGCCTTGGCATGATCGTCTGCCAGGATATGATTAACGGCGGCGGTCAGTACCGGATGCCGTTTATCAACTATCTGCCCACGGTATGCCCTTCTCTGGCACGCCACATCTCGGATCAGGCTTACCATCTTTTTGCAAGAGAGGATGAAGATGCCCGTGACGAATGGGAAGAAGAGCTGGCCGATATGATTGATTACCTGAAATTCTTCCCCTCCATTGCCATCTGGTGTCCTTTTAACGAGGGCTGGGGACAGTTTGATTCGGTACGTATTGCAGAGTCCATCCGCGCACAGGATCCGACACGGCTCATCGATGCGGCAAGCGGCTGGTTCGATCAGGGTGCCGGAGACTTTATCAGCGTACACAATTACTTCCGGCGTCTTAAGGTTGCTGCCGGAGAATGGAAGAAGCATAAGAAAAGCCGGGCCTTCTTCCTGTCCGAGTATGGCGGCTTCGCCTGCCACATCGACGGACACAGCAGCGTGGAACGGATCTTCGGCTACAAGCGTTATGAGACAAAGGAAGAATTTTCAAAGGCTTATGATACTCTCATAAAAGAAGCCCTCCTCCCTCTGCGGGAACAGGGCTTAAGCGGTGCTGTTTATACCCAGGTATCGGATATTGAGGAGGAGGTCAATGGAATCCTCACCTACGACCGGAAGGTCGTGAAGCTCCAACTACCGGAGACTTTAAAAGAATCACGTTCAAAAGAGGAATCTTCAGAATCACAGCCTTCTGAATAGTTATCTTTAGAATAATTATCTTCAGATAGTAATCTTCAGAATGGTGATTTTCAAAACAGCAGCTGCATCACGCAGCTGCTGTTTTTTCTCCGTTCAATGTTCTCTCAAGCTTCCTTTTGACATAAAAGTATGCCGGAATAAGGAAGATATCTGCCATAATCCAGGCAAGCGGACTTGCAAAGCAGGCGCCGGTAAATCCAAATGCCGGAACAATGAAAATACCCATCAGAGTTCTTGCTATCATCTCAAATACTCCGGACAGAATAGCAAAGGTGCTGAATCCCATTCCCTGAATCATATACCGGATGACATTCACGAAAACAAGCGGAATAAAGAATGCTGCATTGATTAGCAGGAACTCTCTTGAACTGTCAAGCAGTTCCTTACTCGCATCCGTTACAAAGAGTCCGCACAGTGTTCCACCTGCAAAGTACATGATAATAAATGCCACGATCGAATAAACAATACCGAAAATACTGCAGGCAAAGAGTCCCTTGCCAAGACGGTCCAGCTTCTTTGCTCCCACATTCTGGCCACCGTAGGTTGCCATTGTTGTTCCAAGTGCATCAAACGCACAGCAGAAGAACATACTGACCTTACTGCCGGCAGTAACTGCGGCAACGGCTGTAGCTCCAAGGGTATTCACGGAGGACTGTAAAATAACCGATCCGATTGCCGTGATGGAATACTGTAATCCCATCGGCACACCCATGGCACACAGCATACCGATATGAGGCATACTAAGCTTCCATTCGTCCTTTGTAATATGAAGGATCTCGAATTTCTTCATCATATAAATCAGGCAGAGAATGCCCGAAATCAGCTGAGAGGCAACGGTGGCAACCGCGGCTCCGGAAACACCCATATGCAGATTGATGATGCAGATCAGATCCAGCGCAATATTAATTGCTGAGGAAATAATCAGGAATACCAACGGAATCTTGCTGTTTCCCATGGAACGCATGATACCGGACAAAATATTATAAAGGTAGGTTGCCGGAATTCCTAAAAATACGATAAAAATATACTGGTAAGAATACTCAAAAATGTCCTCCGGTGTCTTCATCCACATTAAGATATCACGACACAGAATACATACCACTACGGTAATCACCACAGACATGACAATTCCGAGCCACACACAGTTCGCCACATACCTGCGCATGTCCGAATAATCCTTTGCTCCAAAACGTTGTGCAATCGGAATGACACATCCGCCGCACACGCCCATTACAAATCCGACAATCAGGAAGTTAATGCTTCCGGTTGCTCCAACACCCGCAAGGGCATTCATTCCCAGCGTTCTTCCCACAATAAAGGTATCTACCACACTGTAAAACTGCTGAAAAATAAATCCGATCAGCAGCGGCATGGAAAAGCTTAAAATCAACTTCATGGGAGATCCCACGGTCATATCCTTTGTTGCACTCTTTGCCATAATTTAACTCCTCTTAATTCTCCAAAATATTATCTGTTTCCCCAATTATGCGCTTGATTATTTCTGTCTCTTATACACATCTCC
>ERZ1026848.1904-NODE-1904-length-10870-cov-37.481184_pt1 | contig 10870 bp, 8 predicted proteins | sample MGYA00380154_ERZ1026848 | MGnify/ENA primary metagenome ERZ1026848 (study PRJEB33269, sample SAMEA4719790) | human gut metagenome | biome: human-associated habitat; feature: organic feature; material: feces | place: Cameroon | collected 2013-10 ...
CAGCAAAATGTTTTTCTAAATCAAATTGATCCATAACAATATAAAATTAACAAATTACTTATTCCGCTCCAAAGCGGCGGCCCAGATGGCGTTCATCCGGTCCTTGAGGGACTGGGGTGCGAGAACCTCGATGGAGGAGCTTCGGGAGAGAAGGGCCATCACGAAATCATTGGTGATTTTCAAGTGGAGGGTCACTTCCACATATTCATCGGTCTCTTCGATTTTTTGAGAGGAGTGAATCGGCAGAGTCTTGATGAAGCGGCCGTCCAAAGGACTGAACCTCAGGAGGATGTCCTCGACGGGCATCTTCGGGTCATCCCATATTCCGAAACAATCGCGGAAGAGGTTCTCCGCACGGACACCAGAACCCTGGACAAAATCCTCATCCAGTACCTTAAAATCCACAAACCTACCCAGCTCGAAGCATTTAAGGACGCTCTCAACCATCGCCACGAGATACCAACGATTCTGCGACTGCTTCAAAAAATACGGCTCGGCGACATATTCAACCTCCTTACCGCCTGACCTTGGCAATGAATATGAAAACCGCACTCGCCGCCTTTGCTTGATCGACTCCAAAACTTTATGAATATCAACGCTGAACGCCATAGTTCTCTGCTCCGGGATGATAAAGTCACGCGTCCCGGAGTCCGAGCCGACAGTACTCAGGATCTCAATCTCGGACAGAAGCTCCTTGAACCGATCGGTATAAACCGGATCCCCTGTCCACTATGTGATACCCCTCCCCTTGACATTCTGAATCTCGATTCCGAAAATCTCCTCAATGGTCTTGATGTTCCGCTGAAGTGTCCGCAAAGCGTAGGGACCGTTCTCGGCCATATCACCGGACATAGACTCCAGCAGATCCTCTTTGCTGACATATTCACTGATGCCGCTGAGCTTGTTCACTATCGCGCTTAACCGCTTGATCTGGTTCAACATATTCAGAAGTGTTTGCCGCAAATATAACAATCAAAAGCGATAAAATCTGTCGCAATGAAGAGAAATGTACATCAAAATGATTCCGCTATGCCGCCAAAGGAGATTCAGGTCGAAAAATTGTCACTCAGGCCATGAGGAAGGACGTTCAATGATAGAAGTCACAAAGTGAATATTAGGTTGGAACACAAGACAGTTGTTTGGACATAGTTAGCGTTTCGTGCAGGAAAGGAGTTCCTGAGGTACCAAATGGACACGGAACAGCAGTTGGTACAGAAAGCCTGGGACAGTGGTTGGTACAGGAAAACGCACTGTGGTGTACCAAAGGATGGCGAGACTGTTTGGTACCCGAGAATGCATTGTGGCTTGCCGACCTGGAAGAGATAACACAACTGGACAAACTTGCGATATTAAGCAGTTTGTCCATCGAAACGGCAATCCACCGGAGAAACTGTGCAATATCACCAGTTTGTCCAATAAATAGGGTTCTCACCGGACAAACATAAACGGTGGTTCGACTTCTCCGGTAAAAAGACATTCCGATGGACAAAATTTGATGCGAGACCGGAGTGTGGGAAGTCAATGGGTGGGGATAGGGCAAGTGTTGCGTAAAGCAGACAGCGGAACAAGGCGACAAAAAAAAGAATTTTCAAATTTTGGTAACGTGCAAAATTTGAAAATTCTTTTTTTGTCGCCGCTGCGCATAATCATCGGTCATGAATGTCGCTTCGATGGTTGGTTAGCGTTGTCGAACCAGAAGCTCAGCGACGTGTCAATGTAACCTTTCACAAGACGCTTCGAAAGGCTCAGCGACCGAACTTATAGGCACAGTGGCCGAATGGTAAGCTAAGCGACCAGACGGACAGATCACTTACGCGAGACGCTTTTCGAGACGCTCGCGGATGGCGGCGATGAAGTCGGCGGAGTTCTTTACCTGAGGAGTCACGCCTTCCATGAGGTTGGCGAGATCCTTGGTCACGATGCCGGCGTTGAGGGTGTCGAAGCAGGCGGCCTCAAGCTGGTCTGCATAGTTGACAAGCTCTGGAATGTTGTCCATCTCGCCTCTCTTGCGGAACGCACCGCTCCACGCGAAGATCGTCGCGATCGGGTTCGTGGAGGTCTCCTCGCCCTGGAGGTGCTTGTAGTAGTGACGGGTCACGGTGCCGTGGGCAGCCTCGTACTCGTACTTGCCGTCAGGGCTGACGAGAACCGAAGTCATCATGGCAAGGGAACCGAAGGCCGTGGAGACCATATCGCTCATCACGTCACCGTCGTAGTTCTTGCAGGCCCAGATGAAACCACCCTCGCTGCGCATCACACGTGCGACCGCGTCATCAATAAGGGTGTAGAAGTACTCGATGCCGGCGGCCTCGAAAGCGTCCTTGTACTCTGCGAACACCTCCTCGAAAATCTCACGGAAACGTCCGTCGTACTTCTTGGCGATGGTGTCCTTGGTGGCGAACCAGATGCTCTGCTTGAGGTCAAGGGCGTACTTGAAGCAAGCGTGGGCGAAAGAACGGATGGAAGCGTCGGTGTTGTGCATTCCCTGGAGAACGCCGGGACCCTTGAAGGTGTGCACGATCTGCTCTTCCTTCTTGCCGCTCTCGCCTTCGAAGACGAGCTTGGCGACTCCCGGCTCCTCAACGCGGATGTCAACACTCTTGTAAACATCACCGTAGGCGTGACGGGCGATGGTGATAGGCTTCTTCCAGAACTTCACTGCCGGAGAGATGGAAGGGATGGTGATAGGTGTGCGGAACACCGTTCCGTCCAGCATCGAACGGATCGTTCCGTTCGGGCTCTTCCACATCTGATGCAGGTTGTACTCGGTCATACGCTTGGCATTAGGAGTGATGGTGGCGCACTTCACGGCAACACCGTACTTCTTGGTGGCGTTGGCGGAATCGATTGTCACCTGATCGCCGGTCTCGTCACGATGAACGAGGCCGAGGTCATAGTATTCTGTCTTCAGATCAACAAATGGAATGATAAGCTCATCCTTAATCATCTTCCACAGGATCCTTGTCATTTCATCACCATCCATCTCTACGAGAGGAGTGACCATCTGAATTTTTTTCATAACTGAATATTAAAAATTAAAGTGTTTTACGAATATGATTACCTGGGCACCTCAGGCTTGCAAGCCCCTAAAATGGACGCAAGCCTAAAGTGCGCGATTATGATTATTTGCTCTTCTGGGCGGCGTAGAAGTTCATCAGGCAACCGTCGGCGAGAATCTCCCTCTCGTCAGCGGTCAGATTCTGGAAGTAGAGATGAATGTCCTTCACACCTTCGGCGCTGATCACCTTGGCGTCAATCTCCTCCTTGCCCGAAAGGATGGCCTCACGGATGCCGGGAACATAGACGAAATCGCCGGCTACATATTCAAAAGGAGTCTCCTTTGAGATGGTGAAAGGAACGATGCCCCAGTTGATGCAGTTGCTGCGGTAACGCTTGGTGGCATATTCATAGCAGATGTTGGCGTCGCCGCCGAGCACCTTCTGGCAGGAAGCGGCCTGCTCGCGGGCTGAGCCGTCGCCAGGCTTGTTGGCGAACACGCATGAGCCGAACGAGGTGTCCTCCGGTTTGGCGCCCACCTTGGCAAGGGCGTCGAGAACGTGCTGCGGAGCCTTGCCGGCGCGGCGCTCAAGATCCTCCGCCTGGATGCGCTTGCTGATCCCGACATATTCAGGAACACGGCGTGAGAGAGCGAACTCGGAGAGTTTCAGCGGGTTGGAACGGTAGCTGGAAGTCTCGCCCGAAGGGATGAGCTCGTCGGTCGTGGTGACAGGGTCGTGGATGACAGCGGCGAGTTCGAGGAGCATGTTATCCTGCATCGGGTACATCTTAGGCCAGTCCTTGATGTTCGGTCCGTAGCGGAGCTCGACGGTAGGGTCGGCCTTGCCGAATCCGTAGTAGATGCGGCTCTTGTAGATGCGGTCGTCGAAGGAATATGGCTTGTGCGTGTCTTCGTACTGGATGTCAGTGGCTGCCGTGATGACTCCACCGTTGGCGGCCGTGGCGGCGATCGAGCGCGCGTCCATCAGGCAGACAAGGGAGATCTGTCCCTGGCCAGGCTTCGAGCCCTCGCGGTTAGGGAAGTTACGTGTAGTGTGACGGATCGAGAGTCCGTTGTTGGCAGGAACGTCACCGGCTCCGAAGCAAGGGCCGCAGAACGCCGGCTTGATCACAACACCGGCCTCAAGCAACTCCTCGGCGATGTGATTGCGGGTGGTCGCGAGATAGACAGGGGTTGACTGTGGGTAGGCTGACATCGTGAAGTAGTCGTTGCCGATGGTCTTGCCCTTCATGATCGCGGCGGCCTCGCTGAGGTTGTCGTAGGTACCTCCGGAGCAGCCGGCGATGATGGCTTGGTCGGCGAACGCCTTGCCGTCCTTCACCTTGCTCTCAAGATCGATGGTGATCTTGTCGCCGAAACGCTTCTTGGCATCCTCCTCCACTTTCTTCAGGATTCCTTCCGGATCAGCCTGGAACTCGTGGATCGTGTAGGCGTTGGATGGGTGGAACGGAAGGGCGATCATTGACTCCTGCTTGGAGAGATCGATGCGGATCATCGCGTCGTAGTAAGCGATCTCGCCCGGCTGGAGCTCCTTGTAGGCCTCAGGACGCTCGTGCATCCTGTAATACTCCTCAACCTTCTCGTCGGTAACCCAGATCGAGCTGAGGCAGGTGGTCTCGGTGGTCATCACGTCGATTCCGTTACGGAAGTCGGTAGGGAGGGAAGCCACGCCAGGGCCGGCGAACTCAAGCACCTTGTTCTTCACGAAACCGTTCTCGAACACGGCCTTGACGAGGGAGATGGCCACGTCGTGAGGGCCGACACCCTTCTTAGGCTTGCCTTCGAGCCAAACCAGAACAACCTCAGGAGCGTTGATGTCCCAAGTGTTGTGGAGGAGCTGCTTCACAAGCTCACCGCCACCTTCGCCCACACCCATGCAGCCGAGCGAGCCGTAGCGCGTGTGGCTGTCGGAACCGAGGATCATGCGGCCGCAACCGGCGAGAGCCTCGCGGACATATTGATGAATAACCGCCTGGTTGGCAGGAACATAGATACCACCGTACTTCTTGGCGGCGGAGAGACCGAAGATATGGTCGTCCTCGTTGATGGTACCGCCGACAGCACACAGAGAGTTGTGGCAGTTGGTCATCGCGTAAGGGATAGGGAACTTGTCAAGTCCGCTGGCGCGGGCTGTCTGGATAATTCCGACATAAGTGATGTCGTGTGAAGCCATCGCATCGAACTTGATGCGCATCTTCTTGCCTTTGCTTCCGTCCACATCATGGGCACGGAGAATTCTGTAGGCAATAGTATTTTCACGAGCCTCGTCGGCAGATGGCATTCCCGCGGCATCACTTACGAGAGTCTTGCCGCCCTTCAGATAAACACCATTAGGAATCAATTCAACCATAGTAAATTAGTTTTGTGTTAATGAATATTGTTAATTATGCTTTCTATAAAAATCGTCAGGGACAGCATGTCGGCGCTTCCGCCGGGCGAGATGTTCTCCCTGATGAAATCCTTGTTCAGAGACGACAATCCGCTCTCGCTGAAGTCCTCAAGAAGCCTTGCGGCCTCGGCTTCGGCGTGGGCGAGACCCTCCGCTCCCCTCCTGTGGAGGATGTTGGTGTCGTCAAGGGTCGTCATTATGTGAAGCAGCGTCTTATGGCAGCGGAAAGGGTCGCATTCCAAGCTGAGATAGTACGGCAGCCAGTCGGCGAACAGTTCCGGATAGGCCGCGCGGGCGTTCTCCAGAGCGCCGACAACCTTGAAACTTCTCTTGGCCTCGGCTCCGTGCGTACCTCGGGCGGAAGGGATCTCCGACGCGGCGCGCGACACGAGTTCTTTGAATGAATATGCTTCCACAGATCCCGTTGTAGATGCGAGGTAAGAGGCCGCGGCGACGGAAAGTCCGATGCAGAAGAGCGCTCCCTTGTGGGTATTCACTCCGCCGGTGGCCTTCAGCATCGCTATTTCGGCCTCGATGCCGATCTCCTTTATCTTTGCCGGGTCAATGTCCTTGGCGGACTCCAGGGCCAGTCTTGTCAGGTAAGGTCTTAACGCTGAGATGCTTTTGGACATCAGCGCATAGTCCATGTCCTTGTGGGCACCGTTGTCCTGCCTGTCCACGAGTCCCGGTTTGGGGGTCGTGTCGAGTTCCAACCTCAACGCCCGCTCGGCCAGGTCTGCGACCAAGTAAGGGACGGTGGATTTTGGAATATATTCCATCGCCTCCTTGAGGTTGCCTTTGTCAAGAGCACGCCTTAATGAGGTGGCACTGATCGGATTGCCGTTTTGTTCAAGTCTTGGAATCTCTACGAAGTTAGGCAATATCTCCGCCATCAGCTCGTTGTAGCGGCGGGTAAGCGCATCCTCCGGCTCACTGCCGGCGAAACGTACCGTAACTCCAAGAGGCTTAGCGATATGATTCACAAACAGATCCAGATCAAGGGCGATCTGCGTGTCCGTGGCATCATCCAACTTCTTCAGGAAATATGTCGGGAATGTCGCCGCAGAGATGGCGTAGTCACTCCCCTCGCAGACAACCACATTGTCAAGCCCGGCGCAACCGGCCTCGATCATAGCCTTTCTTTCGACGTAAGGGAAACGCGACCTATCTTCCTTAACAACAATCACATAAAGATTGTCAACCTGCGATGCGGCCTGCTCAACCAGATAGCGATGTCCTTTAGTGAACGGATTGGCGTTCATCACGATCGCCCCGTTCCTGCCCGGACGGGCAAGCGAAGCCAAGTACTTCCTGTACTCCGGAAGCCCTCCCCTGCCGTTTTCCATCAGGATGGCGTTCGGCGAGGACGCGATCAAGACGAAACCGAGGCTTTTGAATATTCCTTCGTTCTCCGGCTTAGTGAAAGCTTTGACCGATTCCCTGCCCTCCTCACGGGCAATGACGATCAGTCGGGACACGAGGATATTCATAAATCCCTCGCTGCGAGCGGATTCCGACACCGCGACGCACTTGATGACGTTGCCGTCCAGACCGCCGCCGGCAAGGATTTCGTCTCCGTCCTCGTCGCGTGTCACCACCACATAACGGTCCAGCGGAGCCAGTCTCAGCCCGTTGGCGGCGAGGAAAGCCTCGACCCGTCTCCGGACAGAGTTCAACGACAGCGGAGCCTCGCTTATGTAGTGACGGTTATCGCACATAGGACTCAATCATTTCGTCAATCTTCGCGGTGAGCTCAGCCATAGTGTGGGTACGGTTTCGCATACAATAGCGAGCCTCGTTGTCACAGACAAGACATTTTCTCGGACTCAGGCCCACCGACTCCCTTGACATAGGAACTCCGTCAGCGTCAATCACATCCAAATCAAAAAGGCGGCCGAGCGGATGAGTGTCCTCGATCCGGCAGGTCTCCTTTTTGGCTTCCTCGTTGGAAAGCGGGGTGACGAGATAGGCCTCGTAGCCGGTCGGCAGGTCTCGCAGTCTGAATTTGAGCATCGAGTCTCCGAAAGCCGAGACCAGAGCCGTGACCGCGGCCTGGGCGACCACAAGCGATTGCAGATTACGCTTGACCTTGCCCGGCATAATGACCGTAAGGCAGACCAAGGTCTTTCCAGGGTAACCTTTCAAAAGTTCCTTCTGGAAAGAAGCCCGTTCCTCACGACTTGCCAGCAATTGGTCAAGCGTAATCTCCATAAAAAAAACAGTCTTAGTCCTCGATGTTCATTATGACATCCATGACGGATCCGTCACGGTTCATCACGACTCCCACGACCTTGTCTCCGAACGGAAGCGGATCAGGGACTCCGATGGACTTCAGAGCCAGTTCATTGAGGTCGTGGATGTCCACGATCTTCAGTCCGGCCTCCCTCAGACGCCCGGCGATCTCAGGACGGCGCGGGTTGACCGCGATGCCATATTCAGTGACGACAACATCGACTGTCGAGCCAGGGGTGATGAGGGTTGTGACCTCGTCCACGACGCAAGGGATGCGTCCGCGCATCAGAGGGCAGACAATGATCGAGAGAGCCGAGTCGGCCGCCGTGTCAGGATGTCCTCCGACGGCTCCTCTGATGACTCCGTCGCTGCCCACAAGCACGTTGACGTTGAAGTTCACGTCCACCTCAAGAGCCGAGAGAATCACGATGTCGAGATAGTGCACGGCTGATCCAGGTTCATCCGCGCTGGCATATTCATTGGCGGAGACTCCCTTATGGAAAGGATCGTTCTTGATGGACTCGGCGGCGACGCGGTCAAATGACTGAACGTCAATGAGTCGTCCGATGAGGCCTTCCTCGTGCATCTTGACCATGTGGGCGGTGATTCCTCCGAGCGCGAAGCTGGAGTGGATGCCCCTCTTGATCATTTCCTCACGAATATATTTGACAGCGGCCAGCGAGGCTCCGCCGGATCCGGTCTGTATCGAGAATCCTTCCTTGAAATAACCGCTGTTGACAATGACTTTGGCGGCGTTCATCGCGAGCAGGATGTCGCGAGGGTTCTTGGTGTCACGGATGGCTCCCGAAGAGATCTTGGACGAGTCTCCGACCGAATCCACGAGTACAACGTAGTCCACATCATGCTCGGAGATGGAGTTCGGTGTGTTCGGATAGTCAACGAGATCGTCGGTGATGATCACGACCTTGTCAGCGTACTGGGCGTCAGGCTTGGCGTAGCCGAGGGAACCGCAGATTGACTTGGCGTGCTCGGAGCGGGAGTAACCGCTGGCGTTTCCGGCAGGGTCGCTGGAGGACGCACCCAGGAACGCGACATCAATGTGAAGGTCACCGTTGGCGATGGCGCTTCCACGTCCTCCGTGGCTGCGGAACACAACCGGCTCCTTCATCAGACCGTGTGAGATCTCCTTGGCAAGTTCTCCGCGAAGTCCGGATGTGGAAATCTTGGTGATCACTCCGTTCTTGATGTGGTCGATCAGCGGAGCGTGAACGTCAGAAAGGCTGGACGCGGCGAGGTGGAGGTTCTTGAATCCCATCTCGGCCAGTTTGCCCACAACCATGTTCACAACCTTGTCACCGCCTCTGAAATGGTGGTGGAAGGAGATTGTCATTCCGTCCTTGAGGCCGCTGAGCCTGATGGCATCCTCCAGCGTGACCACCTTTGACTGAACCTTCTGGAGATCCTTGCGGAACGTGGTGTTCTTAGGAGTCTCCCCAGAATACACCTTCTTGCCCATAGCGGCGGCAGCCTCGTTAATCAGCGCCGCCCTTTCCTTTATATTACTCATAAACTTCCTCCTTTGTTAATATGCCTGAAGCGATCGCAAGGTCGATGGTGCGCTGAGCCCTGATGACAACAGGACGGTCAACCATCTTGCCGTTGACGGCGATGACACCCGAGCCGCGTTTCTCAGCCTCCTTGATGGCGGCGAGAATCTTCTTAGCCTTCTCGATGGCCTTCTCGGTCGGGGCGAACACCTCGTTCACGATCTGGATCTGACGAGGGTTGATGATGGACTTGCCGTCGAATCCGAGAGTCTTGATGAGTTCGACTTCCTTGCGGAATGTCTCCATGTCATCGAGGTTTGAATATACCGTGTCGAGAGCGTCGATCCCTGCGGCCCTGGCGGCCACCACGATGGTCTCGCGGGCATAGAGCAGCTCGGCTCCGCCCGGAGTACGCTGGGTCTTGAGGTTGGCGCAATAGTCCTCGGCTCCGAGGGCGATACCCATCATCCTCTTCGAGGCCTTGGCGATGGCGAAGGCGTTGCAGATGCCCTCGGCGCTTTCGATGGCGGCCATCATGCGGGTTCTGCCAAGGCATCCCAGTTCCTTCTCGACCTTCTCAATCTCCGCCTCCAGCTCGCGGACCTCGTCGGCGGTCTCGGTCTTCGGCATGCGGATCACCTGCACGCCGGCCTTCACGACAGCCTCAACGTCCTTGCGTCCGTAAGGTGTGCTGAGAGGATTGATGCGGACAACCATTTCGGTGTCGCCGTAGTCGATTGACTTCAGAGCGTTGTAAACGAGCAGACGGGCAGCGTCTTTCTCGGCCATTGTCACGGAGTCCTCCAGGTCGAGCATGATCGAGTCCGGCCCGTAGATGAAGGCATCCTGCATCATTCCGGGATTGTTGCCCGGAACGAACATCATTGTTCTTCTTAATCTTTCCATAATCGTAACTGATTATCGGAATAACCGCGCACCTTCAGTCCCTGGCGCCGCGACTTATTCCTCAACCTAAACTAAGCCCAAACATCTTTTCCTGTGGCGCGCACGGCGGCGGCGGTCACCCTGGCACGGATGGTGCAATCCCTGGCTCCCTTGTCAACCGCCTTGATGTCAGCGTCCTCCAGTCCGAATTCGGTAAGAGTTTCCTCAATGACCTGACGGATCTGTCTGCCGAACTGGGCGGCCACAGAACTGTCCAGGTCGATGTGCAGACCTTTCGTCTCGGCCGGGGCGATCTGGATCATGATGTCACCTGACTCCAGCGTTCCGGCTACAGCGTTCTTTACTTCCATAGCGAAATGTACGATAAAAAAGTCATTAGTGTCCCTGAACCCTCAGGGGCGTGTTAATAATTATGTGTCAATCTCAAACAAAATCAACCCTCGGTGACTACGATCTTTCACGTTATTCGGAATATTCCGAAAAATATATAACCACCGCAACGGGTCGCATCTTGTTCCGCCAAAGGTATGACACTTTTTTCAGTTGACCAAATTTCCGCTGCGTCTTTTTTGAATAATCATCATAAATACCTGCCGGCGACCGAAGAAATTGGTAAACTGTAGGCAAAGACGTAACTTTGGACGGGCATTAAGTAACCTTCAAAAAATAACCTGCCTCATCTTAAGGAATCTTTTCGGTCTATATCTGTTTTCTCATCAGTCATGTGCCACCGGCACACTCCTTCTTCGAAAATAGATCTATCCTCGAAAATCTTCTCCTAATCTGAGGCAGGTTATTTTTTTCACGTTACTAAAA
>ERZ1026848.1908-NODE-1908-length-10861-cov-3.859245_pt1 | contig 10861 bp, 5 predicted proteins | sample MGYA00380154_ERZ1026848 | MGnify/ENA primary metagenome ERZ1026848 (study PRJEB33269, sample SAMEA4719790) | human gut metagenome | biome: human-associated habitat; feature: organic feature; material: feces | place: Cameroon | collected 2013-10 ...
GCATTGCAATCAAACGATCGAATGCGAAAACAAGTTTGAGGGGATGACTGCTCCGTGCCCACGTTGCAGAGAAATTGTTGAGCTGAAAAGGAATACGCATGTTCATCAAAAGCCACAAGAACTGGAATTGAAGCGTGAGAATGAAGAACAACATTCAGAAACACCGAAAAGCGCTCCGGAGAAAAATCAGTCTGTTCAAACAAACAGTTCGACTGGGCCGCACAAGAATCGCAAGGTTGAATACAAAAAACAACGATTTCTGCCAGTCTTGTTTCAGGTATGCGGAGCTTTGAATTTGCTTGTAGCACTTTGCGATACCTTAGACCTTGCCAGCAATAATCCGAGCGGAGTTTTCGGAGCATTACAATTTTTTTCCATTGTTGCACTTGCTTCAGGCGGAATTTTTGCGTTTGTTCTAGCAACCGTCTTAGACGCTGTTTGCGATACGCGCGATTACACAAAAGAAATGCGGGACATGATGAAAGAGTGGCTGGACAGCAAAGAAGAATAACTGTAGAAAAAACGAAACGCTTGCCAGTCAAAAAAAGCAAGGCAAGCGTTCCGGTATGATTATTCTTCCTCCAGTTCGTATTCGTCAACAAGTTGCCAGATTGTATCACCGGTTGTTCTGAAGATTTTGGCGACAAGCGCAAAATCTTCAGAAAATTTGCGGCACGAACGCGATTCGCTATACTTTTTCAAGCCGCGAATCACGTCTTCCAGTCCCTCGACTTTGTCGAAAAGGTCATCTGCTGTGGCTGGAATCAGCCCAGCGCCATCGACATCGCTATCAAATGTCTGACATATCAAAAGGGGGCGTTTAGTCGCATCATCCACTATGTCGTAATTTGACATCAGCTCGATTTCAACAGAACCTTGAATGCCTACCCATACAAAATGGTATCCTTCTTCTTCCCACTCCTGCGCAGTCATAATTTCTCTCATCGGTCTTTCTCCTTGATATTTTTCTGTTGCTACTGTAATACACAAAAAACATAATTACAAGAGCGCAACTATATTTTTGCGTATTTTTATGGTTGCGTTACGCTTTCCCGCTCCGCATTGCTTTTATGGCAGATTGCGTTGCGGAAGATATTTTGCCGGGAAGCAGATGTGCATAGACTTTCTCCGTCACTGCTATGGATTTGTGACCGAGCGTCCTGGAAACGACGGCGATATCCACGCCGTTCATCAACATCCATGATCCAAGGGAACGTCTTAAATCATGAACATGCAAGTCAGTTATCCCACACATCCGGCATGCAGTTGCCATAGTCTTTCGGACTTCTTTCATCTGATGTCCTCGAAAGAGAAAAACGGGTCCGCTCGATGGCAGTTTTTCGCTTCCGCAGAGTTTATGCAAAATTTCTTTTGCATAGTCGTTCAGCGGAACGGTTATGTCGTTTTTCCCTTTTGCCTTTTCTGCGGGAATCGTCCATGTTTCTCCGTTCCATATTTCAGAGTAGTCCATACTCAACACGTTCATTTTCCTTTGGCCAGTATATATCATCATAAGGATCGCATACGCCTGAACGGAATTGCGGTAATTACCAGCAAGTTCTTCCAGCGCACGTATAATTGCCGGAGCCTCGTTGTTATCCATGAAGCGTTTACGTGCATGTTCACGGTATAGAGGGATATCTCGCGCCGGGTTTACATAGTCGCTAATCCCTAAAAAGTCATACATGCGCGATATTGCAGTCGCCAACGCTTTGATCGCGTGATTCGCCATTACAGGCTTGTCTTTCATGGATTTGTGTAAATCCTGAATTTCAGATTTTTTCAAATCTACGATTTTCCGATCTCTATACGGAGCAAAAACCGCAAGATAGCTTATGTAGTTTTCACGTGTTTTTTTGTTGCTAAAAGAGTTGCAAAACGCGTCTATGGTTTCCCCCAACAATGGAAGAGTTCTACTCGACGGAGCGTCCAGTCGATGAAAGTTGCTTAGGCTTCCAAGCATTCTCAAGGCTTTGGCCCGAGCTTCTTCCAGAGTAATATCAGGAAACTTTCCAATTAGGCGTTCGTGGATTTTTGTTCCAGATCGTTTTCTCAAATAGAAAGAGACGGAACCGCCCATGCCTCGAACCTGCAAGCCGGGAACTTCCGTATCGGCAAACCGTTCTCGTTTTGCCGGATCAAGTTTCTTTATAAACGCTGTCGTCAGGTGTTCTTTTTCCATATGTGCCTCCAGTCTTTGCGCGTCTCACATCACACATCCATCACACAGATATCACACAAAAAATGCTCCGAATGGCGTTTTTTGCCGTGATTTGCGTTTATAATATGCCATTTCATGTTGTGTTTTTCAAGGCAGAAAAACGGCGAAATATGCCAAAAAATCCACTTTTTTGAGGAAATGCAAGCAAATCTGCATGTTTTTTTGAGTTTGCATTTGACTTTTTTCATCGAGATGCTATATTTTCAGTTTGTCGGAATGACGCCCTGGTAGCTCAGAGGATAGAGCAACTGCCTTCTAAGCAGTGGGTCGTGGGTTCGATCCCCGCCCGGGGCACCATTTATTCTTATTTTCCAAAATGCGTTCCGTTCACTCCCGCATTTCTCCGGGAATCCATGCGGAACGGTGCTGAATCAAAATTTTCAACAACAGAATCCGATGAACGGATGTTTTGAAAATCTTAAAATGCAACCGGTTGCATTTTAGGTTTTCAGTTCAGAAGACTCTAAAAAAGGAATTCATCATGCAAAGAGAAGAAGAAAGCATTTACATCGAACGCTGCCGGCTCTTTACCCAGAGAATCCGCGGTGACCGTTTCACGGAAACAATCGAACTCAATGCGGAATTCGCGAAAACGACCGATCCCGTTCCGTTTGAAAAACGCCTCGAACTCTCATACGCTCCTCTCCATGAAGGCGACGTCTGGGGCGGAAAATGGGAAAGCGCATGGGTTCATGTCCGCACAACCATCCCCGCCGCATGGAGACGCAAAAACCTTGCGCTCTATCTCAACTTCTCCGGCGAAGCCATGATCTTCGACGACTCCGGCTGTCCGGTTTATGCAGTCACCGGCGGAAGCAACATCAATCCGCACTATTTCAAAGAACAGTTCATTCTGCCCGAAAAAATAAAGAAAAGCGGAAAAGTCGACCTCTGGATCGAGCTTGCCGGAAATGCGCTCTTCGGCCTCCGCCAGACCGAAGATCCCTCGCTCAAGGAAAAGAATCCCGACGGAACCTTCACCGGACTCGTCAAAGCCATGTCGCTCGCACTCTTCAACATGGAAGCGTGGAAGCTCTGGCTCGATTTCTGCACAATCTTTGAAGTCTTCAAAACCTTCCCGAAAGAGGATTACCGCTCCCGCCGTCTGCTCGACGCCATGAACCGCGCAATCAACGCATACGATGAAAATCCGGAAAACGCCGCGGACGCACGCAAAGTTCTCGAGCCAGTTCTCCACACTCCCGCATACGCCTCCGCGCTCACCGCGACAACCGTCGGTCATGCGCACATCGACACCGGCTGGCTCTGGCCCGTCCGCGAAACCATCCGCAAATGCGCACGCACCTTCTCCAGCCAGATCGCGCTCATCGAACAGTATCCGGATTTTGTGTTCGGCTCCTCCTCGCCTCAGCACTACCAGTTCGTCAAGGATTCCTATCCGCTTCTCTACAAAAAAATCAAAAAGGCGGTTGCCGCCGGACGCTGGGAACTTTTCGGCGGAATGTGGGTCGAAGCCGACTGCAACCTCATCTCCGGCGAATCCATGGTCCGCCAGTTCCTCCACGGGAAAAATTTCTTCATGGATGAATTCGGCGTCGATGTGAAAAACCTCTGGATTCCCGATGTTTTCGGCTACTCCGCCGCCCTCCCGCAGATCATCAAAAAAGCGGGATGCAACTACTTCCTCACTCAGAAAATCTCCTGGAACAAAACCAACCGCTTCCCCTACCACACCTTCCTCTGGCGCGGCATCGACGGAATGGAAATTCTGACTCACTTCCCGCCCGCCGACACCTACAACTGGCTCGGCGAACCGCAGACCATGAACCATGCGCAGTCCCGCTATCATGAAAGCGTCCAGACCGGAGAGTTCCTCAACCTCATGGGCATCGGCGACGGCGGAGGCGGTCCCTCGGAAGAACATGTCGAGTTCGCACAGCGTCTTGCCGACCTCGAAGGAATGCCGCATGTCCGCTTCGGACGCGCAGACGACTTCTTCGAGCGTCTCAATACCCACCGCGATGAACTTCCGCGCTGGAACGGCGAGCTCTATCTGGAAATGCACCGCGGAACATTCACCACGCAGGCCCGCACAAAGAAAAACAACCGCAAGATCGAACAGCTCCTCACAGCCGTTGAATTCCTCTACTCCGCTCTGCCGCTCGCAAAATATCCGCAGAAAGAACTCGACGCCAGCTGGAAAACTCTGCTCATCAACCAGTTCCATGACATCATCCCCGGTTCCTCCATCACCAAAGTGTATGAAAACACCGAAAAGGAACACGCGGAAGTCCTCAGAAACTGCATGGAGCTGGTCGCTCGCGCCGGCAGAAAATCCGCCGACACCCGCACGCTCCTCAACACGCTCTCCTGCGCTTACACACACCCGGTCGAGCTCCCCGCCGACTGGACCGCGCACTCGGTCACCGCAAACGGAGAAGAGCTTCCCGTTCAGGATATCCACGGAACCCCCTGCGTGCTCGCAGCAATCCCAGCAGGAAAATCGCTTGTTCTGAAGCGCGGCACAAAAAGCAAAACGACGGCAGCGAAACGCAAGACGCCCGTTCTGGAAAACGAATTCATCCGCTACCGCTTCAGCACAAGCGGCGAACTGACGGAAATCTTCGACAAGAAACAGCAGCGCTCTCTCCTGGTTCCGAAAAAGACAGGAAACGCGCTCCGTCTCTACACCGACCGTCCGACCTGTTATGAAGCATGGGATATCGAGCCGTTCTACCGCGAACAGGAACCGCAGGCCCCGCGCAATGTGAAGCTCTCCGCCGTTGAAGCCGGCGCACTCGGATCCACGATTGAAATCAGCGGAAAGATCGGGGAAAAGTCCTCCTTCACTCAGAAGATTTTTCTCGCTTCGAACAGTCGCCGTCTGGAATTCCGCACGGAAGTCGACTGGCGCGAAGCGCGCAAAATGCTCCGCGTCTCCTTCCCCGTCGATGTCTTTGCGGCGGAAGCCGGATTTGACATTCAGAACGGTTTTGTGAAGCGTCCCGTTTACCTCAACACCAGCTGGGACGTCGCCCGTTTCGAGGTGATCGGCCACCGCTACATGGATCTTTCCGAGCGCGATTACGGCGTGGCGCTTCTGAACGACTGCAAGTACGGTTACGCCTGCGCGGAACGCACGCTCGACCTCTGTCTGCTCCGTTCGCCCAAGTATCCGGACTGGAACGCGGATCTCGGAGAGCAGTCGTTCACCTACGCGCTTCTCCCGCATGAGGGCGATCTGACGCACTCCGACGTGATGCAGGAAGCCGCAAACCTGAACCGCGCCCCGCTCGCCCTCCCGGGCAACCTGAAACTGACCGCTCCTGTCACAATCGAAAGCGACGGCGTCAGCCTTGAGGTCGTCAAGAAGGCGGAAAAAGAGGACTGTGTGGTCATCCGTCTCCTCGAAACGCACGGAACCGACTCCACGGCGCGGCTGAACTTCCGCGATTCCGGCGTAAGGCTCATCGAAACGAATCTGATGGAATGGACCGACGACGGCGAAGTGCCGGTTTCCGGGAAAACTGCGGAACTGCGCTTCAAGCCGTTTGAAATCCGCACGTTCAAACTGAAATAAGAAAACTCAAAAAAACAGCAGCCGCGGATTCTCAATGCGGAATGAGAATCCGCGGCTTGTTCTTTTGCGTTCCGTCCGGTCAGAACGCTTCCGTTTCCTTGTAGTCCGCACTGAACCGAAGCGTTTCCTTCCGCGAAACGAGCCCGTTCATGCTGAGCAATTCCAGCGCCTTGCGGAGTGTTATCATGCCGTCTTTCGACGCCGTCTCAATGGCGGACTGAAGCATATGCGTCTTCCCTTCGCGGATCAGACTCTGGATCGGCGGGGTGCCGATCATCACCTCAAACGCCGCAACGCGCCCGCATCCGTCGAGGCGCGGAAGCAGACGCTGGGAAATCACGCCGAGAAGGGCTCCGGAAAGCTGCTGCCGGATCTGATTCTGCTGGCTCGGCGGGAAGGAATCGATAATCCGGTCGACGGTCTGCGGTGCGCTGTTCGTATGAATCGTCGCAAGCACCAGATGCCCCGTCTCCGCGGCGGTGAGCGCGGAAGACATGGTTGCAATGTCGCGCATCTCGCCGACCATGATAATATCGGGCGATTCGCGCATCGCCGCCTTCAGCGCGGCTGCGAATTCCAGCGTATCCGAATGCAGTTCCCGCTGTTCCACAACTGAACAGGCATTGTCGTAAACATATTCAATCGGGTCTTCAATGGTGATGATATGACTCGGACGGCTCCGGTTGACCATGTTCAGCAGACTCGCCAGCGTCGTCGATTTCCCGCTTCCGGTCGGTCCGGTCACAAGAATAAGCCCCTGCTTCTTGTCCATCAGACGGACCAGGACGGGAGGCAGAAGCAGATCCGTCGGCGACGGAATTTTACTCGGAACGACGCGGGCGACCACGCCGAGGCTGCCGCGCTGATAGAACGCATTCACACGGAACCGTGAAACCGGCGGGGGCCCTCCCGCGTCAAGCTGAAGTGTGGCGGAAAGAGCAAAATCCAGTTCGCGCTTCTCCTCTAGAGCGATCCGCTGCTGGCGCGAAATCACACTGAAGAGCAGACGCTCGATATCTTCCGCACTCAGCGGCGGAAGAGCCATCGCGCGCAGCTCGCCGTTCAGACGCAGCATGGGGGAGGTTCCCGAAGAGAGCAGCATGTCGCTTGCACGATTCTTGACCGCGGCACGGAAGAGCGTGCGCATATCCACAAGCCCCTCCTCGTCGTCCTCGCCGCCGCTGCCGTACCGCTGAACAAAAACGTCGTTCCCGTTTTCCATGCCCTTCATGAACAGATCGAGTTCATTTGCATTTCCGGATGCCGCAAGCGCGGTTGTCCTGGTAATGATCCCCATATCGTAAAGCTGAAAAAGCGAACGGTTGAATGTGGTCATTCCCTGCCGGACACCCGCCTTCAGAGTAAGTTCAAGCGCATTGTAATCGCGTTCGGCAATCTGCTTCCGGACCGTCGCCGTACCGAGCAGGATTTCCACAGCCGGAATCATCCCCGTCTCATCCGCGCGCGGCACAAGCCGCTGCGAGACAACCGCCTGCAGCGCAAGTCCGAGGTCGGAGGCCATCTGTTCGCGCACTGTCTCAGGGAAAAGCATAAGCAGACGCTCCACGGTCTGAACCGTATCGGTCGTGTGAACGGTCGCAATCACGAGATGTCCCGTCATGGCGGCGGCGAACGCCACCTGCACGGTTGCGGCGTCGCGCAGTTCCCCGATGACAATGACGTCGGGATTTTCGCGCAGTGCAAACTTCAAAGCCTGCGGATAGCCGCCGTTTGCGCCGGAAACCTCCCGCTGCGTCACGATCGATTCCCGGTCGGTGTGCACAAACTCAACCGGGTCTTCAATGGTGAGAATATGACGCGCGGAATGCATGTTGATGTGATTGATCATCGCCGCAAGCGTGGTCGACTTCCCGCACCCGGTCGAACCGGTGATCAGAATCAGTCCGTGCTGAACGGAACAGATGTCTCCCAGCAATACGGGGAGATTCAACTCCTCAAAGAAAAGCCCGTCGCCCGAAAGAATCGGACGAACCGCGAGTCCGGGCCCGTTCAGGCTGGTGAAAAAATTCAGGCGGAAGCGGACGGGATTTCCGAGGGTGTACGATGCGTCGAATCCGCCGTTCGCCAGGTACTCTTTCTCCCCCGCCTCCCCGATGACGCCGAGGCGGAATGCATCGATCTCTTCAGAGGAAAATACAGGGAACCCGTTGTCGGCAATCAGTTTCCCCTGAATGCGCAGCGAGGGACGTTTCCCCGCCGAAAGAAATATATCGGATGCTTTCCGGTTTACAGCATCCAGCAGAAGTTCAGGAATGCCCGCCATAATCAAACTCCGTCTTGTTGTTCTGTGATTTCATCTCTAAGATATAAGCGTTTCCGCGTTTTTCAAATGCGGCACAGAAAAAACAGCCGGAATTTTTCATCGCTCAAACGTTTTAGCAATTTTTCAAAAAACGCTTGAAAAGCACACGGAGATGCGGTAAATTAAACGGAATGCAAAACAGAAACACATAAGGATTTCAAGCATATCATGAACCCGAACGCTTACTGGATCTGGCCTGCAAAAACACTCTATCTGCAGAACTGTTACGCAGGATTCCGCCACGATTTCAACATGGAAAAACTGCCGTCCGCCGCGCCGCTCGACATCACCGCTGACCAGAGCTACCGGCTCTATGTCAACGGACGCTATATCTGCCGCGGTCCCGTCCGCGGCTATCAGGAGAACTGGCCTTACGACCGCGTCGAACTTCTCCCGTATCTGAAAACCGGGCACAACTGGATCTCCGTGGAAGCATACAATCCCGGAATCAGCACATTCGCGTACAACCATGCCGACAGCGCCGGGTTCCTCTGCTCCGCCGAATGGGACAACGGCACGCTCATCCTCTCTCAGGTCGAAGGCTGGACCATTTTCCGCAACACCGCTTATGCACATGACACCGGACGCCTCAGTTTCCAGATGGGCTGGCAGGAAGAGGTCGATCTGACCTTCGATGACCGTTCCTGGATCACCGCCGAGGCCGGATTCCGCATTCCGCCTCAGCCGAAATGGTGCGCGCCCGGACAGCATGCCCAGGGATCCCTCCCCTGGTCCGGGCTCGAAACTCGCCGCATTCCCATGCTCGATGAACACGAACAGGCGCCCGCCGGACTCGTCTCATTTGCAGCGGGTCCCTGCTCAACTCCAGCAAAGACATTCCCCTTCCCGGAGCACAACATCGCCTGGGATTTTGCAGAAAATGAACTTCCCGCGCTCGAATACGGCCCCCTTCCCCCGTGTCGCCGCGAAGGAAACGCGCTCTGCTTCGAAATTCCGGAAGCCGGAAAAGGCAAGGTCTCCTGCATCACCGTCGATCTCGGCGCGGATGAGTGGCTCCCCGGAACTCCCGTTTTCGATTATGAAGACGCCGAAGCCGGAATGATTGTCGATTTCTTCTACTTCCACTGGCTTCAGGACGGCAAAATCCAGTTCCGCCCTGAACCCGGCGCGGGAAGCGAGCTTGCAATGGCAAGCCGCGTCAACCTCGGCGCGGAAAAGGGACACTGCGAGCTCAACCAGATCATGGGCGTGCGCCATGTCACCCTTGCAGTCCGTGAAAATACGCGCCCGCTGAAAATCAGGCTCTCCTGGCGAAGCGCGGTGTATCCCATGCAGATAACCGGAAACTTCCATTGTTCCGACAAGGTTCTGAACGACATCTACCGCATCTGCCGCCACACCCAGCAGGTCTGCTCGCTGGACGCCTTCGTCGATACTCCCTGGCGCGAACAGTCCCAGTGGTGGGGCGACGCCCGCGTTCAGGCCAAAAACACACACTTCCTGACAGCCGACCCCAGCCTGCTCCGTCAGGGAATCCATTCGATCGCGGGACAGCACGCGCCCGGCAATCTAACTTTCGCCGATGCACCGACCACCGACTGCGGCTGCGTTCTGCCCGACTTCTGCCTCACCTGGATCGCCACTCTGTACGACCTTTGGTTCCAGACCGGCTCCACGGAACATCTGGACGAACAGAAATCCCGCGCGGAGGACATCTTCGCCTACTTCGAGGGCACACGCGGTCCCGACGGTCTGCTGAAAGCCGATCCGCGCTACTGGCTTTTCGAAGACTGGTGCGATCTGCCCAAGAATGCCACGCCGACCTTCCTCAATCTCTGGCATCTCTACGCCGAAACGCTCTACTGCAAACTTCTGCATCATGCCGGGTACGAAGCGGATGCACAGGAACTGGAAGCAAAAATCACCGCGGAACGCAAACTTCTCGCCGACGCATTCTTCGATCCGCAACAGGGACTTTTCGTTCCGGAAATCGGCAAGGACGGCAAGCAGAACGGCGTGCCGTCGGTTCATGACCAGGTGCTCGCACTTCTGCTCAACCTGCGTCCGGAAGCCAAAGATTCGATGATTGAAAAACGCATTCTGCCGTGCCTGAAAGGGACTCTTTCCGGCTGTGCGGAACCCGGCTCGTTCTGGTCGACTTACCTGCTCGACGCCGCGCAGATGTACGGTCTCCGCGCCGAAGCGCTCGAATACATCCGCCGCGAATGGGCGAAAATGGTTCCGACGGGAACCGCATGGGAAACCTTCGGCAAGGGCGATTATTCCGGCTGGTCCTATTCGCACGCATGGAGCGCCCATCCGCTTTCGCACCTCCCCGAACTTGTGTTCGGCGTAAAGCAGACCGAAGACGCGTGGCGCAGAGTTGAATTCGCACCGCTCCTCACCGCGCTGGACTCTGCGGATCTCGTCCTGCCGACACCGCAGGGAACGATCCGTGCCTCCCTGAAGCGTTCCGGAAACACGGCGGAACTGAACTTCCAGATCCCCGCGGGAATCTGCGCGCAGATTCTTCTGCCCGGCGAAACAATCCGGACAACAGGAGAAGCGGCCGTCATCTCCCGCAAACTCTCCGTTTAAAACGCGTTTCAATGGAGTTTCCCGGTTGACATTGCGGGAAACTCCATTATATTGCGGAAAAGGAGGAATTTTTCATGGGTAAGAATATCTTAGTTCTGACCGGAAGCCCCCGTTCAAACGGGAACAGCTTCATGCTCGCCGACGCATTCATCAAAGGTGCCGAAGAAGCCGGACACCGCGTCCAGCGGTTCGACACGGCTCGCAAGCAGATCGACGG
>ERZ1026848.1910-NODE-1910-length-10859-cov-4.212792_pt1 | contig 10859 bp, 8 predicted proteins | sample MGYA00380154_ERZ1026848 | MGnify/ENA primary metagenome ERZ1026848 (study PRJEB33269, sample SAMEA4719790) | human gut metagenome | biome: human-associated habitat; feature: organic feature; material: feces | place: Cameroon | collected 2013-10 ...
AAATATATTTTATTATAATAGGAATTGTGGTACTCCTGAATGTCATCGCGTGGAGTTCGGAGACTTTTTGTGACTGGTACATCCACTATGTTTTCCCGGTGTGGGTCAATACCTACGGAAGATTAACAGGGTTGTTTCCGTTTTCGGTGGGGGAATGGCTGATAGTGGCGGGAGTATTTCTGGTAATAGCGGCCGTTATACTGATGATTGCGTCTGCATTCAGGTGGATAATAAGGCGATGCAGGGCGCGCCATGTGGATAAACTCTGCAGCGGTTTTTACACTTTCTTTGCATGGGTACTGCTGGCAGTTTTTGTGCTTATGACTTTGAACTGTACCATTTTGTACCATGCCACACCATTCAGTGAGAAGTATTTTGCCACTGAAAAAGGCACCTACACGTTACAGGATTTGACAGCCCTTCGGAATATGCTGGTGGAAAAATGCAATGAATTGTCCGGGCAGATGCAGCGTACGGAAGAAGGCGAAATCATTTACGAAGGAAATATGGGAAAAAAGGCAATTTCGGATATGCAGGCATTGGGCGAAACCTATGATGCGCTGCAGGGCTTTTATCCTATGCCCAAACCGCTTTATTTTTCGGATTTTGTGAGCCAGCAGTACATGCTGGGGTATTATTTTCCGTTTTCCATGGAAGCAAATTACAACAAAGTGGCATATGTTACCAATTTGCCGGTGACCATGTGCCATGAGCTGGCACACCTGAAAGGATATATACAGGAGGATGAAGCCAATTTTATCGGATTTTTAGCATGCATTTCTTCGGACGATCTGCTGTTTCAATATAGCGGGTATTTAAGTGTGCTCAACTATGTGAATAATGATTTTTATGAAGCTGTCGGAGGAGATTACGAAAGATACATGGCAGAGGTGCAGATTGACCGGCAGGTGTATGAAGACGCAGTGTTTGTGCGTAAAGAGGATTGGGACAGGATTGAAAAAGAAGCGGTCGTGGATACGGAAGTAGTGGAAGCTGTGTCCACCGGATTTGTGGAAACTTCCTTAAAATTAAACGGCGTAGACGACGGAATGGTCGCCTACAGCCGTGTAGTGGGTCTTTTATTACAATGGTACTGTCAATAGTAATTGCCTACCGACGGCAGGGCATCAGTACCTCCATGAGATTTATTCTCTGCCGTCCCAGCAGTAGGTGCAGAGTTTGCATTTGTCGATGCCGACAGCATCCAGCATATCATCCAGTCTGTTGAAGCGGAGGGAAGTAAAATTCAGCTCCTTGCGGATTTCTTCCACCATGCGTTCATATTTTTCGGACTCGGGGTCTGCGTATTCCTGCAGTACTTCGTCCGTTACATTGCCGTGCTCCAATCTGTCAATAACACGTCTGGTAATCAAATCCATCTCCGAAGAAGAACGGGAGAAGTTCAGGTACTTGCATCCATAAAGAAGAGGCGGACACGCCGGACGGATATGCACTTCTTTTGCACCGCTCTGATAAAGGAATTCCGTTGTTTCCCTAAGCTGTGTACCGCGGACGATGGAGTCGTCAATTAAAAGCAGACTCTTGTCCTTAATTAAATCCTGTACGGCGAGCATTTTCATTTTTGCAATCAGGTTACGCTGGCTCTGGATGGTTGGCATAAAGGAACGGGGCCAGGTCGGTGTATATTTGATAAAAGGTCTGGAGAAAGGTACTCCGGAAGCATTAGCATAACCGATGGCATGGGCGGTACCGGAGTCAGGTACACCGGCAACAATATCAGGGCGGACATTATCGCGGGCAGCCATTTTTGCACCGCAATTGTAACGCATCTGTTCTACACTCAGGCCCTCGTAAGAGCTGGCGGGATAGCCATAATAAATCCAGAGGAAGGTACAGATTTTCATTTCCTTGCCGGGATGAACCAGAGTAACACAGTTTTTCGGCGTCAATACGGCAACTTCGCCGGGACCTAATTCCTTATAATCGGAATAACCTAAATTTTTATAGGCAAAATTTTCAAAGGAAGCACAGAAAGCTCCTTCTTTGCGGCCAATCACAACCGGAGTTCTGCCATGTTTATCTCTGGCGGCATAAATGCCTGCCTGATTTAATAAAAGTAAGGACAGGGAACCGTCAATGGACTCCAAAGCGTACTGAATACCTTCAATCAGGTTTTCCTTCTGGTTAATTAAAGAAGCGACAAGCTCGGTGGCATTGATGTCACCTCCGCTCATTTCCAGAAAGTGGGAATGGTTTTTGTCGAAAAGTTTTTTTACCAGTTCATCCGTGTTGTTGATTTTGCTTACGGTAGTCAGTGCGTAGGTTCCGTGATGGGAACGGACAATCAGTGGCTGGGGTTCATAATCGGAAATACAACCGATGCCGTAATATCCTTTCATGGTCTGGATATCCTTGTCAAACTTTGTACGGAACGGTGCATTTTCTATGTTGTGTATGGAACGGTTAAAACCATCCTTGCCGTACACAGCCATTCCGCCTCGTCTGGTACCCAGATGAGAATGATAATCTACTCCGAAAAACAAATCAAATACGCAGTCTTCTTCTGCGGCTACACCAAAAAAGCCACCCATTTTTTCTACCTGTACCTTTCTTATATTCTATTTTCTATGGGTAATCGACCCATATTTTTACACCACTTGATTATAATACATGTTTTTTGTCCACTTCACAAGACCGAGATATAAATTTTTAAGTTGCGGGATATAAATAAAATTTATGTATGACAGACCGGCGGCATAGGCATTTAGCCGGAAGTTCAGATATATAGGCGGCAAGCGATGGAACCTAAAAAATCCTGACTCGCCGACAGATAAGCAAGTTCTTATGACAAAAACATGGAAATGTGGTAAAGTAAGGGAAGAAATGATGAAGTGAAAGGCAGTGTTTTATGCTTTGATAACGGAAAGATTTTTGCAGGACAATAGTTTTGCATAAGAAAAGATATAAGATGCAGAAAGGCAGTGGTATCTATGGAGAAAAGAATTTTAACCTACAGACATTTTATGGACGAGATGATTAAAGAAATCCTGGAAAAGCATGATAAATCCAAGGAAGAACTGGAGCTGATACGACAGGAGCATCTGACACAGGTGTCTTTTTTTCAGCATGAACGACTGATACACCTGATTGTGACGGTGACGTTTGCCATATTGGAAATCCTGTCACTTCTGATGACACTGATAAATGCAGACCTGTTTGCCCTGCTGCTTGCCGTGGTAGTGCTGGTTTTGCTTATCCCCTATATCCGCCATTATTACATTCTGGAAAATGAAGTGCAGAAAATGTATAAACAGTACGATGCTATCTGCAAAGAACTTTATGACGGCAAATTTTACGACAGCACTGTGCAGGCACCGACAACGACGCGGCAGTAAAATAAGAACAGGATGTCAGAAAAGCAGAAACGGGGAGACATAAAAGCAGGAATGGGGCAGTAAATAAAGTATGAGCGGACGAAACAAAACGATTAAGACAAGTATACAAGAGGGCATGATGTATCTGGAAAGGTGCCTCCGAATAACGGAACCGGTACAGGATGTGTCAGCGATTATCGATAGGACAATATGTGGTGACACATTTGTCACTTTACCTCTGCTTCCGGAAAAATGCGTGGATTTGCTGATTGCAGACCCGCCCTATAACCTGACAAAGCATTACCATGGGAATACTTTTTCCAAGAAGGATGCTTCCGAATATGAAATCTATACCCGTAAATGGGTGGAGGCGGTTTATCCTCTTTTGAAAGATAACGCATCCATGTATGTGTGCTGTGATTGGGAAAGCAGCCTGATTATCGGCGGGGTCTTAAGTGAATTTTTTACCATAAGAAACCGCATTACCTGGCAGCGGGAAAAAGGCAGAGGCTGTTCGGACAACTGGAAGAACGGCATGGAGGACATCTGGTATGTGACAAAAGGGAAAGATTATACTTTCCATGTGGATGCGGTGAAGCAACGCAGAAAGGTGTTGGCAAGTTACCGTGTGGACGGCGCACCCAAGGACTGGGTGGAGACGGAAAAAGGAAAATATCGCGATACCTGCCCTTCTAATTTCTGGGATGACATAACCATTCCTTTCTGGTCCATGCCGGAAAATACAGACCACCCCACCCAGAAGCCGGAAAAATTGTATGCAAAAATTATCCTGGCAAGCTCCAACCCCGAGGATATTATCCTGGACCCTTTTGCGGGTTCCGGGACTGCGGGAGTAACGGCAAAGAAGCTGGGACGTCATTTTATTGATATAGAAATGAACGAACAATATTGTGTCTGGGCGGAGCAGCGCCTTGCCATGGCAGAAACACACCCTGCTATTCAGGGATACGAAGACGGCGTCTTTTGGGAACGCAACAGCGGGCCCAAGAAATAAAAGCAAAGCGAAAATATGATTGGGTATAGCGGCGACAAAAGCTGGGTAAATACCCCCAAAAAGAAAGGAAAGCACCCACATCACAGTGAGTGCTTTTTAATCTTAGTTTATCATGAAATTCAGTCTTTCAATTCTATTCTTTACCAGTCAGAACCCCAATCATCGGAGCCGGAGTCCCAACTGCTGTCAGAATCCCAACTGCTATCAGAGTCCCAACTGCTGTCAGAATTCCAGGTGTCATCGTCATCATACGAAGAGTCGTAGTAAGGCGAATCGTCGAAGTCATCATAATCGGCGCTGCTGTCATAGGAGTTGGAATCATAATAGGAAGAATAGTCATCAGTCATCCAGTCGGCAACCGTAGTAGCCGTCCAGGCGTCATTCATCCATTCATACCAGCTGCCGTGATAGTAATAATAATTGTTGTTGCCGTAGGTGTAGTAACCGGTTCTGGGTCCGGAGCCGCCGCAGTTAAATAAAGAAGGCAGCATGAGCTGCACAGCCACAATCAGGATAATAATCGTAACAATGCCCTGAAGTTTGCTTTTCCGGGTCGGTTCATGGCTGTTCCGGTTGCCGGAAGTATTCCCCTGCGGACGCGGCTGGCCTGCCTGACGGGCTTTCTGGTCGGCAACGCGTTCCTTCATTTTCATATAAAGCTCGTTTACCGCATAAGCTTCGTCGCTGCCCTTGTAGCGGACCGCACGGCTGCCATCGGCTTTGTTTTTGTAAACCACAAAAGTGCCGTCGTCCGGGTCTTTGTAAATACCGAAGGCCTTCGGACCTCTGTAATCCTCACCGATAAAAGTACGCATGTCGGCAAGCGGCAGATTCATTGCCTTAGCCCATGCCTTCAACTCTTCGATCGTTTTAGGAACCTTGTCTGATTGTCTCACGTAGTGGCTGTTGGTTGCCCCGCAGTTCGGACAGGTTTCGTCAAAATCATTAATCCAGCTATCACAATAATCACATTTAATTTTCACAGTTTTCCCCCTCTGCATCTTATGTTGAAATGTCAGCCGTATCGCATAGTAAAATATATTCTCAAAATGAGACTGCAAATACAAATAATGTACTTAGTATAAGGCAAAAGGATGACCATCGTCAACGGCAGCCTGCCATTTTCCCAAAATTATATGAAAATTCATCAAGACCCGACCGGAAAATGTACCTACCCCACGCTGCCACATGGATTTTACATGGGATTTACGGCAGCGTGATAGCGGAAGCCGGCAAGAAGCATTATGATTCCGATGTACACAAAAGAGGATGAAAGCAAAAAATCATTACGTGAAAAATGTGCGTAAAAGCAAAAATCACTACGTGCAAGATGTGCGTAAAAAGCAGAAAAGAGGATAATTATGAAAAAGAAAAAATTAGTCGCAATGCTTACCGCCGCTGCAATGGTATTGTCACTGGCAGCCTGCGGAAACACAAACAATCAGGAGAATAAGCCTGCAGCAAATACTTCCACCGCTGCTTCCGGGGAGGGCGCTCAGGAGAATAAGGAAAGTGAAGAAAATGATACAAAAGATGCCACTGCAGATGACAGTGCAGCCGATGCAGCGGAAAAACCGGTGCAGACCAAGCCGTTAGTGGTTTACTTAAATGACTTTGATGCCGTAATCGGTGATATGTTTAAGGAAGCAACCGGTTATGATGTAGAGGTAGTTGTCGGAAACGGTGCAGAAACCATGTCCCGTATTGCTGCCGAAAAAGGCAATCCCCAGTGGGACGTTGTATGGATTGACTCCATGTATGATGTATACAATTTGGCCGCAGACGGCGAGCTTGTAACCGACTGGGAGCCGGAAAATGCCGCAAACTTAACCGACTTTTCCAAGGGTCTGGTACCGGAAAACAAGTGCATGTACCCCACCGATATCCATGCGGCAGGCGTTCTGGTTTACCGCAATGACGTGTGGAGCGAAGCAGACGCACCCAAGACTTTCGATGATTTAACCGATGCAAAATATAAGGATGCCGTTGGTATGGCAGACCCCGGTGTAGCAGCGCCTGCTTATCCTCTGGCAGCTTATTTCATGGATAAAAAAGGACTGGATGCCGGAAAAGAATACTTTACCACCCTGTTTGACAACGGTCTGAAAGTATTCCCCAAGAATCCCCAGGTAGTGCAGGCTCTGGCAGGCGGAGACATCTCCATTGCCATGCTGCAGGAAACCAATGCTTACGATATGGTAACAAGCGGCGAGCCCATTACCATTATCTGGCCCGAGGACGGCGCTCCCGGATCTACCCGTGTGGGAGCCATCAGCTCATCTACCGAGCAGCTGGAAATCGCCAAGATTTTCGTCAACTTCTTACTGGATGCCAAGACCCAGCAGCAGCTTGTAGACACCGGCGACGAAGGATATTTTGAACCCTCCGTAGAAGGCGTTACCTTAAAGGCAGAGCGTGATGCCAAAGCAACCTTAGCCGTTGCAGACGAAGTATTCGGTGCAGAAAACGAAGCCGACATCAAGGCATGGTTTGCAGATATGTCCGCAAAGTAGGAGAAAACATGAAGAGTAAAGACAATGCCGCAGGCATAGGAATACTCGGACTTCTGATTTTATTAGTACTGTTGCCTCTGGTGACAGTACTATTTCAGGTTATATGCCCGGGACTTTCCATCGATAAATTCAATTTGTCCAATCTGGCACTCGTACTGGATGTATTTAAAAGACCGCTGTGGAAAAAAGCATTTTTGAACTCCTTCTTTTTAAGCTGCGGCACCACGGTGCTGGGTCTTATTCTGGCAGCCGTACTGGCTCATTTCCGGGTAAATTATAAATTCGCGTGCGCAAAACTTCTGGACTTTACAGCATGGGTGCTGATGATAATTCCTTCCTTTATACTGGCGCAGGGCTGGGTGTATTTTTCCTCCGGCAACGGAATTGCCAGTGCGTGGCTGGGTATAAAAGGAGTCGGCTCCTTTGTTTTCAGCTACTGGGGACTGGTGTGCGTTATGGTTTTGTGCAAATTTCCCCTTGCCTATGTGACCATCAAAACTTCCATGGAGTGGTATCCGTCGCGCCTGATGCATGCGGCGCGGATGAACGGGGCATCGGCATTCCGGGCATGGAAAAATGTGCAGCTCCCCCTCTGCATTCCGGCTTACTGCTCGGCGGCAATGCTGATTTTCATGGACACAGTGGGCGATTACGGCATGTCCTCCACCATAACAGCGGTTTATTCCTTCCCCACACTGCCATACACCATTTACAGCGCCATCTGCTCCTCACCGGTGCGTTTTGACATGGCGGGCGTGCTTTCCCTGTACCTGATGGTCATGATTGTAATCGCTATGGCGGTGCAGTACGGCGCCATGGGAAAGAAAAAATTTGATTTCTTAGATAACGGCACGGAACGTGTAATGGCGGTTTCTCCGAAAAAACCGGTGCAGGTTTTACTTACAGCCGGAACGGTGCTGTTTTGTATGATAGCGTTGGGAATACCGGTAGGTTCTGAACTGATTATGTCCTTTTCTGGCTCCGTCAGCGTGCAGAAATTTACCTTTACCCTGGATAATTATAAGGAAGTGCTATCCTCTGCGGGCAGCATGGTAAGCGGCATCAAACATTCTCTGGGGCTGGCGGGAATATCCGCAGTGTTTGGCATCCTGATTGGATTTTGCGTGGCGTATGTGCTCACGTATTCCCGTTTTAAGCTGAAAAAACTGATTGATATGCTGACGCTTGTGGCAATGGCGGTGCCGGGTGTGGTGCTGGGCATCGGTTATATTTTCGTATGGAACCAGAAATGGCTGACAAAAGTGGGACTGCATTTGTACGGAACGCCGTCTATTTTAGTACTTGCCAGTGTGGCGGCAGCCATTCCCATGATAAACCGCGTGTTGGTGGGCGGCATGGCAAAAATCCCCGGCAGCCTGCTTACGGCAGCACAGATGCAGGGAGCCGGCTTTTTCCGTAAAATCCGCACCATTCTTTTGCCGCTTCTGCACAACAGCAGTGTTTCGGCGGTACTTGCGGCATTCGGAGGCAGTGTGTTTAACCTTGCCATCACTACCATTCTGTATCCGCCAAATTACAGTACGCTGCCGGTTTACATCAGCGACTCCTACAACGATTTGAAGTTTGGCTACGCGGCAGCAGCCACCATGGTGGGCGGCGCCTTTATCGTGGGCATCATGATGCTCTTGGAAGTGGTGCTGAACGCCGGCTACCGGAAAAAGCAGGGAAATTAAGAAGAAAGTGGTTATAAATTATGGAAACGATTTTGGAACTGAAGGATGTAAAGAAGAATTACGGTAAGAAGGAAATTTTGAAAGGCATCAATCTGACGGTGCAGGAAGGGGAGATTATCAGTGTGCTCGGCCCTTCCGGCTGCGGAAAGTCTACCTTATTAAATATCATTGCCGGCATTCTGCCCCTGAACGCAGGGCAGGTATTTGTCCGGGGAAAAGAAATGTCATCTCCTCACAAGGTGGTGCCTATCGAACAGCGCGACATGAACATGGTGTTTCAGGATTTTGCCCTCTGGCCGCATATGAAGGCGCGGGACAACATTATTTACGGATTGAAGGTGCGCAAAACGGACAAGGCGCAGATGCAGGAAAAACTTCACGAGGTGGAAACTCTGTTGCATCTGGAGGGACTTTTGGACCAGTATCCGGCAGAACTTTCCGGCGGACAGCAGCAGCGCGTGGCAATCGCCAGGGCGCTTATCACCAACCCGTCCATTATTCTGCTGGATGAACCGCTCTGCAATCTGGACGTGCAGCTTCGTATTGAAATGAGAACGGAAATGGCGCAGCTTTTCCGCCAGTTAAAGACCACGGTATTCCACGTTACCCACGACCCGTCCGAAGCATTTGCCATGGCGGACCGCATTATCGTGATGAACCAGGGTGTGATTGACCAGATTGCCGCCCCGGCGGAATGTTACGAAAACCCCCGCACCATCACGGTAGCGGGACTTTTAGGCGCCGGAAACTGCGTGCACGGCGCAGTGATGGAAGGACCCGCGGAAGCAGAGAACGCGGAAAACCGCGCCGTTGTCAGCATGCAAAACCGGAAGCTTGTTTGTAAAAGTTTTCAAAATGTTAAAAAAGGGAAAAAAATGCTCTTGAAATTTCGCCCGGAAGAATGTATTTTTGTAGAAAAAGAATGTAAAAATGCTATTCCGGTGCGCGTGGTGATGTCCTCATTTGAAGGCGGCCAGTACCGGGTTAAGGTGGAAACAGATGGCGGCGATACCTTCTGCCTGCTTCATCCTACGTTTTTGAAGGAGCAGCAGACGGGATACGCCCAAATCCTTCCGGAAAGGTTGTATGCTTATGAGGAAATTTCTGGCTAAGGGCGGTTACGGAGAACATGGACGGAGCTGCTTTTTAACGGAATACGGTACAGAAGGTCGTTTTTATATGGTGGATTGCGGTATTATGGACAGCGACAGCAATCCCTATCCCGATGTGACGGAGGAGGAACTTGCCAAAACGGATTACGTTTTTCTGACGCACAGTCACAAAGACCATAGCGGTGCATTCATGCACTTTGTGGAAAAAGGTTTCCGGGGGACACTGGTTACCTCTGCCATGGCGTTTGAACTGTCAGATATAACCTATGACAAGGTTGTCATTTTATCATTGGATATGGAGCAGCCGGTGGCTTTCCGGCAGCAGGACTTGCAGGTTTCCTTCGGCAGAACCGGCCACTGCATGGGCGGTCTGTGGTTTCTCATCACGGATGCACTGGGCACCTGCTTTTTCAGCGGAGATTATCAGGAAGATACCCTTGCCTATGCCTGCGATGCGGCAAGAGGAATGAAAGCGGAGCTTGCCATTGTGGATTGTGCCCATTACGAAACGGACAAGAGTGCCGCCGAACTTCGCAAGGACATGCTCGCACAGACGGATAAATATCTGCAGGAGGCGAGACGGGTCATTTTCCCGGTACCCAAATACGGCCGCGGCATGGAGATGTTTGCCCTGCTGGAAAAGGAATTTCCGGATAAAAAAGTCATGGTGGATGCTGCCTTCGTAAGGGAAAGCCTGCGCTGCCTGAAGGACAGAGCCTGGTTCTGTGAGGATACCTACGATAAATTATGTGGATTATTGGAGCGGCTTTCCGGGGAATGTGTGGATTTCTCCAGAGAGGACGCCGTACAGCCGGATTATGATATTCTGCTGCTTGCGGACACGCACCTTTTAAAGCCTTACAACACTGCTTTCGTGGAAAAGGAAGTAGCCGCCGGAGCAAGAGTAATCGTCACCGGCAGGGTCAGACCCGGCAAACTGCCGGAAAAACTGCTCGCCGAAGGAAAAGCAGCCAAATTCCTATATCCCCACCACCAGAGCAGAGGCGACCTGCTCCGCGTGGCAGAAAACAACGACTTTACCGTCGTCCTTCCTTACCACAATGAGGTGAAGGAAGTGCTGGTGAAGTAGGAAAATGAAAGAAATTCAAATATATAAAAGGGTTGCTTTTTAAAGATAACTTCGATAAAATTTTAATGTCGCAGTTGCGTGAGTAGAAACTATTTCATAT
>ERZ1026848.1915-NODE-1915-length-10848-cov-3.568887_pt1 | contig 10848 bp, 8 predicted proteins | sample MGYA00380154_ERZ1026848 | MGnify/ENA primary metagenome ERZ1026848 (study PRJEB33269, sample SAMEA4719790) | human gut metagenome | biome: human-associated habitat; feature: organic feature; material: feces | place: Cameroon | collected 2013-10 ...
TCTCGTGGGCTCGGAGATGTGTATAAGAGACAGCCGGTGATGTAACTGCTGTCTGGACCGGCAAGGAAAGCGACGGCTCCGGCGACCTCTTCCGCTTTTCCGATGCGGCGGAGGGGAATCTGAGGAACCAGCTCGTCGGTCGGGAGTTTTTCGGTCATATCCGTGTCGATGAAGCCAGGTGCGACGGCATTGACGAGGATTTTCTTCCGCGCGACTTCGCGAGCAAGCGCCTTGACTGCACCGAGCAGGGCGGCTTTGGAAGCGGAGTAATTGACCTGTCCCGGCTGTCCGGTCTGTCCGGAGATGCTGGAGATTGCGATGATGCGTCCGCCGCGCCGTCCCATCATGTTCATGATAAGCGGGTGAATGCAGTTGAAGAATCCGTCCGCATTGGTGTGCAGCACGCGATCCCACTGTTCGGGAGCCATCATGGCAAAGAGATCGTCGTCGTTGATTCCGGCGTTGTAAACGAGTACGTCGGGTGCGCCGTCGCCGAAATATCCGAGGAGCGTTTCCTCTGCGGCTTTGCGGTCGGCAATATCAAAAGCAAGCGCGTGAAAGGAGCGTCCGAGTTCCGTGATTTTCTGTTCCAGTTCCTGAAAGCGTTCCGGATTGGAGCGGCAGGTTCCGACGATGTCGAATCCGTCATGAGCGAGTCTTTCTGCGATTGCCTTGCCTATGCCGCGCGAAGCTCCGATAACCAATGCTGTCTTCATTTTCAGGAGTCCTGTTTTAATTTTTCATGTAACCCCGGAAGTGCCTGAAGCTCAGAGCCTGAAAGATCTGACCTGTGATCCGGGTATAAGATGTAAGCCTTAATTTACTCTTTTTTTTTAGAAAAGCAAATGGAAAACGGAAAAGAGAGTTCTTTTTTCAAAGAGCACTTGATTCTTTCACCGAATCCCGTATATTTCAGAAAACCAAGGTGACTTTCATGAATTTTGATTTACGCGATTTCAAACAGCGGGGCGGACACGTCCATTTTATCGGCTGTGCAGGCGCGGGAACGCGTCCGCTGGCATCCATTTTCATCGAACTCGGCTTCCCCTGTTCCGGTTCGGATCTGCTTCCGGCGGAAATTGAGGGGATGACGGTTTTTCAGGGGCACTCGGCGGAGAATCTGCCGAAGGGGGAGTTTCCGCTTCTGGTTGTCCATACTTCGGCGGCGGCGCCAGACAACCCTGAACTCGTTGAAGCAAAGCGGCGCGGCGCGGCAGTCATGCGGCGCGGGGAGGCTCTGGCGCACCTCGGAACATTGTTTGAACACTCGATCGCGGTTGCCGGATCGCATGGCAAAACTTCTGTATCCGCAATGACGGCGCACACGCTGACAGCGCTTGGCTGCAATCCTGGTTTCCTGATCGGCGGAAGCGTTTCCGGCTGGACAACTGCCGGACGCGCAGGTGATGGAAAGCTCTTTGTGACCGAGGTCGACGAGAGCGATTCCACCAATGCGCTTTTTCATGCTTCAACCGCTGTCGTGACAAATATCGAAGACGACCACAGCTGGAGCGTCGGCGGAACGGACGCTCTGTTCGGAAGTTTTGTGACATTCGGTAAAAACGCGGGTCATCTGATTTTTGTGGAAGGAGAAAACACGGACCGTCTTCTTGCTCCGCTTTCCGTTTCGTCGGAACGGATTTTCCGGGTTTTGCCTGCCTGGGACTTCCCTGCGCACTGGGGCGGATTCCAGAAACTGAATGCCGTGACCGCATTTGCCGCAGTCGACTGTTCCGATGATGAAATCCGTGCGGCGCTGTTCCGTTTCCCCGGCGTGGAACGGCGGATGTCGATCCGCTTCGACAACGGCGTTTTCCGGATTGTGGAAGATTATGCGCATCATCCGACAGAACTCAAAGCATCTCTTTCCGCTCTGCGCGAGACGAATCCCGGTCGGCGGATGATTGCGATTTTCCAGCCGCACCGCTATGCCCGGCTGAAACGCTACCTCCCTGAATTCACCGCACTGCTGAAGACGGTTGACGGTCCGGTTTTCCTGCCTCCGGTTTTTGCCGCATGGACGGACAAGTCGGATGTGGATTCCGGCACGCTTGCCGCAGCAGTCGGGAAGAACGCGCACGCCGTTTCCGGAACATGGGAGTCTATGGCGGAGACGGTCGCGGAACACGTTCGTCCGGATGACCTGATCGCCGTCATCGGCGCGGGAGACGTGAAAGAGATCATCGCCCCGTTGTCACGCCTGCTGAAGTCGCGCTGATTCTGGCGTGTCCCGGCGTGCTCCCCGTGCATTTCCGGTAGAAACGGATGAAGTAGCTGCTGTTTTCAAAACCGCACTGCTCCGCGATTTCTTCGATGGAGAGCCCGGGATTGCAAAGCAGGACTCTTGCGCGTTCCAGCCGCAGATTCAGAAGATGACGGCGCGGGCTCTCTCCGCAATGCCGCTGAAAGAGTCTGCGCAGAAAACTCGGACAGATCCCCGCATGTTTCGCAGCGTCTTCCACGGAAATATTTTCGGTGTAATGCCGCTGAAAATATTCGAGTGCGGAGCGGAGAGCCGGCGGAAATTCCGGAGATTCCGCATCCCGCGCGGAAATGCGCTGAAGCAGAGAACAGAGCAGGGCGTCCGCTCCGGAGCGTTTGTTGCGCAGATTCATCGTCTGCAGTTCCAGCAGGGTGCGGCGGGCAAAGCCCGGGGCGGCAAGGTGTATTTTGCGCCATTCCTGTCGGAACAGACCTGTTTCAGCGCGGAAGACACAGAAGAAATTCCGTTCTCCCGGTTCACTGAGCTGATTGTGCCGGATTCCCGGCGGAATGACCAGCAGATCCCCGGCATTTCCCTTCAGCGTTCCAAGCGGGCTTTCCACACGGCACTTTCCGCGGAGAACCAGCAGAATTTCACAGCCGTCGTGCTGATGAAACGGAACCGTGCCGGACTTCGCATGAAGATCTGCGTAAAAGAAGGTCGCGGGGAATGCGTCTGTCATTGTTTTACGGTCCCGCGCAGAAGAATTCCGATCAATTCATGCTTGAAGGCGTCAATGTCCTCCCACTCCATCGCCACGCGGACCGGTCTGCCGCCGGGGGCGGTCTGGAGAAAACCTTTATCGTCAATAATCAGATTCATGTCAGCGAATTTGACATTGCGTTCCGTTGCCGCGAGATAAACCGCAACGGTATCGTAGAGAATGGAGCTGGCTGTCTCCGCATCATCCGGCGCGCCGGAAAGGGGAAGCCAGCTGCGGTAACTTTCCTGAATTGTACGCGGGATCGCCTGCTGCGACTCCTTGAACTGCTGATAAAGTCCGCCGCCGACAATCATATTGCCGCAGTGATCCAGCGGTGTGATGATGAAATCCTTCCAGTCCGCGCTGAAAACGGTCTGCGAGGCGGGAATGTCGTGTTCAACATTGTATTCTGCGATCTTGCCGGGGGCATCGCGAAAATTCTTGTGGAACGATCCCGCCATTGCGATAAGACGGCACTTGGAGACAAGGTCGGGGCGTCTGCGGCAGAATTCCGCAAGATTGGTCATGGGGCCGATGCCGATGATAGTCGTTTCCTTGTGTATTTCAATCAGACGGATCATCTCTTCAATACCGTTGCGCAAAACAGTGCCGCTGTAGTCTTCGAGTTTGAAACATCCCAGCCAGTTCCGCAGAGGCAGCGGCGGAGCATCTGCTTTTCTGTTCGCCGGATTGATTGCGACGGGAATATCGGATCTGCCGACCTCCTGCAGGAATTTTGCCGCGACCGCACCTGTGTATTCGGGTGTTTGAGAGACGGCAAGAACCAACTTCGTTTTCAGTCCCGGCATGTTGAGCAGCATTCCGAGCGCCCAGGTGTCGTCAATATCGAAGCCGATGTCCGTATCAAGGATAACGTTTCGCTGATTCATGTTTTGTGTCCTTTCGTTTGCGTGAGGAAACAATAGCACTTTTCAGACTGGAATTCAAGAGTCTGGAATATCAGAAAGCGCGATAAAAACAGTACAAAACGCTACTTCAGCAAATTCCGGACGGCGGATTTGAAGCGGTCTCCGCGTTCCTTGTAATCCTTGAACATATCCATGCTGGCGCAGGCGGGACAGAGCGCGAGAAGATCGCCCGGTTCCGCCGCGCGGAAGCCCTGTGCGGCTGCCTCTTCAAGAGTTGTGCAGAGTGTGCAGGGAAAATCGCCGGAAAGTTCGCGGAAAATTTTCTCTTTGCATTCTCCGATCAGAAACGCGCACTTGATTTTGTCCGCATCGTCGCGGATGGAAGCAAAGCTCATGTCTTTGTCGAGCCCTCCCAGAATGAGAATGGAATTTTTCTTTCCGCCGAAAGTCTTGAGGAAGGCGTTGACCGAATGGGGATTGGTTGCTTTTGAGTCGTCGAAGAAGCGCACGCCGTTTGCTTCTGCGAAAAGTTCCATGCGGTGGATATCGGGAGAAAATTCGCGGAGAGCACGGCGCGTTTCCTCCGAAAAGAGCGCGCGTTCACCGCATTCCGCGTAGAGAATCGCGAGTGCGGCCATGACGTTTTCCGCGTTATGGATTCCCTTGAGCTTGAGGTCTTTGAACGCGAGAAGGGGCTTTTCGCGGAAAAGAATCGTTTCGTCGCGGAAAGTGAAATCGGCGTCTGCCCCGGTCCCGGAGAAGAAAATCCGCGGAATCCGGAGTCCGGCGGTTTCATTTTTGAGAAGCGAATTGACAACGGCTGTTCCGTTTTTCATGTTCCGGAAGACGCGCAGTTTCGCTTCAAGATACCCCTGCATGGAACCGTGGCGGTTGATGTGGTCGCTGGCAAGGTTGAGGAATGCCGCCGTGGAGGGGGTGAACCCGTCCGCAATGCTTTCGAGCTGGAAGGAACTTGTTTCGACGGTCAGGAGATCAAGATTGTTTTTCCGGCGGATTTCAAGGACGGCGTCGCTGAGGGCGTTGCCGATGTTTCCGGCGGACTCCGCCCGCAGACCGTTTGCGCGGAAGAGGGCTGTCGTGAGTTCTGTTGTCGTGGTTTTTCCGTTGGTTCCGGTGATCGCGACATAGCGGCAGGGGAGGGCGCGGCAGGCGAATTCGAGTTCGCCGATCACCTGCGCTCCGGCGTCGCGCGCGGCCTGAGCCATTGGAGAGTGAATGGAAATTCCGGGGGAAATGACCGCTGTTTCCGCGGAGGGAAGAGCGGTTTGCTCCGTCCAGTTGAACACGGCGTCGCCGTCCCATTCACAGATTTTTTTGTCGACGGGAACCGGGTTCATTCCGAGGTCGCGGGCGAGCCTTGCGGCGGCGCGTCCGCTGATACCGAAACCGAGAATCAGAATATTTTTCTGCATTTTTGCCTCTTTGTGAATATTGATATTTCAGAAACTTACACCGTTTTTCCGTTTTTTAAATAGCGGAGAGTTGAAAAAACGAAATAAAATGGTACATTGTAGGGTGCAAACAACAACGAACAGTCAAAGAGGTATTTTTCAATGGGTTTCGCATGTGGATTCGTCGGACTTCCGAACGTCGGCAAGTCAACTCTTTTCAACGCTTTGTGCAAAGGCGGCGCGGTTGCCGCGAACTTTCCGTTCTGCACAATCGAACCGAACACCGGAATTGTCCCCGTGCCGGACAAGCGGCTCGATGATCTGGCGAAACTCGAACATTCCGCCAAAGTTGTTCCCGCAACGATGAAATTCATTGATATTGCGGGTCTTGTTGAAGGTGCAAGCAAAGGCGAAGGGCTCGGCAACCAGTTCCTCGGACATATCCGGAACGTCGATGCTGTCGCCCATGTGGTTCGCATGTTCAAGGATCCGGATGTCGTACACGTCGGAGGAAGCGTCAATCCCTCCCGCGACCTGGAGCTGATTCTGACCGAACTGATGCTTGCCGACCTTGAGCTTCTTCAGAAGAAAGTCGACCACAGCCGCAAGCAGGCGCGCAGCGGCGATCCCGAAGTCAAAGCGGAGCTGGAACTTGCGCAGGCGTTCATCGCGAATCTTGAACAGGGCAAGCTCCCCTCCTACGACCGCGAAGATCCGAAGCTCGACCGCATTGCAAAATCCATGCAGCTCCTGACCCTCACACCCGCATTTGTCTGTGCGAACACCGATGAAGATTCGTTCCGCAACTTCGGGAAAGACGATATTTCCAAGCAGCTGATTGCCGACGCCGCGAAGCACGGCATGGAAGTTGTTCCCGTCTGTGCGAAGCTTGAAGAGGATCTCGCTCAGCTCGAGCCCGACGAGGCACTTGCATTCCTCGAAGATATCGGCGTGGAGAAGAGCGGGCTCGAGCGCGTGATCAATACGGGTTACAAGCTCCTCGACTACATCACCTTCTTCACCTCCGGCCCGGATGAATCCCGCGCATGGACAGTTACCCGCGGTTCCACGGCGCCGCAGGCGGCCGGCAAGATTCACACCGATATGGAACGCGGTTTCATCCGTATGGAGATTGTTTCTTATGAAGACCTCATGAAATATGGAAACTGGAATGCGGCCAAGACTGCTGGCAAACTCCGGATTGAGGGAAAAGATTACATTGTCCAGGACGGCGACTCCGTGTTTGTCCGTTTCTCCGTGTAAGGTGTTTCAATGGGGGCCGGCAAGGGAATTTTCAAAAGCACGATGGGATATTCCTTCGTGATTTTCCTGAGCCGGATTCTCGGACTTTTCCGGGAGATTCTCTGTGCCCATATTCTCGGCGGCGGACTCGTCATGAGCGCGTGGTCCACCGCCTTTCTGCTGCCGAACCTCTTCCGCCGGATTCTGGGGGAGGGGGCGCTCGGCACAGCACTGATTCCGCTGATTTCCCACACGCTCAAACTTGAGGGCCAGGAGGCGGCGCGGCGCAAATTCTCCACCATTCTGATCTGGCTGACCTTTTTGCTGGCCGCAATTACCGTTGCGGTTTCTGTTCCCGCAATTCTGATCGAACCTCATGTGACCGTGACACGCTGGAAGCTCATGCTTCTTGCAACTCCGGTTGTCATGCCCTACTGTGTGCTGATTTGCCTGATCGGCATTATTACATCGCTGCTGAATTCTCTCCGGAGCTTTGTCCTTCCGGCGCTTGCGAGTCTCCTGCTGAATGTCTGTCTGATTGCTGCTCTTGCATTGGGCGCGGCGGGATTCTGCAGGGGAAGTGCACTTGAGTTCCTGCGGATGCTCGGCATTGCCGTGCTGATTTCAGGCGCATTGGAACTGGTTGTGCTTGGAGGGCTTTTGAAAAAGTTCGGAATGGTTCCGGAGTTTTCGCGGGGAACTCTGTTCAACTTCTCCGCCATTTCCGAAATTCTGAAACTGGCGCTTCCGGGGCTGGTCGGCATGTCCGCCCTTCAGATCAGCGTTCTCTGCGACCGCACGATTGCCATGTCCATCGACAACAACGCCGCCGCGGCTCTTACCTACAGCGACCGTCTGATTTATCTGCCGATCGGAATTTTCGCCGTTGCGTTCGGCACAGTTTCGCTCTCCGTCATGTCCGAAGCCGCGGCCGCTAAAAAACTGAAATCCATGCTGATGATGCTCTTCAGCTCGATGCGTCAGCTGCTGTTCATCACCATTCCGCTGGCGGTCTACATGCTCTTTTTCGGACGCAATCTTCTTGATATTCTGTTCCGGCGCGGCGCATTTGACGAGACGGCGCTGAACGCCTCCGCGTATGCGCTTTTCTGGTATGCGTTCGGCATTCCGGCATACGCGGCGACGAAGGTGACTGTTTCGGGCTTCTATTCGCGCAAACAGATGAAAACGCCCGTTTATGTTTCCATTGTCTGCATTGTACTGAATGTCATTCTGAGTCTTTCGCTCATGTACCCGATGCGGCAGGGCGGAATTGCGCTTGCAACGGCGGTGACGGCGTATCTGAACAATTTTATTCTGCTTTACATTTTGCGGCGCGACCTCGGACGCATGCCGCTGAGAAGCACGGCTCATCTGTTCGTGCGGACCGCTGCGGTTTCCGTGATCGCCGGATTCGCCGCCTGGTTTGCGTATCGCGGATTCTGCAGAATTGCGCTGCTGGAGCAGATCCCGAAACATGGCGGCGCGTGGTTCCTGGCAAGCTGCGTGTTTGGAGCTGTGTTTGCGCTTCTCGCATTCCTGTTCCGCATCCGGGAGGCAACAGCCGTGGTTCATACTCTGAAGCGGAAGTTTTTGAAGCGTTCTTGAAAAACGCTGTTTTCATATTATATTAGCGTCGTCTAGAAAAAGGAGAACCTGCTATGGAATTTTATGATGTCATCCGCGCTCGCAGAAGCGTTCGTTCTTATCAGCCGACTCCGGTTCCGCAGAGTGCAGTTGAGCATATTGCGGAAGCGGTGAACCTAGCCCCGACAGCCTGTAACCGCCAGCCGTTCCGTGTTCTGTTTGTGACCGATCCGGCGAAACGTGCGGCTCTCTGCAAGTCGAACAAGTTCGCATGGCTCGCGGATGCGCCCGCGATCGCCGTGGTCGTCGGCAACTCCGCTGCCGCATGGAAACGCCTTGAGGGGGATTCGATTGTGGATGTCGACTGCTCCATTATCATGGAACATCTTATTCTCGCGGCAACGGCGGAAGGACTCGGAACCTGCTGGATTTGCGCGTTCCATCGTGATATTGCAAATGCCGCACTGAACCTGCCCGAGGGCGAGAGCGCGGTTGCCATGACGCCGGTTGGATACGCGGCGGACGGCTTCAAGCCAGTCCCGCTGACCCGCAAGCCGCTGGCGCAAGTTTTTGAGGTGATCTGATGCCGGAAATCGAAACTCTGGAAAACGGCGGCTTCCGTTCCGCCGGTAAAAACTGGATTGCCGAATTCGATCTGCCGTCTCCCGGACTCTTTACATTCAAGCTTGGAAAAAATCTTGAGTTCGTCTCGCGCTACGCTGTACTCGACGGGCTGGAGGAAGCAACTGCGCTTCACGGCCGCCGCAAGGTGCATCTCTCCAACGACGAAGAGGAAGCGCAGCTTGAAACTGTTTGCACAATTCCGTTCGGCGCGGAGCCTTCGATCAACCGCAAGTTCCGTCTGATGGAAGGTTTTCTGAGCGTAACCACCGACTTCATCATCCGTTCCTCCTTCCGCGTGCAGAACATTTCCGCCGGCGGATTCGAGCTGAACGGGGAATTCGCCCGGTTCGCCCTGCTTGATGCTCCCGCGTCCGGCGTGACTTTTGACCGGATCGACTGGCGCGACGCCGCATCCGCAGAAGCCGGAACAGTCCTGTACGATTCCGTCCGTCCTCCCGTCGCTCTGCTGATAGAGACAATGGAGGGGGCGGTTCTGGAAATCGCGGTTGGCGAGGACTACTGGCGCTGGTGTGCGTTACAGCCGGACGCCTCTTCAAGCTACCGCCTTGCGCGTACAGCATCGGGGATTGAAGCGGACTGGGGATTGTATCAGTATCATCCGCAGCCGGAAGTCGAAGTTCCGTTCGGGCGCAACCGCCGCATGAGCTGGTATCTTGCGTGGCGCGGCAAAGCCGCCCGCGGACCGAAAGCCGCATTTACGGATGTTTTCGATATGGCGGCGTTCGCCTGGAATGCGAGTCAGCTTGCGGTCGGACCCGATGGAGCTACTGTTCCCGGTGTTCCCTGCTTTGCTTCGGCTGGCGTGATCAATACCATGAAAAAATGGGTTCGTCAGCATCTTGCCGAGGCGGAAGAGGGTGACATTTTTGCTGTGACGAATGTCCGTCCGGTCTGCTGCTGTTCCGCTGCGCATCAGGATCGCGCCAAGCAGAAGATTCTGCCGCATCTGACGAATTACGCCGTCAACGATTTCAAGCGCTGGGCGAACAAACAGCTTTCACAGAAGGGCGCGAAGCTGGTGATCGTTCCGGCGGAAGGTGTTGCCGCACCGTCGATTTAAGACTCTTTATAAAAAGACAGCGACCGGAGTTCCTATGGGTTCAGCTCCGGCCGTTTTTCATTTCGGTTTTCTGACTCCGCGATGAGCTTTTGCTTCAAGCGGATTCTCCGGCCAGTCGTGCTTCGGATAACGCCCGCGCAGGTCTTTGCGTACAAGAAAATAGCTTTCCGTCCAGAAATGGCGCAGGTCGGATGTTGTCTGAACCGGCCGCATTGCGGGCGAGAGCATGCGGATTGTGACCGGAACCCGCCCGTCAACCACTCGCGGAGTATCCAGCATCCCGAACATCTCCTGAAGGCGGACTTCCATGAACGGAACCCCGTCCGGCGAGGAGTAATCAACGCGGATCATGGAACCGCTCGGAACCTCGATACGTTCCGGAGCCAGACGCGCCAGTTCCATTTTCTGCCGATGTGTCAACAGGGAGCTCAGCGCGGTATGAAGATCGATTTTCCGGATTTGTGCGAGCCCCGTCGCTCCGGAAGCAAACGGTGCAAGCCACTCTTCCAGTGAATTCAAAACGCCCGAATCGGAAAAATCTGGCCACATATCCGGTTGATGACGGCGGACAAATTCCACGCGTTCCCGCAGAGCCTGCGTCGCTTTTTCAAACGGAAGAACGCTGATTCCCTCCGTCCGGATGCCGTCGAGAAGCGCTGCAAGAATTTTTTCCTGCGGGACTTTGTTCAGCGCCGGGCGAGCATCCGCAACCAGCGAACCGATCAGCACGCGCCGTTCCGCTTCAACCGCTTTGCGCTCCGCGTTCCAGTGGACATAAAAATCTTCGGAAATGAGTTCGGGAAGGAACTCCTGAATATCGGAAAACGCAATCGGGGCGGCGGAGAAAATAATCTGCCGGTTTCCTTCGCCTTCCACCGACGCCAGCGCAAGGAATTCACTGGAACATAACGGATCGGTTTCGCGCAGTTTTGCTCCAGTGCCGTTTGAGAGCGCGTAATCGCCCGAACGGGGCGAGCGGGATCGCGCAATCCGGTCGGGATATGCGAGCGCAATTGCAATGCCGGCGGATTCCGGATCAATCGTCTTTTCCCGGATGCCGGCGGCGG
>ERZ1026848.1929-NODE-1929-length-10820-cov-5.741105_pt1 | contig 10820 bp, 5 predicted proteins | sample MGYA00380154_ERZ1026848 | MGnify/ENA primary metagenome ERZ1026848 (study PRJEB33269, sample SAMEA4719790) | human gut metagenome | biome: human-associated habitat; feature: organic feature; material: feces | place: Cameroon | collected 2013-10 ...
ATTTAAACTATAAAATTATGAAGAAATTCAGAGTGCTTTCATCAGTGCTGGCTTCAGCGTTGATGATGACGGTGATGTCTTGCTCAAGCAGCGATGACTTGAATGGTGGCGGTGCAGATGCTAACGATAAGTCTTATCTCGCCATCAGAATCAACAATGTAGGTTCTGTTGCCGGATCTCGTGCCACAGGTGAGTACGAGAACGGTACTGCAGATGAGAACCATATCGAGAGTGTAAGATTCTATTTCTTTAATTCTGACGGAACTCCTTATATCCTGAAGAAAAACGGACAGTCAACAGGCAAGAACTGGTTGGATAAGACCGAAGATTTGAATACCGTAAATAAGAATAATCCAAATGTGTCTATGATGTCCAATCCTCTTTTGGTCATTGAGGGTAATACCGGAGCTTCACCAGCCGCGATGATTGCAGTCATCAATCCTAATTCCCTGGATGGAGATAAGCTCGGAGAAGGTGCCAAGACTCTGGATGAGGTGAAGCGTACTTCTGTCTACTCTAAGTTCCATACCACTGATAACAAGAACTTCGTGATGAGCAATTCTGTTTATGTTGACAATGGTGTGGAGAAATGCGCTTCCATCGTAACAGGATATGTGGCTAAAACAGCAGATGACGCTACGAATAAACCTGTTGATCTGTATGTAGAGCGTGTAGTGGCTAAGGTTCAGCCTACTATCGATGCTACTTATTCTGCAGCCGGTGGCAGAACATGGACCAAGATTAATGGCAAGGATGCCATAAAGGTGGGTGTTTATGGCACCAACGACATCTATGCCGTAGTTGACGGATGGGGCGTTGCAGATGAGAACGGAAAGGCCGAGCTGGTAAAGCAGATCCAAACTTCTTGGAATGATGAAAATCTGGGTATCAGCGTATGGACATCTAAAGATTACCATCGTTGTTTCTGGTCTTCTTCCGTAGCCTTTGCGGCTGGTACTGGAGCAGAAGGAAATGTGCCGGTTAATCATTCTTGGTATGATTACGCTAGCCGCAGCCTGACCACCTGTGCCTATACCTTGCCAAATGCGCCAACTACTGTAGATACGGACCCTTATGACAGCTATTTGACCAAGATGGTGCTTGCCACCCATTTGGTTTATAAGGATGGAACAGATTACAAGAATGCAGAAATCTGCCGGTATCGTGGTCAGCAATACCTGCATGTTGATGATGTGAAGAAAGAGGTTGCCAACAACTTTGCCGATTACTATATTAAGAAGGGTGAAACCCGCACCAAGTTGCAGGCATCTGATATCGACTTCACTACCAAGGTTACTGGTATCAAGGATTATCAGGTAGTTGCTACCTTGCGTACGTTGGCTGCAGACGAGTCTTTGCAGAAGAAAACGGGAACCACAGAAGAGGCTTCTTCATACACGGATGTAACCAAGGAAACTCTCCAGGCATCGATGAACACTGAGCCAGCCCAGATCCGCACGGAGGGTAAGGCATATTACTTCATTCCTATCCGCCACCTGGGTACAGACCCAAAGAAGGTGGGCTACTATGGCATTGTGCGCAACCATGTGTATAGCATCAACATTCAGAATATGTTCGGCTTTGGTACACCGGTTTATGACCCAGCCAAGACCATCGACCCAACCATTCCATCTAGCGATGCTACTTACCTTGCAGCCCGCATCAACGTGCTTTCTTGGCGAGTTGTAAAGAATAACGCTGATTTGGATAAGACGAAATAATGAAGATGCAGATTCGTACCCTTTCATGGGGCACGTTCCTGTCTTGGTTGTTGCTGCCATTATGCCTGACCCTCGTGTCATGCTCCTGGTGGCACGACGACCAGGAAGGGTGTGAGGCTACCAGGCGTGTTCGTTTTGTTTATGATATGAACATGCTCTATGCCGATGCGTTTGCTCATGAGGTGAAGTCCGTTACCCTTCATGCCTTCAACAAGGATGGTAAGCTGGTCTATGCCAAGACGGCTCCAGCCTCCCAGATTCTTGCCCAGGAAGGAATGGATGTGAATGATATGCCTTCGGGGGTATATGATCTTCAGGTTTGGGCAGAGGGCGAAGAACGCCATCCTGATTCCTATATATATAAAGGTGTAGATGGAAAGGATGGCTGGGGAAAGGCTAGTATGGCAGATTTTCAGGTTCTTGTGAACCGGGATGACAACCATCAGGTAAACCACGACCTTACTCCCCTGTTTCATGGCATCCTGCGAAATGCCGACCTCACCACCGTATGGGGCGAAAACAAGGAGGTAACCGTCAGACTCACCAAGGATACCAACCATTTCAAGATCATCTTGCAGCATCTCTCAGGCAAGAGTCTGAGGGCAGAAGATTTCGACTTTGTCATCACGGATAGCAATGGCTGTCTGGATTACGACAACAGTCTCCTGCCTGATGATGAACTTGCCTATTCTGCATGGAGCAAGTATGAAGGCATGGCTGGCGTGAACGGGAATACGGGCGAGCAGACCTCCGTATCTGCAGCCTTGGCTGAATTGACAACCAGCCGACTCGTGAAAGGTCATCAGATGCGCCTGCATGTATACGAGCATTCCACGGGCAGAAGCATCATCAACATCCCGTTGATAGATTATGCCTTGCTGGTAAAGGGAAATTATCAGAGCAGGATGGATGATCAGGAATATCTTGACCGTCAGGATTCATACAATCTTGTATTCTTCCTCGACGAAAAGGCGAATTGGCTGGCTACAACCATCTATATCAATTCGTGGAGAGTGGTATTGAGTAATTCCGATTTCGGACCTACAAAATGATGAGTGTCAATAAGATAGATGAGTATCAATAAGATAGATGAGCATCAATAAGATTTTTCGATATCTGCTTGCCTTGGCAGGTGTGTTCACCTGCCTGGCATGCAGCAATTCTGCAGATGATGCATCGGCTGATGGCTATGTAAGGGTGGTATTCCAGCTATATATGCCATCCTCGTCGGTGGTGACCCGAGCAGGGGAAAACGATTGGGAATATGCCATAGACAAGAGCAGATTGCACGTCGTCTTCTATAATCAGGACGGCCGTGCCATCGGCGGGGGAGAGCATCTTGTGCTTCTTCCTACCCAGAAGGAGAATGAGTATCAGGTTACCGGCTCCATCAAGCTGGATAAGTTGCAGATGACCCATAGCGGTTTCACAGGAAAGGTGATGGTTTATGCCAACATCGATGGCGTGGACGAACTTGCTGATTTCTCGGAAGATAATCTGAACCGCCTGACCTTCGCTTATCAGCCTACCACGCCCCATTTCATTCCGATGTGGGGAGTGAAGGTGCTTGAAAACATTCCTTTCGAGGCAGGAGAGCAGTATGACATCAAGACCATCAATCTGCTCCGTGCCGAAGCCAAAATCCATGTGTCGCTACGCCAGGATATGGTAGACAGGGGGTATACACTCAAGCAGGTGAACCTCGTAGGGCATCAGGAGCAGGGCTATTGTCTGCCTCCATTTGGCAGTATTGCCCATCTGGAAGATGCCAACCTGCTTCCTGATGCGAAAATGGGGCATTTCCATGAAGCAAGTCCTTCTATGGAACCTATAGATTTGCTGCAGGGGGATGCCTATGTTCCTGAATATCGCAACAGCGGAGATGGAGTTACCGGTTCGGCAGGCACCAGTCCTGCCGTTATCCGTCTGCGGCTCAGAGATCGCTTTGGAAAAGAGTCGGATTATCAGCTCCGTTTTGTGGAGTATGCCAGCGGGGCTCCAACCACCAAGGCTGTGGATATTCTCAGAAATCATTACTATCAGTTTCAGTTATATAAAGGCGAAAATGATATCCTGCATGTTGATTTGAATGTGCGCAAGTGGTATTATACTGAGCATGATCATATCATCATGTAAGAAGTTTCGTCTTAAGTATTATAATGTAAATTCATGAAGAAATTATTATCATATATTTTTGGGATGCTTACCATCTTCAGTTTGATGGGATGCGGTTCCGATGGCGGTCCGGAAGAGATTCCGCAATCGACATCGGGCGAACGTATTTCCGTGAAACTGCAGTTGGGCGTTGCCGCTAGCAGCGAGTCTACCCGTGCAGGATATAGTGATAGTTTCAATTCTTCGGGTGAATGGATGAAAAGCTGGTTTGTGGTGATTGCCAGCAACCATCAGATAGATACTATTATCACCAATCATCCTTATGCTTCGGGCGAACAGGAACGTGCCTTGGACGACTGCTGGGTAAGGCTGAAGCCTGGCAAGCATGTGTTCTATTCCTTTGCCAATATCCAGCCTGCCCAACTGGGCTTGGAGGGAAAGAAAAAGGGAGACAGACTGCCGGACGGCTTTGACCAGTATAAGTATCATGTGGAGATACCGAAACTTGCCTTTGCCGACCATTGGACCGATTTCGGCGATGAATCCCAACCATTCTTCAAGAATGGAATCCCCATGAGCAACCGACAGGAGATGGATATCGATAGCAATACCCAATCCATCAGCCTGGAAGTTATCCGAATGGTGGCGAAGGTGGAGCTCAGCATCACCAACACCTCCAGCCATCCCATTACCATCAGTAAGGTGGTACTCTCCGACCAGACTCCCAACTCCATGGAGAATCTGATGCTTTTCCCTGCTGCCGATGAGGTAGATAACCAGGGAGTAGCCCATGTGGGCAAGCCGAATCTCTGTACACAGCAGAAGCAGGTGGTTACCTACGAGGGGTTGAACAACAAGCAAGGCTATACCGTGAGTGCCCATGGCGGCAAGCAGTATATCCGCTTCTATGTGAACGAAAGTGAGGCCACTGAAGAGAACAAGTATTTCGTGCTCCAGTTGCATACGGATGATGGTAACGGCGGGGGACTGACCCGCCGCTATGCCATGCTCAACTGGCGACAGATGTGCCGCAACGACTTCCGCATGATTCCCATCCAGTTGGACGATTATGCCATCGAGTGGCAGGTGGAGGCGTTTACACCTATCGGTGTGTTGCCGCAGGTAAAGGAAGACAACAACAATCTCACGGTTACCTTCGGCTATTACGGCGAGTTTCATATCGTTCCGAAAATCAGGAAGATAAGCAACCAGCAGCTGGTGGATTCCTGGAACATCACCAACCAGCAGATGACGGAAGTGGTTTCTACGCCAGCCGGTGATGCAGGAACCTGCATCTTCGACGCCAAACCTTGTTGGAATCCATCAGCCAAGCGTATAGAAGGCGAGATGGGCAACCGTTCGGGCACCTCGGTCTATCAGCTGAAGATGACGCTGAATGAGAATGGCAACAGCTTGACTCTGTCACGGAAAGTGAGATTTGTGATGAATTCGGTTAATTTATAATAGCATGAAAGGAAATAGTTTATTTTCAATATACTTCTTGTTCATCCTGGGCATCATTTCTTTGATGCCTGGGATGGCTTATTCCCAGACCTTTAAGCATTATCAGGGCATCGCCAATAAGGCAGGCGATTACGAGGTGATAGATGCTGCATACGACTGTCTTCGACAGAAGACGCACGTATATCATTATTATATCGCTCTGCCTGGCGGCGGAAGCAAGGAATTGTCGTTGCCATTTTCCGGCTATTCGGGCAATGGTGCAGATTTGGAACCTAGAGGATATTTTAGATGGTATAATTACGATACCGATGAGGCTTCTGCCCAGCTGAAGGCTTATTCTACCAGCACCCTGCTGCAGCGCATGAAAGATGTTCATGGAATAGATAAAGGGTTGATAGCCTATAATCTTTCAGCCAAGCCAAATCGTAATTTGGTGGGTGCCGTTTATACCCGCCCTGCTGATGCTTCCTGGAGCGGTGAGACCATCGCCTGCGATGTGAGCAGATATGTGGATGGCTGCAACGGAACAAGCTTCGAGCATGAGCCAACCCTTTCTCTCAGATATATCTTCCATATCATGCCGGCAGAAAAGATGGCGGATGATATCAAGAAGAAACTCCTGGAAACAGGAAGAGCACGGGATTATACCTATGAAGACGGAAAGGGCGTTTCGGCAGGAGTGAAGGGTGACTCAGCCACCATCACGCTCCGTTTGAATCAGAATGATGTATCCAACTACTATTTCCATCCGATGAAGAATATCAATACGCATCATGTCTTTGCCGAGGATGAGGCGCATAAGATAACGGAGTCGGATTTCGATTCTAAGGTGGTGCAGACAACTAAAGTGCAGTGGCGTGTCTATAATTCCGATAGAACCCTATGGAATTATTACACTCATTCAGGTTCTCAGAACTTTCCTGTCAGATTTTTTGATTTGTATCTGGATAAGATGAAAGCTATTAGTAGCTGGTATAACTTGGATAGTAAAAAAGTTTCCCGTAAATTGAATTTCAATTATGGCGACCGCATCTATGTGGTGGCTATAGCCGTTTCAAGTAGCGGCGAGATGTGCCCCATTGCCAATTTCACCTGCCAGCTGTTCAATCAGTATCCGATGACCACGGATGAACTGAAGGCGGCGGGTCAGAATACCCGTTTGGTTTCCTATCTGGATGATCATTATCGCTCAGTCAATACCGTCTCATTTGATGATGATAGTGATGAACAGACACTTCTGGCTCCTACAAGCCCGAATGATAACCAAGACCGCCTGCCTTCCAAATGGAGCAAGCGAAGCTATGGCTTTGTCTATCGTGAATTGATGAATTACAATCCGACAGGCAATATGTATGTCAATCCTAAGCATTCACCGCTGCATGGTGAGTACGGACTCTATAAGTCGGCAAATATAAGTGGAAAGTCTGGAAAGGGAACTACCGACGGCTACCTGTGGTGGCCTACTGCCCAGCTCTACGACCGCACCTACGAAAAGTCGAATGGCACGCAATATGGCCATTTCCTCTATATCGATGCTGCCGACGAGAGCCGACAGATTGCCGAGGCAGATTTCAAGGCCGACCTCTGTGTGGGTTCGCAGGTAATCTTCAGCGCTGCCGTTGCCGATATGACCACCGGTGCAGAGCGCCCGCAGCTGCTCTTCAAGCTCTATGGCGTGAATTACGACGGGAACAACCAGGAAACGGAGCGTAAGCTGCTCCACTCGTTCTCTTCCGGCAATTTCTCGGGCAATCGTGTGGGAGATAATGCTGCCAATGTAGGCAAATGGTATCAGGTTTACGGAAAGATGGTGCTGCAGAAGGAGAGCGGAGTGACCAGATTCACCGACTTCAAGCTTGTGGTGGATAACATGTGTAAATCTACCAGGGGTGCCGACTATGCCTTCGATGACCTCCGCATCTACACCAAATCATCCAAGGTGGATATCATCCAGAGCTCGCCTATCTGTCCGGATAAGAACACGGCAAAAGATTCCTCCGTTCCCAGCACTATCCTCACCAAACTGAGGGCGTTGCAGGAAACCATGGCGGCACTCATCGCCCCGGCTCCGGAAAAGAAGCTTTATTTCCGCTTTGTGGATGCCGATGGCAATCCGGCAAAGAACGTGAACTATGGAACGACAGAAAGCCCGAATTACAATTGGGGAACCACCACTATATATAATTATGTGGATGAGACCCGAACGGTGGATGGAAAGCCGATGTACGAGAAAATCAACGATGAATGGAACGTGGTGCTTGCCAACCGGTATTTCAATCTGCAGTCGAACCAGACTTACTATGTAAGTTTTGCTTTCGAGGATGAGTCGGTGAAGGACAAGAGCCAGCTTTCGTGGGGTAAGCCTTCGCAAGTTTGCTCCCTCTATAGTGCCAACTTCCAGATGGTGCAGCAGAAGGTGCTGGTTACAGATGCCAACGGAAGCATCACCACCACCGTCACCATTCCTTGCGATGATAATGCTACTCCGGAATACAACATCAAGGCGCAGTTGCAGACCGTTGACCAGAACAATGGCGGCAGCATCCAGCTGAATGGTGTGCTTTATGATTGGTATGTGGATGATGCTAAGACTCCGACATTGCGAAACAGCGCGGAGTTCAAGGATATTCTGCTGAGTGTGGGTGAGCATACCATTCGTGTGATTCCTGCAAATGCATCTGGAACCATCACCCAGGGTGGAGTAGATTATCAGATTTGTCTGGATGAGATGTCGTTCAAGCTTCGTGTTGTCAAGAATGGTCCGCAGTTGAGTCTGGGTAATGCTGGTGTGGCTTATCCGAATAATTACACCCGTACGGTTCGCATCGGTCTGCCTCAGGTAGCCCTGCTGGCTAAGCAGGAAACCAAGGGCAAGGGCGGATATTTCTGCGTGCCTATCAGCGGTGAGAGCCTGGTGGCAACTAATTCCACCCGTCTCTACTTCGTGAAGGCGGGCGGTAAGGATAAGTTGGATGCGTCGCAATATACAAATGTGATGTATCTCTCGGATACCAACGACCCTGCCTATCGGAATAGGATAGAGGAAAGCTTGATTCTGGCGAATCTTGAGAATAATTATATCGATAGAGGTTCCAAGCAGCTGAAGTTGAAGTTTACGCCGCAAACGGGAAATGAATCTGCCACATCTTCTGCGGGTTCCAAGAATGTGGAGTTGCATGAGGGATACTGGTACGAAGGTGTGTTGATATTCCGTGAAGATGGCTCCAAGGGAACCACGGTGCTCTGTTCGGGTGAAACCTATATCCGCTTTGCGGTGGTGCCGGAATATGCCACCTGGAATCCTACGGCCAACAACAAGATGAGTGCGGCATGGAACAATGATGGCAACTGGCACCGTTCTGTACGTAGTGAACTTTATAAAAAGGAAAACCAATATACGGATTATCGGGGTGGCGGATACGTACCGATGAAGTTTACCAAGGTAACGATACCAAATCTGAGCGGTTTGTATTTCCCGTCTTTGGGATACATTGCCTATCAGAAATCCACGGGCATCGCTACCCGTCTGAGCAATGCCAAGGGCGATGCGGCTACTGCGAATATCCAATATGATATGCTTGCCCAATGGGATGCCAATACCGAAAGCCACGGGTTGAATGCCGAAGGCAATCTGGAGTGTGAACCCTTCTATGGCAACACCTGCGACCAGATTTACTTCAAGCCGGGAGGCGAACTGCTCAACCAGTGCTATCTGATATACAACAAGGCATGGGTGGAGAAGCAGATGAAGCCAAACACCTGGTATGCGCTCACCTCGCCTTTGCAGGATACCTATGCGGGTGACATCTATGTGCCGGCTGCATCGGGCAGACAGGAGTCGGAGGCGTTCGAGCCAATCACGTTCTCACCCTCGGTAAACAATCGCATTACCAGTCCTGTATATCAGCGCAGCTGGGATGATGCTTCTGCCAAGGAAGTAACCTTGGGCGGCAGCTACGATGCCTACGACTATGCCGGCACCGGCATCACATTCGAGAAACAGGATCTCAATGCGCTTTCAGCCCACTGGAGCCACGTATATAATAAGGTGGATAGGAAATATCAGCCGCTGGAGGGCGTGGCTATCAGGATGGGAGATAAATATACGGTGGGTGCATCGGGCAGTGCATCCGGCAATGCATCCGAAGTGCTGCTCCGTTTGCCGAAGGCAGATACGCAATATACTTATGTATCAGCTTCGCAGCCGCAGAGTTCTCTATCTGCTTCTGTGGATAAGAAGAATGCTTATCGCCTGGTGGTGAATGCCGATGCTCAGGAGAATGCTTTGGGCAAGATGAGCTATTCGCTGGTGCAGTTGCAGGATGGCAACAATTATTATCTGGTGGGTAATCCTTATATGGCGACGCTCAGCATGTATAAGTTCCTGAAGGCAAATCCATCGCTACAGTCCAGCTTCTATGTTTACGAGGATGGAGCCTTGAAACTTTATGATAAGCTGGATATGTCGACCACCACGTATGAGTCGAAGAATGACGTGAAGATTTCGCCGATGCAGTCGTTCTTTGTCCGTCTGCAGGATGGACAGAGTGCATCGCAGCTTAATTTTACGTCGGCGATGACGGTAGATAGAGAAGTGTTTGGCGGAGTAAAGACGGCATCGGATGAGGGGCAGGGTGAGGACAACATCACTTTAACCCTCACTGCAGCATCTGCATCGGGTTATCGCAGCCGTTCGAGAATTGTTCTTGATGCATCAGCTTCGGAAGATTATGATGATGCCGAGGATGCCCAGCTGCTCTATGATGCCCAGCTGAAGGAAGTTCCGGTGGTTTATACGGTGGCAGGCGATGAGGCTGTGGCGCTGAATACCCTGCCGAATGTGGATTGGTTGCCGCTGGGAGTAGTAGGGGCTTCTTCCGTAGAGTTGAAGATAGAAGGCGTCAATCGTCTCTCTTCTCCTCTCTATCTCTATGATGCCGCCACCCGAAAGTATCAGGAGATAAAGGATGGCGAAGAAATCAAGGTGCAGCCAAACGAGCACGGCAGATACTTCCTGACGCAGACTCGCAGCACCGCAGGCATGGAAGATGTCAAGGTGAAAGAGAAGAGTATGAAGAATGTGAAGATCTATTCGCCAGTTTGGGGCGTGATGATCATATCCAAGCCAAGAGATGCCTCATCGAATAAGGTAGAGGGGTATACCCTTGATGGAAGAAAAGTGTCCGTGATGGATACGCAAGCTACAATAACAAGAAAGCTTTCTCTCCGTTGAGAGGAAGCTTTTTTGTTTACCCATACCATGTTTCTCATTTTATAAGTACCTCATGATGGCTCCCTGAAAACTGAAATAACTGAAATTGAAATGGCTGATAAATCCGTTGAAAAAACTTCATTTCTGTTACGGCCATGCGTCAAATGGTAAAAAAATAGCGTAAAAAGGCACCAAATGGTAAAAATGAATGCTCAGAGCTTTGAAAAATCGAGATTATTTCTTAATTTTGCAGTAGCGAACTTCATAAGAACTCATAGAGAACTTAACATGAACAAAAAATAATCATC
>ERZ1026848.1936-NODE-1936-length-10810-cov-4.065365_pt1 | contig 10810 bp, 16 predicted proteins | sample MGYA00380154_ERZ1026848 | MGnify/ENA primary metagenome ERZ1026848 (study PRJEB33269, sample SAMEA4719790) | human gut metagenome | biome: human-associated habitat; feature: organic feature; material: feces | place: Cameroon | collected 2013-10 ...
GGTTTTGAGATGTGTCGGCAGATTGACGTGGGCCAGGTCGCCGACGACGGTGGGACCTGCCCCCTGCATGCCGCGCGAGACGACGACAAGAGGCTTTTTGCCGTAGACTTCCGAGTCTTTGTTCAGGGCGACGTCGAAGGCGACGCCCGATTTGTCGAAGTCGTCCCGGACGTAGCGGTAGGGATAATCTTCAGGCAGTTCCTCGAAGGTGAGCTTGAGGATCTGGAGGAAAAGCTCCACCACATGGAGCGGTGTGTCATACGGGATGATGGGATTGCCGATGGGCCTGACCGTCATACGTCACCTTCCGTCCACCGGTCTGACCGGCTCTTGACCGGGCTTGCGCCACTTGGTGAGCTTGTACTCCTCGCTGCCGTAGGTCACCGCGGCAGCCGACGCTATCTGGGCTATGACGTCGCCGCGCATGGCCACGATATGCGGTTCCACATCGTATATCTTGAAGACTTCCTGGGTCTCCTCGAAAATGATGAGGGCCTGGTCTTCCAGGATGGGAGCGCCCAGGATGATGATCTGTTCCTTGGTGCCGTTGGGGTTTTCCGTATTGCCCAAAGGCGTCGCGATACGGTAACCCGGCCCGAAGTCGACCAGCGTCCAGAAATCCCCAAGATATTCCCAGTTCCTCAGGAATCCTGTCCCGTGGCAGACGGGGCAGTTCGTGAGCAGCCGTTCACCGGTCACCAGGTTCGTGCATTTCGTGCAGCGTTCGCCGCCCGCGACTTTGTAGATGGAAGCATGCTGCCCGTTGTACATGCGGGCTGTCTTGATGAGGTCCTTGAGGATCTTTTTCGAGTAGCCCTTGAGGTAGTTGTAATTCGTGTGGTGGCCGTAATTGAACGGTACGGCTTCACGCTCAGGGCCGAACGTGACGCTGCCGGAAGCATCGTGCTCCGTGTCCGCGCCAAAATCGAGGCTCGCCTGCACGCCGTCACGGAAAATGGGAGAGACGTCCGCAGGCATCTTCGACTCGCTCTTCTGCGACGCGTGCTTTTCCAGCTTGGTTTTGCCGGATGCGCTTTGCGTATCGTCAGCCATTGATCACACCGGCGCCTAGTTACGGAAGCGGTATTCGTTGATGGCCATGTAGGGGGAGAAGCTGCCGCCCCAGGCTTTTTCCTGGTTGATGTACATCTTGAACTCGCGCAGCTTCTGGTCGAAGAGGCCTTTGTAATACTGCGCGAGCTGGTTGTACTGCGGGAACTTGTCGTCGATGCCCGCGTTGAGCCCCTGGGCGTTGTAGGTGACCTGGTTGCGGAGCTGGCGTTCCGCCTCGCCATTGGCAAGATGGTGCAGGACGCCGTAGAGCATGACGGTGTCCGAAGGGAAATCCTCAAGTGTGTAGCCCGTCACCGGGGCCACGATGTTGAAGTCGCCCACGGTGAGCTTCATGGCCAGTTCGACAAGCTTTTTGACGGACTGGTACTCGCCCTCAAGGAGCACGTTGTATTCCGGCGTGTCTTTGGCGTATGTGCGGATGTCTTCAACAGACAGCATGAGGATTCCCCGTCGGGCTACTTGTTCTCGGACTTTGCGGCTTCGGGCCTGGGCTGTTCGGCCTTGGGTGCCTGGGCCTTGTCAGTGCCCTTGGCGGCCTGCGCCGGCCTGGGAGCGCCGCTTTCCTTGGGCGCGGTCTCCTTAAGGATGCCTTTCTTCAGAAGCTTTTCCACGGCCAGCGTCTCTTCGGACGTCTTCGGCACATCGGGGAACTTGGCACCGGGAAGGATGCGGAAGCGTCCGATCACGACGGGGGCGCTGGAGATATTGACGATCATCGGTATTCCCTTTGCTTTTTGCGTTGGGAAACGCCGGCGGGTGGAGAGTGCCCGCCGGCGTTTCTGTGGAGGGGCGGCTACTCGAGGGTGATCTTGACCACGCCCCTGGTGTTGCCGATACCAAGGCCGGGGGCTTCGTAAGTGTGGAAGTGGATCAGGTCCGCTTCGGTCTTCATGAACAGGGTGGCATCCTGCAGGAAGAAGAACTTGATGAAGAACTCCGGCTGCGTGAAGAAGAACAGCTCGTTTTCCTTCACCAGGTTGTCCTTGATGGTGGTGACCACCGGCAGGCCCAGGAAGGTGTCTTCACCTTCGACACCGCGGTTGAAGCGGGCTTCCTGGGGAGCGAAGCCGATGTCTTCGGTCTTCAGCTTCAAGCTGTCGATGTAGGTGTTCTTGTGCATCAGCACCTTGCCCAGGGGCAGGCGCAGGCGGGTCATGGCCTTCATGCCTTCGGCGAAGGCGTCCTTGAAGGTGTTGGCGGCCGTCGAGGTGGTGACGGTGACCTTCTGGCCGGCGGCGTTGTCCTCGACGATCTCGTTAAGAGTGTCGATGAACTTGCTGTCCTCTTCCTCCTGGATCATCTTGACCTGGTTTTCCTTCAGCCAGTCGGTGATGGGCATGCGGATGGTCATCAGCTCGAACTTGGACTTGGTGATGCGCTCGGCCTCGATCTTGCCGAAGGGGATGCGGAAGCGCTTGCCGTTGAAGTAACGGCGTTCGCCCGTACCCTTGAACGGCACGAAGGTGGCCTGGGAGGCATCAGGTTCGATCTCGCAGATGATGGAGGGCTGGTCGTCCGTGCTGACACCGTCGGGTTCCACGATGGGATCCAGCTCGTCGGAGGTCACGGTGCGTGATTCGAACAGGCGGCGCAGGATGCCGTCTTCGTACAGCTTCTGGCGGATATACAGCGAGGAGTTCTCCATGGCCTCCTTGATCTGGCCATTGAAGACCTTGTCGCAGAACGAGCTGTTGATCAGCTCGGTGCTCACTTTGGTGGTCTCGATATTCATGGTGTTGCTCCTTTGGCCTAGCGGGCCTCGTGCCACATGACACGCATCAGGCCGGAGGTGGCGTCGTATTGCAGGACACGGCCCAGCACTTTTTCACCGGCGGAGGCCTTGGCGAACTTGCCGTCCTTGGCGGTAAGCGCATCGTTGGCGGCGTAGGTGTCGGCGGCGTAGTGGGCGTTGTCCACCTCGATGACGATCTGGTGCATCAGACCGGTGTAGGTGCCGCGCACTTTTTCATGGCCGATGACGAAGGCGCACATGGGGTCGGTGGCCTGGGCGGCGGCGGTGAAGCTGGCGGGCTTGATCTTGCCGTCGGTGACGGTGACGATCATGCCGTCGGAGATAACGGCGCCGGTGTCCGCCTTCAGGACTTCGTCGATGGCGGCGTTGGAAGGCCAGCCTTTGCGAACGTTATACATGTCGATATCCTTGTCTGTTTTGTTGTGTATCGGTTTCCTGGGCGTATCAGCTCAGCAGGAAATTCGTCAGAGCGTCGCCTTCGGGGATCGCCGAACCGCCGAGGCTCCCGTAGTCGCCCTGGTAGCCCGCGGTCTTCTCGTTGGCTTCCTGTTCCTCGATGGCCATGGCGACTTTTTCAAAAGCGTCGGCAAGACCCATCAGGGCGTCGGCTGTGGTATTTGTCTGCGTACTCATTTGCTCACCTGTAAGATTGCCTTTCAGGATTCCATAGATGGAACCATCCAGGGAACGCTTGATGCATCTGGTGACGGTCCGCGTCCCTAGCGACGATCACCGAAAAAGATGAGGAAATTCCTGACTTTTTCGGGATCGAGTTCGATCTGTTCCGCCGTTTTTTCCACAGAAGCCGGCAGTGAGACCGCTACGGAGCGCATTTCTTTGGCCAGATCCCGGAGAGCCTCTGACATGGATGCCGTGGTATGCTCATCGGTTGTCATGGTGCAGCAGGCTCCGCAGGTTGGCGATGTTGATGACCGGTTTCGGGACGCGCTCGGTCACGGGAGCGGCCGTGATGTCCCCGGCAAGTTTCCGCAGGGGAGTCGCGGCGTCACGCAACAGGCTTGCCACCTTCTTCCTGAAATCCGGGGACAGGGGCATCAGCGGACTCCATTGGCCATATAGGCCATCACGTTGTCATAAGCCTGGCCGGCAATCTTGGGCAGATCGACATTTCCTGCCTCATCGATATAGCTGTCGGCGATGGGGGCTTCAGCGGGCAGTCCAAGAGCGGTGGCCGCATCGATGACACCGGCGTCGGGCATGTAAGCGCCTTCACCAGCGTGGTCACCTTCGTCGTAGTTGCCCTCGGCGGCCAGAGCGTCCGCGGCTTCAGCGATGGATTTGATGGCCTTGGCATTGGTGCTCGCGGCACTTGCCGCTTCAGTAAGGGCATCGACCACGGTGTTTTGACCGGGAGCTTCAGGCTCATCCGGGGCATCTTCCGTCAAAGCTTCGCCAGCTTCCGCATTGCCGGCCTCAGGACCCGTTACAACGTCGCCTCCAGCTTCGGGCGCATCACCTGAAGCGGCCAGGGCCGCGTTCAGCACTTCGGGAGGGAGGCTCTCCGGGGACCCGGCCAGGATGGACTGAAGTTCTTCGGGGGACTCCAGACCGGCGAATTTGGCCAGAGTCGTGAAGTAGGCTTCGTCGTAGATAGCGGCGGTCTTGTCCATCAGCTCCGCCTCATTAACAGCGGACAGAGCATCCACCGTCGTTGCATAAGCATTTTGTTCGACCTGCCGGAGAGCGGCGACCTTGTTCATCTGCTCCATGCAGGAAGCCGCGAAGAGCTCGCCGAAGATTTGGGCTTCCTTCTTCAGCGCGGCGGTATGTTCGTTAACGAATTCGTCCGTCACGGCCTTGAGCGCCTCTTTGGCGTCGACGACCTGGCCGGCGGCATCTCCTGCCTGGTTTTCGGCTTCCTTGGTTTGGTTTTCGGCTTCCCTGGTCTGTTCGGCAGCAGCCACTTTTTCTGCCGTGGGCGCGGTGGAAGCTGGTTCGGTTACCGGCGCGGCCTGGGGTACGGCATCACCGGAAGTCGGGACGGGCTCGCCAGCCGTTTTTTGCTGGGCCTCTTCGAACTTCCTGAGAAGATCAGCGAGTTTGGGTGTATTTCGGGCAGCCACAGGGCTTTTCCTCCGGTATATTTTCGTGAATGGCAGCCTGGCCAGCCAGGCAAGCTGCCTAAATATTGGGCGCAGTCTGAAAAGCCTTTCAGGATCGATAGAGGAAAGAAGCCGGTCACGAAAAAAGAAGCAGTTTGTGGTATAAGGACATGTCAGTGTCCGCGCAGGCTGCCGGCTCGCGAACGGCAGGAAAGGAGACTTGCCCAAAGGAAAGCAATAACTAAATGAGACGTGATGTCCCTGAAACCTCAAACATCACGGAGAGTGGAACATGAGCTGGTACAACCCCAATACCTGGTCGCCCGATGGAAAAGCGGTGTTCGTCAATATCCTGATCGGTGTCGTTATCACCGGCCTCGAGCTGCTGCGTCAGTGGCAGGAAGAGCGGGGGGATTTTGACGGAGATGACGGAGATCTGTGGCGGTAGGGGCAGACACTGAAAAAGGGCGGCATACCTGGTGGGTATGCCGCCCTGCTTTTTGGGAGAAATTTTTTAGCTCCGATCCGGGAACATGACACAAAGCTCCTGTGATTGGCAGCTATATATCATCTTTTGTAATTAACTTGACATAAGGAGTGTCATGAATAAATATTAATGTCAGAAATTGTGAGAACTACGATGCAAGGGGCGAGCAAGATGAACAGAGCCGGCAGTTTTGTTTCCAACCTGTCAGGTGACCTGGCGTACAGATCGTACTGTCCGGCGAACCTTCCGCCGACTCCCGGCATACAGGTCGACACGCATATGACTTCGGAGCTGCTCAACGCCTCCAGGAAGCTCGCCGAACTTGACTCCCTGTCCCGATATGTTCCGGACACAGCCTTGTTCCTGTCCATGTACGTGAGGAAGGAGGCGCTGATCTCTTCACAGATAGAAGGCACGCAATGTACTCTTGAGGACATCCTCGCACCAGGCGCGGAGATGAACGCCGACCTGGATGTCTCGGAAGTGTTCAGCTATGTCAAGGCCGTGAATTTTGCCATCGCGGAACGGGAAAAGCTGCCGCTGTGCAACAGGCTGCTCCGCAACACGCACGCCGTGCTGCTCGACAACGCCAGAGGCGAGGACAAGAATCCTGGTGAATTTCGAACGTCCCAGAACTGGATAGGTGCCTCCGGATGTTCACTGCGTGACGCCCGCTATGTTCCGCCCAATGTCCAGGACATGGTTTCCGGTATGTCGGCACTGGAAAAGTTCATCAACGAGGAGGACGGCATCGACCCTCTGATCAAAACGGCCCTCGTCCACTACCAGTTCGAGACGATACATCCTTTTCTTGATGGTAATGGAAGAGTCGGACGCTTGCTGATCCTGCTGTGTCTCATGGAGTGGGGCCTCCTGCACAGCCCTGTTCTCTACGTTTCGTATTTTCTCAAGAAGAACCAGTGGGAGTATTACGATCGCCTTGCCGGTGTGAGGAATAGCGGCGACTTCGAGCAATGGGTGCTATTTTTTCTTGAAGCTGTGCACAGGGGCGCGGCTGACGCGATAGAGAATATCAAGAAGCTGCGCGACCTGAAAAAGCACGGAGAGGAAAAGATCGCAAGCCTGTCACGCAGGAACGACACAGTATCAAGACTGTTTGTCCATCTCCACAGCTGTCCCATGATAACGCTCCCTTCAGCGGCGGAAAGCCTTGGTGTCAGCAGAGGAAGCGTCAGCAGCGCCGTATCCAGGCTCGTCAGTCTTGGAATCTTGAGTGAAGTCACAAACAAGGCCAGGAACAGGATATTCGCCTATACGGACTACCTCGATATCCTTCGTGAAGGAACGTAGGCACAAACTGCGACCATTCTGAATGGGTGAAAATCGGTTTGGAAACAAAAATCACTTCTGGCACATATTGGCGCCAGAAGTGATTTTTGTTCAGGAGATCCGCGGCATCCTGCCCATCAGAATTTCGTAGTGCGCATGGCTTTTTGTTCAGGCAAGAAGCCAGCCTAGTACATTCGTTTTTTGTATCCCTTCGTAATCCATCTCGCCGAACAGTGAATCGAGTGTGAGCAGATATTTCGGATAATTGTCCCTTATCTTCTGCAATGGCGTGAGTTCACGACGAAGCACATTCTCATCAAGAGTCGTTTCAGATACCTGATAGTATTCAAGTTTGCCGTCCTTCATCGCCACGAAATCAACCTCCCCATCAGGTCCAAGCTGCCCGACATACACTTCGAACCCTCGCCGTCTGAGTTCGAGATACACGATGTTTTCAAGAATATGCCCGATGTCGGAGTCTCTTCCTTTCGCCAGCGTATTGCGCATTCCGACATCGGCCACATAATATTTGTTCATCGTGGAAAGGAATTCTTTGCCTTTGATATTGTAGCGTCGTGCTTCATAAAACATCAGGCTGTCAGTCAGTCCACGCAAATAATGGTCAACAGTCTTCGTATCTATTTTGCGCATGTTTGACGTCATGGTGTTGGCTATCTTGGATGGAGAAGTACGGTTTCCTATATTATGCATCATGAATTTTGTTATCGATTCAAGCATGTTCACATCTGCGATTCGATATCGCTTCACGATGTCGTTGAGAAGGATACCCTCATATATGGCTTGCATGTATTTTCGGGCGTCCATCACGGCTGATTGATAACGAAGTGTATAGGGAAATGATCCAATCGTCAGATATAATTCAAACTTTTCTTGTATTGAAAGGCCACTATGCTCGCCATCAAGGCCTTCGCAAAATTCCTTGAAGGAAAGCGGCAACATGGAAATCTCTATATAACGGCCTGTAAGCAATGTCGCCAGTTCGCCGGACATGAAATACGCATTCGACCCTGTGAGGTACAGGTCACAGTTTTTCTTGATGAAAAGACTGTCTACAGCCTTCTGATACTGGGAGACGTGCTGTATTTCATCAAGGAAGATGTAGTTCATTTTATCCGGGAGGAGGCGGTCGACAATGTACTTGTACAGCGCTCTATATTCGTGCAGATCTTCGTATTCGATATCTTCGAAATTGATGCTGATGATTTGCTCCGGTGCGACACCATTTTTCAGCAGGTGCTGCTGGAAAATCTCAAAGAGGGTGGACTTGCCGCAGCGCCTGATGCCTGACACGACCTTGATGATCTGCTGATCTTTCCACCGAATGAGCCAGTCCAGATATTCGGGGCGCTTGATGTGTTCCATATTCGGCCTCCTTGCAGGTGAAATTTTAGGTCATTCCCCTGCAAAAAACAATAAAATTGGAATGCATTCCAATTTTCTTCAAAAATATGAGAAAAATTGGAATGCATTCCGTATTGTCCTCAGTCCTGAGGCAGGCAGGCCGACAGGCCCGAGAAGTCGGCATCGACGATGTATGACTCGGGCTGTGGTGTCTTCAGGAACATGGCCATGTACCACGGAAGATAGGTCACCTTTCCGTCAGTGGAGACATTGTCCATGCAGAACACGATCGCTTCTTCAAACTTCCATTCGCTGACGCTGAGGATGTTATCCAGGGCCGTGTGCCGTCTGTAATCCTTGCCGGACTTGATCTCCACAGGAAGGCATTTCCGGCCGGGCTGAAGGACGAAGTCCAGCTCTCCATATTTCTGTTTGTTGAAGTACCACAGCTTGAAGCCGTTGGCGGCGAAGATCTGGGCAAAGACATTTTCAAGAATGCTTCCCATGTTGATGCTCAGGTCTCCATTCAGGATGCTGAACTGGATACCGTCCATCCCTGCGGCGCAAAGCAATCCGGTATCGGCCATGAAGAGCTTGAACAATGTCCGCTGTTCGTTGAGTCGCAAGGGAATGGACGGCGCGGAGACGTTGTAGCAGGGGAGGGCCACGCCCGCATCGCGCAGCCAGACAAAGCTGTCTTCGTACCGGGCATAGCGTGCTGCTTTGTTGATGGATGCCAGCGTAAACAACTCCTCCCTAAAGGGAGGAGCTTTATAGTCAGCAAATAGCTGCTACATGCGGGTGGTTTACAACACCCGTTGGCGCAACGGCAGTTACACCAAGGCTTGCTATGTTTAGACTTGCATTCAAGTCAGCGTGGGCAAGCCTGCCACAGAAAGGACAGAAAAAGCGATGTTTTTGACGTTTGCCAATATTTCCGCAACTGGCGCAAGTTTGCGAGGTGTATGCCGGGTTGATGTATTCAACCCGTATTCCGACAGCTTGAGCCTTATATTCCACAAACTGCTGAAGCTGCGCCCATGCCCAGCGGTGCAGTCTGGAACGCATCCGTTTGCTGGCCTTAATGCGTTTGCGAATATTGGTCAAATTTTCCATCATGATAACAGAGCGGTTATTATTAATCGCTTCCTGAACAATGGCCTTGCTGACTTCGTGGTTCACATGGCGAACATGGCGGGATTCTTTGCCAGAGACTTTTTTCAAAAGCTGTTTCGCGCTTTTGGAGCCGTTGCGCTGAAGCCGCCCACGAAGATGCAGGTATTTGTCGCGTTCAAAACAGAGTTTGCCGCCGCCGAACAGCTTGCCGGAACTTGTGGCGGCGAGATTGTTTTCACCCAAATCAACGCCAAGAATACCGTTGCCGGAAACTGGAGCGGTGTCGGGCAACTCAAGGACAAGATTAAAAAACCAGCCTTTTTTCTTATGGACAAGTTGCGCTTCTTTTGGCGTTCCAGCCGCAAGATACTGTTTTTGGAACGCGCCAATTTTAAGCGCGACTTTTATCCTGCCTTGCAGCGTAAAAAGGGAAAGGACGGAATCTTTCAAAGAATATGTGCGTTTGTCAAAATGCACGGAAGAGGACTTGCCAAAAGCGATTTCAGGCCAATCGGACTTTTTCAGTTTCTTGCGGTTGGCAAGAAGCGTTTTATAGGCCGAGGCAACCTGCTTGATGGCAATGCAGACCATTTGGGAGCCAAGCGCGGGGTGTTTTTCCCGTATCGCGTAATAGCAGATATGGTGCAAGCCAACGTTATTGGCGTACCTTTGGCTAGAGGCGAAACGAACTATGTCATTGCAGGCTTGCAAATACAGGACTTGAAGCTGCTCAAGCGCAAGTTCCTGTTCGCTATTTGTTACAAGGCGCATTGATATAGTGCGTTTCATATAGGAAATATAGCACTAATTCAGGAAAAAGCAAGGAGGCTGCGTTTCCTCTTCGGCCTGAAGGCCGAAGTCTCCACGCGGAAGAGTGATGAAATTCAGCTCGACAAAGCGTTCGTACTGTTCCTTGCCGAAGCGGCGAATCAGTGATGTTTTGCCGATCTGGCGTGCACCGGTGACGAGCATCGCTTTTTTGTTCTTGTTATCCTTCCATTTCAATAGGTTATTGTAAAAATTACGCGCAAGCACAGGCGCCTCCGTCATGGTCATGTAACGTTTTTCGCATTTTATGACCCGGATTTTGTAACGTTTTTTGCGCCTGTGCAAGCCGTTTTTGTAACGTTTTTCGGAGAAGTTGGGTTCTTGGGCAGGTGGCAACCTTGCTGTGCAAAGCTTAACAGATTACCGTTCTGGCATGTTGTATATCAAGGTGACCGTTGTGGACGACGTGCTTGTCGTCTCGTTCAAGGAGCTGTAGTGATGTTTTGTCCTGTATGCGGTGCGGCGGAACTTGTCCACGGTGTCCATGCCATAGCCTACACCTACAAAGGACGCACAACTTCTTTCCAGCTTGAAGGCGACAAGTGCCCGGCATGCGATGAGACCGTTCTGGCGAAGCCGGAATGCGACAGGCTGGACGCGCTGATGGAAGCCATTGAGCGTTCCGTCAATTCTGTTCCTAACCAACACCAAGCCAAGACAGGACGTCGTTAAAAAACGCCGTCTGATAATCGGCTCTATAAAGAATGCCGAGGAAAAGAATCCCTGCAATTGCCACGAGGAATGCAAAATTACCGACTATGCCGGATAGGGCCATCTCCCCAAATTTCATCAACTTCGAGGGAGTTAGCTGTTGCACAACCTCTCTACTGTCTCTTA
>ERZ1026848.1937-NODE-1937-length-10808-cov-6.930066_pt1 | contig 10808 bp, 9 predicted proteins | sample MGYA00380154_ERZ1026848 | MGnify/ENA primary metagenome ERZ1026848 (study PRJEB33269, sample SAMEA4719790) | human gut metagenome | biome: human-associated habitat; feature: organic feature; material: feces | place: Cameroon | collected 2013-10 ...
GGAGTTCATATAGCAGTTCGTTGGTATCTATTGGCGACATATGATGCCGGAATGCAAATATGATGGCACTATCCCTGGCTATCCGTGCGTAAAGCATGGGATAGCCGGTTTGCTTTAAAAGGGTCTGTACTTCCTCAAAAGAGAAAGAGGCTCCCAGGCATAACAAAAGCACTTTGTCGCGGGAAGGCTGTTTTTTATCGGAAAGGATGTCATAAGCATATCCACGGTCGATTCCGGAATTGCGGATAACATCACTTTTTTTCAGTTTTTTCTGTGTCAGGATTTCCTGAAAGGCTTCCCCTAATTTCCGGACGGAAATCAGTTCCTGTCTGCTTTCGGAAATAAAATCCTGATAATTTTTACACGACTGGATCGTTTTAAGTAATTCTTCGGTTTTTTTCATCACATGGTTTGTCCTTTTTGCTATAATGACAACAGACATTATATATAGAATTATGAGGAACTGTCAAATATGAATCAGGATATGAAATATGGGTATCTGGATGAAACGTATGAAACGATTTGTCCGCTTGGGGAACAGGATATCTTTCTTGCAAAAAACCGTGATAACGGAAGAATTTTTGTAAAGAAATATGTAGCAGCTTCTGTAATCCCTGTTTATGAAAAGCTGATTGCCATTCGCAATGAGCATCTGGAAAACATATACGATTTTGCAGCAGGAGAGGAAAGGGGAATTCTGATTACCGGCTATATTTCGGGGATTTCCGTGCAGCAGTATCTGGAATATTATGGCGTGTTTGCAGAAGAACGTGTGAAAGATTATATGGCGGATATTCTGGAAGTACTGGGACAGGTACATGCGCTTGGCATTGTCCACAGGGACATTACTGCCGGGAATATCATGATTTCAGATGACGGCATTGTAAAACTGATTGATTTTGGAATTGCCCGCGAAGTCAAAAAAGAACAGGGAAAAGATACCGTGGTACTTGGAACCGTTGGATATGCAGCACCTGAACAATTTGGATTTCACCAGTCGGATGCAAGGACAGACCTATATGCTGTAGGGGTACTATGCAATGAAATGCTGACCGGGAAATTACCGGGGGACGGCTTATACAATGGTTCGCAGAATATGCAGAAAATTATTTTAAAAGCAACGGCAATAGATGCAAAACAGCGGTTTCAGACCGCAGATGAAATGCGAAGGGCACTTGCCACAAAAAAGCGAAAGCAGAAACTGTCAGAGATTTTGTTGCCGCTTCCCGGTTTCCGCACAGGAAAAACATGGAAAAAGGTGACTGCCTGTCTTGGATATGCCTTTTGGGGAATTTACAGTATTGGCAGTATCGCAGAGTGCAATAAAAATACTGCGACCATGCTGCTGGAAGCTTTGTCTTTGGGTATCTATCTCTGGCTTCCGATGGCTGTGCTGACCAATTACGGCTCATGGAATCAAAAAATCTATCCGTTTTCCAGAATGCCTGTGGCAGCAAAAATTATTCTGGAACTGGTGCTTAGCCTTGTATTTTTCGTGGGAGGGTATGCAATTGAGAACTATTTGCGCGTGGATGTCATGCATATTGTGGGAAAATAAATAGAAAATGTCTGCTGTGGGCAGACCATAAAAAAACAGCTTCTGGTATGATTGGCATATGACGGATGCCAATCATATGCGGAAGCTATTTTTTATGGTTGAGAACCGAATGGATGAAAGACGGATACGGTATAATAGAGTCAGTTAATTACAAACGAGGAGGAAGGAATATGGCAGAAGAAAAGGGAACAAAAGTGTGCAAATACTGCAAATCGGAAATCCCAAAGAAAGCGAAGGTGTGTCCGAACTGCCGGAAGAAGCAGGGAGGGATTGGAAAATGGATTGTGATAGCAGTCATTGTGATCATTGTCATTGCCGCAATCAGCGGGGGTGGGGATGATAAGGATAAGAACCCACAGAAGGTCAGCCAGACACCTTCGGATGACAAGCAGACATCTTCTGAAAATAAGAAAACAGACGATACAGAAACTCAGGACAAAAGCAATGTTTTTCAGGTGGGCGATGTTGTAGAAACAGAAGATTTTAAAATTACATTTGTTTCGGCAGGAAAATATAAGAGTGATAATGAATACATCACACCAAAAAAAGGGTACGAATACTGGCAGTTCAAGTTTAAGTTTGAAAATACATCGGATACCGATCAGAATGTGTCGACAATGATGGACTGGGAATGTTATGCAGACAACAGCAAGGCAGACCAGCAGTGGATCGGGGATGACAGTGGTCTTGACGCAACCTTATCCGCAGGAAGACAGACGGAAGGAACGGTTTATTTTGAAGTCCCGAAAGACTCCAAACATATTGAACTGGAATACGATATTAACTATTGGCAGGATAACAAAATTGTATTTGTTGGAAAATAAAAGACGCTAAAAGATTGACAGCAGCAGGAAAATACGGTAATCTTATCACATAGGTTCCGGTCATAAAAGGAAAGTATATTTTATGACCGGAATCAGTCATGGGAGTTTCATCCCGATATACCCAGTGTAACAGAAAATTAAATAGCAGGACATCACAAAGGAGAAGATGTATGGGGGCAAAAGACCGAAAGGCAAACGAGTATTTTGCCGATAACAGACGTTTTGCAGATATGTGTAATGCGGTACTGTTTGGAGGTAGAACGGTCATCCTGCCAGAAGCACTTGAAGCAACTGACACAACGGAGTTGTTATCGGTGCTTGGAATGGATGGAAAAGAAATTTCATTTCAGAAGTGGAGAGATTTATTAAAACGTGTTATAATCAAGAAAAATCAAAATGTCTATCTGGTTTTGATTGGGGCAGAGCTGCAAAGCGATATTCATTATGCAATGCCGGTAAAGGACATGGTTTATGCCGGGTTAAATTATGGGGCACAGGTCAGGGAGGCTGGAAAATGACACAAAAAGGAAAAGAAATGGGGAACAAAACCAGAATTTTTGTCAGGGTTTCACAGGAATGACACCCTGACTCCGGTTATTACGATTACGGTGTATCTTGGAGCAGAAGCATGGGATGGACCGCGAAGCCTGCACGAGATGTTTGGCACATTAGATGAAGAATTAAAGCCGTGGATACCGGATTACCGGATCAATCTGCTGGCTCCACAGGAAATCGAAGATTTTTCCGTATTCCGGACAGAAGTTGGACAGTTGCTGCAGTTTATCCGGGCATCCGAAAGTGAGCAGGAAGTGCAGGAACTGCTTGGCAAATATCCGGAAAAGTTTTCCCGGCTGGATTCAGAAACTGTGGCGGCGATCTGTCTTTTTACCGGGATTGAAATAGCATGTGAGGATGAGAAAGAGGTGGTAGATTTGTGTAAAGCATGGGAAGAGCATCGGGAAACAGGATTGCGTGAAGGTCGGGAAACAGGCCGGCGTGAAGAGCGCATATCATCCATTCGAAACATGGTCGAACTTGGCGTGCCAAAAGAAAAAATTCTTATCAAATATACATTAGCAGAATATGAAGAGGCAATGAAACAATCGTAAATCAGGAAAAAAGATCTGGTGAAAACTCCGGATCTTTTTATATGGATCTTCCCCTTTAGCTTCCGGGATAACCTGCCGATACATGTTATAGCGTAAAATGTAATGGTACGGAGGCAATACATGCAGGTTGAGCAGAAAAATATATGGGAAGATGTAACGCGGAATGCAAAACGCGATAACAGTAACAGGGCAATTGCGGCTTATCAGGCAAATATGCCGGATGCCGGAGCGGTTGCAGCTTTTGGCGGACAGGAAGCCTATGTGCAGCAGAAAACTGCGGTGTCCGAGGCTGGAAATATCGATATGGCAACGTATTCTAACCCGGCAAAGCAGGGGCAGGAAGAAAAGACAGTAGCGGAAAAAATTGCAGGGCAGGAGATTTCTTCGGGACAGGCGCGCAGCAACGAAATCGCTGTAGTGGCAAATACCACTTCCACAGAAGATTTAAAGAAGATGGAAGAGGACGGATTTTCCATTTCCGATGCAGACAGCCATACCATTATTACCGTGACAGACAAGATTAAAGCAGCTCTGGCAAAAGCCGGAGTGGATGTGTCTTCCATGGGTGGAACACTTACAAAGGAACAGTTAGAGGAGATCACCGGAAGTCCGGTTGTGACGCAGCGGATCATGGACTCTCTTGCGGCAAACGACCTGCCGGCGACGGAGGAAAATGTGCAGGACAGTGCGGAGGCACTGGCACAGGCTGCCTCGATTCCGGAGATCACGAAACAGGCGATGAGTTATCTTCTGAAAAATGATATGGAGCCGACCATCCGCAATCTGTATCTGTCCAATTACAGCAGCAGCGCAGAAAATATTGTGGAGCCGGAACAGAGTGGAATTGATTTTGGGTCCCTGATGCCGCAGATTCGTGAGATTATTGCAGAAGCAGGTCTTTCCGATGACGAACATGCGGTGGACAACAGCAAGTGGCTGGTGGCAAACCAGATTCCCCTTACACCGGAAAATCTGCAGTATCTGACAGATCTGCAGGGATTATCGGACGATCTGCAGACCGATCATATAGACTGGAATCAGATCGTGGATTCCATGGCGAAGGCAATTGCGGCAGGAAAACGTCCGTCAGATGCTTCCATGATTACTGCACGCAGACAGATGGAGGAAGCACGTCTGGTAATGACCAGTGAGGCATCCGTGGCGATGGAAAAAGCAGGCGTAGAGATGGATCTGACACCGCTGGCGGATCTGGTCGAGGATTTAAAATCCCAGGAGAGAGAATACTATAAAGACCTGCTTGCCGGTGCCGGAGTTGAGCCAAGTGAAAAAAATGTGGATCTTATGGCAGAAACCATGGATGTGTTTGCCGAACTGAAACAGCAGCCGGCATATGTAATCGGGCAGGTGGATGCGGATGATTCCGTTCAGGAGATTCATGATGCCGGAGCGCAGATGCAGCGCGTATTTGCACAGGCAAATGAAAGTTATGAAACACTGATGACTGCTCCGCGCAGTGACATGGGGGATTCCATAACAAAGGCATTTTCCAATGTGGACGATATTTTACAGGATCTACAGCTGGATACAAGTGAAACAAACCGCCGTGCAGTGCGGATACTGGCATATAACAATACCGAAATTACACCGGAAAATATTATGGAAGTAAAAGCACTGGATGAGCAGATGCAGCGTGCGTTTTCTAATATGAAACCGGCAGTAACGCTGGAAATGATCCGCCGTGGGGAAAATCCACTGGATATGACTATGGAGCAGCTGAATCAGGCGGCACAGGAGATTCAGCTGGAGAACGGAACACAGGAGCAGGAACGGTTTAGCAAATATCTGTGGAAACTGGAGCAGAATCATGAGATTTCTGAGGAAGAGCGCAGCAGTTATATCGGCATTTACCGTCTGATCGCACAGGTGGAAAAAGGAGATGGGGCAGCACTTGGATTTCTGATGAATCAGGGATCGGACGTGACGATGCGAAACCTTTTGCGTGCTGTGCGTTCAGAAAAAAAGAGTGGTCTGGATTATCAGGTGGACGATGATTTTGACGGAGTTGACAGCACAGCAGAAGGTCCGAAAATTGACGAGCAGATCTCGGCTGCGTTCCAGCAGAATTGTCTGCGCGATGTGATGGAACATATTTCACCGGAAAAACTTTCCCGTCTGGGAGAAGAAAAGTGGCAGAATATGTCTCCGGAACAACTGGCAGAGGCACTCCGGCAGATGGATGAATCTGTTGGGGAACAGGAAGCGGAAAACAGCTATCGGCAGGAACAGCTTGCGCAGTATCAGCAGCTTGCAGAAACACCGGAAGACGTATATACCTATCTGGAGCGGTATGATATTCCAAACAGTATGGTAAATGTCATGGCAGCATCGGAAATGCTGCGCAAACCAAACCGGATGATGGAGCGGTTGTTTCAGCAAGATCATGTTTCCAAAGATTCCATGACAGAGATTGCAGAGATGAAAGAGCAGGTACTTGAACAGTTTTCAAAAGCCCTTGAGAATCCTTCGGATCTTGCAGATGCCATGGAGACGCTTGCGGATGTGGCAGAGCATGTGATGGATACGATGATCGTAGAAGATCCGGATGTCCGCACGATTGATATCCGGGAAATGCGCCAGATGACCGCACAGTTTCAGATTGGTGCGAAACAATCGCAGGAAGAATGTTATGTGATTCCGATGCAGACAGGAGATTCTGTCACCGGGGTTTCTTTAAAAATCGTAAGAGGAAAAAAGAAAAAGGGTCTTGTGGATATTTTTCTGGATGGAGAAAAGGCAGGAAAGATTACGGCATCTTTTCAGGTAAAATCAGACCGTATTTCTGGAACAATTGTGACAGGCAGCGAAGAGACCGCAAAGCAGATCGAAGAGCATCTGCAGGAGATGCAGGATGCCATGCAGGAACCGGCAGATATCCATGTTGCATATACACCGGATCTTTCTTTGTCGCAGTTTGAGATGTCCGGAATCCGGAGGGAAAGTGAAATGAAAGAGCAGGGAGAACTGGAGAAAGACCGTTCCAATCAGGTACAGACAACGCGGTTGTATCATACAGCGGAAGTTTTTATTAATTCCATAAAATCCCTTTTGACAAAAACAAAAGATCTGTAGTAGGATAGTGCGGAAACCAGATTACAGGTGGTTTCACGATAAGAATGAAAATATACAGGATCTGGAAGGAGAATGGCGGATGAAAAAGAAAATTGTGGCAATGATACTGGTGCTTGCCTGTGTGACAGGAATATATGCACCGGAAAATGCATGGGAAGCACCGGTGACGGTAGAAGCATCCACGCAGAAAGGGAAGAAAACCCCATCCATACAAAAAGTATACAATGCTGTAAAGAAAGCGTATGGGGATGATTATATCCCAAGTGAAAAAGTATCAAAGAAAGAATTGAAGGAACGCTACGGAATTTCTTCCAAATGGTACAGTGCTGCAATTGCGGAGGTGCCGATGATCAGTGCAAATGCAGACACACTGGTTATTGTAAAAGCAAAGAATGCAGCTTCCAAAAAGAAAATCCGGTCGGCATTAAAAAAATACAGGGAGGAACTGATACAGGATACCTGTCAGTACCCGATGAACCAGTTAAAGATTCAGGCTTCCAAAGTTTATGTAAAAGGAAACTATGTATGCTTTATCATGCTTGGAACAATCAGCAACAAGCAGGAGGAACAGTCCGAGGACAAAGTGATTGCTGCATATAAAAAGCAGAATGAAAAGGCCGTAAAAGCCATCAATAAACTGTACAAATAGAGAAAATTATGATACGGATATTCAAACGGCTGCCGGGTGTGATTTTTATGGTGCTTCTCCTCGGTCTGGCAGGAAAAGAAGCACTGTCGCATCAGAGAACCTATTCTCCGGTTGAAAAAAGAGAACTTCAGACACGCCCGGAAATAAGTATAACGAAAGTTCTGGATGGAAGATTCCAGAAAAAATACGAATCGTATCTGCGGGATCAGTTTCCCGGAAGGGATCATTGGGTTTCGTTCCAGACAGACATGGAATTGTTTATGGGCAAAAATGAAATTCATAATGTTTACATCGGAAAGAACCATTACCTTTTGGAACACTATACAGAAAAAGAGTTTGATCCGCAGCAGATTTCCAAAAATCTGCAGGCTCTGGAGAAGTTTGTCGGAAAAGCAAAACAGAACGCGGATGTCCATGTGATGATGGTGCCGACAAAGTCGTGGGTACTCCGGGAAAAACTTCCGGCATTTGCCCCTCATTATAAGGAGCAGAAGTTTTATGATGCATTGCAGCAGAAATTGGAAAAAGAGGATGTACTGATTTCCGTGGAGCCCGTACTGGATGCACATAAAGAGGAAGAAATCTATTACCGGACAGACCATCACTGGACGACGCTGGGAGCATGGTATGCTTATGAACAATACACAAAGGCGGTTGGTGGAGATCTTCAGAGGGCACAGGGGAAAAAGAAGTTCCGTTGCATCAGTAAAGATTTCTATGGAACAACCTATGCAAAAATAAATTATGCCAGACAGGCAGACAAAATTGAGATTTATGAGCCGGCGGATAAACTGCGTGTTGTTTATAATATGGGAGAAAAAAAGACAAAGACACTGTACGATTTTTCTTTTCTGAAAACAGCAGATCAGTACAGCGTTTTTACCGGTGGGAATCAGGCAGTGCTTGAGATTACCGGGGGAATAAAGAACGGAAAAACGCTGCTTTTGATCAAGGATTCTTTTGCGAACAGTATCCTTCCTTTTCTGGCAGAAGATTATGAAAAACTTGTCGTTGTGGATCTTCGCCAGCTGAATGTAAGCGGAGACCGGCTTTTGGAAATGTTTTCACCTACCGATATACTGATTCTTTACAACAGTGCACAGTTTGCACAGGATAAAGAGTTTGAGATCAAGTGTAACTAGTATATCGTTTTGTAAAGAAACGGATTAGGTGGCAGTATCCGGTACGTCTTTTCCGCTTTCCAGATAGGTTATGGCACCGAGGTAAACGGCGCGGACCAGTTTTTCCTGATAGGCATCTGTGACCAGCAGAGCCGCTTCCGTTTCATTGCTCAGAAACCCACATTCGACAATTATGATCGGTGTGGGTGTTTTTTTTAATATGTAGTAGTCGTTGTTGGATTTACAAACCCTTGGCTTTGGAGGATTAAGGCTGTTGTTTAGGGTATCCTGCATGACTGAGGCAATTGCAGAACTTTCTGCAGACTGTTCGAAGTAAAACACCTGTGGACCGGAGACTGAGGCATCCGGAAAACTGTTCTGATGGATGCTGATGGTCATAACCGGATTGGTATCTGTGATCAGTTTTACACGGTTGCGCAGATCTTCTACTTTTACACTGCGCGAGTTTTCATCTGCAGGAACGGTATCATCACTTCGCGTGAGTACAACCTTATATCCTTTGTTTTCAAACAGGGTTTTGAGTTTTAGCACAATAGACAGGTTGATGTCTTTTTCCAGAGCATCGTTACAGCCAACTTTTCCAGGGTCGCTTCCTCCATGTCCGGCATCAAGAACGATACAGGTTTTGGAGGAAGCCGCATGTCTGGAAGATGTCAGTGCAGCTGATGCACGCGCAAGTAAGAAAGCACTTATAAACAGACAGGCAACCATAAGAATTTCAAATTTCTTTTTCATAGAACCTGCTTTATGGAATTATTTATTCCTATATATATGCAGGTAAGTCAGTGGATATACCTGGTAACGGTATCCCAGATATCACTCGTTTCAAATCCGAGTTTCCAGAAGGATGCACCGGCAAGCTTCTTTTCTTCTACCAGTTTCAACCGGCATTCTGCGGAGGCGGAGTCTTCCAGCCATACCTTATAGGTGGTGTCATTATCTGTAAATTCCGAATAGTTCTGTCCACAGTCATCCAGCCATGTTTTGGTTGCACCATGTGTGGCGAGAAGATCGTTTGCAGCTTTCATGCCATAAATCTTTGAAGGAATTTTGGTACCGGCTGCTGTGTCATCGGAACTGCTCTCGGATGGGATTTCCCATACACGCGTATAAAATGGCATTCCAAGAATTACCTGATCGGCAGGAACCTCTTTTAAAGTATCGCTTACACCCTGGGTTACCCAGCTTAAAGAGGCGACAGACCCAGCTTCGGAACTTCCGGCATAATGTTCATCGTACCCCATAATCACAACATAATCTGCAAAATTTGCCTGTTCTTTTCGGTTATAAAAGGAAGTATGTGACATCGGAACGTAATTGTCTACAGAAAGAACAACCCCGTTGTTTTTGCACTTGATGGAAAGCTCCCGGATGAATTCAATAAATGCATCCCCGACTTTCTCCCCGTTCATACTTTCAAAGTCTACGTTGATTCCATCCAGATTGTATTGAATCGCCATGGAAACAATCTGGTTTACCAGATTCTGTCTCTTAGAGGTATGGGTCAGGACTTCTGTTGTATCGACATTTTTATTTTCCAGATTGCTGACAAGCGCCCAGACTTCAATCCCCTGGTTATGACAGTAATTTACATAATTCAGGCTTGCCAGGTTGGCAATGTTTCCATTGTTGTCATTCAGATAAAACCAGGTAGGAGAGAGTACATTGATTCCTCTGGTATTGGCAAGGACAGTGGAAACCGCGTTATTTGCAGACTGGTTTGTGACCTGATGCCAGGCCATACAGATATTGTAATCTTTCTTTATATGTGCAAAGGCATCCGGAGTGAAATCGCTTTTTCTTGTTTTTTCTTTGACGGAGGAAAGCATACGTTTCTGCATGTATCCGATAATACCGTCGTCTGTCATTACTTTGTCCCAGTTGTCGCCCTGTTCGATCACTGTGACTTCCTCTTTGGAAGAAACTTCTTTCAGAATTGAGCTTTTGATGCCGCCTCTTACGCGCAGGGAAGCATTTCTTTTGGCAGTGGCAGTCTGGTATTTTCCCCATTGACTGGTAATAATGATCCGGTGAGGATCTTTTACATGTTTGTATTTAAAATCAGAATATTCTTTCACAAAATCCAGATCAATATATGCAGTATCAGAGTTTATGGTAACAATTTTACGACCGTAATCTGCGGAAGATTTTGTAACCATATAACTGGTCTGCTCTGCCTGTGCCGAGATCAGATTTTGTGTTGTTGCATAGAGAAGGATATTCTCGTTATTGTCCCAGTAAAAACGTGAATTTAAATTGTCATGGACAAAATCATAATCAATATAAATATGACCGTCAATGACCCTGGCTTTGGAAGAGGTTACTTCATTATTTAAAACAATGGCAACCTCATCGGAATTTGTCAGATGATAATAAGTGGTTAAATCTTCGTGTTCCTTACTCGCTGTCTCTTATACACATCTCCGAGCCCACGAG
>ERZ1026848.1938-NODE-1938-length-10807-cov-4.083333_pt1 | contig 10807 bp, 9 predicted proteins | sample MGYA00380154_ERZ1026848 | MGnify/ENA primary metagenome ERZ1026848 (study PRJEB33269, sample SAMEA4719790) | human gut metagenome | biome: human-associated habitat; feature: organic feature; material: feces | place: Cameroon | collected 2013-10 ...
ATAGCGTAGCGTCTCGTGGGCTCGGAGATGTGTATAAGAGACAGTCACCGGACACACCGGATTCAAGGGTTCATGGCTCTGCCTCTGGCTCCGCGAACTCGGCGCGGAGATTGCCGGATATGCGCTCGACCCGGAAAACGAGCGCGACAACTTCGTTCTCTCCGGACTCTCCGCAGACATGCGCGACATCCGGGGAGATATCCGCGACGCGGCGCATCTGAACCGCGTCTTCGGGGAATTCCAGCCGGAAATCGTCTTTCATCTCGCAGCCCAGCCGCTCGTCCGCCTCTCCTACGAAAAACCGGTCGAGACCTACGAAACCAATGTCATGGGAACCATTCATGTGCTCGAAGCCTTCCGGCGGACACCTTCCGCGCGCGCAGGAGTCTTCATCACAACCGACAAATGTTACGAGAACCGCGAACAGCTGCGCGGCTGCCGCGAGGACGATCCCATGGGCGGACACGATCCCTACTCCTCCAGCAAAGGCGCATGTGAAATCGCCATCTCCTCCTGGCGCCGCTCCTTCCTCCCGCCCGAAAGCGGACGCACCGTCGCTTCCGCACGCGCGGGGAATGTGATCGGAGGCGGAGACTGGGCGAAGGACCGGCTGATTCCGGACTGCATCCGCGCACTCGAAAAAGGGCGTCTTGCCCCGATGCGCAACCCCGGTTCGGTCCGTCCGTGGCAGCATGTGCTCGAACCGCTGCGCGGTTATCTCATGCTCGCAAAAGCACTTTGGCACGCCCCCGCGGACTACGCAGGTGGCTGGAACTTCGGTCCCGGCTCCGTCCACACCGTCGGCGACGTTGTCAACTGTCTCGTCGAAGAATACGGCGCGGCGGGAAGCGAATACACCCCCGAAAACGCCGCTCCGCATGAAGCCGGTCTGCTCGTTCTCGACAGCACAAAAGCCCGGGAAAAGCTCGGCTGGGCAACTGTGCTCGACCTCCGCCGCAGCGTTGCGCTCACAGCCGACTGGTACCGCCGCTCCCGGACGGAATCCGCCGCGGAAATCTGCCGCGAAGAACTGGCGGAATACATTCAGATCTGCAAAAAACAAACCGATATGGAGAAAATATGAAATTCAACTGGACCACCATTCCGCAGGGCTGGAACGCCTCCCTGAAGCAGGACGGCAGCGCCGTTTCCTCCAACATCACCAGAACCGGAGACGCCGACCGTTTCGAGAACATTGATCTCGGAATCGATCTCGGCGCGGCGCTCACAGCCGACTCCGCCGTCATGACCGGAGCACCCGCAATGGGAACCTGGATGCGCATCTTCGCGCCGGAGACATTCGGTCTCACGATCCGCGCGAAAAACTGGATGCTCGTCCGCATCTCCAAAGAGGATTTCATTCTGATCGCAATCGCCTCCTGGCGCATCTTCTCCGGAGAAATTCTCTTCCGCAACGGCGACGTCACCGTCAGTTTCTACGGAGACGGACACCGCTTCGCGCCCGGCGAAACGGTTCCGCTCGAACAGCTCTTCTGCATGCGCGGCTCCTCCGAACGCGCACTGCTCGACGCTTACGCCGATTACCTCGCAAAGCTCCATGCGGTCCGCCTCAATCTCCGCTCCTGGCGCGGCTGGGGCTCCTGGGATTATTACGCGATCAAATTCAACGACCGCGCCATCCGCAAAAATCTCGATGAGCTCCAGAAGCTCACCGCCAACGCAAACCTTCTCCAGATCGACGACGGCTACAGTCTCTGGGGCGACTGGATGAACATCAACCCTGAAGTCTTCCCCGAAGGGCTCGATTCCATCGTTAAAGAGGCGGCGCTCCGCGGACTCGAAACAGGCATCTGGCTCGCTCCCTTCCTCGCCGAAGCGGATTCACAGGTTCTCAAGGATCACCCCGACTGGTTCCTACGCAAGCCCGACGGCTCCTACGTTCCCGCCTGGACCGGACGCGTCATTTTCGACTACTCCAACGATGAAGTCGTCGATTATCTGCGCCGCTGCATCCGCTTCTTCCGCAACGCCGGAATCACCTACCTCAAGATCGACTTCCTCCGCGCCGGAACGCTCAGCGGACTCGGCAAGGTTCCGATGAGCGCATACGAACGCTTCCACCGCTGCCTCTCCGCTCTCCGCGAAGAAGCGGGCGCCGACTGTTACATTCTCGGCTGCTCCGCCGAATTTGCCCCCTGCATCGGACACGTCGACGGCATGCGCGTCGGCCCCGACATTTCCCCGAAGTTTGAAGATGTCCGCAAATCCGCGCATTGCTGCATGGCCTCCGCACACCTGCACCGCAAAGTCTACCAGTGCGACCCCGACTATCTCATCGTCCGCGGCGAAGGCATGGAAGATGAGGAAGTCTCCCCCTCCGGTGCAAAACACTCCACGCTCACGCACAGCGAAGCGGAACTCTGGGCAAACTTCGCGGTCATGACCGGAAACGCCGTGCTCTCCAGCGACAAACTCCCGCTTCTCTCGCACGACCGCAAAAACCTTGTCGCCTCCGCGTTTGAACGCGCTTCCGAAAACGCAAAAGGCTATTACGTCCTCGACTACTGGCACGAAATTCCCTCAATGATCTGGGCGGACGGCAAACTCGGCGTCTTCAACTGGTCTAACTCCGAACAGACTTTCACGCTTCCCGGCAACTCTCTGAAACTTCCCGCGCACTCCTCGCGCATACTCGAAAAGTTCGCATGGGACGGCAAGCAGATTCCGGTTGCAGAGCTTCCGCCGCTGCCCGCCACCCCGACCGGCGAACCCTTTGACGCGGCCGACGCCCTTCCGCTCCGGACCCGAAGGACACGAGCCGCTTGCAACAAACCACGAAACCGGCGAAGGACTCCTCGACGGCGCGTATGTCCCCGTCCAGGAGCAGGATACCTTCCTCGGCGTCCCGTTCAAAGTCGGCGCGCATATCATAACCTTCACGATGGGCGAACCGCGCAAATCCATCCGCATCCCCGTCGGACGCAAGGTGCGCGAGCTTTACTTCCTCCACGCCGCCGACTTCCCCGTCAAAGGCGAATGGCTCAGCTACATTCTCCATGCCGCCGACGGCTCCTCAAGCGAACACGTGCTGCTTATGGGACGCGACATCGGCAACACCGATTATCACTACTCCCTCCCGTGGACCTCGCTGACCGCACGGATTGCATGGGTCGAGCCCGTCACAAGCCGCACGCTCTACGTCCAGAAACTGGTTCTCGATGCGGAAACCGACCTTGAATCCATCGAAGTCACCGCGCCGCGCCAGAACGGCACACACGTTCTCGCCGGCATTTCAACACGGTAAGGAGCGCTCATGAAATCTTTCCGCAAAGAACTGATGTTCAACGTCAAATCCCGCCGCGCCTACATCGACATCACCGATGAAGTCGTCGCGGCGCTCCGCGAATCGGGCATCAAAGAGGGGCTTCTCCTCTGCAACGCCATGCACATCACCGCATCGGTCTACATCAACGACCACGAATCCGGACTGATTCAGGATTACGACAACTGGCTCGAGCAGCTCGCCCCGCACGAACCGCTCTCCCGCTACAATCACAACCGCACCGGCGAAGACAACGGAGACGCCCACCTGAAACGCCAGGTCATGGGACGCGAAGTCGTCGTCGCCGTAACCGAAGGCAAACTCGATTTCGGTCCGTGGGAGCGCATCTACTATGCGGAATTCGACGGACGCCGCATCAAGCGCGTCCTCATTAAAATCATCGGAGAATAACATCGGATGAGGCTCAGCGATTACATCTTCCGGACTCTGGCGGACTGGGGACTCCGTCAGGCGTTCTTCATCACCGGCGGCGGAGCGATGCACCTGAACGATGCGCTCGGCTCGGAACCGCGCATCAGCCGCCTCTGCTGCCTGCATGAGCAGGCGTGCGCAATCGCGGCGGAGGCATACGCCCGTGTCGCGGGGATTCCCGCCGTGGTCAGCGTCACCAGCGGCCCCGGCGGAACCAACGCCATCACCGGAGTTGCAGGAGCCTGGCTTGATTCCATCCCGATGATCGTCATCTCCGGGCAGATCAAAACCGAAACCATGATCAGCACCTTTCCGGAACTCAAACTGCGTCAGCTCGGCGATCAGGAACTCAACATCACCGATGTCGTCCGCCCCATCACCAAGTACGCCGTCGCGGTGAAAAAACCGGAGGAGATCCGTTATCACCTCGAACGCGCCTGCTACCTCGCCATGACCGGACGCCCCGGTCCCGTCTGGCTCGATATTCCGCTTGACGTTCAGGCGGCTCAGATCGACCCCGAAACGCTCGCGGGATACGACTCTGCGGAGGATCCGCTCCCGGAGCTCAACCCCGCCGACGTCATTGCGGCACTCGCAAAGCTCCGCGCAGCGGAACGTCCCGTCATCATCGCGGGTTCGGGCGTCATCTCTGCCGGAGCGCGCGAACTCTTCCGCTCGGTCGCACAACGCTGGAACATCCCCGTTCTCACCGCGATATCCGGAATTGATCTGCTCCCCACCGATTCGCCGCAGTTCTTCGGACGCCCCGGCGTGATGGGTGCAAGAGCGGCAAATTTCATTCTTCAGAACGCGGATTGTCTTCTCGTTCTCGGAACCCGCATGAATCTGCGCGTCATCGGATACGACTACAAAAATCTCGCCCGCTCCGCTTACCGGATCATGGTAGACGCCGATTCCGCCGAACTTTCCAAACCCACTTTCCGGGTTGACCTCAAGATTCACGCCGACGTGGGCGATTTTCTCCGTGCCGTGGAAACCGCGCCGCTGCCGGCAAAGACCGCATGGCTCGATTACTGCCGCAAACTGCGCGCCAGATATCCCGCCGTCCTGCCGGAACACCGCAACCGCACCGATTACGTCAGCTCCTACGCATTCCCCGAACTGCTCGCCCGTTTCATGAAACCGGAAAGCATCGTCGTCACCGGAAACGGGACCGCCTACACAAGCACCTTCCAGGCGCTGCCCGTGCGCGACGGCGACCGTGTCATCGCAAACGTCGCCTGCGCCTCGATGGGCTACGACCTTCCCGCCGCCATCGGAGCCGCCGCAGCCGCGCCCGGACGCGAGGTCGTCTGCATCACCGGAGACGGCAGCATTCAGATGAACCTCCAGGAACTGCAGACCATTCTGAGCAATGCGTATCCGGTCAAGATTTTCATGTACAACAACAATGGCTATCTCTCCATCAAACTGACGCAGAACGCATTTTTCAACGGACACTTCGTCGGCTCAACACCTGAATCCGGTGTGCATCTGCCCGACATGCGCAAACTCGCGGAGGCATACGGCTTCCGCACGTACCTTCTGCGGAACAATGCGGAGGCGGAAGCGCTGCTTCCGGAAATCCTCGCACTTGACGGTCCAGTCTTCTGCGAAGTCATGACCGATCCGCTGGAAAAGCTCGGTCCGAAAGCATCCTCAATGCGTCTGCCCGACGGACGGATCGTTTCGCGTCCGCTTGAAGACCTTGCGCCCTTCCTGCCGCGCGAAGAGTTCAAAGCAAACATGATCATTCCGACCGTGGAGGAAAAATGAAAAAAATCAGCATCACCGGCGGCTGCTACAACGAAGCGGGAAACATTGAGGAACTCTACACACGCTGTCTCGCGGTTCTGAAAAAATTTCCGCAGTACGATTATGAATTTGTCCTTGCCGACAACTGCTCCACCGACAACACGCGCGACGTTCTCCGCACTCTCGCCGCGCGCGACCCGAAGTTCAAAGTCATCCTGAACGCCAATAATTTCGGCCATATCCGCTCCCCGTTCAATGCGCTTCTGAACGCCTCCGGCGATGCGGCGGTCAGCATGTGCACCGACCTTCAGGAGCCCCCGGAAGTGCTCGAACAGTTCATCCGCGAATGGGAAAACGGTGCAAAAGTCGTCTGCGGCGTCCGCAGCGGAACAAAGGCGGGATTCGTGCTCGAATGCTTCCGCAGACTCTACTACAAGTTCCTCGCGACCGTCGCCCCCGATGAACACATCATCCCCCGCTTCACCGGATTCGGACTCTACGACCGCGCGTTTCTCGACGCCCTCCGCAAGTTCCATGACCCGTACCCCTACTTCCGCGGGCTCGTCAGCGAAATCGGCTTCCGCCGCGTGGAAGTGCCTTTCGTTCAGGAAAAGCGCAAAAGCGGACGCACCCACAACAACTTCTTCACGCTTTACGACATGGCAATGACCGGACTCGTCAACCACACCAAACTCCCCCTCCGGCTCGCCGTTTTCGCGGGACTCCTGCTCGGAAGCGGAAGCCTGCTGGTTGCGTTCGGCTATCTGCTTGCAAAGCTCATCTGGTGGGACACCTTCCAGCTCGGACTCGCCCCGCTCGTGGTCGGAATGTTCTTCTTCTTTGCGGTTCAGCTCTTTTTCATCGGGCTGATCGGCGAATATCTCGGCGCAGTCTGGACGCAGGTCAAAAACAAACCGCTCGTCATCGAAGAAGAGCGGATCAACTTCGACAAGTGACATGCTGAAGCCTGAAATCTCCGCCGCGCTTGCCGGAAAACGGATCTTCCTTACCGGAGGAACCGGATTCTTCGGCAAAAGCATTCTCGACTACTTCACCCGCCATCCCGTCGAAGGGCTGCACTTCACCGTGCTCGCGCGCCATGCGGAGGAGTTCCGCAGCCGCTTCCCCGGACTCTGCACGCTTCCCGGGCTTGCGTTTGAAAACGGCGACGTCCGCAATTTCCCGTTTCCGGACGGGAAGTTTGATTTCATCATTCACGCCGCGACACCGGCCGTCACAACGCTTGCGCCGGGGGAAATGCGCTCCATCGTCGTGGAAGGCACGCGCCGGGTTCTGGAGTTTGCGGGACAGAGCGGCGCGGAACGTCTCCTTCTGACCAGCTCCGGCGCGGTGTACGGCCCCCAGCCGCCCGATCTTCCGCTCATTTCCGAAGAATTCCCGTGCCGTCCCGTCACCGAATACGGCATTGCAAAGCTCGATGCGGAACGGATGTGCGCAGATTCAGGCGTGGATTGCTGCATTGCGCGCTGTTTTGCGTTTATCGGTTCCTGGCTGCCGCGCACGATCCACTATGCCGCAGGGAACTTCCTGCGCGACTGCGAGGAAAACCGCCCGATCATCATTCAGGGCGACGGGCGCACCATCCGCAGTTACATGCGCGCTGATGACCTTGTGGAATGGCTTTTCACGCTTCTCATCGCCGGGCGGCGCAATGAAGCATACAATGTCGGCTCCGAAGAAGCCGTCACGATTCTGGAGCTGGCACAGCGCATCCGCGCACAGCTCGGAAGCTCGAACGAAATCCGGATTCTCGGCACGCCATCGCCGCTTCCCGCACCGCGCTATGTGCCGTCGACAAAAAAAATCCGGACGGAACTGGGATTGCTCCCGCCCCGTCCGGCTTTCTGAGAAAAACGAGTCTGTCTCTGTCAGAGTTTGACTTTAACAACCACCTTTTTCAATTTGCCTGCCGGTGCATTCAGCGGACGGATCTTGCCGTAATGCCCGTCTTCGGGATAGAAGACAGCAAACAGTCCCGGAACCAGTTCGATGTGCGAAACGCCGACAGACGGCGTGCGGACAAATGCAACATCCTTCTCATCGTTGTATGCATCGACCGTTTCGAGTCCATCAATATTCGCCCACGCCATGCGTTCCACACCGGCGATGACCGCCTGGATATCAACATATTTCCGGTGAGCTTCCAGTTTTTCGGCTTCCGGAAGAACCGCGTCGTATTCCATGACATTGCCGTAAATGCGGTCGCCGTCAATTTCGAATTTGCCGAGCGGGGTATCGGGCGTAAGCGCGGAGATCGCCGCGAACGCCTTCTGAAATTCAGGAGAATAGGCGGCGATGACTGCCGGATCCATTTTATCGAGAATCATGAGACGCTCCCGGAGTTATTTGCCGCAGCACTTTTTGTATTTTTTGCCGCTTCCGCAGGGACACGGCGCATTGCGCTCGATCTTCGGAGTCGTGCGGACGTAGGGCTTCTGCTGGACGAGCTTGCCGTCATAGAAGTACCAGGCGTTGTTGATTTTGCGGAACTCGGCGCGTTCATGATGCTCCAGCGGCGTGTCGCGGTCAGTGTAGCGCGCGATGAATTCAACGAATCCGGTCTTGTCGCCGGCTTCGGGCGCGGGGGCGCTGATGATTTCGAGTCCGAGCCACTGGGAACGTTCCGCCCAGCTGCGCATCTCCTCACGGTCGATGCTTTCGCGCTGAGACGGCGCAGTGGAGGAGATCAGGTGATCGATTTCCGCTTTGGCATATGCGGTATATCTGGAACGCATCAGCGCTTCCGGGGTTTCCGCCTTGACGAGTCCCTTGATGATCGGTTCACAGCACTCCGAATAGAGTTTTCCGGAACAGCACGGGCATTTTTCAGAATCCATTGTTGACACTCCTGTTGTTGGACGGTCTCCCGTCTTATTTGAAAAGATTTTTATCTTTCTGCAGTCTCTCTTTTTCCGCCTTGTTGTTTCCGGCGGCGCGGATCTTCATATCCAGAACCGCATTGGCAAAATTCCTGCAATCGCCATCTTTACGATCCCACCAAAGCTCCGCGGCAGTCTTGTACGCTTCGTTGAAGATCAGCCAGACAACGGCGTCTTTGAAGTATTTCGAATTCTTCCGCGCAATACGAGCGACAAGATCCGCTTTCTGACGCGGCTTCAGTTCCTTCACCGGAACCTCGGCAGATTTCCCGAAGCTCTCAACAGTCATGATACCGTTTTTAATGGAAATGACGGAGCCCAGATTGCCCTTGAACGTCACCTGCGGACGGTTCAATTCGCTCTCGGACGAATTCGTCAGCAGCTTTTCGATGCGCTCCGCGCTCTCGATTTTGCTTTTCAGCCACCAGCCGTAACCGGCAAGGTTCTTCGCCTCGCGCACAACCTGCGCGGGCTTGTTCTGATTCCGCTGCGGCTCATCGATAAGCCCCTGGGCTTCGCGCTTCGCGGCGGCGATGTCGCCGGAATGAACCAGCGGAACAATCTTCTTCACCTTCTCGCCTCTTACCCAGTTGGCAAAGCCCTTGTATTTCCGGACAGCATCTTCTTCGGCTCTGCGCTTGCGGTCGGCCTCCTCTCTCTGACGGCGGGCTTCAGCTTCGCGGCGACGGCGCTCTTCATCGACTTTGCGCTTCTCCTCCGCGGCTTTTGCGGCGGCCTCCTTCGCGGCGGTAAGCTTTTCGCGAACCTGTCCGGCAAGAGTTTCCACGGCGGCGTATTTCTCCCGTTCTTCCTCTTTCGGCTCCTTGAACCGGGCGAGGAATCCATTGCAGAGCGACGCCGTTTCCTCCAGAGCCGACGGATTGTCCGCCGCCTGTTTCAGAATCTTGTCAGCTTCCTCGATCAGAGCGGATTTCTGCGGTTCCGCCTTCTGCTCCGCCGGTGCGGAATCCGGAGCGGGCTGCGGGTCCGCCTTCGGACCGGCAACCTCTTCCGCTTTCTTCATCACGGAATCCTTGACTTTTTCAAAGTTGCCGGAAAGCACGAACCAGGTTCCGGCTCCCGCGAGACCAAGCACGACAAGCACCGCAATGGTCAGCACAATCACCTTCCGCGGAATCGTCTTTTTCGGAGCGGACGGAGTCTCTTCCGTCTTCGGTTCCTCTTCCGCTTTCGGCTCCTCCGTTTTCTGCGGAGCAGGAGCGGCAGCGGGCGCCGGCGTTGAAAGTTTCAGTTTCGGCACGCCGCCGGAAACGGAGGTTCCGGATGCGGGAATGTTCAGCTTCGGCGCATTCCCCGGGATGCTCAGTTTCGGAACCGGAGCCGAAGTCGAATTCTGAAGATTCAGACGCGGAATCGGTGCGGAAACCGAGGACGGAACGGAAAGTTTCGGGGCGGAAAGTTTGTTCTTGCGGATGTCGCGCAGAGTTTCCACGAGCTCCTCCGCATCCTGGAAGCGGTCGTTCGGATCGCGCGCCATCATCTTGACAATCACATCGGAAACCGCCTGCGGAATTGATTTCTTCACCTGGTTCGGCGGAACCAGCGTATCGGTCAGATGCTTCTTCGCAATCTCCGTGACGCTGGAGCCGTTGAACGGGAACTGCCCGGTCACAAAATGGTAGAAGGTCGCGCCGAGACTGTAAATGTCACTGCGGATATCCATCGGCGCGCCGGTCAGGTGTTCGGGGCTGATGTACTGCGGAGTCCCCATAACCTCCTCTTCGCTGTCCAGGGAATCCTTTTCTCCGGCGTGGCGGGCAAGACCGAGGTCGGCGAGTTTCGCTTTTCCGGTGCTCGTAAGCATGATGTTGTCCGGCTTGATGTCCCGGTGAATCAGACGCTGCTCCTTCCATGCGTAATCAAGCGCTTCGGCAATCTGCTGGACAATCTGAACGGCCTGGTCGACGGGTATCACATGGTTCTTCTCCAGAATCTCCTTCATGGTCTGTCCGTCGACATTCTCCATGGCGAAATAGTAGATTCCGTCATCCTCGCCGACTGCATACGCCTGCACGATATGGGGATGATTCAGGCGGGCGGCGGCGCGCGCCTCCTTGATGAAGCTGATTACAAATTCGGAATTCTGCGCATAATTTTCCGCAAGGACCTTGAGAGCGGCGGAGCGGTCAAGCGAAATCTGATGCGAAAGATAAACAACGCCCATTCCGCCGCGGCCGAGCTCTTTTTCAATGATGAAGTCCGCAATCACCGCTCCGGGAGCCGTCCTGGAAGCCGGCACCGTCACAATCTGCTGACACTTGCCGCATTGGACTTTTGCTCCCATTTCCGCATTGTCCACGGAGAGGATTTCTTTGCAGTTCGGACACTGAAAACGCATGGCTCGACGCTCCTGTTATAATGAGTTTAAATATAATCAGGTATTATATCGCCTTAAATGCGAATTGTCAAGAGCATT
>ERZ1026848.1939-NODE-1939-length-10804-cov-5.126802_pt1 | contig 10804 bp, 4 predicted proteins | sample MGYA00380154_ERZ1026848 | MGnify/ENA primary metagenome ERZ1026848 (study PRJEB33269, sample SAMEA4719790) | human gut metagenome | biome: human-associated habitat; feature: organic feature; material: feces | place: Cameroon | collected 2013-10 ...
ATATGAAAGTATTCAATTCTAAACTTGCTGCTATAGGTTTGGCAGCATTCGTTTTCGCATCATGTAGCGACAGCTCTTCGGATCCTGCCACTCCTATCACCCCTGGTACCGTCCCTTCTGAGATTACCAAGATCGGACTTACACAGACTGATGCTGCACAGTTGGCAGCTAGCGTTACCAACTACAAGCGCAGCAGCTCTAACAAGGCAAGAACTCGTGCCTTTAACGAGACTTTGTTCAACGGACTTACTGAAAGTACCATACCAACAGCTCCTTCTGCTGATGGTGCTAAGCAGCTGAATGCTGCAACCGATTTGTCAAACGACAAATACAAGACAAGAAGCGGAAAGACTTACGACTTCTCTACCAATACAATTGAGAACACAACTCTCTTTGTTGCAGGTAACAGTACTGTAAAATACAGCAACTTGGGATCTGGCAATACCATCGTCGTCCTGAAGGGCGGCAAGCTGGAGTATACTGGTTCAAGTAGCGCTATTCCTCAGGGCAATACCATTTATGTTTTGGAGTCTGGTTCATACAGCATCGCCAATGAAAATATCACCATTGATGGTGCTTTGTATTCTTCAAGAGCTCTCGGAAAGATTGAGGGACATACCACAGGCGACAAGAAATCTGAAGGTACTCCAACACAAAACATCACAATCAATGGTTCTGTATACCTCAGTGGCTACAAGCATACTGTAACTGATCCTGAAAGTGCGAATTACGGAAAAGAAATAACAGAATACGCATCTCTTCGTGCAAAGACATTGACTATCAATGCTGGTGCAAAAGTCAACACTTTGGACCGTGTCACCTTTACCGATAACGTTGTTCTTGCCGGAGCATTGCATGTTGGTAAGGCTGCCATCGTCAAGAGCATGACCATCAAGGATGGCGGTAAGTTCTATTCTGACTACTCTGCCAAGATTAAGAACAAGCTCACCATGGAGGCAGGTTCATACATGGATCTAAAATACCTGAACGTAACAGACAACGAATACACCGACAATGGCACAGAAAAGCCTACCAAGGTTCTAGGAAACGCTGTAGCAGACTTGCAGGGCAACTGCCAGATTGTAATCGGCAACCACGGTGTAATGTCTTTCAATACTTTGAAGACAGACAACACTTCCGGTCAGATAGTAATGGGCGATGATGCCAACAACGTGGCTGTCATCAAGGCAGACAAGTTTATCTATGCAGGAAGCGACGAAAACGTCAATTTCGTCAGCACTCCAAACACAAACAACCAGACAATCCTGGCTCAGCTCAAGGAGTGCTATAAGAATGGCACAGAGTCTGAAGGTAACAAGGTAGACTTTGACTATTTAGTTTGGAATTCTGATGTACAGAGCTACGACTACATCACTGGCGGTGGAGCCTTGACTGCAGGACCAAACTTCAGCTATGTACTGAAGGATGAATACAAGGTAGCAGACCAGAAGAAGCTTATGCTGTTGTCTACTATCGCAAACTACGATAGAGACACTCAGTCAGCAACAGCCATCGTACCTACTGCCGACAACAAGGTATACGTTTCATACCATACCAATGGTAAAGAATTCGGTGGAAGCATTGATGTTGCAGAAATGAATGGCGAACAGCTTACATTGAAGCAGAGAGTACAGCAGGCAGATGCAGGAGCTACATACGACTTCAACCACTTGAACGTCATCAACAACAAACTGTACTTGGCTGGAAGTGCCAAGGGCAAGGATGGCAAGCAGTTAGGTGGTGCTGCTATTAGCTATGCAGCCATCGGCAGTGATGGTACATTGAACGTCACAGAGGGTTTGACTTCTCAGTCATTAGACAATACTGTTAAGGGCGATGCTAACTGCGTTGTACCATTCGACAACAACATTGCCGTAGCAAGCACTCTTGGTTACTCCGTTTATGAGCCAACATTAGCAAAAGAAGCAAAAGATAGAGTCTCAACTACAGGCAAAGCTAAGTTTGTAGCAGTAAATGGTTCATCACTCGTTGGCTTGAACTACACATCTGAGATTGCTGCAGGTGATGCAGAAGTTCAGGGTGAGGTACAGATATTCGACAATTCTATGAAGCAAACAAGTAGCTTCAACGTTGGTGCTATTGCACCAAACAACGGTAAGAACATGATTGCCATTGACAGCAACGGAAGAATCTACGTCTGCAAGAGTGCTAAGGGTTTGATGTGCTATGAGAGCAACGGCAACCAAGCATGGGCATCAGAATGGACAACACCAACTTCTAAGAGTGATAAAAACGTAAGCGTTGACAAGCGTCAGGGTTACATCAATGGTGTAGCAGTAGACGACAACTACGTATATGTTGCAGCTGGTGCTTATGGTCTCGTAGTCCTCACCAAGGATGGCAAGGAAGTTACTCACAAGAGAATTGGAACAGCTGGCAACTCTGCCAACTATGTAGCAGTTAAGAACGGTCTTATCTATGTTGCATACGGTAAGGGACGTATCCAGGTATTCAAGCTCACTGGCGGAGCAGCTCAATAATACAGAATCATAAAAATCCTCTGCTCTCCCATCCTACCGATGGATGGGAGAGCAAACCTTATTAAAAACTTAACCAGCTCATCAAAAGCAAACGGCTAAGCCTTTATTAAGGCAAAACACAAAATATCAATCAAGAAATAACATCAAAACAGAAAGCTAAAATGAAAGCATTAAATATAAAACTTGCAACATTCAGCTTTGCAGCATTGCTTCTCGCATCTTGTAGTGATAGCAATAATAGTGGTATAGACACCCCTATTACTCCAGCTATGAACCCTAAGATAGTTGGTAGCGCAGTTGTATCAACAACTGATGCACAAACACTCGCTAGTAGAGTTTTGAATTATAAGAAAGGAACTTCTTCCGTTGCTAAGAGTAGAACTAGCAACTCCGAAATATTTGCTGATGTAATAGATATGCCAGCAGAACCAGCTGTACCAGCAGAAGCTGTTGATATATCAACAATTAATGATAAATGGAATGGCATGCACAGCGGCGGTGTTTATGTACTGAAATCAGGACAGATGACTACCGACAATTGGAACGTAGCAGGAACGACCATATACGTTTGTTCAGGAGCCACTTTGAAATGGACTGCATGGCAATCTGACAACAATCCAAAGGTAATCGTATTATCGGGAGGTAAAATTATTGATAGCAACAGCAATTTAGGAAAATGTTGCTATGTAGACGTTTATGGGGAAGTAGAATTCCAAAATGCTCCATATATAAGCCACACATTTAGAACTACTGGCAACTTGTCATACGACGGTACGATTGATATTCATGCTCCTGCATACGTGGGAGGAAATGTAACAGCCAAAACATTAAATCCAGGCAGTGGCATTATAAATATAAAAGGAAACTTGGACCTGGAAAACTACAACCTTCAACTAAATTCAATAAACGGCGAGACAAATGGCACAAAGTTGAATGTTGATGGAAAAATAACAGCCCATGAAATAAGAATGACAAACAGCTCACAACTTTATTCTGGCTGTGGAGCTGTTGTTAACGGTGAGGTATACATAGATGGAGGCTCTGAACTCCATGTAAAATACCTCTCATGCAAAAAATTTACTCAAAGTTCAGGAGCTAATGTGATTCTTTCAGACCAAAGTTTCATCAATTGTTCTGGAGAATATGCTGACAACAACAATGATACAAGTCACAGTATCCTAGAGGGCAATGGTTCCAAGGCAGTTGTCAAGGCTGCAAAATTCTACTTTAACAATGGAGAACCGCAAACAAATGACGCAGGAGAAACATACTATTTGGTAGATATGTTCTCTACGACAGGAACAGGAAATCCACAACTGGTAGCAGATGGAGCATTTTACGTAAATTGGCAACCTGCCAATGTTCAGTTTAAAAATGGCAACGTATTCACTACAAATGGTGTAACACAGAGCGAAGTAGTCATCAATCCTACCGATTGTGGAAATCCAGGTTGGACAAATCCGAATCCAAAACCAGATCCTGATCCAAACCCTAATCCAACTCCAGAGCCAACACCTACGCCAACTCCGAAACCAGAGCCAACTCCTGACCCTAAGCCAGGCTTGGATTTGATAACGACCATTGAGTCAGATCATACTCATGAGATTTCGGCTACAGGCATCATGCCTTGTGATGGCTATCTCTACATGGGATACCACACAAATCAAAACCAAAAAGATAATGCGGAATATAGTCACGGAGGTTGCGTAGAGGTCTTCACGCCTGTCAAGAACAACATGGTAGAACTGAAACAATACTTGTACGACTCTGCAAGAGATCTTGACTTCAACCATCTGTTGGCTGTGAAAATCAATGGTGAAAACAAGGTATTCCTCCCTGGCAGTTCTTACAAGAAGGGAGCCATGCTTGCCTACATGACCATCAATGGCAACCACATGCTGGCAACAGAATCCAAGCAGATCACCACTACTGAGACTGACAAGGATGGCAAACCTGTTGTCAAGTACGAAGAGCCATTACAGTTTGTTCAACTACATCCTGCAACAGAAGAGTTCAAAGGCAAGGGATATGATGAGAACTGTGTCGTATACAACGACAACACCAACCATCTCATCGTAGCAACAACCGAAGGCTATACCATTTATGATGCAGAGACTTTGAATGAAGTCGACTCATATGAGAAGCCAGGCAAGGCAAAGCACTTGGCCATTGGCAATGGTAAGATTGTTGCATTGTATCTCGACAGAAGAACTACAGATGGAACGGAAGCTATTCCTGCCACCATTGAAGTTGTCGAAGAGAGGACTGAAGATTTCAGCAATTCAAAGACCTTCAGCACCACAGCAAGCATCGAGCCAAACAATGGCAAGAATGTAATTGCAGTAAAAGACAACAAGATATATGCTTGTCTGGGTGCAGCTGGACTCTATGTATACGACATGGACGGCAACGAGCAATGGCACTACCAAATGCCAAAGCCAAAGAACGCAAAGGGCAAGTGGAAGGCACTCTGCAACGGTTGCTTCGTAGACGACAACTATGTATATCTTGCATACGGTTCATACGGAATCGTAGTCATCGACAAGGACACACAAAAGGTTGTTGCTCATAGAGCTGTAGAGAAATCTGCCAACTACGTGACTGTTTACGACGGCTACATCTATGTTGCTTATGGAAGAAGCCGCATGCAGGTTTTCCAATTGAACCTTGGAAAATAAAAATTTGACTTTGCCACAAGGCAATAAGAAATATTCATATAAACTAAGAACATAGTGAATGCAGCTGCAACAGCTTGCAGCTGCATTCATCGTGTTTAAATAAGTAAAGCTATGAAGCGTACATTAATACTATACACAACAACGGCTCTTCTGACGATGATCGGAGGACAGCAGGCATGGGCACAAACTCAAGGCAAAAAAAAGCAGAAGAGTTTCAGCCCCAAAATGCTCGTCTACGAAAATCTGAAGAACGAAAACGTATTGAGACACTTCAACCAACGCTTCGCACAACTCGACACACTCATCAATAACCCAATCTGGGTGAAATCACCAATCATCGAACTGGGACTCAACAAACAACATACTGCTGACATTAAAACCACTGACTCATTATACTGGGCTAAAACTGCATACGAACAGTTGGCTATCAACAGACATAACGGACTGGAAGTAACTGGTCAGATATACGCCAGACCAGACGCATACTTCGATGCCGACAACGACGATGCAGAACAGGTCTCCAAGTACAAAGCCAAAGTACAGGCCGAACTGGGATGGAACATCATCAACAGCAAGTTCTACCAGGGAAAGGAAAAGAGAAACAAAGTGGCCCTAGCTAACGAACTCTCACGTCTACAAGACAAAAAGAGACAGACTGCAGACATCTATGAAAAGGCAGCCGACGAGCTGACCGAACAATATAACTTCTATATCGGTACCGTCATAGCACACAAGCTGGACAACCTCGACATCATGAACGAGGCTTACCAGTATATGCTGGAGAAAGACCGAATCAGCAACGACAAGATGCTCAAGGTGATGAACGACAAGCTGGAGGCGGAATACGACATCTCCATCCTCTGCTCCGACAGAGACATCACCAACAAACCGATTTACCGCATCAAGCCTACCCGCGTGGTGGTGGACACCACAGCCCTCTGGGAACACGTAGAAAAGGAAAGCCTGGATGCAAGAATCGTGATGACAAAGCTGGAGATAGCCAACAACGAAAGCAAGCTGAACAACTATCTCAGCACTACCCGACTCACCCCATTCGCCAGATGGTCAACCTACTGGCAGAGCAACGACAAGTTCTCACACAATGGTGATGTAGGAATCAGATTCACCGTGCCAATCTACAACGAAAACCCAAGAAAGAGAAAGGCACTGGAGACACAGAAAGAGATTATCATGAACAGCAGAAGCACCGACGTGAAGGAAATCAGACAGTCGGTGAACATCCTGCTGAAAAAGATAGAAAACCTCAACCAGGCTATAGCCACTGAGGCTTACCACATACAGCAGACAGGAAAATACATCGACATGCGACGGTTCGCATATAAAAACCAGAAAAACGGGTACAACTACCTGATGAGAATGGAAGAATATACCGGACTGCTAGAAAGCATGGAAAGAATGTACAAGCTGATGTTGAACCGCGGACTCGCCATCATCAATATAGAGAAGGCAGTAAGCATCTATAACAACAACAATATATTCAACGAGATCGAACTATGAATGAGTTTCAATATGACAGCACGCCACAGGAACAGGCGATGGCCGACTTGCTGAAATCGCAAAGCCACCGACTGGCTAGACAGCAGATTATATTCGCGCTGATCTTCCTCCTCATCATCGTACTGGCAGCATACTATATCGTTACCCGAATGATCTGGGCCATCTATGACGGATATGTCACACTCGATGAAAACCATATCTGTGCGGTTGACGACATCTACGTCCTGAAGGTGAACAAGGAGGTGGGAGAAACCGTACACAAAGGTGATACGCTCTACTCCTACGTACTGCTGGGCAATATCGTTAACCAATACGACCCAAACATCATTCCTTCGGCGGTAAAGGAAACCCACGACATGGAGGTGCAGGCTAAACTGGCTAGAGAAGAGATACCGGTACTGCGTACCCGACTGGCTGAACTGAAGAAGCAGAAAGCTTCGGAAAGTTCCGACATCTACTACGGACTGACCAACAACACCAAGCGCAACCAGCTGGATGCTGAGATTGCAGAGGTGGAGGAAGAAATAAGAAAGCAGATGAACAAGGTGACCATCTACTCACAGGCAAAGAACACCACCTATAACTTCATGAGCAGAAGAGGTGCAGGTACGGCGGGTGCAGACATGCCATACTCCAGCAATACCAGCATCTACAACCACGGTCTGATACACTACTGCTGTGCACCAGCCGATGCCTACGTCACAAAGGTGAACGTGAGCGACAAGACTCTGGTGTTCAAGAGCGATGAAGTGCTCACCATCCAGCATACCGACTATGCAGCATGCCACCTGGGCATCATCACATACGTGCCTAGTGAGAAAATCAAGTATATGGAAAGTCCTGACGATGCTGACGTCATCGTGAACAAGGACGTGGTACTGAAGGCGAAGCTGCAGATGGTAGGTCTGCGAGTGGAGGAAATTCCAAAGCACCTGCAGAGCAACTTCTCGCACGATGCCAATGCCGTAGTGGCAGTATTCACCTTCAAACCCAACCAGCGAGTGCCGGCTTGGGTGATGAGCAACAAACTGCCAGTGAGAATCAGGGTGAACAAGATCAGTGCGATGTTGGACCCTAAGCCACTGCCGATGTATACCATCCCTGTGGAGAAGAATCAAAATGTGATGAGAAGTTCAAAGCTCGTCACACCAGACCAAAACAAAGACAACGTGGAGAAATGATTGGACTAAGAAGAAACAAAAGAGGAGACATGGTGCTGACCATCGATAGCTTCATTGATATCGACTCAACACCAGATATCCAGTCAGACTACTTCGACTGCATATACATCAATACGAAGAGTGACCGTGCGTTCCATGCAATCCTGTTTGGAACCAGCCCTATCCTATCGTATAAATGTAGCTATAAGCCGATATTCGTCAATACGGCGGTATCGGGAAAGGATCAGATCACTGACTATATCGTAGACGCATACGTCAGCGACATGAGCAATGAGAAAGTTTACGAGATTATCGACCGAATCAAGATGGCAAAAGAGAAGTACGGCATCAAGCAGGAAACTGCAAGACCTACACAGCCGAACCAGCTTTTTACCAACATTCTGAGATATCTCCTATCACGCGACCAGAGAATCATGGGACACCGACTCCTGGAAAAATCATCGCTGGGATACATCAACCCTATCTTTGAGCACTATCACAGTTTGGGTCTGTTCCATCTCAACGAGATGTTCATGTTCAAGGATACAATGGTGGAATATGGTGCACTCAAGATGCACCGCTTCCTCATCAAGGAACACCTCTGCCCGAAGTGCAACCACTCGCACCTGTTGTATACAGAGTGCTGCCCGAAGTGTGGAAGTTCCAACCTGAAGATTCAGAACATCATCCACCACTTCAGCTGCGCCAACGTTTCGCCGGAGAGTACGTACAACGTAGGCGGTGTGCTGGTATGCCCGAAATGTCATAAGAAACTGCGCCACATCGGTGTAGACTATGACCGACCTGCAGTGGTATATACCTGCAACGACTGTGAGAACTCGTTCACAACCCCACTGACCAAGGCAACCTGCTGCTACTGCGAGAGTACCTTCCCGGTGAATGCACTGGTGTCACGAGACGTAGTAGACTATGAGATAACAGAGGAAGGTGTGCGCGCCCTGACACAGGACAGCCTCATATTCAACAACATGACCAACCTCTATGACAACTTCATGGAATACCCGCTGCTGGTAAACCGCCTGCGCCGACTCCTGATGGAGACCTACCGCAAGGAACAGGTATCAGTACTGGTAGGAAAGATATGGATACTGAATGCCGAACAGGACACGGTGAAGATCAAGGACAGTCTGCAAGCCAGCTTCTGCCGCCTCTTCTCCAACCACAAGGTGTCGTACAACAACAACATCTTCTACATCACGTATTCCGTATTCAGCGACATCACCGTAGAGGATGCACAGCATGAACTGAGCAAGCAGATGTCAAAGGCTATCAGAAAGGTGGCCGACAAGATAGAACCGGACGAGCTGATATGCTGCGTTCTCGATACCAAGACCAAGGAGGTGACCGGCAACTACGAGGAATTCTTCAACAAGATGAACTACGTAGAGCTGACTCCAGACGACTACTGCAGTTATTCGGAGGAAAAAATGACCGAAGAAGAAGAAAACAAGACCGCAGAGACGCCACTGGAAATGAAGCCGAAGGAAGATGAGAACGACAAGATCATGAAGCGCGTCAAGCTATACAAGCAGCTGGTAGCCGTACTGATTACCATTGCCGGAGTACTGATACTGCTAGCCGTGCTGGCGCTCACGATATTGAGATAAGAAACAACTAGTAAAGAAAGGAGATGAGTAGGTATGTTTGAAATCGTAGAAACTCTGAACCACTTCATGGACTGGTTGAGTACACTCTCACTGAGCAGCATCCTGAGCACCTACTGGTTTCTGTTCTTCATTGAGATGCCGAGATATTACCTGCTGGAATATCTGGTAATATTCAACCGACTGACCAACAGGAACAAGATAGAAAAGGAAAAGGAAGTGGCACGATTCTATCTCTATCGAGAGAATCCGCTCGTTTCGATACTCGTACCGGGAAAGAATGAGGGAAAACATATATTCAAGATGGTGAACTCGCTGGCGGAACAGACCTACAGAAACTATGAAATCATAGTGGTAGACGACGGCAGCGATGACTACACCAAACTGATATGCACCGACCTCTATCGAGCTGGTTACATCACCCACTACCTGCGACTGGAAGACCGAGGAGGCAAGGCTGCAGCCAGCAACTATGGCGCGCAGATGGCTAAAGGCAAATACATCGTATGCCTGGATGCCGACTCATCACTGGACCGTGATGCACTGGAGAAGATTCTCCTCCCCTTCTATATCGACGGTATGGTAAAGGGTGTGGGTGGTTGCGTGAAGGTACGCAACAACAAGGAGACCATCTGCTCTTCGCTGCAGGCGTTCGAATACCTGAAACGCATTCAGGTGGGACGTATCGTAACGAGCGAGCTGGGTATCTACCACATCATATCGGGTGCCTTCGGCGCCTTTGACAGAGCAACACTGAAAGAGGTCGGATTCTGGGACATCGGACCAGGACTGGATGGTGACCTCACACAAAAGATAAGAAAGGCAGGATACAAGGTGAAATTCGCAGAAGATGCCATCTGCATGACCAATGTGCCGACGCAATGGTATAAACTGTATCACCAGCGTATCAGATGGTCGCGCTCGCTCGTAAGATTCCGCTTGCGCAAACACCGCGACATCCTGCTGCCAACCAAGAACTGGTCTATATTGAACTGGATCTCCAACATGGAGAGCGTAACGTACGACTGCTTCCTCAACTTCCTGTGGTTGTGGTATATCGTGAAACTCGCCATCACCTTCAATAGCCACATCGTAGAGATATTGGCGCTGGGCTACTTCATCCGAGTATGCTTCTCCCAATTCGCCTTTCTGCTGGTTATGATGGTAACGGAGAGAAGAAAAGAGGAAATGTTCCTCTACCGGTTCCTGCCGCTCATGTCGCCGTATACAGGTTACTTCCTGCGTATCGCCCGACTTTCAGCCCATCTGCAGGAGCTCTTCTTCCATCGCTCGTATGCCGATGCATGGAATCCGGAAAAGAC
>ERZ1026848.1940-NODE-1940-length-10801-cov-5.733668_pt1 | contig 10801 bp, 6 predicted proteins | sample MGYA00380154_ERZ1026848 | MGnify/ENA primary metagenome ERZ1026848 (study PRJEB33269, sample SAMEA4719790) | human gut metagenome | biome: human-associated habitat; feature: organic feature; material: feces | place: Cameroon | collected 2013-10 ...
GCGTCAGATGTGTATAAGAGACAGTATATATAGTGAACGGCATAAAACTCATCGTGAAATAAAAACCAAGAGCTTATGAAAACATACATAAAGCAACATATAGTCGCATTAGCGGCACTGCTCGCTCTTGTGGTGACGCAGGCTTTTGCGGCGGAAACGAAGACAGACATCCTCACTGACTATACGCCAAACGGATCGTCGTTCTCTAACCAGACTGAGATAGACTTCCAGAAGCAGAGTTTCAAGGCGGTGCTCGATCTCAGCACTTGCCAGAGCACCACAACAAACGAGAACGTGCTCTCTATCGGCAACGACTTGCAGGGTACAAATGACTGGGGAAACGCTAACGTCATCCACCTCTTCTATACTAAGAGCAGCAATACCTTGCAGGTGAACTGCTTCAATGGTGGCGCAAGCTACACTTACCGTGAAGACCACACAAACATCTCGGGCGAAACTACTATAGAGTTGAACTCGAACGGTCTGTATCTTAACGATACGAAGATTTGCGATGCATCAAATATCAGCAATATCCTAAGCCTTACGTCTATTCTCTACGGCAGCACTCAGGGCAGTACACGCTCATGGGCTACATACAAGTCAGTTAGCCTCATCACAAAGGAGACTACTGGTGGCACAACTACTCCAACGACAACTTTCTCTGTTCCTGCATACGGTTCCACATATTATATATGTCCTGCCGGTTATCCTACAAGATGCTTTACAGTTACTACTTCTAACAATGATGAGGAGATTACAGTAACCGCCAAGTCAGACGGCAATACCGGACAGCAGTGGATAACAAAGCAAGGCAATTATTCTACAACATACCCTTGGCATATTGTAAATGTGATGTCTTCTAAGGCTCTAGACATGGCAGGCAACAACACTAATGTAATGCCACTCCAGTGGACATCCGAAAACGACAATAATGAAGCCAATGCCAATCAAGAGTGGAAGTTCGAGAAGGTAGATGCTACAAATCATACATATAAGATTTACGCTTATACACATAATAAAACTTATTACCTCACATACGATGGAACCGACGGCGGCAAGCTTGGCCGTACAACAGATTCAAACAGTGCTACAGCCTTCGGTTTCATCAAAGTAGAGGGTTCAACCGGCGGCGGAACATCTTCCAACCATGGTTCGTTCAGCGTTAGCTGGATAAGCAATCAGAACAAGGTGGGCGACTACAAGGAGGATGCACACGCTACATTCATCCCATACGCTTCGGTAGAGCAGATGAAGGCTGACGCCACTCACTACGCAGAGCCTTGGCAGCAGCCCGACGAGACCAAGGCTGAATATATCAACCTCAACGGAACATGGAAGTTCAAGTATGTTGCAGGAACATCATCTGGTCCTGGCTCAAGTGAGTTCCAGGCAAAGGACTATAACGACAATAGCTGGGGTACCATCCATGTGCCGCTCTCCTGGGAAATGGCAAACTACGGCAAACCGGTATACACCAACGTTGGTTATCCGTTCAGCAACAACCCACCTAATGCGAACTCTGGAATGTCACAGTATGGCGTAACAGACCACAACGCAACGGGCTTCTATCGCCGTACCATCAACATTCCTGCGACATGGAAGGACAAGCGCGTGTTTGTACACTTCGACGGCGTATACAGCGCTGCCGTGGTATGGGTGAACGGCAAGTACGTAGGCTACTCACAGAGTTCTAACACCGATGCCGAGTTCGACATCACCGGCTTTGTAGAGACTGGCGATAACCAGCTCTCGGTACGTGTATATCGTTGGTGCGACGGTTCGTATCTCGAAGGTCAGGATATGTGGCACCTCTCTGGTATCCATCGCGACGTATATCTCGTGGCTATGCCGAAGGTGTTTGTGGCAGACCACTATATCACTTCTTCGCTCAGCAGCGACGCTACAAGCGGCAGCATGACGGTGAAGATGAAAGTGGACAACCGCGACAACGTTTCTGCAACAAAGACTCTTCAGGTGTCGTTGCTCGACCGCGACGGAAAGCAGATCGGTTCTGGAACACAGACATACACTGGTACATCAACAGATGAAAAGACCATTACACTCAGCGGTCTCAGCAGTCTGCATCCGTGGAGCGCTGAAGATCCTTATCTCTACACCGTTGTGGTGAGCCAGAAGGATGAGAATAGCACAGAGGAGATGGCATTCTCTACAAAGTACGGCTTCCGCAACATTACAAAGAGCGGCAACCTCATCAACATCAACGGTAAGCGTGTCTACTTCAAGGGCGTGAACACTCAGGACACTCACCCGGAGTATGGTCGTGCTATCGACATGGAGACCATGATGAAGGACCTCACAATGATGAAGCAGGCTAACGTGAACACAGTGCGCACATCGCACTATCCGCGTCAGCCAAAGATGTACGCTATGATGGACGCTCTCGGCTTCTACGTAATGGACGAGGCTGACGTAGAGTGCCACGGCAACCAGGATTTGTCAAAGAACAGCAGCTGGATAACAGCTATGGACGACCGCACAAAGCGCATGGTGCTGCGCGACCGCAACCACCCGAGCGTTATCTTCTGGTCGTTGGGCAACGAGTGTGGCGCCGGTAGCAACTTCTCTACAACATACAATACGTGTAAGAACCTCGACTCACGCTTCGTTCACTATGAGGGAGCAGGAAGCGGAACAAATTACTCCGACCTCGGTTCTAACATGTATCCAACCGTTTCGTCAGTACGAGAAAACAGAAGCGGACTGAACGGCAAGCCTTACTTCATCTGCGAGTATGCTCACGCAATGGGTCAGGCTGTCGGTAACTTGAAGGAATACTGGGATCAGATTGAGGGTAGCACCGGTATCATCGGCGCTTGTATCTGGGACTGGGTAGACCAGTCGGTTTACGATCCTACAAAGCTTGTTAACGGTCAGAAGAAGAGCGAAAACGGCTTTAACTACTGGGCGTCTGGCTATGACTACAACTCACCAGGCGGTGTTAACTATGGCTTCCAGGGCAACTTCCTCAACAACGGTATCATCACACCAGACCGCACATGGACTGGCAAGCTCTCTGAGGTTAAGAAGGTATATCAGTATGTGAAGTTCACTCAGCCTACTGCTTATTCGAAGTCTGTAAAGATTGAGAACAAGTATGCGTTCATGCCTATCTCATCAGACAACTTCGACATCGCTTATCGCGTAATGAAGGACGGTCGCTTGATAGAGGAAGGAACTCTTGCTTCATTCCAGACTATCGCTGCAGGTTCTTCAGCAACTGTAACCTTGCCAATAAATACAGCAGTGGACAACAGTGCAGAGTATCTTGTAAACATAGAACTGCGCATAAAGAAGCCAACAAATGGCGCTGCCGACTGGACTACATGGGCAGAGGAAGGCTACAGCATCGCTGACGCTCAGTTCTCGCTCTCTGAGCAGAATACCTCTAACGGCACAGCCAAGGGTACAGACGGCACAATGGGATTCCCAGTGCTGCCAAGCTACACTTCAGCAGGTGGCTCGTTGAGCGTAAGCGGCAATACCGTAACTGGTAAAGACAACAATGGCAAGGCATATTCTATCGTATTCGATTCAACAGGCAAGATGACCTCATGGACATACGACGGCAAGAGCCTTATCGCTGCAGGTCCAGACTTCAACAGCTATCGCAAGGTGGACAACGACCGAAACTTCAACACAACGTTCACAAAAGCTACAAGCATGAGCATCAGCAATGGTCTTACAATGAGCGGCACCAATGCTACAATGACTGTCAAAGGAGGATCAAGATACACCACAGTCTACACATTCTACCCTGACGGCACAGTAGACATGAAGGTAACCTTCTCATCAAGCAGTTCTCTCGCCCGCATCGGTCTCGGTATGCAGTTCGCTTCCGGTTTCGAGAACGTGGAGTTCTATGCCCGCGGTCCTCGTTCCAACTACAGTGACCGCAAGACAGGTTCTTATCTCGGACGCTTCACCACTACGGTAGACGACATGGTGGACGAGATGATACATCCTCAGACATTCGGCGACCATGAGGATATGCGTGAGCTTATTCTCACCAACAAGGCTTCTAACGTGCAGATCGGAATCAAGGCAGGCGGAAGAGCATCATTCTCTCTTTCACACTACGACGAGACAAAGTGGTGCACTTCAGGTGACTCTATGTGGAATACAAAGCTCCACTGGTATGACCTGACACGCAATCCGCAGGTTTATGCCCACTTCGACTATATGCAGCGCGGCCTCGGCAACAACTCCTGTGGTGGCGACAGCTGTCTGTCTGATTATGTGTGTCCATCATCTGGAAATTATAGCTACACATTGCGATTCACACCACAATCAGGTGGCAATGTGCAGATAACAGAATAATATTTGCAGAAAGGTTCTCTGATTTGAGAATAAACGTCAATCCCAATCGGTCTTTATATTCAGACCGGTTGGGACTAAAATAAAGAAACTCTCCCGATAGGCTACAGGCAAAGACTTGATGCTTATCGGGAGAGTTCTTTTTTTGTGGATTAATCCAAGCTTATCAGTTGTTTTCAGGACGGAGCTGACGCACGGTCACTCCGGTGCGCCACATTTCGCTTTCGCGCATAGCCTTCAGTTCGGCGTTAAGCTTCTCGCGGTAGTCAGGCTTTGAGTTGCTGTCGATAGAAATCTGAGCCTCCTTACCAGTCTTTACAGAGAGGTAGAGCCACTCCATGACAGGCTTGATGGCCTCGCGGAAACGCGGAGCCCAGTCGAGAGCGCCACGCTGGGCTGTTGTAGAACAGTTGGCATACATCCAGTCCATTCCCTTCTCGCCGAAGAGAGGCATGAGGCTCTGTGTAAGTTCCTCTATGGTCTCGTTGAAAGCCTCTGATGGAGAGTGTCCATGTTCACGGAGCACCTCATACTGAGCCTCGAACAATCCCTCGATGGCACCCATCAGCGAACCGCGCTCACCGGTGAGGTCGCTTGTAGCCTCACGCTGGAAAGTGGTCTTGAAGAGATAGCCCGAACCGATTCCGATACCCAATGCCAAAGTCTTCTCCTCAGCCTTGCCCGATGCATCCTGATATACGGCATAAGAGCAGTTTACGCCACGTCCCTCGCGGAACATGGTGCGCAGAGAGGTGCCCGATCCCTTTGGTGCCACCATGATGACATCCACATCCTCTGGAGGCACCACACCGGTGCGGTCGTTCCAGTTGATGGCAAAGCCGTGAGAATAATACAGAGTCTTGCCCTTGGTGAGATATTTCTTTATCTTAGGCCATACCTGTATCTGACCGGCGTCTGAGAGCAGCATGCAGATCACGGTACCCTTCTCTGCAGCCTCCTCGATAGAGAAGAGACTCTCGCCCGGCACCCATCCGTCAGCCACTGCCTTGTCGTAGGTCTTGCCCTGACGCTGACCAACAATCACGTTGAAACCGTTGTCGCGCAGGTTGCAAGCCTGGCCAGGTCCCTGGATGCCATAGCCAAGCACAGCTATTGTCTCGTTCTTCAATACTTCATGTGCCTTCTCCAAGGAAAATTCCTTGTTGGTGACTACCGTTTCGATAACGCCACCGAAATTCATTTCTGCCATATTTGTTTTGTTTTAGTTATGTGCCCTCAGGCACTTATGTTCTTTTTACCTTATAACCATTAACGATCCAATGACCGTTAATGGTGTATTTTATATATACTGCTATCAGCCTTTATTATATCTTCTCGAACTTCAACATACATCTGACCACTTCAGCATCCACGGTCTCGGCGTTTGTCTTCGTTACCCTTACGCAGACCGTATCGTCGTCGCGCTCTTCGGTATAGAAATTCAGTTTGTCGCCGCAGTAGCTTTCTGCCACATACGCTATGTCGAAGCGTCTGATGCGGAATTTGCGGTAGTGGTCGATATCGAAGAGGTCGAGGATATGCTCGATGTATTTGATGCTGTTGATATGACCGTTCACGTCAACGTCGCAGTAATACGTGTCGATTGTCCTTGCGAGCTTCGCCTCCTTGCCCATCTTCACTCTCGACAGGCCTTCGATAGGGCATTCCTTGTCTTTCTCTATATACCGTTCTATCTCACCGTCTCTGATGGCGAGGATATTCTGCGGCTGTCTCGTTTCCGTGTCTATCATCGCCCACACGCTCTTGCCGTAGCCGTATGTGCGGCTGTCATCAGTGCTGCAGATGCGGAAGTTTCTGTTGGTGAAGAATCTCAAGGCGCTTTCCACCCATGTCTCCACACTGAACTTCTCGTATGCCGCCGGCATGTCGTCCATCTCTATCGCCAGTCGCGACAGCACCCAGGTCTTGTGGATAGGGTTGAGATAGTTCATACCGAAGTCGCGGTCGTTGGAATGGAAATCCGCCGCATTGAGCAAGTGGTTGCCCAGATGTCCCATGAAGAGCTTCTTTGAGAAGTCGCAATGGAACGGTTCCGACAGGAAGTCATATCTTCCGATTTTTCCTAATGTTGCCATTTTCTTTTATCTTTATTGGTTTTTCATGTTGTTCTCGCGCATTGATATCAAGTCGTTCACTTCTTCCACAGGATTCCTCGTTATGGCAATTCTTCCGCTTCGAGTATACTGCAGCACGCAGTTTCTTTCCTGCAGATTGGTGTAAAGGGCGATGATGTCTTTTGTCACGCCGCTCAGCATGGCTGTGCAGAACGTAGGGTTCACCTCGATGATCTGTGCGTCGGCACGGCGTATTATCTTTGAAATCTCCGGATTCTCCATCACGACAGGCGTTGACAGCTTGAACAAAGCATCTTCGCGGATGAATATCTGGTCATCGGTATAGTAGTCGGCCTTTATCACGTCCACCTTTTTCTCTATCTGCTTCGTTATCGTCTTCACCTGTTCCTCGTCGCTCCATGTGGTGATGGTGTATTTGTGTACACCCTCTATGCTTGAAGCCGAAGCGTTGATGCTCTCGATGTTCACCTGTCTGCGGGTGAATACGGCGGTCACCTGGCTCAGCATGCCCACCATGTTTTCTGTATAAATGAGCAGAGTATATAATTTCTTGTCGTTGTCCATTTCTGTAGTCCTTTATTCTTTGAAATCCTCTTTTCCGAGAATCATCTCGTTGATAGGTTTGCCGGGAGGCACCATCGGCATCACGTTGTCCTCCTCCAAGACAGCACATTCAAGGACATACGGTCCGTCGGTGCTGAGCATCTTCTCTATTTCCCCCTTCAGTTCCTCGTGGGTCACGGCGAGTCCATACGGTATGTTGTAACCCTTGCAGATAAGCTCGTATTGCGGGTTCATCATCCTTGTGAACGACCTTCTGCCTCCGAAGAACATGTCTTGCCATTGGCGCACATTGCCGAGATAGTTGTTGTTGAGCAGGATAACCTTCACCGGTGTCTGCTGTTCCATAATGGTGCCGAGCTCCTGTATGTTCATCTGGAATCCACCGTCGCCGGTAAACATGCACACCGTGCGGCCAGGTGTTCCGAATGTGGCACCGATGGCAGCAGGCAGTCCGAAGCCCATAGTGCCGAGTCCGCCGCTTGTCACTAACGAGAGCGGTTTGGCGAATTTGAAATATCTGCAAGAGAACATCTGGTTCTGTCCCACATCATTCACCATCACCGTATTGTCGTCGGTAGCTTCAGCCACGGCGTTCACCACTTCTGCCATGAGCAGGAATTTGCCTTTCGGATGGATGGCAGGCTCTATCACACGCTCACGTTCCGTTTCGTACAGAGGCTTGAAACTGTCTATCCATTCTTTATGGCTGTTTTTGTGGACGAGAGCCGTAATCTTGGGCAGCGACTCCTTGCAGTCAGCAACGATGGCAATGTCGGTCTTCACATTCTTGTCAATCTCCGAAGCGTCGATGTCGAGATGGATTATCTTTGCCTGTTTGGCATAAGTAGCCACATTGCTCGTCACCCTGTCGCTGAATCTCATTCCTATGGCAATCAGCAAGTCGCATTCCTGTTCCTTTATGTTCGGTGCATAGTTGCCGTGCATGCCGAGCATTCCCATATTCAGCGGATGGTCGGATGGCAGGGCAGATAGTCCCATGAGAGTCCTTGCTGCCGGTATGTCGGCCTTCTCCAGAAACTCCTTCAGTTCCTCCTGGGCATTTCCAATCTCCACACCATGACCGACGAGGGCAATCGGCTTCTTCGATTTGTTGATGAGTTCTGCCGCAAGCCTCGTCTTCTCTTCGTCCGGCTGCGGATAGGCATTATAGCTTCTGATGAAGTCGATGTGTTGAGGCTCATATTCAGTAAGAGCCTGCTGTATGTTCTTCGGGAAGTCGATGACCACAGGTCCCGGTCTTCCTGATTTAGCTATATAGAATGCCCGGCTGATAGCCCAGGATATATCCTCCGGTCTTCTTATCTGGTAGCTCCATTTGCATATCGGCTGTGCGAGACAGGCGAGGTCTACCTCCTGAAAGGCATCTGTACCCAGAGCGCTGATGCCCACCTGTCCGGCAATGACCACAATAGGAGTGGAGTCTGTGAGCGCATCGGCAACACCCGTCACGGTGTTGGTGGCTCCAGGACCGCTTGTCACGATACATACTCCAACCTTTCCGCTCACCCTTGAATATCCTTCTGCAGCATGTGCCGCCGCCTGTTCATGGCGCACAAGGATATGGTTGAACACCTTGTTGTCGCCGCGGGTATAGTGGTATAACGCATCGAACACCGGCATTATCGCTCCTCCGGGATAACCGAAGATGGTATCCACCCCTTCGTTTGCCAATGATCGCATCAGCGCCTCCGCACCGGTTATCTTCTCTCTTGCCATTCTTCTCTTACAATTTGTTGATTTGTGTTTCGTGCTTCAATTCCAATCCGCTTTATGGTTTGGGGCTCACTGTAGCGTCAGCCTATTCTATTATTCTGACGCCACCCTTGTCGGCAGAGCTTACACTCTGTGCGTATGCCCTGAGAGCCTTGCTCACCGTGCGCTGGCGGGTCATCGGGCGTTGTTCCCTTGCCGCCAGTTCTTCGTCGGTCAGCTTCACGTTTATCGTTCTGTCAGGTATGTCAATCTCTATGATGTCGCCATCTGTTATCTTTCCGATGTTTCCACCGGCTGCCGCTTCCGGAGATATATGTCCGATACTGAGTCCCGATGTGCCTCCGCTGAATCGTCCGTCTGTTATCAGCGCACATTCCTTACCCATGTGCATGCTCTTGATATACGAAGTGGGGTAGAGCATCTCCTGCATTCCCGGACCGCCCTTCGGTCCTTCGTGGGTTATCACCACGCAGTCGCCTTTCTTCACCTTTCCGCCGAGGATTCCCTCGCAGGCATCCTCCTGGGAATCGAATACCTTTGCCGGTCCTTCGAAGTGCCACAATGCAGGGGCCACTCCGGCAGTCTTCACCACGCATCCGTCCTGTGCGATGTTTCCGAACAGCACGGCAAGTCCACCGTCTTTCGTATAAGCGTGGCCGAGGTCACGTATGCAGCCCTCGCTGCGGTCGGTGTCGAGCGTCTCCCATTTTTCGTCTTGTGATCCCATCTTGGTAGAGAACTTTCTTCCGGGAGCGCTGCGGTATATCCTGTCAGCCTCTTCGTCGACTACAGATTTTGTGATGTCGTATTTTTCGAGCTGTTCGCCGAGAGTCTTTCCGTCAGCACGTTTCACGCCTTTGTGTATCAAACCGCCCTTTGCCAGTTCGTTCAGAATTCCAAAGATTCCACCGGCACGGTTGCATTCCTGAATGCTGTATTTCTGTGTGTTCGGCGAGAGCTTGCACAGACAAGGCACCTTACGGCTCAACCTGTCGATATCGCTCATCGTGAACTCCACGCCGCCCTCCTGTGCCACGGCGAGCAGATGTAGCACGGTGTTTGTGCTTCCTCCCATCGCTATGTCGAGAGTCATGGCGTTGAGGAAAGCCTCCCTTGTGGCAATGTTTCTCGGGAGCACGCTGTCGTCGCCATCCTCATAATATTTCATGGCGTTTTCCACTATCAGGTGTGCGGCGTCTTTGAAAAGCTGTATTCTGTTTTTGTGGGTGGCGAGAATCGTTCCGTTACCTGGCAGACTCATGCCGATTGCCTCTGTAAGCGAGTTCATGGAGTTTGCCGTGAACATACCTGAACAGCTACCGCAGCCAGGACAGGCACAACTTTCAATCTCCTTCAGTTCTTCGTCGCTCACGCTCTTGTCGGCACCGTTCACCATGGCGGTGATGAGGTCAGCGTTTGCGCCTTTCCAGCGTCCCGCTTCCATCGGTCCACCACTGCAGAAAACGGTAGGTATGTTAAGTCTCATTGCCGCCATAAGCATTCCCGGCGTCACTTTGTCGCAGTTTGATATGCATATCATGGCATCAGCCTTGTGAGCGTTAACCATGTATTCCACGGAGTCGGCAATGATATCTCGTGAAGGCAGGGAATACAGCATTCCGTCGTGTCCCATCGCTATTCCGTCGTCTATGGCGATAGTGTTGAACTCGGCGGCATAGCATCCCATTTTCTCTATTTCTTCTTTTACGATTTGTCCGATGTCGTGCAGATGAGTATGTCCGGGCACGAATTGAGTGAAAGAGTTGACGATGGCAATGATTGGCTTGCCGAACTGTTCGTGTTTCATTCCTGCCGCCACCCAGAGGGCTCTGGCTCCTGCCATTCTCCTTCCTTCGGTGCATACCGCACTTCTCAACTTATTCTTCATCTTATTCCTTTTTTAGTGTTAAGCTAATACCTTGTATTGCAAATTTGTGTTTGAGCGTTTATGATTGTACGCCAAAAATAATGCTATTGTTGAATATCGGGCAATTGCCCTTGCATTTGCCTACAAAGGTACTTGTTTTTCCGAACAATAGAACAACTGTCTCTTATACACATCTCCGAGCCCA
>ERZ1026848.1943-NODE-1943-length-10789-cov-4.529532_pt1 | contig 10789 bp, 8 predicted proteins | sample MGYA00380154_ERZ1026848 | MGnify/ENA primary metagenome ERZ1026848 (study PRJEB33269, sample SAMEA4719790) | human gut metagenome | biome: human-associated habitat; feature: organic feature; material: feces | place: Cameroon | collected 2013-10 ...
TTTATGTTGTTATACTTACTTGAGGTCTTAAAGTGGAACATCGTATGTATATTTTATCCAACACCTGCGCCATGTCTTAAAGCTTTTGCCCTTACAGGGCGCGACGACTCCAACACGCGATACCCAGGGTGCCGCTTCGCTTGCCCTGGGCTATGTGCTCCATTGGGCTTTCAGCCCGCCTTAGCTAAGTCTGGAACTTGGTAAGGTTATAAAGTTACCTCTGCTTGTGTTAAGGGCTATGTGGTTAGAGGCAACTGGCAAGTCTGTCATATACTTACATTCCATATATCTCTGTCAATAATGCAGAGCATACTTACTCGTCAACTTGTAACCCTGTCAACCCCGTCAACCCCGTCAATTCAGCAATCAATAAGCCGCCCGGTACTTGCCCTCGTCCTGGTCGTCCATCATCGACAGATACGACGCATAGCGCGATGGGGCAAGGCGGTGCTCCTCGAGCGCCTGCAGCACAGCGCAACCCGGCTCGTGGGTGTGGGTGCAGTTGTTGAAGCGGCAGTCGGCCGATATGGCAAATATGTCGCGAAAGTAGTGCGCCACCTCGTCGCGCTCGATGTTGAAAGTGCCAAAGCCCTTTACCCCCGGAATGTCGATGAGCGCACCCCCGTCGGGCAGTTCAAACAACTCGCTGTAAGTGGTGGTGTGCATGCCCGTGCCGTGGGCATCAGATATTTGTGCCGTGCGCACATGGGCGTCGGGAATAAGCAGGTTGAGCAGTGTTGACTTGCCCACCCCCGAGTGGCCGGCCAGCAGCGTGGTGCGCCCTTGCAGCGCTTGACGCAGCGGTTCAATGCCTTGGGCGTTGAGGGCCGACATGCGGTAGCACTCGTAGCCAATGTTGGTGTACAGCGCCTGCCAGTAGTCCATCACCTCGCGCTCGGCAGGGCTGAGGTCGTCCTCCTTGTTAAAGGCAATGCACACCGGCACGCGGTAAGCCTCGGCCGAGGCCAGAAAGCGGTCGATAAAGGTAGTGCTCGTTTCGGGGCGTGCGATGGTCACCACGAGCAGTGCCATGTCCACGTTGGCGGCCAGAATGTGGCTCTGTTTCGACAGGTTCGAAGCCTTGCGAATGATGTAGTTGCGTCGCTCGTCAATTTCGGTGATAAAGGCTGCCGCCTCCTCGCTGCCCTTGGCGGGTTGCTCCTTGATGGTCACCCCATCGCCCACGGCTACGGGGTTGGTAGAGCGTATGCCGCGCAGGCGGAAGTTGCCTTTCACCTTACATTCAACGGCACGCCCGTCGTCGGTGCGCACCAGGTACCAGCTGCCTGTGCTTTTGATTACTTTTCCGTGCATGAAGTGTGGGGAAATAAACAGTTAAGAGTTTAAGAGTCAAGAACACGGGCCTGACTGGCAGTGCCTCTGTGCTGAACTCTTAAACTCTCAGATTGTTTGTTAGTCACATTGCGGTGTGAGCGTTTGTGGTTACACCGTCATGATTTCCTTGTTCTTGGTGGCAAGAATTTCCTCTATGCTCTTCACCTTCTTGTCGTGTATCTTCTGCAGATTAGCCTCGGCGTCCTTCTCCACGTCTTCGGGCAGACCGTCCTTCAAGGCTTTCTTCAGTTTGTCGATGCCTTCGCGGCGTGCGTTGCGAATGGCCACTTTAGCCTCCTCGGCCTCCTTGGCACACTGCTTGGTAAGCTGCTTGCGTCGGTCCTCGGTAAGGGGAGGAATGCCCAAACGGATAACTTCGCCGTTGTTTTCGGGCATGATGCCGATGGTAGAGTCGATGATAGCCTTTTCAATAACGGGGAACATATTCTTCTCCCAAGGTTTGATGGCGATGGTGCGTGAGTCGGGGGTAGTGATGGCTGCCACATTGTTGATGGGCACCATCGAGCCGTATGAGTTGACGCGCAGGTCGTCAAGGATATGTACGTTGGCCTTGCCGGCACGGATTTGGGCGAGCGTGTCTTCGAGGTGCATCACGCTCATGTCCATTTTCTCCTCGCTGTCGCTGAGGCATTTCTTTACGTCGAGCATATTGTCAGTGTTTGTTGTGAATGTTACGTGTGTTGTGTGGCTGCTGTTGTGTAAACCGGGGGCAGAGGTAAAGGTCTGCTCAGTTTTGGATTTAGGTTTGCACGGCCTGAAAGGCCAACAGCACTTAGCCCAGGGCAGCGCCCTGGGTTGGGTTTCGTTGAGGCTGTCGCCCTGAAAGGGCAAAAGCATTCCCGAATTTATTTCAAGCTTTTGCCCTTTCAGGGCGTAAACTCATTGGAAATCGGTTACCCAGGGTGCCGCTTCGCTTGCCCTGGGCTATGTGCTTTTGGCCTTTCAGGCCGTGCCCGTCTAAATCCGAGACTTGAACAAGTTTACTTGTAATCTTTGCCGAGGTGCAGCCTATCTTCTGCAAAGATAGTGCAAACTGAGTGATATTGCAAAGCAAAGTGGTGCAAAAAGCGTCGGCCTATCCCTCCATCAGCATGATAGCCTCGTCTTTCAGCTCGTCAGGCAGGTTAATGCCGCGCAGTTGCAGTGAACGCAGCCAAGCCGCCACCTCGTCGGGGCGCATGGTGGTCATAACCTCCTCAAACTGCGCCGTCTCGTCGGGAGAGTAAGCGTTTGAGGCACGACCCTTGTAGGTGTCAAGCTCCTCATCGTCAAAGTATTCAATGTCGGGAGCCAGTGCGTCGGCCATGAGCTGCTCCTTTTCGCACACAGCGTGTTTGCCGCAGCACCCCTCGGGGCGCTTGCGTATGTGGGGCATTTCGCTTATTTCGCCACGGCGCAGTTTGGCCTGCAGCGTGCGGTTGCGCAGCCAGCCGGCCACAAGGGCCACAAGGCAAAGGCCGAGGAGCGAGAGTAACAATATTGGCATGGTGATAATAAGTTGTTGAAGTTTCGGATTTAGTTTCGCAATAAAAGACGCTGCGAAAAAACGCAAGCACTAATGGGGGCGACGCGTCTCGCGTCGGGATAGAGATAGGAGTCAAATACGAGCGCTACTACTGCTAATAATAGCTGCATATTTTCCCGGCGCGAGACGAGGCCGCTGAAAAATGCCCGACGCGAGACGCGTCGCCCCCATTAGTGTTAGCGTTTAGGGGTAGCGCTTAGTGGTAGCGTTTGGTGGTAGTGTTTGATGGTTGAAGAAACGCAAGCACTAATGGGGGCGACGCGTCCCGCGTCGGTTTTTTCAGCAGCTTCGTCTCGCGTCGGGGCATTTTTCTGCAGCCCCGTCACCCCGTCAACCTAATCCTTCAAGGTCCTCCCAGTAGCGCGGGTAGCTCTTGCTCACCACCTCGGGGTTGGCAATCTGCACCCCCTCACACACCATGGCAGCCGGTGCAAAAGCCATGGCCATGCGGTGGTCGTGATAGGTGGCAATGGGTCGGCCGTTGTAGTGGGGCGTGCCATCGGCGTAGCTGTCAATGTAGAGCACATCGTCGGCCTCAATGCCCAGTGCAATGCCAAACTTGGCCAGTTCGGCTTGCAAGGCCGCCATGCGGTCAGTTTCCTTGATGCGCAGCGAGCGCAGTCCGCTAAATCTGAACGGGCGCCGCAGTATGGCACAGGTCACCACCAGCGTTTGCGCCAGGTCGGGCTGGCCAATCAGGTCAAGCTCATAAGTCTGGCCCTCGGGCAGCAGCGCGTCGGCACACTTTGTCAGCACCACGCGCTCGTGTTCAGTGTCGTAGGCCGTGTGCACACCCAGCGGCTCAAAGTAGCGGCTCACGGCACTGTCGCCCTGCAAGCTCTCCATGTAGAGCCAGGGTAGCGTGATGGTGGCACCCGCATCGGGCGTGAGCGCCATCATCTCATACCAGTACGAGGCCGCGCTCCAGTCGCTCTCCACCGGGTATATCACATCGCTCAGGTAGGCGTGTGGCGCCACATGCAGCGTGTGTGCGTCGGTCCACTCAATGTCGGCCCCAAAGGTGCGCATCATGCTCACCGTCATGTTGATGTAGGGGCGCGATATGATGTCGCCCACAAGTTCGAGCGTAAGGCCCTGGGCCATGGTGGGCGCCACAAGCAGCAAGGCCGATATGTACTGCGAGCTCACGCTGGCCGGCAAACTGATGCGGCCGCCCTGCAAACTGCGTCCCTTGATGTGGAGGGGCGGATAGCCCTCGTTGTCCACATAGCTGATGTCGGCCCCCAGCTGCCGCAGGGCGTCAACAAGCACCTTGATGGGGCGTTGGCGCATGCGCTCGGTGCCGGTAATGGTGTGCTCCTCGCCACGGCAAATGGCAAAGTAGGCAGTCATAAAGCGCATGGCGGTGCCAGCGGCCATGATGTCCACCGTGGCAGGCCGTTGCGTCAGGGCGCGCCACATCACATAGGTGTCATCGCAGTTCGACATGCGCTCCACACTCGAGTCGGGGCCGCTCAGTGCGCAGAGCAGCAAGGCACGGTTGCTGATGCTCTTCGACGAGGGCAGATTGATGGTGGCCCGCAGCATGGCAGGCAGATTGGGCGAATATGTGGTGGGTCCTTCCATAGTATCTTTGTATATCATATATATGCGTGCGTGTTGGCAGAGCCGGGGGCTCATGGCAGGTCTTTTATGCTTTTGCCCTTACAGACAGGGTGTTCAAAACATACTTTTTAGCGAGACCGCTTTGGGGCATTTGTTCATTGTTGTGGCAGTTCGGCGAGAGTGCTCTGATATGATTATGGCTCACGGATCACACCGATTGCACGGATTTTTTCCCGTAGCGTGCTTTAGCACCACGGAGATGTCGGATTTTACGGATTTTGTGAGCATTGCATGCTCACTTCGCTATTTGCCTGTAACGTGTCCGTGGCGAAATTGTAAGTATAGGTTCAGCAGTCAAGAACCTACTTGCAAGCAGTTGGTCACCAACGAGCAAGTAGCAAAGTGAGCATGCAATGCTCACAAAATCCGTCAAATCCGACATCTCCGTGGTGCTAAAGCACGCTACGGGAAAAAATCCGTGCAATCGGTGTGATCCGTGAGCCATAATCGTATCAGAATAGTTTCACCTGTATTGAACACTTTGACAGGGCAAAAGGTGGCAATGTTTCGTAAATCCATCGCTCCCCCCCCGTCAACTAATCAATGGTTGCAAACACCGCAAAGTTACTCTTTTTGCCCCAAAATGCGGCAAAAAGACGCGGTAATTGCGGTTTTTGTACAAAAAAATGCGGTAAAAGTTTGCAGGTTAAGAGGAAATGCGTACTTTTGCACTCGCAATTCGGGGTGTAGCTCAGCCCGGTTAGAGTACGCGTCTGGGGGGCGTGTGGTCGCTGGTTCGAATCCAGTCACCCCGACTTTGAATTGTACGGCAGTCAGTTGTTCACGCAGCTGACTGCTTTTTTTGTGTCAAGGCGCCAAGCAAAGCGGCCTGCGGTGAATGCACTCACCGCAGGCCGCTTTGGCGTATGTCCCGCTGCCGCTAACTGCTGAAAAACAATGCACAGCTCCCATCATAGTGCAGACCGCTTTGGCGTATGCCCCGCTGCCACTAACTGCGCCTCGTAAACGGTTGCTGCGGATAAACCATCAGCACGTTGCGCGACGAAAAGTAACGCTCAATCTGGTCGGGCAGGCGGTCGAGGTAGTTGTGGAATGAGATGGTGCCGCGCCGCGCACACACAAACACCACCAGGTGGTCGGTGCGGGCGTTATGGGCCAGGGGCACAAGGTCGTTCCACGACCGGTACTCCGTGCCGAGCAAAGGCACCCCATTGTGCTTGCTGCCCACATAGTGCTCTACCGCCGTCAGCGTGTCGGCCGTAGAGTAGGCATTGATGCCACACGTAAGCTGGCGCGCAAGCAAGGCTATGCGGTCGAGCCAGCCCCCAAAGCCCTGTTCATACTCCGCCTTAGGCGGCACAAGCAACTGTATGCGCTGCATGGTGTTGAGCGGCATTGTGGCACGGAATATAAATATCTGGCGGTCGATGGCACCAAGCAGGTCGGTGCTCAACTTGCCATAAAAGGTGTCAGACAGACGCTCCTTCTGGTGCAGTCCGAGCACAAGGTCGCTCACCGCACGCTCCTTGATGGTGTGCGATATGCCGCTCGCCACATTCACCGACCAGCGTTGGTACGTTTGTATGCGCATGTTGGTGGCAGCAGCCAGCTTAACCGCATGCTCGAGCTGCTCCTCGCCCGACTGGCGCGCCGAGGGGTTGTTGTCGAGCACCACATTGAGCGCTATGATGGGCGCCACCGAGTGCGGCGTGCGCAGCATGAGCGACAGGTCAACCAGCGCTTGCACCATCGAGGGGTTGTGCAGCGCCATGAGTATGCGGTCGGGAGCCTCGCCCGCCGGCTGGGCCACAACCGTAGTGGCAGTGGCGGCCGAGCGTTGCACCACAGCCACCTTGCGCGCCGTGTTCTCGGTTATGAGCGAGCTTACCACACACGTCACCAGTATGAGCACCATGGCCCCGTTCAGCACATCATCGCCAAGCAGACGGCTGCCGTCGGGCAGTATTATCTTGTAACCCACAAGCACCACTGCCAGTGTGGCCGCAGCACGCGAGCCGGTAAGGCCAAACATCAGGCGGCGTTCGCCAAGGCTCATCTTAAAAGCCTTCTGTGTGACAAAACAGGCCAGCCACTTGCTGCCAAGCCCCACCGCCACCATGACGGCGGCCACCACTATGGCACCCTCGTGCTCAACCAGCGCACCAAGGTTGATGAGCATGCCCACACCTATCAAAAAGAAGGGTATGAACAAGGCATTGCCCACAAACTCGATGTGGCTCATCAAGGGCGACGAGGGCGGAATAAGCCTGTTGAGCACAAGGCCCACCAGGAAGGCACCCAATATGCCCTCCATGCCCACAAACTCCATCAGGCCCGCACCTAAAAACACAAGGCACAGCACAAACACATACTGCACCACGCTGTCGTCGTAGCGGCGGAAAAACCACCGGCCTATGCGCGGAAAGCCATATATGATTATGCCTCCAAGCGCCACCACCTTGACCAACAGCCACAGCCAGTAAAGCCCCGTCACGTGCTCCTTAAACACACCGCCCACCACGGCAAGCACCAGCAGCGTGAGCGTGTCGGCCACTATGGTGCCACCCACCGCTATGCTCACACTGTCGAGCCGCGACAGGCCGTAGCGCAGCACAATGGGGTAGGCTATCAGCGTGTGCGAGGCATACATGGCGGCCATCAGCACCGCAGCGGCCGCACCATAGCCCAGCATTGAGTTGGCAGCATAACCAATGCCCATCGGTATGACAAAACTGAGCAAACCGAGCGTGGCGGCACGCCCCTTGATGCGCTGCACGTCCTGCAGGTTCATCTCGAGCGAGGCAAGGAACATGATGTAGTAAAGCCCCACCTTGCCAAACAACTCAAAGCTGGTGTCGCGCTCAAGCACACCGAACCCGTGGGGGCCGATGAGCACGCCGGCAAATATCATGCCCACTATCGAGGGCACGCGCAACTTGTCGAGCAGCATGGGCGCAAAGAGTATGATGCCCAGCACAATGAGGAATATCCAGGTAGGGTCTGTTATCAAGGTCTGTAAGTGTTAGATTTGCCCCATAAAAGGCATAAAATGTGTGTATGATGCTGCAAAGTTGCGAAAAAACCGCCATTTACTGCCAACTGACACGCACAAATAGGACGGACTGACCAAAAATAGCAAAAAATGTTGTACATTTGCACACCTAACGTCGGCTGACGTTATGCAACCAATCATAAAACAGACAATTACAAAATGTAACATACCGCCCCGCTGTGCAGGCTATGATGAAAGCAATAACCCCGGTTGGGCGGCATAAAACACACTACAAGCAATATGAACGTAGCAATCGTTGGCGCAAGCGGCGCCGTAGGCCAAGAATTTCTGCGCGTGCTGGCCGAGCGCGATTTCCCTATCGACAATTTGCTGCTCTTCGGCTCAACCCGTAGCGCAGGTACCAAATACACCTTCCGCGGCAAGGAGTACACTGTCAAACTCTTGCAGCACAACGACGACTTTAAGGACGTAGACATTGCCTTTACATCGGCCGGTGCCGGCACCTCAAAGGAGTTTGCTGCCGACATCACCAAGTATGGTGCCGTAATGATTGACAACTCTTCGGCCTTCCGCATGGACGACGAAGTGCCCCTCGTTGTGCCCGAGTGCAATGCCAAGGACGCCCTCACACGTCCGCGCGGCATCATTGCCAACCCCAACTGCACCACTATCATGATGGTGGTGGCACTGCAGGCCATCGAGAACCTGAGCCACATCAAGCGTGTGCACGTGGCCTCATACCAGGCCGCGAGCGGTGCGGGCCAGGCTGCCATGGACGAACTGGTGGAGCAGTACCGCCAGGTGTTGGCCGGACAGCCCGTCACCGTCAACAAGTTTGCCTATCAGCTGGCTTTCAACGTCATTCCGCAAATCGACGTGTTCCAGGACAACGGTTACACCAAGGAGGAGATGAAGATGTACAACGAGACACGCAAAATCATGCACTCCGACGTGCTCACCTCAGCCACCTGTGTGCGTGTGCCCTCCCTCCGCTCTCACTCTGAGGCCATCTGGGTGGAGACAGAGCAACCCCTCGACATTGACACCGTAAAGCAGGCCATATCGGGTGGCGACGGCTTGGTGCTGATGGACAATCCCGAAAAGAAGGAGTACCCCATGCCCCTCTTCCTGGCCGGCAAGGACCCCGTATATGTAGGTCGTATCCGCAAGGATCTGGCCAACCCCAACGGTCTCACCCTTTGGCTCGTGAGCGACCAGATACGCAAGGGTGCCGCCCTCAACGCCGTACAGATTGCCGAATACCTCATCAAGGTGGGCGATGTGAAGTAACTTGCCCGTTACTATTCCCTTCTCAACCCATCAACCCGTCAGTCCATAATTGTGCCAACGGGTTAACATAAGCACCAACGCTCGCACTGCCACAGACGTAATGTCTGCCACAGTGCGAGCGTTGGTTTTTGTAGTTTCCGATGCACGTTTGGATAGTGCATTCATGCTCATACCATCAAAGCAGTCCCTTGCTGCGATAGTAGCGGTTCACAGCGCGCTGTATCTTAGAGTACGAACTGCCGAGCTTGTCCTTGCGCTCCTGACCGTTGCCATAGTCTCCGTGCAGCACCTTTTGCACCTCTGCGTCCACATCTGTTGATGGTGTTGCAGTCTTGGTGGTTGAGGGCGTTGAGGTGGTTGAAGGCGTTGAAGTTTCAGGTTGGGCTGAAGGCGTTGCAGCATTTACTGCATCGTCCTGTGGTTGCACCTCGTTCGGTGCGCCTGCAGGCGCATTCTGGTCGCCACCTCCAAGCTGTGTGCTGTCAGCGCGCTGAGTGCTGTCAGTTGGCGCAGTGGGCTGCTCGTCCATAACGGTGTCAACCACGGGCTCGTCCACAGGCTGACTGCTATTGCTGTTGCAGCCACGGAATGCGGCAAAGCCAATGGCTGCCACCACTGCGAGCCCCACAACTAACGACAGCACATGCTTGCCCTTGTTGCCGCCATTGCCAGTCTGCGTAGCATCGCCACCGCCTGCAGGGGCAGGCTGTGGGGTAGCAGGTGCTTCTGCTGATGGTGCAGGAGTAGCTGCACCCTCTTTCTCCAAATTGAAGGAGCGCTTCACGTGCTTTTCAAGGTTGAACTTGCGTGTACTCTTGCGTTTGCTCTTATCTTCTGTCATGAGTGTAAACTTTATTAAGTAAACAAATCAATGAGCGTTTGCAGCCCACCTTCATGGCCCACGCCAACAGCCTCAAACTCCCATTCGCCTTCGTCGTTCAAAAAGAGTTTGGCTATCTCGGCCGCGTCCTCAGCCGCAAATGCCTCGTTGAGCGCATAGCGGCACAGCTCCTCGCCAGTGTCGGTGTTGGTCAGTGTGATAGCGGCATCTTTCACGTCGCCAAAGGTCTCATTGCCATGAACAGTGGCCACAAATACAATCTCCTGTATCTTGGCGTCCACTTTGTTCAGGCAGATGTCTATGGTCTCGCCGTCGCCGCCGCCGTCCACCTCGTCAATTGAGCCGAGCACCGAGCCATCGGCCGACATGGGGCGCACCGTGGCTATATAGTTGCGCTTGGCACCATGTTTGGCCTTGTCGTAGGGCTCCTGGCGGTTCTCTGAGTTGTAAAATACAAAGTCAGCGTCATTGTTTATCACACCCTCCTCGCCCAATAAAAAGGTTGATGAGTCAAGGTCGTGGTCGCCGTCCCACGACAAGTGTACTTGCAGGTTATTCAGGCCCGCGTCCTTGCTGAGCTTGAAGCGGTCGCCTTTGTTCAAATTAAAACGTGCCATGTGTTCCTCTGCGTTTTTAGGTTAAGCGTACATGTCTATCAAGGTTTGCATACCGCCAGTATAACCCTGGCCTACAGCCTCAAACTCCCATTCGCCGTCTTCGTTGCAAACAAGTTTGCCAGCCTCAACGGCAGTTTCTGATGAGAAATTCTCCTTCAAGTCGTAGCGGCAGAGTTCCTCGCCAGTTTCCTCATTGGTGATGACAATAGCCGGTTCGCGTACCTGGCCAAACGTCACGTCATCGCCCGCAGTGTGATAAATTGTTACACAGAAAATGATTTCCTGCACTTTGGGGTTCACTTTGTTCAGTATCACGTGCATGGTTTCGCCAGCGTCGTCGCCTTCTTCCTCATCGCCTTCGCCCAGGTCGTCAGGCGAACCAAGCACCGAGCCGTCGGCAGACACTGGGATCGTTTCACCGCGCCAGTTCCTCTTTGAACCAAACTTTTCGTGATTCCAAGGCTCGCTGCGATTGTCAGAGTTGTAAAAAACGAAGTCTGCATCGTCCATAATCACGCCATCGGCACCAAGCAAAAAGGCCGAGGCATCAAGGTCAGCCC
>ERZ1026848.1945-NODE-1945-length-10784-cov-6.578619_pt1 | contig 10784 bp, 10 predicted proteins | sample MGYA00380154_ERZ1026848 | MGnify/ENA primary metagenome ERZ1026848 (study PRJEB33269, sample SAMEA4719790) | human gut metagenome | biome: human-associated habitat; feature: organic feature; material: feces | place: Cameroon | collected 2013-10 ...
AAAGTATCGGTCAGGAAACGAAAAATATACTTGGTATGAGAGACCTTACTAATTTGCTTATGTGTGATAAAGAAGTAATAGAAGTGTAAAAAATTTTGCCTTCCCTATCCGATACTTGCCTTTGATATCGGATAGGGCGGGCGGTCATTCGGGCAAGTCCACTTTGCCGACGAAAGAATTGCCTACAGAGTCGAGTTCGTATGCCATCATACTTCGAGTTCTTTGCTGGGCAATGGCTTGAGGGGTATTTCTCAAATTTCCGAACTTAGAATCATATCCACTATTGGAGTAATGATTTGCGCAGCCTTAGAAGAGCCGTTACCAGTTGTATCCCTAAAGGGATAGCAAAAAGTTTGAAACTGCAGCACACTTACAGGCTATCATTCGCTTTACATAGGACAATGATATAAACATAAGAATCACAGGATGGACATGAACCACTCAACGGTCTTGGGATCGTAGTGGGAGAAGAACAGGCTCTCGCCGCCGTCCAGTGCTTCGATGGCAGCCATATCCTCAGCCGTCAGGGTGAAGTCAAAGAGGTCGAAGTTCTGCTGCATCCGCTCCTTGTGGGTGGACTTGGGGATGATGACCACGTCACTTTGCATCAGAAAACGAAGGGCGGTCTGTGCGGCGGTCTTGCCGTACTTCTTGCCGATCTCCGTCAGGACGGGGTTGGTGAACATATCCTTGCGACCCTCGGCGAAGGGACCCCATGACTCGATCTGGCAATCATACTTTTTCAGATACTCTTTTGCCAACTTCTGCTGCTGGAACACATGGGTTTCGATCTGGTTGACGGCAGGCTTGACCTCGGAGAAATGCTGAATGTCCAGATACCGGTCGGGGCCGAAGTTGGACACGCCGATGGCACGGAGCTTTCCGGCCTTATAAAATTCCTCCATCGCCCGGTAAGTGCCATAATAGTCGCCAAACGGCTGATGGATGAGCAGCAGGTCGAGATAATCGGTACGCAGCTTCTCCATGGATGCCTCAATGGACGCTTTGGCCTTCTCATAGCCTGCGTTGGTGATCCATACCTTGGTGGTCAGGAAGAACTCCTCCCGGGGCAGACCACTCTCGGCAATCGCCGTGCCTACGCCCTCCTCGTTGCCGTAGGCCTGCGCCGTGTCGATACTGCGGTAGCCTACATCAATGGCATCCAGCACGCAGCGCTGGGTGTCCTCCGGCGGAGTCTGATACACGCCGTAGCCCAGCAACGGCATCTTGATGCCGTTGCTCAAAGTAATGTATTCCATAATTGCACCTCCAATTTCCTGAAAAGCAGGATTTTTTCTGATTCCTACTTTACAACATTTTTCGGATGTTGTACACTATTGATATCGCAATCTGCTTTTCATAATATGAAAAGCAATCGAGGTGACGATATGATTGATCTGAACGAACTGTGCCAGCTTGTGGCTTTTGCCGATTTAGGGACACTAAGTCGTGTGGCTGAGGAATTCCACATCTCCACGCCGTCCATTACCCGTTCCATGCAGCATCTGGAGGAGGCTTTCGGCGTACCGCTCTTCCTTCGTAGAAAGAACAAAATCGAACTGAACGAAACCGGAAAAATGGCCGTGGCAGCTGCCCGAACGCTCTTGCAGGATGCGGAGACAGCCGTCCGTCAGGTGCAGGAATTTGACGCACGGCAGCACACGATTATCATCAAGTCCTGTGCGCCTGCGCCTCTATGGGAATTGCAAAAGGACGTGAACACGCAACAGCCGGAAATGATGGTTTCCTCTGCGATCTGCCAGAATAGAGAGGTGCTTACGGCGTGGCAGGATGGCACCTGCGATATGGCCATTCTGCCATTTCCCATTGAAGGCGCCCAGCCGTTTCTGAAAGAGAAACTATTTGTCTGTGTGCCGCCGGACCATGAGCTTGCCAAGCACAAAGCGCTGACCTTTGCGGATATCAACGGCTTCAACTTCCTGCTGCGGACAGAGCTGGGCTTCTGGGACACCCTCTGCCGGGAGAAGATGCCTGCCTCCAAATTTCTGGTACAGCCGGATGCGATGGTGTTTGAAGAATTGGTGAACGCCTCGTCGCTGCCCTGTTTTACCACGGATTATGTTCGGCTTCGAGACTATCCGAATCGAGTCAATATTCCGCTTTCTGATGAGGAATCCCATGTAACGTTCTATCTGGCAAAAAGGTAAAGGAGAATAGAATGAGCAAACAGGAAAATCCCATGGTCATTCAAGTTCGGAATGCCCATGTACACAACCTAAAACATATTGATGTGGATATTCCGCTGAATAAGATCGTAGGTATTGCAGGGGTGTCCGGCTCCGGCAAATCGTCCCTTGCCCTTGGCGTGCTGTATGCGGAAGGCTCCCGTCGGTACTTGGATGCACTTTCCACCTATACCCGGCGCAGAATGACGCAGGCACCACGGGCGCAGGTGGATGAGGTGCTGCACATTCCTGCGGCGCTGGCACTGCATCAGCGTCCGGGCGTTCCGGGTATCCGAAGCACCTTCGGCACCGGGTCGGAGCTGCTGAACAGTCTGCGGCTGATGTTCTCGCGCCTTGCAAGCCACCGCTGCCCCAGCGGGCACTATCTGCCGCCGACCCTTGCTGTGGCAGCGGGGCAGGCACTGACCTGCCCGGTCTGCGGAGAACGGTTTTATGCGCCGTCGGCGGAGGAGCTTGCCTTCAACTCGCAGGGGGCCTGCCCGACCTGCGGCGGCACAGGGCTTGTGCGCACAGTGGACGAATCGACGCTGATCCCGGATGACTCCCTGACCATTGACGAGGGCGCTGTTCTGCCATGGAAAACGCTGATGTGGTCGCTGATGACGGACGTCTGCCGGGAAATGGGCGTCCGCACGGATGTGCCGTTCCGGGACCTGACTGACCGGGAAAAGGAGATCGTCTATCACGGCCCTGCGGAGAAAAAGCATATCTTTTATAAGGCAAAGGGAACCAACCAGTCCGGTGAATTGGACTTCACTTATTTTAATGCAGTCTACACTGTGGAAAACGCCCTGTCCAAGGTCAAGGACGAGACGGGTATGAAACGAGTGGAACGCTTTTTGAAGGAGAGCGTCTGCCCGGACTGCGGCGGAAGCAGGCTGTCCCAGCGAGCAAGACAACCAAAGCTCTGCGGCATCACGCTGGCGGAGGCGTGCGAAATGCCGCTGTCCCAGCTGGTAGAGTGGGTCAATCACGTCCCGGACACGCTGCCGGAGGAAATGCGCCCCATGGCGGAGAGCATCTGCGAATCCTTCCGGACGGTGGCAAAGCGGCTGATGGACTTAGGACTGGGCTACCTGTCTCTGGACAGAGCTTCCTCCACATTGTCTACCGGCGAGCGCCAACGGATGCAGCTGGCTCGTGCCGTCCGCAACCGTACCACAGGCGTTTTGTATGTGCTGGATGAGCCGTCCATCGGTCTGCACCCGTCCAATATTGTGGGGCTGACCGATGTGATGCACGATCTGATTGCCGACGGCAATTCGGTCATATTGGTAGATCACGACACGCAGATCCTGTCCGAAGCGGATTGGGTGGTGGAGATGGGACCAGAGGCCGGAGCAGATGGCGGGCAGGTCATCGCACAGGGTACTATCCAGCAGATCGCAGCCGACTCCCATTCCCAAATCGGCCCGTTTCTGAGGGGGAAAACGCCGCCCCTTCGGAAGAAAGCATCGGCGCAGGAAATGTTCGGGTTGGGGACGATCCACCTTTCCACGGATGCTATCCATACCGTGAAGCCCTTGGAAACGGATATTCCCAAGGGGCGGCTGACGGTGGTGACCGGTGTATCCGGTTCCGGCAAGACCACGCTGATTCTGGAAAGCCTGATTCCCGCGCTGGAAGCCCTGACAAACGGAACGGCGCAGCCCGCCCATGTGAAGGCGATAAGTGCGGACGGCATCCGGCAGATCAAGCTGATCGATGCCGCACCCATCGGCATCAATGTCCGCTCTACCGTGGCCACCTATGCCAATGTCCACGACGAGCTGCGCAAGGCCTATGCGAGACTGCCGGAGGCCAAGGCGCTGGGCTATAAGGCAGGAGATTTCTCCTACAACACCGGAAAGCTCCGCTGCCCGACCTGCGACGGGACAGGCTCCATCAGTCTGGATGTGCAGTTTCTGCCGGATGTGGAAATTCCCTGCCCGGATTGCCGGGGCAGCCGGTATCGCCGGGAAGCGGAACAGGTCCAGCGGGAAAACAAGGCCGGAGAAGCGTATTCCCTGCCGGAGGTCATGGATATGGACGTCAAGCAGGCGCTCTGCGCCTGTGGGGATATGAAAACTGTTTCTGCCCGTTTGCAGGTCTTGCAGGACTTGGGACTTGGGTATCTGACTCTTGGAGAAGCCACGCCCAGTTTATCCGGTGGCGAAGCCCAGCGGCTGAAGCTGGCATCCGAGATGGGGCGGCAGCAGGATACCTCGGTATTTATCTTTGACGAGCCGACCATCGGCCTGCACCCGTTGGATGTGCAGACGCTTTTGCGGGTCTTTGACCGGCTGGTAGACAGCGGTGCAACTGTTATTGTCATCGAGCATGATCTGGACGTAATTCGCAATGCGGACTATATGATCGACATGGGTCCCGGCGGCGGAGAGCAGGGCGGGCGCATTGTCGCCGCCGGTACGCCGGAGGAAATTGCGCAGAATACGGAAAGCGTCACGGGAAGGTATCTGTAATTTGCTCGCTATCATCCTGAATAGGCAAAACCCCTCTGCCGACACCCTGACTGCGTGTCGGCAGAGGGGTTATCTGTGTCCGGAGCGTTATTACAGTGTGTACCGCAGCCAGACCGCGCCATCTTTATAGGGCTGCACACTTGTAAGCTTTAGGTTGACAGGCTCTGTGTCCATGGGCAGACCGTCAAAGGTGGAGGTCATGCCTTTTCGTCCATCGATCCCGGGGCCGAGCAGAATGCTGACCTCATCCAGCAGTCCCGCATGAAGGAAGGCTGCATTGATCGTGCCGCCGCCAACGATCGCCATGCGTTCCACGCCAAACTCAGAGTACAGGATTTCAGCAGCTCTGCGCAGGTCGATTCGCGTTTTGCCGCAGACGATCCACGAAATATGAAGCGAATCGAGATAGGCAAGATACTCCGTTGTGACGGCTTCCGATGCAATGACAACCAAAGGCGTTCCGCTGTTGCTGTCGTCACGCCAAAGGAGCGTCCCCTTTGTATCCACAACGACTTGATAGCCCGCTGCATCCCGTTTCTTTGAAAAGCCCTCTTTTCCGAACGCTGCTGCCGCATTTGTGGGTTCAAATACTCCGGAGTCTGACATTTCAAGCTGTGCCGCCACTCTGCCGCTCAGCGTTGTGGGAACGTTCAAAGCGTTCAGCGTTTCGTAATATTCATTGGACCCGGCAATTTTTACCGTCATGCCGCAGTCGATTCTTCCGTCTATCGACATCATCATGTGGCAGATACTATATGGTTTTTTCATGTGATACTCCTTCTTTTACTTGAGATTTTCCTGAAAGAATGTATCCAGCTTTTCATCTGTCATTTTCGTTGCGCTCCTTATTTGTAGTTGCTTTGATATAATCTGCATCATCCACAGCCTCCAGCCACTCGTTGGACGGTTCCTCTCCCGGTACCTCTACGGCGAGATGGGAGAACCAGCTATTCGGTGCTGCGCCGTGCCAGTGCTTGACGCCAACAGGAATATTTACCACATCGCCGGGGCGCAGCTCTTGTGCCGGTTTGCCCCATTCCTGGTAAAACCCTCGGCCGGCCACACAGACGAGGATCTGTCTGCCGCCGCTTTTGGCGTGATGAATGTGCCAGCTGTTGCGGCAGCCGGGTTCAAAGGTCACATTGTAAATACCGACCTGCTGCGTAGAAAGAGGTGCGAGATAGCTTTGCCCGATAAAATATTTCGCAAAGGCGTCATTGGGTGCGCCGATGGGAAAGACCATTTCGTTCTGATGCTTGGCTTTTGCGTCGGCAGCATCGTCCTCCGCCCATACCTCCTTTGCCATACGGAACGCGGCCCACGCCTTGGGCCATCCGGCATAGAAGGCGGCGTGGGTCAGAATCTCAGCAATTTCTTCCCTTGTAATGCCGTTTTTCTTTGCGCTTTCCAGATGATACCGGAAGGACGAATCGGTGAGTCCCTGTGCCATGAGCGCTGTCACCGTCACAAGAGAGCGGTCGCGCAGGGAGAGCTGCTCCTCCCGGCTCCATACCTCACCGAACAGCACATCGTCGTTCAGCTCCGCGAACTTTGGCGCGAAATCGCCCAAAGCATCCCTACCGGCTGTTTGTTTGATTGCCATTTTTACGTTACCTCCATTTATTTCGGCGCACGCTCTTGCGCTGCGCTTTCGGTTCTGCTATAATCATGATAGCACCTAAACCTAACTTTAGGTCAAGGGGTTTGAAGAATATATTTGTGAATTTTTTGTGGAGGTTTCTATGTACTCGATTGGACAGGTTTCGGAGATGTTCGGATTGCCGATCTCCACACTTCGTTATTATGATAAGCAGGGTCTTTTTCCCGGAATAGAGCGCAGGTCCGGCATACGAAAATTCGGTGAAAACGAGCTTGAAGCCCTGCGGGTGATCGAATGTCTCAAAATGTCGGGGCTTGAGATCAAGGACATCAAGCAGTTTATGGTCTGGTGCGTGGAGGGTGCGTCTACATACCCTTTGCGCCGGGAATTGCTGGAAAAGCAGAAGGAGACCGTCGAGGCGGAAATTGCACACATGAATAAAGTTCTGGATATGCTCCGATTCAAATGCTGGTATTATGATCAGGCGATTCAGGACGGCAGCGAGGATCGGATCAAGAGCCTGCTTCCAGACCATCTGCCGGATGATATTCAGCCCCTCTATGACCATGCACATCAATAAAAAGAACGTCTCAGCCAATGTTCAGACAGACATCGGCTGAGACGCTTGTTATTAAAGATTACTCAAATTTCCGATCATACAGCAGTGCTGCAATCAGCACGACGAAGCACGATCCGGCATTATGTACCAGCGCCCCGGTGGTGGGATTCAGCAATCCGAGAACAGAGAGCGTGACCGCAAGAAAGTTGATGCGCATGGAAAGCGTAATGCTGAGCTTGATGGTTTTCACCGTTGCATTGGAAAGCCGTTTCAGATACGGGATTTTGGAAATATCATCGCTCATCAGCGCAATGTCAGCCGCTTCTACCGCAATATCGCTGCCCATACTGCCCATGGCAACACCGACGCTTGCCGTTTTCAGTGCGGGTGCATCATTGACGCCGTCCCCGATCATGCACACATTTCTGCCATGCTTCTGCAATGCGGCGATGTTGCCGACTTTATCCTCCGGCAGCAGATCGGCATAGACTTCACGGATGCCGACCTGAGCCGCAAAATAGTCGGCGGTCTTTTGGTTGTCGCCGGTCAGCAGCACTGTGTTTGTCTGCATGGCGGTTAGCTTCTGCACCATTGCCGCAGCTTCCGGGCGCAGAACATCCGACAGCGCAATCACACCAAGGCATTGACTGTTCACCGCAACGAGAATGGATGCCTTGCCTTGCAGCCGGAGCTTTTCCAATGTGGCAGCAGCGTTCGCTGTCACGGAAACGCCGCACTCGTGCAGATACTTTTCGTTGCCGCAAAGGAGCTGATAGCCGTCCACCCCGGCAGAAATGCCTTTGCCGGAGGTCATTTGGAACGCCGCAGATTCGCTAAGAGGTAAATCACGCTTTTTCGCATACGCCACGATTGCTTTCCCTAACGGATGCTCACTCTTTGCCTCGGCAGAAGCCGCAAGATACAGGAGCTTTTCTTCGTCCAAATCAGGGGCAAAGGACAGAACATCACTGACTTCCAGCTTTCCATAGGTCAGCGTACCGGTTTTATCAAAGGCGATGGTATCGACCTTGCCCATCTTCTCCAACGCTTCACCGGATTTGATAATTACGCCGTGTTTGGTAGCCTGCCCGATGGCAGCCATGATTGCCGTGGGTGTTGCCAGCACCAGCGCACAGGGGCAAAATACCACAAGCACCGTTACCGCACGAACAATATCCTGCGTTGCAATACCGGCAATGACAGCAACCAGCATCGCCACAGGAACAAGCCAGCTTGCGACCCGGTCGGCAATTCGTGCCATAGGCGCTTTTTTGTCCTCCGCTTCCTGCACCATGCGAATGAGCTTTTGCAAAGAGCTATCCTCGCCAACCTTTGTTGCACGGATGTCGATTGCGCCAAAACGATTGATGGTCCCGCAGAACACCGCGTCTCCAACTATCTTGTCTACCGGCAGAGATTCACCGGTCATAATCGACTGGTCAACGGAAGTTTCGCCGTTTACGATGACACCATCCACCGGAACGGTTTCTCCGGGCAGGATTCGGAGCAGATTACCCTTCACGATCTTCTCGGCAGGAATCATTTCTTCCTTTCCGTCCCGAATACGCCGTCCCTGCGTCGGAGCGAGACTGATGAGCTTTTTCAGTCCCTTCTTCGCCCGGTTTGTGGTGGCATCCTCCAAAAGCGCACCGATTGCCATGATGAAAGCAACTTCACCGGCGGCGAATAGGTCGCCAATGGCAATGGCAGCAAACATGGCAATGGTAATCAGAAGGGCAGATGAGATTTTGCTAATTCCGGGATTATAAATGATCCGCCATACCGCAAGATACAAAAGCGGAATCCCGGAGATTACAACCGTTCCCCATGCCGGGTCAACTGGAAGATTAACGCCCACCCTCGGCAAAACAAAGCTGAATACAAGCAGAACGCCTCCGACGATGGTCATCGGGAGTTCTGCCAGAAAATCATTGATTCTTTTTAACATTTCGGACACCTCTTTCTTCTTGACACTGCAAGCCTTGTTCTGTATCATATATTCGATACAGAACACTTTATTCTGTTCTGAACTTATTGTATTGAAAATTAAGTAAGGAAACAAGAAGCAGATTTTGCGGAACATTCGGTTCGGAACAGATTTTGCGAATTGTTCAGGAGGCAGATATGGACAGACGGCAGAAGAAAACAAGAGATGCGATTTTCTCCGCGTTTGCGGAGCTGCTTTCTCAGAAGCATTACAATCAGATCTCCGTGCAGGAGATCATTGACGCAGCCAATGTGGGAAGAACGACCTTTTATGCCCATTTTGAAACGAAGGATTATCTGCTGAAATCCCTGTGTGAAGAATTGTTCGGGCATATCATCGACACAGCTATGGGCTTGCCCCACGGACATTATCATTATTCCTGCGGCAGCAAAACGGACTCCGTGTTTCTGCATCTGGTACGACACTTGCAGGAAAATGACCGGAATATTCTGGAGCTGCTGTCCTCAGAAAATAATGAGATTTTTATGAAATACTTCAAAACCAATCTGCGGACACTGATCGTGACCCAGTACGCCGAAAAGGGACTTCTGAAAAGCGCAGCGCTGCCGGAGGACTATCTGGTAAACCACATTGCGTCTTCTTTCGTTGAAACGATTGACTGGTGGGTGTCCCGTGGGATGAAAGAAACGCCGGAGACGATAACGGAATACTTTTTGAGCGTGATTGAGCCGGTTTTACGGAGTGAGCAATAGAAAATGTCCTGTCCATCCTGTGCAAGCGCATTACAAAGATATGACTGCCTCATGCGCAGGACGCTGCTGATGCAGCGGATGGAGCAAGTGCTGACGCCCAGAGAGCTGAATCTGGTGCGGAGCTACCTCGGCGTCGGCCAGCCGGACCAGGTCGGCATGACTTTTCAGGAGCTGGCCATTCGGCTCAACTACAACGGCCCCAGCGGAGCGGAGAAGGCGTACAAGGCCGCGCTGCGGAAGCTGAAAAGGGACTTGTATGGCGGCGCCTATGGGCGGTGGCTCTCCGCGCAGAAATTCATCTGTGCCGCCAAAGCAGAGGCAGAGCAGGGCGCGGGGCAGGACGCAACGCCGCAGAGAACATGGTGGGGGAACAGGCGCTCAGATATTAAATTTGAACGAGGTGCATCATGAAGGAAGAACAAAAGAAAATCGAATTGCTGCAGAGGATCGCGCGCCGGCTGAACGAGACCCATGTGCAGTGGGCCTTGGGCGCATCCATGCTGCTGTACTTCAAGGGCATCATCTCTGCATTCCACGATATTGATTTAATGGTCGCTGACCATGACGCCGAATGTGTCCGCACGATTTTATTGGAAATGGGAGAGCTCCGCCCACCTGACCCCATGCCGAATCCCATGTACCGGACAAAGACCTTTATGGAGTTCCTCATAGAATCGATCGAGGTCGATGTCATGGCAGGCTTTGCCATCGTGCATGAGGGAACGGTCTATGATTGTTCTCTGCGTGAGGAGCAGATCGTGGGGAAAATGCCGCTTGGGACAGAAGTCATCCCGCTGCAATCACCGCAGTTATGGTGCAAATACTACCGGCTGATGGGACGGCCTCAGAAGGTGGACATGATCGAGAAGGCTTTGTCATGCGGCAGCCCATCTCGGCAGCCCTCGCAAAAGGCATAGTGATATAAAACAGCATTGTGAACCATCCCCCCAATACTGCGTATCCAGTATTGGGGGGATGTCATTAACTTTATGTAGAGACCCGCGCATATCGGGCAGCGCCGGACTTGGAAACCGAAGCAAAAAAACACTTAATCGCAAAACGGTTTCAAAAAATCATTTGAAATTTCGATTTGCCTCTGCTATAATTAGGTGCACAGCGTGTGGCGTTTCTGCGTAAATCCAGTTGCAGAAACAGCCACGCGCCTTTTTTATGGAATCGGGTGAGAAACGGCAGAATGGGCGAAAACTTCATAGGCAAATCGTGTAGCAGAAATGCGTAAGTCCGGATATGTTGGG
>ERZ1026848.1954-NODE-1954-length-10762-cov-6.616793_pt1 | contig 10762 bp, 7 predicted proteins | sample MGYA00380154_ERZ1026848 | MGnify/ENA primary metagenome ERZ1026848 (study PRJEB33269, sample SAMEA4719790) | human gut metagenome | biome: human-associated habitat; feature: organic feature; material: feces | place: Cameroon | collected 2013-10 ...
CTTTCCAGTATGCTTATAATAAAGGCAGATGGTCACTCCAGGCAGGTTTCGCCCTTACAGGTGGCGGCGGAAAGTGTACCTTCGATGATGGATTGGGCTCTTTCGAGAAGATTGTTGCCGAAACTGCTTTGGCAGCTTGCCAGTTGGCAGGTGCTGTGGATCAGGTTGCAGCACAGTATGGAGTTTCAGCCGTATTCACTGGCGAAAATGCTTTCGGAACAAAGGGACAGTATAGCTACAATAGCTATATGCACGGTCGCCAGTACTACTATGGCCTCTCTCTGGGTGCCGCTTATAAGTTCAGCGACAACTTCAGCGCATTCGCAGGTGTACGTGGTATCTATGCATCTACTAACTACTACGGATATGTAGAAGATATCAAGGTAGGCAACATGCCTCTCTATAAGGTGCTCGACCCAACCAAGGAAACAGCTGCCAACATTGAGTTGAGCTGTGACCAGAGCGGTGTGGGCTTCACTCCTATTATTGGTGTGGATTTCAAGACTGGCAAGTGGAACTTCGCAGCTAAATACGAGTTCAAGACTCGCATTCGCTTGAAGAACAAGTCAGTAAACCAGGTGCCTAGTATCGGTAACCTTCCTGACAACCTCCGCAATGCTTACATCGCAGGCGGTGTACCTGAGCAGGCTGCTGATGCTATCTTGAATAACGCCACCATCCAGGGAGCAATGGGTCAGTTGAAGACCCAGTTCGACACCAAGCTCGATAAGGCTATCGGCGAATACGCAGATGGTAAGAAGATTGCAGGCGATATTCCTGCATACCTGGCACTTGGTGTAGGTTACAGCCCTGTAAATGCCGTACGCGTAAACGTAGGTTTCCACTGGTTCGACGACAAGCACGCTACATCATACAACAATCGTCAGGAGAAATTGGACCGTGGTACCTTAGAGTACAACGCAGGTGTTGAGGTGGATGTCAACAAGAAGATTACCTTGAGTACAGGTTGGCAGAACACCAACTATGGCTTGAGCGATGAGTATATGGATGACAAGTCATTCGTTGTTGGTTCTAACTCTGCTGCTATCGGCGGTGTTTACCATATCAACAAGAAGATGGATTTGAACGTGGCTTACTTCCACACCTTCTATCAGCATAAGAAGACCTCAGAGAATGTTCAGCTCAGTGCAAACCAGAGCATCAACTACGCCTCTGACTACACCCGTAACAACAATGTGTTTGCGGTAGGTCTCGACATCAACTTCTAAAGAAGAGGTTGAAAAAAGTAGAATTAGACTTATGTTTCCTAAACATAATAGATCAGTCATAACTACAAACATGCAAAAAAGGCTATCACTTTCCTTCGATTGGGATAGCCATTTTTTATTTTGTAGCAGCAATCATCTGTCTGATTATTGCGGATCCACATCATAATATATCTGCAAGGCACCATACCTTGGATCTTTTGCCATCATCTGCTGGGCATACTTCAGATATTCGCGCACCTTCTTCTGGTCGATACCATTCTCCAGCTTGATGACAATCTTGCGGATATTCATTGTCTTTACACGTGCCACAGCCGGCTTATCCGGTCCGAGCACTCTTTCGCCAAACCAGCTTCTCAGCGTCTTGCCGAGCTCCAGACTTGCCTGCTGGCAAACCTTCTCGTTCTTATGTTTCAGGAACACGTTGATAAGATGGAAGAACGGCGGATAATGAAACATTCTTCTCTCTTCCAGGATACCCTTGAAGAGGGCTTCGTAATCATTATGTACCACCTGACTGATGATAGGAAGCGTAGGATTCTTGGTCTGCAGAATCACGAGTCCCCGCTTGCCCTTTCTTCCGGCTCTTCCGCTCACCTGCGCCATCATCATGAAGGCATGCTCGTAGGCTCTGAAGTCAGGATAGTTCAGCATCGAGTCGGCATTCAGAATACCCACAACCCTCACTTTGTCAAAGTCGAGACCTTTGGATATCATCTGCGTACCTATCAGAAGATTGGTCTTTCCCGATGAGAAGTCGCAGATCAGTCGCTCGTAGGCATTGCGCGTACGGGTGGTATCCAGGTCCATGCGGGCGATACGTGCCTCGGGGAATATCTCGGCTATCTGGTCTTCTATGCGTTCCGTTCCGATACCTCGTCCCATCAGTTCCGTACTACCGCAGTTAGGGCATACCGTAGGCACGGGATAGGTGAATCCGCAGTAATGGCAGGTCAGCAGGTTGATGCTCTTATGCAGGGTGAGCGAAACATCACAGTTCTTGCATTTCGGAACCCATCCGCACACCTTGCACTCTATCATCGGTGCAAATCCCCTTCGGTTTTGGAAGAGAATGGCTTGCTCACCATTCTTCAACGCCTCCCTCACCGCTGCCAGCAACTGTGGCGAATAAGCCCCCGTCATCATCTTTCTATGGCGAAGGTCCTTCACATCCACCACCTGAATCTCCGGCAACTGGATGTCCTTGAATCTCGTCTTCAGTTCCACCAGTCCATACTTGCCCTGCTGCGCATTGTAGTAACTCTCCATCGATGGCGTAGCCGTACCCAGCAGCACCTTTGCCTCGGGATACATGCTGGCAAGCACGATGGCGGCGCTTCGGGCATGATAGCGTGGCGATGGGTCCTGCTGCTTGAAAGAGTTCTCGTGCTCCTCGTCGATGATGACGAGTCCCAGTTTCTGGAAAGGCAGGAAGACGGCACTTCTCGCTCCCAAGATTACATCATAGGGATGACCCGAAAGCTGCTTCTGCCAGATTTCCACACGCTCCGCATCACTGTATTTAGAATGGAAGATGCCGAGCCGGTCGCCAAACACCTTGTGCAGTCGCTCCATAATCTGAACGGTGAGGGCGATTTCGGGCAGCAGATAAAGCACCTGCTTATGTTCCTCGATGGCTTTCCTGATAAGATGGATGTAGATTTCAGTCTTTCCACTCGAAGTCACACCATGCAGAAGCACCACGTTCTTGTTCATCATCTTCAGGAGAATCTGATTGTAGGCATCCTGCTGGGCTTCGGAAAGCGGCTTGATGAGTTCGAAATGCGATTCGCCCGAAGTGTTCAGTCTGCCCACCTCCAGTTCATAGGTAGAGAGAATACCCCTGTCGATGAGTGCCTTGACCACAGCAGCCGTACAGCGAGACTCATTCATCAGTTCCTCTTTGGTCACCTTCTTAATACCTTCCCTGGGAGTATCACCTTCCACACTATCCCAGTGGGAAAGAGCGAGGAAAGTGGTCAACGTTTTCGATTGCTTCAACGACCGCTGCACCATACTGAGCGCCACATGCAGGGCCTGCTCGTTACGATAACTGCTAGCCAACTCCACATAAAGTTCCATCTTCGGCTTGAATTTCTCTATAGATTTCATGCCCGATGGCATAGCAGCACCAAACACGTCACCTAAGGGCGACATGTAGTAATCGCTGATCCATTGCCAGAGGCGCATCTGCTGGGGCAGCAGAGAAGGATATTTGTCGAGCACAGCCTCAATAGGTCTACAGTCGAATTCCGGCTTTTCCGAATGCACATCAACAACCATTGCGATATACTTCTTGCTCTTGCCCAATGGAACAAGCACGCGCATGTTGGGCACAACCTTCTCTTCCATCCCTTCGGGGATAGAATAGGTAAAGGTTCCGTCGAGCGGAAGGGGCAATATCACATCTACGTATCTCATGTTATAACGTTCTCCTTTTCTTTTTACGATCTAAAGTTTTGCAAAGATAGCAAAAAAAAAGCAGATACCCAACTAGGGGTACCTGCTTTTATATATTTTAATGTATAAACTTGTGAAGTGTACTGTCTAACTTCTCATTAGAACCAGTAACCCAAGGCAATCTGCCAAGAGTTGTTGCGGCTCTTGTCCTTGCCTGCATTGGTAAGTGCCTCGGCAGCCTTGACAAGGCTGGCATCAGCCGACTTGCCACAAGCGATGTTATAGTTGGCTGAAATCTGAAGATGGCTCAACAGGGTAACACCAGCACCTACGTTTACGCTGAAGTTTGACTTCTTCAGAGAATAGCTGCTTGTCTCATTCCACTTGAAGCTCTTGTCACCTACATTGATACCCCACTGTGGACCAGCAAAAACAAAGGCATTTGCCAAACTGCTCAAGCCGAAGCCATAACGCACGTTCACAGGGATATTGATAGACTGCTGCTTCACGTTGACTTTACCCAGTTCACCATCAGTATCGGCATACTTAACGTCAGCCTCTTTCTGGTCGTACAAGGCTGCAGCATCGAAGCTCAAGCCTACGATAGGCACAGTAAACTTAACCATAGGACCAACAAAGAAACCAGTCTTGTTGGAAGCATCGAATACATCCTCGCTAAACGACATGCTTGTCACATTCAAACCACCCTTCAAACCGAACTTTACCTGGGCGTTAGCGCTAGTAGCAAACATCATTGCCGCTACCAAAAATACAAGAGATAAAATCTTCTTCATTTTTTCTACCTTTTAAAATTAAAATTCTATTTTTCTATTATCACACATATCACACACGTTGTGATTCATTTTCTAATGTCTCTGACGGCGCACGGTTACTCGTGCCGAACCGCTGGATGCTGAAGAAGAACTGCTGTTGCTGCGCTTCTCCTTCACCTTAGCCTGCTTGCTGGAAGATGAACCGCCACGGCGATTGCTCTTCTTCTCCTTCTTCACCTTGCCCTTTACGTTCTTGTCCGCCTTGGCAATACTGTCGAGCGAATCCTTCTTTTCCTGTTTTCCCCAGAGATTCTTCTCAAAGGTAGCCAGTTCGCCCTCAATTCGCTTCTGCTCCTTTACCAGAGCCGAATCGGAGTGGCAATACTGCGCCAAAGTTTGTCCCAACATATTGTTGGTCTTGTAGATTTTTCCTTTATACTGATTTCTCACAAAGTAATCATCCACACTCATCACCGCCGCATTGTTCAGATTGCTGGTCATTATCTGCTGCTTGGCAAGATAAGGAGCCAGGTCGTCGTAGCGCACCCAGAAAAGCGGATACTTGGTTCCGCCATCGCCGAAGTCATCATCACGGGTCATGATAGGACAAAGTGCCAACACCTTGGTATGGAAGGTGGAAGTTCGCTGGTCGAAATAGGTTGACTCCTTAATATAATATGCCTTCACTTCTCTGGAAGGAATGTCGCTGTTGTCGAGCGAGATTCTTCCGTTTGCCTTCTTTTCATAATAGATATGATAGTTGTCCAGGAAAGACTTCGGGTCTACCCTGTCTGCTGCCGTAAAACTCTCGTTACCATCCAGACGATATTGGAACACCGCCACCTTACCGGTCATCATCAATCTGAAGATGTTGGTAAAGAGGTTCATCTGGTTGCCCATAGGCTCCACAGGATAATACAGGCCGGCATTGGCATTATCAGTAAGACTCAGCTCACGATAGATGTCTCTTCTCCATACCACGTCCTCCTCCATAGGGGCAGCAGTAGGGAAAGAGATTTGTGCACGGGTGGTAATGTTGCCGGCATTCGATTTCTTTGCAGCCGCCTCCTTTGCCGCCTGCTGACGACGTGCCTGAGGTTGTGCCACGATGCCCTGCACCATTCCCAAGAGCATGAATATGAACAATATCTTTTTCATTATTTTGAACTTTGAAATTTTACTAATTTATTTCACGATTACTTCCATCGCAGTAGGCAGATTTCTGGTGATGCCATCCGGTCCCATAGCCTTGATATGCGAGATATAGAAACGGCGACTGCGAGAAAGCTTTCTGAACTCGTCTCTCTGACGGTCGGAGAAGTTGGCACCTGCCGATGCCAATGGAATGGCATTACCCATGTTGTCGAAGAAGACGGTCTCGAAGCTCAACACCCTGAAAGGTATATCAAGCAATCCGTCGTCGATGGCTGCATGGATGCCTGTAGCGCCCATCAGGGATGCCTTTGCCAAACCGCCGCCACGGAAGCGACTGGTTCCCAATGCCAGGTAAGCCGTTGGATCTGGCAACTTTCTTACATGGAATACGAATGGAGGCATCGTGCGGGTCTGTCCCTTGTCGCGTGCCGTTACATGGATGGTCACATCCTTGCCCACAGCCGCTGGGGTTGCCACGAAATGACCGTTGCCCTTCGATACGAACGAACCGCCACTCATAGAAGCAGAGATGGCATTGGCTGGCACGCCCGGCACACTGATACTGATAGGATTCTGAAAACCTGCATAGAGCACGTTCATCAGGTCTGCCGCCACTGTTGCCGTATTAGGTGCCGGAATCACGCTATATTTCTGGATGAAGTTGCGCTTCATCACGTCGCCCTTGGCATTGTTCATCAGAATGTAGCCGGAGAACTGGTGCTCTCCCACTCCACCTGCCGTAAAACTATACTGTCCACGGGCGCTGTTCACTCTCATGCCATTCACGTAGATTTCCGGCTGCTGGGTAGTATCCACGGCAGCCATCACGATGTTGGCATTGAATCTTTCACCCGGATAGAGCGTGGTCTTCTCTGGAATCACGAAGGCATCGAGTTTGTTCACACGGATATCCTTCATATCGATATTCGCTATCAGGTTGTGCAGCACCTCTCCCTCGGCATAGCGCACATCGCTCTGAATCTTCGAGAGCATGGTCACGGCTGCAGCCACTGGCATATTCTCAAACATGTATTCCTGCCAGTTCTTACCCAGATATTTCTCGCTCTTAGGCACCTGGGTAGAGAAGTTGCTGGCGATGATTTTCTTCTGATGCTCATCGGTCACCAGTTCCAGGATGCGGTCACGGTAGCGATTCAGCTCTCTATAGAGTTTCTTTCCCTTGCCCGTACCCGGTGCAAGCATCACGATACCGGCAGCCTCCAGGTTTTCCTTGTTCCTGATATTGCTCACGTCGCCATTCTTGCCGTCAGCCTCCTTTACGATAGCAACCTTCAGTTCCTGGGCAAAGTTATAGAGCGCATCGCTCATGTCCTTCACCTGCTTAGCCTTCTCAAACCATTCCCTTACCTTGGTAGGGTTTTGCTTCATCTGATCGGCAAAGTCACTATAGATTGCATTGTTCTCTGCGGAAGAGTTGGCTGTGGTTCGATTCAGACTGTCTTCCACAATAGAGAATCCGTCGAGCACCTCCGTAGAGACGTTCAACGCAAGCATAGCCATCAGGACGACGTACATCAGGTTAATCATCTTCTGGCGTGGTGAAACGGGTCTTTTCTTTATAGCCATTTATATTAATTTGCTAAATTCAATACTTTTCTTTACTCTTCACTCTTTACCTGAGGAGCTGCAGCACGCATGTTTACGGTCATCGCCTCAATCATACGTGCGTAAATCTTGTTCAACTGCTCAATCTGCTGGGCCATCTTGCGGCTCTGCTCGTTAATCTGGTCGATGGTACCAATCTGCTGGCTGGCACCCTTCAACTGCATCTCATAAACCTTGCTGATACCTGTGAGCGTACGGTTCAGGTTCTCCATCTCCTCGCTGTCACGGGTCAAACGGGTACTCTGCTCATTCACCTTCTCAAGGGTTTCAACAAGCTTCTTCAATTCCTCAACATAATTGTTCTGTGCATCAGCCATCTCTGGGGTAACACCTTGCTGACCAGCTACCCAAGCGGTATTACCGCCTGCAATAGAGCCACCGACCACAGAACCACCAGTCATAGTGGCACCGGCTACGGCTGCACCATTCTCCGAGAATCCTGCTCCTGGAGCTACGGCTGCTGCAACACTCTCGTCAATCTGCTCAGCGCCTTCGCCCTTCTCGCTTCCAGCAACAGAAGAAGATGCTGCAGATACACCAGCACCTCCGCTAAAGCTTCCGCCGCCGATGATGATGGTCTGACCACCAGAAACAGGAGTTTCTGAAACAGAAGCAGCAGAAGATGAACCAGCTACAGTTGCAGAACCGGATGCAGCAGATGCCGCTGCTTCTTCAGTCTCCCCATAAGTAACCTTTCCGGTCTCCAAATACTCCTCAGTAACATGAGTAGGGATATCTCTTCCGTCGGCTGTCTTGTCAAAAGGACGGTCGAAGGCTGAAAGGAAGAACACGAACGCCTCAGTACCCATACCGGCAAACAACATGAAATTGGCTCCCGGCAAGTGGGTCAACTTAAAGAGGGCACCCAGGATAACGATAGATGCACCCCAGCTATAAGCATAGTTCAGAAAGGTCTGTCCAGGCACACTGTCCATCCATTTCTGCAGATGATATACGATGTTAAACTTACTATATTCGCCCATTTTTATTATCTCCTATTCTTGTTCTTTGATGGTTTCTGTTTTGCACTCGATGTGGTGGCAAGACTGCGCACACAGCGGAATCCGATATACGAACGTGGCTGGTTCTGATATTCCCAGGAACGCCATGCCGAACGGATAAACGATTCCGGATCTTTCCATGAACCGCCTCTTACGCTCTTCTTCTTCAAGCGGTAAGGGTCTTCCTTCGCTGCATTGTATTTCAACTCAGGGTTCAGGTCGTTCATGGCATCCACACCAGCCTCGGTATAGATGGTACTGGTCCATTCTGCCACGTTACCTGCCATATCATAAAGTCCGTTTGAGTTTGGCGAGTAGATGCCCACCTTGCTGGTTATCAGATTGCCGTCCTTGGTATAGTTACCGCGATCTGGCTTGAAGTTGGCATAGAAGCATCCGTCTCCGTTCTTCACGTCCTGGTTCTCCCAAGGGAACTCGTTCTGGTTCTTGCCTCTTGCCGCATACTCCCATTCTGCCTCAGTAGGCAAGCGATAACGCTGCACGAATCGGGCTTCAGGCCCCAGACCTTTCAGCAGATAGTCAGTACGCCAGGCGCAGAAAGCATTTGCCTGCTCCCAAGTAACGCCCACCACCGGATAATCATTGTATGCCGGATTACTGAAATAACTTCTCAAGTAAGCCTCGTTGTCTGAATTACGGAAATCATTCACCCAGCAGGTGGTGTCTGGATACACATTCACGATGTAGGTATTGAGGAAGTCCCATGGTCCGCTCAACGGGCGGTTGATGGTTTCACTGATGATTCGTCCCTCATCATCCACATAGGCAGTATCCTTAGAAATCATCACCACCTCGTTGGCATTCACCTGCTCATCGGTATTCAGGTTGCGCTCCTGCGGGTTCAGACGGTTTCTGCGGAGTGCCGCAGCGGTATAATCGTAAATCTCGTATTTGTAGTTCAACTGTCGCCAGTCTATCAGCTTTTCGCCAGTCACAGGATTGGAAGTATAGAGACTTTCCATCGCTCTCTTCTCATCCTCGTTTGGCTTTCTAGGCAACTGCTTCTTCCAGTTAATCTGTGGAGTTACAGGGTCGCCGTTCTTATCCTCGGTAATCATGTAAGTCTCGTCGCCGCCATAGGCAGGGTCAGCAAGACGGGTACGGAGGATGGAATCGCGCACGTAGGCGATAAACTGCTTGTATTCAGAGTTGGTGATTTCCGTGTCATCCATCCAGAAGCCATCCACGGAAACATCCTTGCGAGGCGTCTTCTGTCCCCACAAAGAATCCTGGGTTTCCAGACCCATCTTCAGGAATCCCCGGTTCACCTTCACCATGCCGTATGGGGCAGGTTCGGCGAAACTTCTTCCGCCAACTCCAACCACCTCACCGCCTCTGCCAGCCATCGAGCTAGACTTGGCGCCGAAACAACCGCTGAGGGTCAGGAGAGCCACCAGCGAGCTGAGGAGCATTATACTTTTCTTCATATTACGGTTCATATTCTTGATTTTCTTCTTAGAGTATTCTTACACTTTGATGTTTGTTTCTACCTTTCTTTACCAGGTTCAGGTCCATCTGGTATCCGATGTAAAGCTCATGGCTTCCGTTGCCAAAGCTCAGCTTCGAGGTGTACCATTCATAACTGTAACCCAGAATGACGCCATGGAAGGAACCGCCCACCAGGAAAGTTACGGAATTGTCAGGACTGTAGGTCAAGCCGCCATAGAGCAGACGCTTGTCGTATTGGTAAACCAATCGCCCGGTAACGTCGCCTCGCCATGTCGTTCCGTCATACTTCACGAGGGCAGACGACTTTATAGTTAAAAACGGATTTCGGAGCTTAATATTGTATCCGCCAGTCAAATAATACGTTGCGTCAATCTTAAGCTCATTGGTTTCTCCCAGTTCAATGGTTGGTGAGGTAAGATGCTGTGCAGAAAGTCCCACATACCAGTTGCCATGCAGATAGTAGAGTCCGGCTCCCGCATCAAATCCGCTACCCTTCACTTCAGATGTGGCGAGTGCAGGGTCGCCCGATTCTCCAGCATCCACTTTGCTGCCATCGAAACTCTCGCTGAGGAATCCGGCTTGCAGACCCACGCTCATCGTTCCTCCGAAGAGTTTGGTCTTGTAGGCATACTGCAGGTTGAGTCGCTGATGGGTGAAGAGTCCAATCTGGTCGTTCATCATCGTAGCACCCACGCCGTGATAATTCTTCAGCGCATAGAAAGGCAGGTCGGCTGCCAGATACATGGTTCTAGGATTATGTTCGAATCCGGCCATATCCAATGCGTAAGCAGCCGTTACGTTGAGTTTTGCCTGCTTACCCACTGCCGCAGGATTGTAGGATGGTTCCATGTCGAAATAATGACTGAAGGAAGGATCATACTGTGCTCTGGAAACGAGCACTCCTGTCAGCAAAAAAACTAATATGATGATTCGTCTTAACACAATGTAATAACGTAAAAGCGGGCGAAATATTATATATCGCCGGGATTATTATATATTAATAAGGTATAGTCGGAAGAGAGACATCAGAAAGATGAAAAAGGCTGCCCCCTGGTAAGAGAACAGCCCTATCATCGACTTTTAATATTCGTCGTCATTCCAGAGGAATATT
>ERZ1026848.1956-NODE-1956-length-10756-cov-8.697505_pt1 | contig 10756 bp, 13 predicted proteins | sample MGYA00380154_ERZ1026848 | MGnify/ENA primary metagenome ERZ1026848 (study PRJEB33269, sample SAMEA4719790) | human gut metagenome | biome: human-associated habitat; feature: organic feature; material: feces | place: Cameroon | collected 2013-10 ...
GTGATATTTTTGTTATTATTCATTAAATCCTCTCCATTTCCAATTAATTTGATTATTATATCATAATTTGAGATGTTTATCAAATATTATAAAGCACGGCTCGTCCGTGCTTTCTGCTTTTAAAAAGGAGGTGAGCTGATGCCTGCAAAGATAATTGATTTTACTGCGCCGCACAAACGAAAAACCGAAAGTGAAATCAGAATATCAGAAGTCGAGAAGATGGCTCTCGATAAGAAGATGAGTTACGGACAGTATGTTGCAATGCTTGAAGAAGAAAAGAAAAAAGGCTATGACACAAGAAAATAGAACAATATGGTGCGACAGGAACGTCCTGTGCGATACGGTGTCGCACCTATATGAGAGCAAAAGCAACCTGCGGCAGTGCAACTCTGCCGGCTCTCAACGGTCGGAACACAAGTTAGTGTTATGATGGGAATGATTTGTGTTCCGAAGTGCATCGGGCGATGATAGCTACATCGAGGACGGAAAAGTAAGCCTGCCGTCCTTTCCCGGTGCTTATTATTTTTTAAAAAGGGGCTTAATTTTGTAGCTGCTTTATGCAGCAGAAAGAGGTTTACTGTTATGAAAATGATTGCATTTTACAACAACAAAGGCGGAGTCGGAAAAACTTCCACGGCGATCAACATAGCTTATACACTATCCCGTCGTCAAAATCGTATTCTTTTGGTTGACTTTGACGGACAGTGCAACAGCTCACGTTTTTTCACTGACTTAGCAAATGATGAATGTGGCTGTGAAAGTGCCATCGTCAATGCGGAAGAAATGCCGCTGATCAAAAGCACACGTTATGACAACATTGATATAGTCACGTCATCGGTGCGTATGAACTCAATATCAAATGATTTCGCCAACTTGTCCGATGAAGAAAAGCAAACAAATATAATAAAATTTCGGCAGTCGGATTATGACTACATAATAGTAGATATGCCGCCGGCAATGAACGACTTTACAGAACACGTTCTAACAGTATGTGATTATGTCTATGTCCCTATTGAGCTTGGGACATTTGCGGTTCAGGGACTTGCAAGGGTAACACAAAAAATCGCAAATGCCGGAACAAAATATGCTTGCTTCGCATCGAAATATGATAAAGGCAACAAAGCAGATCGTGAGTTGCTCGAAATAATGAAAAAGAACCTTGGTGATAAAGTATTGAATACCGTTGTTCCGTTCTCCAGAGCTATAAAGAACAGCATAAGCTACAGAATAACAGCTTCGGAGTATATGGCTTGGATAAATCCTGCACGCTGCTACGAGCAGCTTGCTAACGAAATTATCCACTCTGTTGAACAGTAAAGATTATCAAGGAGGAATTAAAATGGCGAAAAAATTTACTTTTGATGACGCAATAACAACAGATATTAAAGGTGCAGCATCAAATAGCTACATTGATAATATAAAGATGATTAAAATTGCCGACATCGAAACAAATGCAGAAAACTTTTACTCTCTGCCGGATATTGAAGATCTTGCGGAGGACATCGACCGTCAGGGACTGATCCATAGTCTGGCTGTTGCGAAAATTTCTTCCGAGAAATATAAACTAATCAGCGGTCACAGAAGATTAACTGCAATCAAGCTCTTAATCGAAAACGGCAAATGGAATAACGAAACTGTTCCGTGTTATGTGATAACAGCAAAGAAATCTGATGCAGAAATGAATCTTGATCTGATAATGCTTAATCATACTCAGCGCAAATACAGCGACTCCGATATTTTTAAGGAACATGAGGAGCTGAAAAAAATATTCTCTCAGCTTGAAGCTGACGGTGTTGAAATTAAGGGTAGACTTCGAGAAAAAAATTGCAAAGGCAATGCACGTTTCATCTGCACAGATCGGAAAGATCGAGAACATAAAAAACAATGCAATTGATTCTGTTAAAGCGGCGGTTGAAAACGGAGAGCTTTCTATTTCGACAGCAAATGAAATTGCAAAACACAATACCACGAAACAGCAGGAGATCATATCATCTCCGATAGAAAAAATTAAAACAGCTGACGTCCGCAGCATAAACAAAAGCAAACCTAAATCAAAAAACAACGAAAGCAAAATAATTCAGAACGATGACGGCATATATGACAAAACTACCGAGATTTTTCTGACAAAGGATGAGATAAATTTTTTGAACAAAAACTTCGACCGGCTTGGTTTTTCGTATCTGCTTTCTGTTTCTTCTGACAGTGATAAGCTGCTCATTGAAAACATAATATCAAAAATAAAAGGAGAAAAAACGAATGGCAAGGGATGTTAACGCTTCGATAAACAAGTGCGAAAAAGCGATAGCACAGGAAGAAGTATATTGCAAAATCCGAAGACGCAACGAGCGAAAAAATAACACTCGTCGCCATGTCATATACTCCGAACGAAACCGTGGATAATGTTAATATAATGTTTCGTTATTACAGGGAAATGCAGAATTTTTACGCTGCTATCGGCAGTGAAACTCGCCAGCTTATGCCCGAAGAAGTTTTCGCAATTCTTTACGAATATTATCATCCGTTTGATAATACCGAATTTCTGTTGCCATCCGATATATATTCACGTGGCGGATCGATCAAGGATTATATAGCGCCGTCAATGTTTGCATTCCGCCCAAAGGAAGTTGAAATCGGTAATTCGTATACACGAATATTGTATATGGCTCGATATGACAGAACTTTAGACGATGAGTTTATTCGTGATATTCTTGATAACAACTGCAAGATTGTTGTATCTAAGCACATCAAACATATTGACAAGTCCGAAGCACAGGACAGGGTGAAAGACAATATATATGCTCATCAAGGCAAAATACAAGCAAGGCTTGAAAAAAACCACAAAAAAGGACTGAATTTTGTTCCTTATCACTGGACGGAGCGTGAGCGTGAACTGGAAGATCTTCAAGAACGCTTGTCTGATACAAATTGTGAACTTTTCAAAATCGGCGTTTTTATATCATTATCCGCTTCTACAAAAGAGGAGCTTGAAGAGCTGACAGAAGCTATACGTTCAAAAGGAAAAAAGCATCAGGTCGTTATCGATTGCCTTGTCAGACAACAGGAAAAAGCACTTGATTCCGTCCTTCCGTTTGGTATTAACCATTTTGATAATGCCAATGGCAACAATGTAAATACTTATGTTCTGTCCGATGCCGCCGGTATTCTAATACCGTTTTCAGCACGATCTTATTTTTCCGACACCGGTCTTTGCTACGGTATGAACAAGCACACCAACGCTATTATTGTACTTGATCGAGCTGAAGAGATGAACGCTAACGGTTTCTATCTCGGTACATCGGGTTCGGGAAAATCGATGTATTGCAAATCCGAAATTATAGATACAATCATACGTTACCCTAAATCGGAAAAGATAATTATAGATCCCGATGGAGAATACTATCCTCTCATCAAGCGATTTGGCGGCGATACGCTGAAATTATCAGCTGATTCCGAAACAAAGATCAACATATTTGACACCGATATAAATATCAGTGAAAATGGCACATCTGCCGTTGCTATGAAATCCGAGCTGATTATGTCGATCATAGAAACGGCACGAGGGCTGCCGTTATCTGCCGCCGACAAATCTATTATCGACAGTTGTGTCAAAGAAGTTTATGCCGATTATGTACTTAATAACGGTAATCCGGAATTCACACCGACTTTTGTTGATTTTTACAATGCGCTTATAAACAAAAAACTACCTGAAGCAGATCAGATAGCACTGGACATCGAGCTTTATGTTAACGGCAGTTTCAATACTTTTTCGGGCAAAACAAACATTCATACGGATAACAAGCTGTTGTCCATTGATATATCCGATATGGGCGAACAGCTCCGTCCGGTAGGATTACAGGTTATACTCGAGTACATCTGGCAGCGTGTTCGTGACAACAGAAATAAGGGCATTCAAACTTGGGTGTGGGTCGATGAGTTCTCCGTTATGTTCAACGACGGTAACGGTAAAGAAACAGTTCGCTCTGCCGACTTTTTTCAGAAGGTATTTAAACGAATCAGAAAATACGGCGGTATACCTACCGGCATAACACAGAACATAACGGAAGTCCTTGATTCGGGGCAGGCAAAGGTTATGCTTTCAAACTCTGAATTTGTAGTTCTTCTTCAGCAGAAGAAAACCGACCTTGATAAGCTCATAGAGTTATTTAACTTGTCGCCTTCGCAGTCGAGCTACTTACAGACCGGTGAAAAAGGCACAGGGCTTATCGTAAGCGGCAGAAAGATAATACCGTTTGACAGACGCGTTCCAAAGGATAGTGCAATATACAAGCTCTGTCAGACTGATTTTAGGAGAGAAATATGAAAAAACTGCAATTAAAATACTCTACGCCTAAAATTAAATTGAACTCTGTCAAAAAGCTGTGTGAAAACAAGGATAATAGCTCAAACATAAAAAATTGTGCTACCTGTAGCACAATGAGTATAACAAATAAAATCTTGACTAATGCAGAACAATCAGAGGAAAACAGCATTCAGTTGACAGATTCAGCTTTGTTTGCAAAAACCTTTGCCGATTTTAAAAATGCTCATATACCGATATGTGCATTTTCCGTATATGACAGCGATTTTACTCATTGTTACGGAAGCAGAATAAACGACAGAGCCGTACTTTTACGCTGTTTTTCTTTACCGTCAGTTACCGTTATTACGGCGGCTGACGGTATTCTTTCAAATCCGATGTTACGTTCAAGGCTTGTTTGCAGAATTTACCTTTCGGCAGACAGTTACCTGATGATTATACTTGATTCTTTTGCTTATGAAACTTTCAAGGAGGATAACCTGAAAATCATCTCCTCGATACTCGAGAAATTAAAAATTACACTTATAAACCAGAAAGCGGTGATTAAATGAATATTGTATTGATTACCGGTAAACGCAGTATGCGTAACCTTGATACAGTGCTTAAAAAATCCGAGCAAGCTGTAACGGTAGGTAAGTACACTTCTGTCAGACCCAATACAGCTACTGAAATATACGAAAAGTATCGTCCCCATGGTATATTAGTCGGGGACGATACCGTCACTAAAGGCGTATCACTGATAGATTTTCTCAGCATTATAAAAATGCGTTACGGCTATATGCGTATAATTTTTATGTGCAGTAACGATAGCAGTTTCAACAAGTATGCGTCGGCTTTATATTCTATAGGCGTTTATGATATTGTTGTGGGCTATGATCCTGCCGCAATAGATTATGCGATCTTAAATCCAAAAACAGAAACGCCCGATATTCCGGTTACGGAAGATTCATCGGATGAAAATAAAGAACTGAGTTATCCCGACAGAAAAGTGCACGAATATCCCGGCAACTTTGTCGGGATCAATTATAAAGATGTCAGTGACAATTCATATTCAATGCAAACTGTACGTTTAACTGAAAATTATGAACGAATACAGCGAGGTAATGTGATTATTTCGGTATTCGGATATAATTCCCGTTGCTGCAGTACATACACTGCTTTTGACATTGCATTTTACTTACACAAGTACGAAAGAGCAAAGGTTTGCATTGTTACAGCTGTAACAGCCGGGTTATGCAAATATTTTAACGTAGACGAAACTACCGTAAACGAGAACGGCTTCAACATAGATGATGTTATTATATATTCGTGTTTCGATAAAATCAGTGATACGTTCGATTACATCGTTTGCGATGACGGCATTACGCTTAATCATAATGCGTATATACACCTTTTGCTGTGTTCGGCGGCTGATTGGGATATGCCAATGCTTACTGATTACATTAACAACGTAATTATTCCGAATAAGATGGACGTAAATCTATGCTTTTTCCCCGTAACGACAAATAAGTTTATTTCCATTAATAAACAGTTGATTAAGTCGGGATTTAAAGCGTATATGCTTGAGCCTTCTGACAACTGGATGGCAACAAACGCAAACAACAATAACGTATACAGCAACATTCTTAAAGCATATATCGTTTATTAAGATGTGCTACCTGTAGCACAACTTGAAAGGAGAAGATTATGATTGTAATCTATGCCGAAAAATACAGCCTCGGTCGGACAATTGCCGAGGCTTTAGGCGCATACAAAAAAACAGTGAATCCTAAAGAACCCTCGATAGCTCACTGGAGCTTAAATTTAAACGGCGAGGAAGCTATACTTTGTCACGGTGCCGGTCACTTATGCGGTTTAGCTCCGGCTGAAGATTATAACGAAAGTTATAAATTCTGGAGCTTCGATAATTACCCGATTATACCCGAACATTTTATTACAAGAGTAAAAGATAATAATTATTCCAGGCTTGCTTATGATTATGTTAAGCAGTTCTTTGATAAGGCGGATCTGATAATCAATGTCACTGATGCAGACCGTGAAGGCGAATTGATTTTTGCGCACTTATATGAAGTGTTGCATTGTACAGTGCCTTATAAACGTGTTTGGATAACAGATTTGACGCCTTTTAAGATCAGAAAGGCATTTGCAGAGTTACGCCCGGCAAAAGATATGAAGCCGCTTGAAAATGCAGGACGTATACGGTCTGCAACAGACTGGCTCGTTGGTATTAACACGTCTGTTGCGGCTACATTGAAATTCGGTGGTACGGATAATGTATTCGCCTGCGGACGTGTAAAAATGCCGACACTCGCAATGATTGTTAAGCGTGAACGGGAAATAAGGAATTATGTTAAAAAGCCGTTTTATAAAATAGTTGCCAATATCGAAGCAACTGACGGCGCAAAGTTTACTGCCGAAGCGGCAGATAAGTACGATACCGAAACGGCGGCAAAGGCTGTTATAGATGAAATTAAATTAAATACGGCAAAAGCGATTAAAGTCGAGGTGTTGCAAAAGCAGACAGCCGCTCCGCTTTTATATAACACTACACATTTGCTTGCTGATTTATCAAAGTGTACGGATCTCACAATTGATATGCTTACAAAGCTCGTTCAGAGCTTGTACGAAAACAGATTGATAACATATCCACGCACAAGCTCGGAGCATCTAACAGATGCAATGAAAGATGAAACGGTAAAGATAATAAAGCTACTGTTTGAAATGCCCGAATTTGCTAAATATGCTATTCCTGTCGACAATTTTGCACCCTGTACACGTCGGCATTATGATGACAGCAAAGTCGATTCGCACACCGCTATTACACCGACCGCTCTTGTGCCGAATGATTTAAGCGGTATGTCAGAAAATGAGCGCAAGGCATATACTTTGCTTGCGTTATCAATTATCCGTACTGTTTATCCGAAAGCTGTTACAGAAAATGTCAAAGCTGTTTTTCAGATTGATAATCAGCTGTTTACAGCAACCGGAACGAATATAATCAGTCCCGGTTGGTTTGCTGTTGATGCAACGCCGAAGGTAATCGGGTTGCCCGAAATCGTTAAGGATAACGATTATAAAGTTATCGGTTTCGATGTCAAAGAGGGACAAAATGAGCCACCGAAGTATTATACCGATGCTACACTGCTTACGGCAATGGAGCTTGCAGGTGATAATATAGAAGATGAACAAACTCGCAACTTAATTAAACTTGAAAAGCGTGGACTGGGAACTGCCGCAACACGTCAAGGTATCATTAAAGAGCTGTATGAAAAAGGCTATATTGCTCGTAGAACCAAAAAAAAACGGCAATATGATCAAAGGCATTATGCCAACAGAAAAAGGAATGTATATAATCGATGCACTTGAAAAGACGGTACCCGATATGCTGTCTGTTGATATGACCGGCGATATGGAAATGGAACTTGATAAAATTGCCCGTGGAAAGTCTGACGGAAATGATTTCTTGAATAATTACAAAAAGCTTGTAGCTAAATGGGTAGAGTTAATAAAAAACAGTGATACTTCTGCAATGGCAGGTAACACCCTTATTTGTCCGTTATGCAGTAAACCTTTAATTAAGAAAAAAGTAGGTTGGTGCTGTACAGGTTATTCCAAGGATAACCCGGATAGTTGCAGATTTTATATTGCAAATGAAATCTGCGGTAAAAAAATATCAGATGTAATCGCCAAAGAGCTTACATTGAAACGTTCGACATCTATCATCAAGGGCTTTACATCTCAGAGCGGAAAAACATTTGATGCGAAGCTAACAATCAAAGCAGATAATACGATCGGTTTTGAATTTCCCGAACGTCTTAAATGTCCTGTTTGCGGAAAAGAAATGATAAAAAGTTCTAAAGGATGGGTCTGCACCGGGTATAAAAACGGGTGTAATTTTTTTATAGCCGGAACTATATGCGGAAAATGTATTACAGACACGATTGCGACTATGTTATGCGCTAATAAGCGAACAAGAATAATAAACGGATTTACTTCAAAGTCGGGCAAAGCATTCTCAGCGGCACTTATCGTTAAAGACGGAAAAATCGACTTTGATTTTCCCGCACAATCACAAAAACGCAGTAAGTAGGTTTTACTATGAGCGTTCTTATAACAATTTTATTAGCTGTAATTATAACACAGGCATTCCGCATTCGCCGTCTGAAAAAAGAAATTATCAAGCGAGATACTGCCGATGAATTCAGTAGGCAATGGTACTGGATAGAAGATAAAAATAACAAGCAACGACAACCTCTGAAAAAGAGGAAATCGTTGCTTTCTTTTTTAAGGAGCTTTTTATGAGTTATTCTAAATCTAAACCAAGTAACTACGTTACAAAAGAGCAAATAGAGCGTGCAAGAAATGTAGATATGGTAGAATTTCTTGAAAGAACAGAAGGCTTCAGCGTAAAGAAAAGCGGTAACGGCTACCGTTGCGATGTTCACGACAGCCTTTTTATTACAAACGACCGAAAAGGGTGGTATTGGAACAGCCGTGACGAGGGCGGCAATAACGCTATTGCGTTTTGTATGAAAATATACGGACAAAGCTTTACCGAAGCCGTTAAATCGCTTTGCGGCGATATTCAAATGGAATATTCACCCAAATATAATACGAAAAAGAAATCGTCAGAAGAAAAAATCGAAGCTCATCGACTTATACTGCCTGAACAGGATCACAAGGAAAACGGACAGCGAAATTACAGCAATGTTATCGCATATTTGTGCAAAACCCGTGGACTGGAGTATAACATAGTAAATCAGCTGATCTATGACCGTAAGTTATATCAAGGTATCGGTTACAGCGGTCTTCAGCTTGTCGGATATGACAGTTCGAACACTCCGTTTTATCGTTTTAAAAACGATATACACACAAACGCACCGGAATATGTTACCATAGAGCTTCAGGCACAGAAACAAAAAGGTGAGAAATATATTTGTGAAGGGTTTAGCGGTGAACATATACCGGAGCTTATCGAGCGTGGCATTACTAAAAATATGTAAATATGATTGCCGTAAACGGCGACGGTATTATGTCACGCTATGCGTTTTGCCGTTCTGTATCCGATAGATCTACATACCGTGTCGATTTGCCGGGAAGCGATAAAAAATATTCGTTTTCTTTACTTGGTACAAATAAGAATAAGCTGTATGTTTTCGAGTCTGTAATTGATATGCTGTCCTATGCGTCCTTTTACGCTATAAACAACGGACAGGACGCTTGGCAGCAGTTGACTATGCTATCGCTCGGCGGCAAATCAGATGTTGCTCTTGACGAGTTTTTAAAGAATAAGCCTATTGCCGAAATAACGTTCTGCCTTGACAATGATGATGCAGGTAAACACGCTACTGAGCAGCTTAGCGACAAGTATGCTCTGAAAGGATATGCTGTTTCAAAAGATATACCATTAAACAAGGACTTTAACGACGATTTAAAGGCGTTCAGAGCGTTGAATGAGAAAAATACTGTACAAGCAACAAAACCGCTTAAACGTTAAAATACAACAAAATACAAGGATGTGTGAAAATGAAAAGTTATTTTCTGCTGTCTAACTCGGTTATTACCTCAAACGAGCTGACGCATAACGAGTTTGCAGTTTATACATACCTGCTTTCTGTTTATTCAAATATCCGAAGCAAAGCAGGACACGAATATAAGCGTGTAAGACAGCAGACTATAGCTTCACACTGCGGTATAAAGTCTACGCAGACAGTATCCAAGATAACCGATAGCTTAATGAGAAAGGGCTACATTACACACATTTTAGCGGCTTACCGCAAGGATAATCGCAAGGGAACATATACATATGTTTTAAATCCCGAAAAGAATAAGGTGTCGGCTAACTATACGCGAATAGAACGAACTGTGTTCGGCAAAAGCTTAACAGCGATCGAATTGCGCTTATATATCCTTATTATTAAATTGCTTGACAGCAAGCTCGGTTACTGCTTTAAAAGCTTCAACGACCTTGCCGATGAGCTACGCATAAAGCGTGATACCGCTATGAAAATAATCAGCAATCTTGTCAATCTGCGTCTTATACGTAAACAGCGTAAAATGCGTTATGACAACAGCAAAGTTTATGCGGACAATTCATATAGTACAAAGGTTATCAGATTTATCAGGAAAAGAAATAAGCCCGGATCACACCCCGGGCTTATCTCATTTAAAAACATTCATAAGCACACTGATAATCCCACAATCACAGAATTAAACAGCCTGCGTAATTATAATAACGCTATCGGCGGCATTTGTCAAGTGGGTCAATGTGTTTATTGCATTGTTTTTTTGAAAAACAGGGGTAGCCCCCCGAATTTAAGGTCTATACAATACCCAGTTATACTACCTTCAGAAAGACAGAATATCTTTTATATACGAATATGATACTGCTATATTAAAGCTGTCTCTTATACACATCTGACGCTGCCGACGAAGAGG